>Ga0172380_10000855_pt1 | contig 55166 bp, 49 predicted proteins | sample Leawe162metaG_FD_119747 | JGI IMG/M metagenome (GOLD analysis project Ga0172380, IMG submission 119747) | Leachate microbial communities from a municipal landfill in Southern Ontario, Canada - Leachate well 162 metaG | ecosystem: Engineered > Solid waste > Landfill > Unclassified | place... | reverse complement strand
GCGACAGCTCGTCGCGGTCGTAGCGGTACATCAGCGGCTGGCGCTGCATCACCAGATGCAGCATGCCGATCACCAGGCGGGCCTGTTCCTGCGCCAGCTTGTTGTTCGGATCGACCGCCGGCAGAACCACATCGGTCATCGCCTTGATCACGGTTTGTACTTGCAGTGCGGGACGCAGATCCATTTCAGAGTACCTCCTCAAGTTGTGTTCTGAGTTCGTCGAGCAGCAGATAGCCGATGCCGCCGAGCCAGGCGACGACGATGTCCTGGTGCGACTTGCCGTTGCGCGGCACGCGGAAAGCGCTGGCCATGCAGATCACCACGCTTTTGTATTTGCCGAAAATGTCGTAGTACTTCAGTGTTTCGGGTACCACCTTGAGGCCGGAGGCTTTTTCATAGGCAGCGAAAAACTCGTCCTTGGGCGTGAAGCCGCCGACGAGGAACGTCTTGCCGTCCTCGTCGGCGTGGCCGAAGATGCTCTGCGTCGACCACGACAGGTCTTCGTGGCGGTCGCCGAGATAGGACAGCTCCCAGTCGAGCCAGGCCGATATTTGGGTGTCGTGTTCCGTGAACAGGAAGTTGCCGACGCGGTAGTCGCCGTGGATCATCGAAATACGGTCGGCGGCCGGCTTGTTTTGACGTAACCAGGCGATCGCCACCCGCATCAACGGTACCTCTTCGTTGACGTCTTCCTCCCAGATGCGCTCCCACTGGTTGAGCTTCCACTCGATGGCCTGCGTGCCTGGCGTCGGCTTGTCGAACGCACTGAGGTCGGCTTGGCTCCAGTCGAAGGTGTGCAGGCGCGCGAGGTGCTCGACATACTGTTTACCGAGCGACTCCCGCACCGAATGCGGCATGTGCGTGCCGACGCCGCTGACGCCGCTGCTCGATGCGGTCGGTTTGGTGACGCCTGCGGCAAAACCGTAGACGATCGCCGGGTAAGGCAGATACCGGCCTTCGTTGTCCACCCAATAGGTCGGCGGCACGGGGATGTGGCCGTCCATCGCCTTGATCATCTGGAACTCGCGCAAGCGGCTGGTATCGGTGATCGACTCCGAAGGCTCCATACGCAGCACCATCGGCGTCGTGGTAAGACCGACGCCGGGCCGGTTCCACTTCAGCGTGAACGCCATTTGCAGTTTCGAGGCGCCGCCCGACAGCCAACTGGCCTCAGCGATTTCGAAATCGTCCTTGAGCTCGCTGCGAATCAGCGCCTCGGTCCCCTTGATCAGGGTTTCCAGGCTGACCGGGGTGTAGGGCGGGCCGGCGCGACGCCTCATCTTGCGCGTCAGGACGCGGTCGATTTCGGCTTCGCAGGGATAGCGTTTGCGTATTTCCTCGATCCACTCGTCGGTGGGCCGGTTCTTGTCCACTCTGGGCATGGCGGTTTCCTTGTTCAACAGTTCCGTTGCGATCGGCCCGTGCGCTGCGGGCCGATCGCGCGTGCATTCAAGCGGCAGGGGACGTGCCTTTCCGCTCAGTAGCGGGTCAGCAGCGCTTCCCGGTTGCGTCCCAGATAGGCGCGGCTCAGGCCCAGTTGCTGGATGCCGTGGCCGATCCTGCCATCGAGATTAACCCGCATCGAGGACTGGAGGTAGGTATTCGACGGATAGGGTGCCCAGTAGCAGCCGTTCACCGCCGAATAGCTGAAGTTGAATTTCTTGCCGCGGATGTCGGTGATTTGCAGCATGCCACCCATCGGCGCCGACTTGCGGTATTCCTGCGTGCCGCTCGCCGCGGTAATGCCGTAGAGCTTGCCGTCCTCGAAGACATAACCGCTGACCAGCGGGCCGAAGTCATCGGTCTTGGCGATGTCGTGGCGGGTGAACAGGTGCACGGCGAGATCCTTGCCCCAGGCGGCGTGCCACCAGATCATGGTGCCGTTGTCGCGCTCCGGGCGCGCCCCCCAGCTGCGGTCGCCGACTTCTACGCAATCCACTTCATGGCGTTTGCCGCGCAGGATCAGTTCGCCCTTGACATGAAACGTCGCTTCGTAATGCCCGTTCCAGGAACTGTCCCAGGCCGGTCCGTTGCGCTGGGCAGCGAGGGGGTCCATTTCCGGGTCGTTGCAGTCGTACGGTGCGTGCAGGCCGAAATAGTCGAGACTGAAACGGGTGTCGTCGATGCCCTCGTAAGTCACACGGTAATGTTTGAGCGGTTCGATGGTCTTGAAGGTGAGGCCGTTGGGCAGCGCAAAGTCCGACAGTTTTTTCGGGCAGGGCAGGTGCTGCTGGTTGTCCACGTAGGCCTGGTCTTCCCAGAGGTCGGAAAACTTGTCGATGATGGTGACATCGCACATGGCGACGCCGAGCATCGGCCGCGTCACGATGTAGATGAGGCCGTTGATGTTGGCCTCTGGAATGGCGTAGGGCAGGGCGATGGTTTCCGCCCACTGCCAGTGGGAATCGGGCTTGAAATGGAAATCGCAGTCTTCGGGCTTGATCATGGTGATGCTCCTCGTGATGGATGGCTATGTGTCGACAATATTCGGATCGATTCAGTATCGCGACCGTATGGCGTCGCGATGGCGGGTCAGGTAAGCGCGGCTCAGGCCCATCTGCTGAAAGCCGTAGCCGATCTTGCCATTGTGGTTGACGCGCATCAGCGTCTGCAAATAAGTGTTCGACGGATACGGCGCCCAGTAGCTACAGTTCACCGCCGAATGGGTGAAAGCGAATTTCCTGCCGCGAATGTCGGTGACCTCGAACTCGCCGCCCATCGGCACTGCCTTGTGGTATTCCTGCTTGCCGCGCGCGTCGGTGATGCCGTAGGTCTTGCCGCCTTCGAGGATGAAGCCCGAAATGAGCGGACCCATTACCGCGGTGGTGGCGATGTCGTGACTGGTGAACAGATGCACCGCAAAGTCGTCCGCGAAGCCGCCGCCGAGATAGAGCACCGACGAATTGTCGCGCTCCGGCCGCGGTCCCCAGCTGCGGTCGCCGGCGTCGATGCAATCGACCGCATGACGTTTGCCGCGCACGACGACTTCACCCCTGACGCGGTACTTCTGGTCGTAGTGGCCGGAAAACGAGGTGTCCCAGGCATGGCCGTAACGTGTTGCCGCGGTCGGATCGATGGCTGGATCGTTGATGTCGTAGGGCGCGTGCAGGGCGAAATATTCGAGATCGAAACGCGTGTCGTCGATGCCCTGGTAGGTCAGTCGATAGTGCTTGAGCGGCTCAATCACCTTGAAAGAAACGCCGTTGGGCAAGGAAAAGTCGGACATCGACTTGGGGCAGGGCAAGTGCTGCTGGTTGTCGACGTACAACTGATCCTCCCACAGGACGCTGAGCTTGTCGTTCACCGTCACGTCGCACATGCAGACGCCAAGCATGGGGCGCGTCACCAGATAGACGCCGCCGTTCATGTTCGCCTCCGGAACATTGAAGGCGAGATAGATGGTTTCCACCCACTGCCAGTGCGAGTCGGGCTTGAAATGAAAATCGAAATCTTCCGCTTTGATCATCGTACGTCTCCTCGCTGCATTCGTTTATCCATGCCCGTCAAAGCAGGGTATAGCCGCCATCGACCGGAACCAGGGTGCCGGTGACGAACGACGATTCGTCGCTGGCGAAAAATACGGCCAGATTGGCTATTTCGGACGGTCGCCCGATGCGACCAATGGGTGTCGCCTTCACTGCAGCGGCGAGATCGGCGCTGGGCATCGCCTGCGTCATTCCCGTATCGATGGCACCCGGCAAGATGGCATTGACGCGGATGTTCGCGGCGGCGTATTCGGCCGCAGTCAACTTGGTCAGCATCGACACCGCTGCCTTGGACGCTGCGTACGCCGGCATGGCAGGAAACGCTACCAGCGCCGCCATGGACGAAGTATTGATGATCGATCCCCCGCCGCTTTCAAGCATCAACGGAATCGCATATTTCATTCCCATGAAAACACCGCGACCGTTGGTGGCCCATACGCGGTCGAATTCGGCGAGGTCATAGTCCGCCGTCTTGCCGTAGGCGCCCTGGATTCCGGCGTTGTTGCACAGGATGTCGAGTCTCCCGAATCGTTTTATCGCCGCAGCCAGCATCGCCTGGATGCTGGCGCCATCCGATACATCGACCTGTACCGGATAACAGGCACTGCCGATGCGTTCGGCAAGCGCATTCTGTTTTCCGGAGATGTCGGCAGCGATCACTTCGGCACCCTCGGCACAAAATGCTTCCACCATCGCCGCGCCCATGCCGGAGCCGGCACCGGTAACCACGGCCACCTTTCCGTTCAGTCGCCCACTCATGCCGTCTCTCCTTGTTAAAAATATGCAGTGTTGTTCACTCGTTTTCGGTTGCTGGCGGGTCGCCCCGAATCACCACCGGCGGCGCATAGCTCGACGGTTTGTCGCCCACCGGGTGGCTGCCGGCGATCTGAGTCTGTATCTCGGGCTGGAAGTAGGTGTAGGGGAAAGTCGGTGGTACCGCGCTGACCGCGTCCAGACGGGCAACCAGTTGCGCGGGAATGACAAAATCCAGCGCCTGCAGATTGTCGTCGAGCTGCGCCTGCTTGGTCGCCCCGACCAGCACGACGGCCACCCCCGGTCGGTTGGCGACCCAGTTGAGGGCCACCTGCGACATGCTGCGGCCTATTTCTTTTGCTACCCGCTCGACTTCGGCAACGATGGCGAAATTGCGTTCGCTGAATTTAGCGAAGGCCGGGTGGCTTAGCATTTGTAGTCGCCCCTCGCCATGCTGGCCGGTCTCGGAGGGCTTGTACTTGCCGGATAACATGCCGCCGCCGAGCGGGCTCCAGGCCATGATGCCGACGCCGTACTGGGTAGCCAGATCGGCGAATTCGCTTTCGATCGAGCGCTCGACCATCGAGTACGACAACTGGATCGACGAGATCGGCTCGTAGCCGCGCAACTCGGCGAGGGTCTGGCCGCGACTGGCATACCACGACGGCGTGTTGGACAGGCCAACGTGGCGCACCTTACCCGCGCGCACCAGATCGTCGAAGGTGCGCATCACTTCGTCCACCGGGGTCAGCCTGTCCCAGGTGTGCAGCTGGTAGAGGTCGATGTAGTCGGTACCCAGGCGCTTGAGCGAGGCGTCCACCGCGCGCAGGATGTTCTTGCGACCGTTGCCGCCGCTATTCGGATTGGTCGGGTCGAGGTTGAAGCTGAATTTGGTGGCGAGCACCATCCGCTCGCGCAGGCCGCGTTCGCGGATGAAGTCGCCAACCCATTGCTCGCTGACGCCGTTGACATACAGGTCGGCCGTGTCGATCAGATTGCCGCCGGCATCGACGTAGGTATTGAACATGGTGCGGGCAGTGTCCTTCTCCGCACCCCAGCCCCAGTCGGTGCCGAAGGTCAATGCGCCGAGGGCGAGGCGGCTGACGCGCAGTCCGGACTTGCCGAGGGTGTAGTAGTGGTCGAGGCTCATCGTTTTCTCCTGGTGTTACCGCAAGTGGGGGTGCAAGGTATCGCGTCAGAGGACAGCTTCAAGTTTGACCCGAAGGTCTTCCATGATCGGATAGGAAATCCCCGACAGCCAGGCGACGAGGACATCCTGATGCGTCTTGCCGTTGCGCGCGATGCGGCTGCCGGTGGCGAGCGCGGTGGTAGCGATCTGGTAGCTGCCGAGGATGTCGTAATACGTCAGGCGTTCGGGAATGACTGGCAGGCCCGAGGCCTTTTCGTAGGCCGCATGAAACTCTTTTATAGGCATGAAGCCGCCGACGAGAAACGTTTTTCCATCTTCGGCGGCATGGCCGAAAATTCCCTTGGCCGTCCACGCCACGTCGTTGTGGTAATCGCCGAGATAGGCGAGTTCCCAGTCCAGCCAGCTTGAAATCCTGTTGTTGTGCTCGGTATAGAGGAAATTGCCGACGCGATAGTCGCCGTGAACCAGCACGACCCTCTCCACTGGCGGCATGTTGGCGCGCAGCCAGGCCATCGCCAGACGCATCAGCGGGACGTCCTCGTTGATATCTTCTTCAAGGATGCGCTCCCACTGGTTAAGCTTCCACGTGACGGCCTGTATTCCCGGCGTGGGCTTGTCGAATGCGCCGAGGTCGGCCTGGCGCCAGTCGAAGGTATGCAGGCGCGCGAGGTGTTCGACGTATTGGACGCCAAGCGCCTGCCTGACCGCCGCGGGCATTTTGGTGCCGACGCCGGTCACCCCGCTGCTCGATTCGGTCGGCTTGGTCACGCCTTCGGCAAAACCGTAAATGATCGCCGGGTAGGGAAGGAACTCGCCGTCAGCATCGTGCCAGTAGGTCGGCGGCACCGGAAGCAGACCGTCGACCGCCTTGATGACCTGGAATTCGCGCAGCCGGCTGGTTTCGGTGATCGATTCGGAGGGCTCCATGCGCAGCACCATCGGCGTGGCCGTGCGCCCCGCACCGGGCTGATTCCACTTCAGGCAGAATGCCATTTGCAGTTTCGATGCACCGCCAGCCAACCAGCGCGCATCGGTGATTTCAAACGCGTCCTGGAGCTTGCAGCGGAGGAGTGCTGCGGTGCCGTTGATCAGGGTTTCCAGGCTCACCGGCTGGTACGGCGGCCCGGCCCGACGGTGCTGCTTGCGCGTCAGGACGCGATCCATTTCGGTTTCGCAGGGATAACGTTTGCGTACGGATTCGATCCATTCGCGTGTCGGACGATTTTTATCCACACTGGCCATCTCTTCCTCCATAACCTCGGTGCGATCTTTCCCGCCGCCAACAGGGGGGCGGTGTCGCGATGAGTGTTTTTGCCGGCCTCATCTCGGGACGAGTGCCGGCGGTACTTTCAATACCGGGAGAGAATGGCTTCCCGATGCCGCGTCGAGTAGGCGCGGCTGAGGCCGAACTGCTGCACCCCCGAACCGATCTTACCTTCGTGGTTGACCCGCATGAAAGTCTGTAGATAGGTGTTCGACGGATAGGGCGCCATGTAGCAGCTGTTGAGCGCCGAGTAGGTGCAGGCGAATTTCCTGCCGCGGATGTCGGTGACTTCGAGCTGGCCGCCCATCGGCAGGCCCTTCATGTAGTCCTGTACGCCCTGGCAATCGGTGATGCCGTAGTTCTTTCCGTTCTCCATCACGTAGCCGCTGATGAGGGCGCCGATCTTCGGCGTGTTGGGGAAGTCGTGGCCGGTGAGGACATGGATCGTCAAATCTTCACCGAAGCTGGCGTGCCACCAGATGAAGCAGGCGTTGTCGCGTTCGGCGCGCGGTCCCCAGCTGCGGTCGCCGGTATCCACCGTATCGATTGCGTAGCGCTTGCCGCGCAACACCAGTTCGCCCTTGATGCGATAGGTGTGCTCGTAGTGGCCGGCGAAGGCGTTGTCCCACGTCGTCGCGCCGTTGCGTTTGGCGGCCATCGGGCACATGGCGGGATCATTGACGTCGAAGGGCTCGTGCAGGGCGAAATACTCCAGATCGCAGCGCGTGTCGTCGATGCCTTCGTAGGTTACCCGATAGTGCTTCAGCGGATCGATGGCCTTGACCGAGAGGCCGGTGGGCAGTGAGAACTCCAGCAGTGACTTGGGGCAGGGCAGATGCTGCTGGTTGTCGATGTAGGCCTGGTCCTCCCAAAGCATGGTCAGGCGGTCCATGAAGGTAATGCTCGACATCGATACGCCCAGCATGGGGCGGGCGAGGACGTAGATGCCGCCGTTGATGCTGGTGCCCGGAACGTTGACCGGGAAAAATACGGTTTCCGCCCACTGCCAGTGGGAATCGGGTTTGAAGTGGTATTCGAAGTCCTCGGCTCTGATCACTGCGCTCTCCTCCTGTCGTTATGGCACCTCATGGTGCACGTTCCTCTGTAGCCGGTCGGGTCCGATCAGGCTGGACGTAGCCTAGTCATTGCGGAAAGCCGTGCGCCCCCTTCCAAAGGAGGGGTGGGGTTTACTCACGTTGCAGCAGGTTGAGTGCCCGGGCCTGGGCAAGGGCCGCCGAGCGGTTGGAGACGCCGAATTTGCGGTACAGGTTCTTCAGGTGCCATTTGACGGTGGTGATCGACACGTTGCTGCGCTCGGCGATCTGCTGATTCGACAGCCCCAGATCGAGCAGGGAAAGCAATTCGGCTTCCCGCCGCGTCGGGACCAGGGTCAGATTCCGATCCGCGCCGCGGACGGCCGACCAGCCCTGACGGTCGCTGTCTCCTACCGGAAGGCCCTCGCAGATGCGGGCGAAAAAGGCCCGCTCCTCAGTGCGGGTGAACGACCATGAGGACGGTTTCGTATCGTTGACCAGTCCGGCCACGATTGCGGCGCGGTCGCGGAAAGGGCGGACAATCTGCCGCCGAGCCGCCCGGCTTACGGCAAACGCCAGTTCCCGTGCGGCCGCTGTGGCGTTGCCGGCATGCATGGCGATTTCAACCTTGGCCAGACCGAGCTCGACCAGCCGGGCGGTGCGTCCATCGGCTTGTGCGGTGCGGATTTCTTCCTCAATCATTGACTCCGCCTGTTTGAAGCGGCGGGTGGCGACCAGCAGATCGATGGCACTTGCCGCGCGCAGATCGCGGTAGCGCAGCTTGCCAAATTCATCGGCAGCATTGCCCTGCGAAGCCAGCGCTTCTGCCGTGAGCCCGATCCGCGCGGCCGCGTCCAGGGCCTCCTGTAGTCGCCCGAGACGCACCAGGCGGCGGACGATATAGCACGACAGCATCAGCGAGAGGCGCGGCGGATAGCGGCCGGCGATGGCGTGAAGATGGGCCAGCGGAACGGGCTCGTCATTCTCGCCGTTCCACAGCTTGATCGCGGCGTCGAAACCGAAGGCCGTGGTGCCGACCAGCTCGTGGCTGTGTGCCGTGCGCAGCCCGGGCAGAAGCAGGGCGCGGGCTTCGTCGTCATGGCCCATCTCCACCGCGCAGAGTGCGGCGACGAAGGCCATCGTGTTGGTCAGTAGCGCATCGTTGCCGAGCGACTGGCGCAGATGCACCAGTCCGGCGGAAAGCTCCGCCCAGGCGTTGGTGTAGTCGCCTTCGTTGATGAACAGCGTGCCGTGGATCAGGTGCACCCAGCCGATCGAATAGGCTCCGCCAAGGTCGCGCAGCACCGGTTCGGCGATACGCATGGTCTGGCGTGCCTGGGCGAATTCGAATGCGCTGGCAAGGCAGATGCTCTTGATGCAGCAGACCGAGGCGAAGCTGTACGCGTCCTTGGCATTCTCTGTGGCCAGCCAGCGTTCCACGCCCTGGTAGGCGTCGTCCAGCCGGTCGGTGAACAGGTCGATACAGATGCGCAGATGGTCGATCCGCGGAGGGAACTCTGCGGGCAGCGTGCCTGCCTTGCCGGCCTCGTTGCGGACACGTTCGGCAAGGCGCTCGTGCTGCGCCAGGCTGTGCGCATAGCGACGATGGAAGATCAGGGCCCAGACGTACCAGAAGTGTGCTTCCCAGCCGATCTCGACACCCATGGCCAGCAGGTGTTCGATCCAGCGGATGTACTGTGCGGTGTCTCCGCGGTCGCGGACAAAAAAGGTTGCGGTCTGATCCAGCAGGGCGCTGGCGGCCGCACTGTCGCCGGCGGCGAGCGTGTATTCGATCGCGTCCTGCCAGTCGCCTTTCCCCCGGCTCCATTCGGCCGCGCGCAGCAAAAGGTTGCGGTTGGCTTCTGCATCGAGCGAGCGCTTTGCCTCGTCCAGCAGGTATTCCCGGAACAGGCCGTGCAGTCGGTACTGTCTGCGGTTGCGGTCGAGCGGAATGATGAAGACATTGTGGCGGACGAGGTAGTCGATGTGCTTGTCGGCCTCGCCGATTCCGCTCACGTGACGGCACAGGTCGAGGTCGAACGAGCGCAAATGGGCGATGCGCAGCAGGAAGTCGCGCAACGCCGGCGTGAACGCCTTGAGCACCTGCCGGTTGAGCAGGGCGACGACGTCCTCGTCGGTTCCCGAAAAGGTTTCCAGGGTGGCGGCCGGCTGCTCGGCCTCGTCGAGGACGATCTGCGCCAGGCGAACGGCGGCGGGCCATCCCTCCGTTCGATGCAGAATGGTTTCGATGCCGGTGGCGCCGATGATCTGGTGTACGCGCTCGCCGAGCAGTGCATGCGTTTCTTCTGCATTCAGGCTCAAATCCTTGAGCCCGATCTGCCGCAGCAATCCTTCCACGCGCGCCCGTCCGACGTTGAAGCCCGGATCGTTGGTGCTCGACCAGACGAAGCGAACGCTCGGCGGCGAGGAAAAGATCATCGCGTCGAGAAACACGTTCAGGGTTTCGTCCCGGCAACTGTTCAGGTTGTCGATGAAGATCGTCGCGGGGGCGGCGAGTCTGGTCAGGGCGTCTATCAGCTTAGCGACACGGCCCTCGATCGGTTCATCGCCCTGAAACAGGGCATACATCGGATGAAAGGCATCGCCCGGAGCGGCGAGTGCCGCATCGATGGCGTGCAGTACGCGCTCGATGCTGTCGTGGCGATCATCGAGGCCGATCCAGAAGCACTGCTCGCCGGCCGCCTGGAGGTGGGCGTGGAGCTCGGACATCAGCACAGTCTTGCCATAGCCGATGGGCGCAACGACGCTGACGACCTTGGGGCGGCCGTCGTCCTGCGTCAGACTATCCAGCACGCGCGTACGGACGGAGCTGAACGCGAACAGCGGGGGACTCTGGCCGCCGGAATTCGATTGCGGAATCGGGGCGGCGCCCGCCCCGGTCTGTTTTGCCACGCTCGGTTTACCTCCTGAAGTTGCCGAATGGTAGCGCGATCGTTGCCTTTGGGGCCGGCGACGAAGGAGCGGGCCGTCCGCCCCTTCGGGTTTCCCGGGCTACAGCACCTCCTGGTGCGTCTTGCCGTTGCGGGTTGCGCGACAGCCGTTGGCGAGCACGATGGCAGTGCTCTTGTAGCTGTTGAAAACGTCGCAGTACTTCAGGGTGTTCCGATTGACCGCCAGGCCGGAGGCTTTTTCGTAGGCCGCGCAGAACTCATCCATCGGCTGGCTGTGTAAGCGCTACAGAATATGTCGTGGGGACGCATCCAGTCAGCGCCCTGAACGTTGTCGAGAAATGCGACTGGCTGCTGAAGCCGACTTCATAGGCAATGTCGGTGACGTTGAGATGGCCCTGCCGAAGAAGGTCTTTCGCCTTCTCGATGCGACGTTGCGTGATGAACTTGTGTGGCGAGCACCCGAAGCGTTCGGAGAATTGCTCGGCAAACGTCGTTCGACCGACGCCGGCGACATCGGCAAGGTCTTGAAGCATCAGTTTTTCCGAAAGACGGGCATCGATCTGCCGGACCACCTCGTCGAAATCTGGTCCCGTGACTACAGAGGGAGAAAGCCTTGCGAGGTTTAGTTGTTCTGCGCCATTTTCCTTGATGATACGAGCCACGTGGCAACTCAGCGCTTCGAACAATGCGGCAAAGTACTGTGCACTGTCATGAGCCGTCGACTGCGACGCCTGCATGAGCAACTTGACGCCCGAGACGACATACTCGTCATGGCGGGCGAACAGGCAGACCTGAAGATTCGACAACGCCCCCAACAGATCGTTATCGCGCGGTGTTGCGGTCACCAGCGGAAAGTGCACGGTAGCGAACTCGACCTCGCCGTCCGTCCGGTAGCTCACAGGTTGACCGCTCGGAATCAGCGTGATGTCGCCCGGTCTGGAAAATGAGTGGCTCAAGCCTTGTTCAGTAAAGACGCGAACACGCCGCGCACCGCCGAGGTGAACGGACAGGATCAACTCGCGCGTCTGGGCGATATGAACTTCCTTGGTGGGCCCGGTTTTCCAACCGTAAAGCCCGACCTTGCGGCGTGAAGGACTGTCCCGAATCAGCAAGGGGCCTTGGCGGCATGCCTCGCTGTAGGCGTCTACAGCCGGAATTGCAATGGTAGCCACCTACCAATTCTCCTCATCAAGGCATCATCTGTGGATGCTTCAGCAAGCGACCTTAGCATAGGCATTGACGGTAGGCAACGACGCATTGCGGCGGACGATTCTGAACTTCGTGGCGGACGAATCCGATAGGTTGGGTGCCGCGACATGGCCATACTTCGAGGTATCGCTGACCAAAGAGTTGGCTACCTGAGTTGGAGGAATTGTGTCCGAATCAAACCCCTCGCCGCACAATGCTGCGACCCCCCCGAAAGCGGTTGAAGATCTGCTCGCCGAGGCGGCTTTGGTCGCAGGCCTTGACGATTTTGGCGACCGCCATTTCATGACTGGATTGACGACGCTGGTCAATGCCCTGCAGCACGAAGCGCAACTCAACGCGATGGGTGAGCAGATGGTGTACGGCGGTATCGTCAATATCTTGGTTAACCGACTGCGCTATATCCGTGACATCAAACTGCATCCAGAGATTCTGCAAGAGAAGATCGTCAAGCCGATCATCGTCCTGGGTCTGCCGCGCACTGGGACCACCAAGCTTCAGCGGGTGCTGTCGGCTGATCCCCAGGTCCAGCGCATGGACTACTGGCGAACCATCAACCCGGCGCCGTTCCCGGGTGAGGAGCCCGGAAATCCAAAAGGTCGTATCGATGCGGCGCTGGCTGTGGAGCATCTGCTCGCGACCCAGTTCCCGGGCTGGATGGCGCGGCATCCCACCGAGGCCCTGGAGCCGGACGAGGAGCTGCACCTGATGCAGGGCTCCTTCGAATGCATGGTCTCCTGGCTCTTCGCGAGCGTGCCGTCGTACTACGAGTACATCAGCCGCTGCGATCAGCGCCCGATGTACCTGCATCTGCGGGCGCAGATGCAATACCTGCAGTGGCAGGATGGCGGCGCCCGCGGCCGGCCCTGGATCATGAAATCGCCGGTGCATATCAACGCGCTCGACGTGCTGTTGGAGACGTTTCCGGACGCGGTGCTGGTGCATTGCCACCGCGACTTGCAGAAAGTATTGCCATCCTTTGCGTCACTGATCGAGACGGCGCGGCGGATTGGCAGCGATCACGTGGACCCGAAGGCGGTTGGCAGCGAAATGTTCAATTACTGGGCCACCGCACTCGACCGTTATCTGGTCGAGCGCGACAAGTTGCCGCCTGACCACATTCTCGACGTGCAGTTCGAGGAGGTGGTCGGCAACATCGTCGACGTGATCAGCCGCGTCTATGGGCGCGCCGACCGGCCGCTGACGCCGGAGGCGTTGGCTGCCTTCAATGCCTACGACGCCAGCCGGCCCGAGCATCACTGGGGCACATATACCTATTCCGCCGCCGATTACGGCTACACCCCCGAGATGATCGACCAGCGCTTTGCCGAGTACCGCAAGCGGTTTGTCGATTCCGACAACCTGAAACAGAAGGAAACGGCCCATGGCTAACGCAACGCAACTACAACACTTCGGATTCAAGGAGCCGACCATCTGGCGCGAGGTCGTCAAGGTCATGGGTGATCTTGAGCAACTGGTCTGGAACGACCCCTTGATCACCGACGATCTGACGCGTGCCGAGGGCACTCGCTATCTCACGCGCCTTATCGCCGGCGCGCTGCCGATGACCATGGAACTGGCAGACGCGAATTACCCCCAGTTCTTTCACTTGCTCAGCACGCGCATTCATTGGGGGCTGCCGGCCACCGACTGCCACTACCAATGGGCGTCGGTGCATGGCGACAACATCTACCGGATCAGTGGTGATCGCGGTACCGCGCGCGTCTTCGATATCGAAACCCGCAAGGACCACTTCGCTCACATCGTGGATTGGACCTTGCACGACCGTTTGACGCAGTTCGAGGTGGGCCCTGGCAACCACGTGGACATCATCCTCAGCCGCGAACGCCCGCCGGGTGTGCGCAACTGGATTCAGCTGGCCGAAGGCCCCGGCAACATCATCTTCCGCCAGTACTACTATGACTGGAATACCGAGCAGCCGGCACGCTTGACCATCGTCAACGAGAGTGCAACCTACCCGCCGCCGGCCTTGAGTACGGGGGGCATTGCCGATGGTCTGGAGCTGTTCTGCGACTGGCTGCGCCAAGTGCCCGCACGTTTTCAGCAGGTGGTGAACAGCTACTATGCCGCGCCGGCCAACTCGATGGTGTTCGACACCATTGATTTCGGCTGGAAGTCGCTCAAGTACGGCAAGGGCATCTACCAGTGCGCCCCCGACGAGGCGCTGGTCCTCGAAGTGAAGCTACCCAAGTCGTATTACTGGAGCATCCAGCTCTGTAGCCACTTCTGGGAAGCGCGCGACTACCACCTGCGCCAGACGTCGCTCAACGGGCATCAGGCGCAAATTGACGACGACGGCATGTTCAGAGCCGTGATCTCGCACCAGGACCCCGGCATTGCCAACTGGCTTGATGCGGGTGGACACGAACGAGGTTTGCTGGCGATCCGTTACTACGAGCCCGATTCGACCCCGATTCCCACCATGCGCCGGGTCAAGTTGTCCGAGTTGCGCAGCGCCCTTCCGGCGTCTACGCCGTCCATCTCAGCCGAAGCAAGGCAGAAGTCATTGCGAGATCGCGCCTGGTCGGTTGCGCGCCTCGGTCGCGAATAAACCATAAGAAAAGGAGGCATTTCCCGATGTCAAATATCGAAAAACTTTTCTCACTGAAAGGCAAGGTCGCGTTGGTCACGGGCGCTGCGTCCGGTATGGGCGAGCGCTTCGCCCATGTCCTTGCCGATGCCGGTGCCACCGTTGTCTGCGCGGCGCGCCGTGTCGATCGAATCGAGCAGGTGGCGGCGAGTATCGTCAAGGCCGGCGGCAAGGCAATCGCGCTACCGCTGGATGTGGGCAAGGGCAGCAGCGTCGAGGCGGTCTTCGATCGCGCTGAACAACTCGTGGGCCGGGTCAACATTCTGGTCAATGCGGCGGCACAGGTCGACTTCGGCCTATTCCCGGACGTCAAGGATGAGAGCTGGGACAACCTGATCAACGTCAACCTCTCGGGCGTCATGCGGACCTCCCGCACCTTTGCGCAGCGCCTGATCAAGGCGGGTGAACCCGGTGCCATCGTCAATATCACGTCCATCATCGGCACCCAGGTGATGCTTGGTGTGCCCGTTTACGGAACCCTGAAGGCCGCCACCAACCATCTGACCAAGTCCGTAGCGCGGGACATGTTCGGTACCGGCATCCGCTGCAACGCGATTGCACCTGGCTACTTTTACACCGAGATGGTGGCCGAGTATTTCGAAACCGACGCAGGCAAGGCCGACCTGGAGCGCCATCCGCTCAAACGCCTGGGGCGCGTGGAAGAACTCGATGGGGCCCTCCTTCTTCTGGCAAGCGACGCGTCGAGTTTCATCAACGGCGTGATTCTGAGCGTGGATGCCGGGCAAGTGATCCAGCTTCACTGAGCGCGAACAAGCAGCAATCACCCTTAACTAGATAGGAGAGAGACATGGTGCGATCATTATTTGTAGTGCTGTCGGATGCCACGGGTCCGGATACGGATGCTGAATTCAATCGCTGGTATTCAGAGCAGCACATTCAGGATGTATCGAAGGTAGCGGGCGTGGTTTCCGCCACGCGCTATCGCATCGAGAAGGGCGTCACTGTACTTCCAGGCGTTAATTCGGACCGCCACGGCTTCGTAGCGATTTACGAGCTGGAGGCGAAGACCAAGGATGAACTCGAAGCCTTTGCTGAGGCTCTGCGCGCTGGCATCAGCTCGGGCGCCGTTGACATCAGCCCGACCCTTGACTTCGTCGGTGTCACAGGGAGCCTTTGTGTTCCGATCACGGACCGCGTAACAGCCAAATGACGGTCCGCGTTTCTTAATCGGAGTGCATTTTTCTGGTGAGGGTGCGCGACGATATCTGCCGATGTTAGCGCCATGCAGGTCGAGAGGGTTTGCTTTCTGGAACAGACGAACGTCAGACCCTTGATCGACTTGCGCTTCCCTCTGAGTGACCTGGCGGTTGTGTTCCGTTATCAGCTCTCGGGAAAACACTTCGGAAAGATCGTGATCGACGTCGCTGCCTGAGCGGCAAAGACACGAAGTGACCTGAACCTGGCGCCTCGATTGTCGTCAGGTTCCTCCGAAATTTCACCGCGAGGAGCACCGATGCGCACATTTGCATTTCTTGGAGCAGGTCAGGTTGGCGTCATTGATAAGCCGGTGCCTACGGCGGGGCCCAACGACGCGATTATCCGCACGACGGCGTCGTTCATCTGCACGTCAGATGTGCATACCGTTCATGGCGCGATGCCCTTGCCAGAAGGCCGCGTGCTGGGGCACGAGAGCGTGGGTGTGGTGGACTGGGTCGGCAGCGAGGTCAGCATGTTCCGCCCCGGTGATCGCGTTGCCGTCAGCGCGATCACGCCATGCGGACATTGCAGTGGCTGCCAACGCGGCCATACCGCGCAGTGCGGTGGCATGCTCGGCGGGTACAAATTTACTGGGCAGAAAGATGGAAGCCTGGCCGAATATTTTCACGTCAATAACGCCGATTTCAATCTCGTCAAAATTCCGGAATCGCTTACCGACGAACAGGCGCTCTACGCAACCGACATGTTGTCCACGGGTTTTGTCGGCGCTGAATTTGCGGCTGTTCCCATCGGCGGCACCATTGCTATCTTCGCCCAAGGGCCTGTCGGTTTATCGGCAACGATTGGAGCCAAACTCCTTGGTGCGGGTTTGATCATCGCCGTCGAATCACAAGCCAACCGGGTGGCCTTGTCAAAACACTTCGGCGCCGATGTGGTAATTGACCCCTCAACGGAAGATGTGGTGGATCGAATCATGAGCCTTACCGGCGAAGGCGTCGACGGCGCGATCGAGGCGCTCGGTCGCCAATCGACGTTTGAAGCCTGTATCAAGGTGACGCGTCCGGGTGGCGTTATTTCCAATATCGGCTACCACGGCGACGGCGGCTGCCTACGCATTCCTTTGGCCGAATTCGGGATGGGTATGTCGGATAAATTGATTCGCACGGCTGCATGTCCAGGTGGCAGTGAACGCTTGACGCGCTTGCTGCGCTTGATGGAGACCAAAAAAATCGACCCCACGCCGATGACTACGCATCGCTTTAATTTCAGCGAGGTAGGAGAGGCGTTTCGGATGATGGAGTCCAAGGAAGATCACATCATCAAGCCACTCATCACCTACGACTAGACCACGGTAGCCATGGCCGACGTTTTGGCGCCACGTGCCTGAACGATTTTGCACGAGATGGCGGACGAATTCAGTATCGAACGCGAATTCGAACGCGCAAAGTGAACCCACTGTGATACTCATCTCCCGGAACAGATAATGATAAACACATCCTCAGTCAATCCCGATTCCCTTGTGACCTTGACGCATCTGCAACGACTTGAAGCTGAGTCCATCCACATCATGCGCGAGGTTGTCTCGGAATCCGAGAAACCGGTGATGCTTTACTCGGTTGGCAAGGACAGCGCGGTGATGCTGCACCTGGCACGCAAGGCGTTTTATCCCTCGCCGCCGCCGTTTCCCCTGTTGCACGTGGACACCACCTGGAAGTTTCGCGCGATGTACGAACTGCGTGACCAGATGGCCAGTGAATCGGGCATGGAATTGCTGGTCTATCAGAATCCCGAAGCCAAGGAACGCGGTATCAATCCCTTCGATCACGGCTCTTTGCACACCGATCTCTGGAAAACCGAGGGGCTCAAACAGGCGCTCGATCACTACAAGTTCGATGTCGCGTTCGGCGGTGCACGCCGCGACGAGGAGAAGTCCCGCGCCAAGGAGCGCATCTTCTCGTTTCGCTCGGCCAACCATCGCTGGGACGCGAAGAACCAGCGCCCGGAGCTGTGGAATTTGTACAACGCCAAGAAGGCCAAAGGCGAAAGCATTCGTGTATTTCCGATTTCCAACTGGACTGAACTGGACATCTGGCAATACATCCACCTTGAGAACATTCCTATCGTGCCGCTCTACACGGCCGCGATGCGCCCGACCGTCATCCGCGACGGTCTGCTCCTGATGGTGGACGACGAGCGCTTCCCGCTGCTGCCGGGTGAGACGCCGGTGCAGCGGTCCATTCGCTTCCGCACACTGGGGTGTTACCCACTCACCGGCGCGGTGGAGAGTACCGCCGACACGTTGCCGGCAGTGATTCAGGAAATGCTGCTGACCACCACCTCCGAACGTCAAGGCCGCGCCATCGATCACGATCAGACCGCGAGCATGGAAAAGAAGAAACAAGAGGGCTATTTCTGATGAACACACTGCAAAGCCAAGACAGCGTCTATCGCACTGATGTGCTGATTGCGCAAGACATTGACGCCTATCTCGAACGCCACCAGCACAAGAGTCTGTTGCGCTTCATCACCTGTGGCAGCGTTGATGACGGCAAGTCAACATTGATTGGCCGGCTGCTCTACGATTCGAAGATGATCTTCGAAGACCAGCTCGCCGCGCTCGAAGCGGACTCGAAGCGGGTAGGCACCCAAGGCCAGGAAATCGACTTTGCCTTACTCGTCGACGGCCTTGCCGCCGAACGCGAACAGGGCATCACCATCGACGTTGCCTACCGCTTCTTCGCCACCGAAAAGCGCAAATTCATCGTCGCCGATACCCCCGGCCACGAGCAGTACACACGCAACATGGTCACGGGGGCCTCGACAGCGGACCTCGCGATCATTTTGATCGACGCACGCAAAGGGGTACTGACGCAGACGCGCCGGCATTCGTATCTCGCCCATTTGATCGGCATCCGCAATATCGTTCTCGCCGTGAACAAGATGGACCTCGTCGATTATGACCAAGCGAAGTATGAAGCCATCGTTGCAGACTACCGGGGGTTCGCGCAGAGCATCGGCATCAATGACTTCACGCCGATGCCGATCTCCGGCTTCAAGGGCGACAACGTCACGGATCCGTCTGCCAATATGCCCTGGTACTCGGGCAGCACGTTGATGGCTCATCTTGAAACGGTGGAACTTGACACCACGGTTGACCAGATCAAGCCTTTCCGCCTGCCGGTGCAATGGGTCAATCGGCCCAATCTCGATTTTCGCGGCTTCTCCGGACTGATCGCCAGTGGCGTGATTAACGCCGGCGATGCGATCCGCGTTCTGCCCAGCGGCAAGACCAGCACCGTCACGCGGATTGTGACCCGCGACGGCGACTTGCCCCACGCCGTCGCCGGCCAATCGATCACGCTTTGTTTCGCAGACGAGATCGATTGCTCGCGGGGTGACGTGATCACCCAGGTCGATGCCCCCACACAGGTGGCCGATCAGTTCGAGTCCACGCTTGTCTGGATGAGCGACGAGGCATTGATCCCGGGGCGGCCCTACTGGCTCAAGATCGGTACACGTACGGTTACCGCCACCATCCATGCGCCGAAGTACCAGATCAACGTCAATACGCTAGAGCATCTTGCGGCCAAGACGCTGGAACTCAATGCCATCGGCGTGGCCGTGGTAACCACCGATCGCCCCATCCCGTTCGAGAGCTACGTCAACCAGCGTGCACTCGGCGGCTACATCCTGATCGACAAATTCACCAACGCCACCGTCGCCGCAGGCATGCTGCATTTCTCGCTACGTCGGGCGCAGAACGTGCATTGGCAGGCCCTGGATGTGACGCGCGAGTTTCGTTCCGGATTGAAGCACCAGAAGTCGGCCGTACTATGGCTAACCGGCTTGTCCGGCTCCGGCAAGTCGACCATTGCCAACCTGGTCGAGAAGAAGCTGGCCAGTCTCGGCCGTCACACCTTCTTGCTCGATGGTGACAACATCCGTCATGGCCTCAACAAGGATCTCGGCTTTACGCAGGCAGACCGCATCGAGAACATCCGCCGTATCGGCGAAGTCGCCAAACTCATGACTGACGCCGGTCTGATTGTGCTCACCGCATTCATCTCGCCGTTCCATGCCGAACGGGATCTGGTGCGTTCGATGATGCCGGAAGGCGAGTTTGTCGAAATCTTCATCGATACACCGCTCGAAGAAGCTGAACGGCGCGACGTCAAAGGGCTCTACAAAAAGGCGCGCAACGGTGAGTTGAAGAACTTTACCGGTATCGATTCGCCTTACGAGGCGCCGGAATCTCCCGAGATCCACATCAACACCCTCGACATGACGGCCGAACAGGCGGCGGACCTCATCGTGAGCAATCTGCTCGACTGACATGGCTGATTTCGACGTTTTCAATGGCGATGCCGATGGTATTTGCGCCCTAACCCAGCTGCGGCTCGCCGCGCCGCACGATGCTGTTCTGGTAACCGGCGTCAAACGAGACATCGAGCTGCTGCGGCGAGTACCGACTGGCGCAGCAGCTTGTGTCACGGTGCTGGACGTATCGCTGGACAAGAACCGATCCGATGTGTTGCGGTTGCTTGAAGCTGGCGTCGAAATTTTCTATGTCGATCATCATTTTGCAGGCGAGATACCGGAAGGCGCTGGATTCAAGGCAATCATCAACGAAGCATCGGACGTGTGTACCAGCCTGCTGGTCAATGGCTACCTTAAAAATCGATACCTGGCCTGGGCGGTTACCGGGGCCTTCGGCGACAATCTTGCGAAGAGCGCGGAAATCCTGGCGCAGCAACTCGAGCTGTCGGAGGTGAAACTCAGGCAGCTCGAAAAACTCGGAACCTATTTGAACTACAACGGCTACGGTGAGTCGGTGGAAGATCTGCACTTCGCGCCGGATGCGCTCTTTCGCCTGGTCAGCCGGCACGAATCTCCGTTTGCATTCATCGCTGACGGTCGTGAGCATTTCGAGAGGCTTGAGTACGGATACACAGATGACATGGCAAAGGCGGCGGCAATCACCCTCGCTCCTGGGTCTGCCGATCAGTCGGCGCTGGTTGTTCTGCCGAATGAGCCTTGGGCACGACGGGTCAGCGGTGTCTACAGCAACGACCTGACGAATCAGTATCCCGATCGTGCCCACGCCGTTCTAACCGAGAAGGGAAATGGACGCTATCTGGTAAGCGTACGGGCACCGCTCAGTCGGAAGAAGGGGGCGGATACCCTGTGCCGACGTTTTGAAACGGGGGGAGGCCGCGCGGCCGCCGCCGGGATCAACGACTTGCCGGAAGCGGAGCTACCGCGCTTTATTGCGGAGTTCAGTCACCACGTCTGGGGCGCCTAGAGAACCTCGTCGAGCTGGGTGCGCAGGCCTTCCATCAGCGTGTAGGCGATGCCCAGCAGCCAGGCGACCAGAACATCCTGGTGCGTCTTGCCGTTGCGGGTTGCGCGACAACCGGTGGCGAGCACGATGGCGGTGCTCTTGTAGCTGTTGAAGACGTCGTAGTACTTCAGGGTGTTCCGATTGACCGCCAGGCCGGAGGCCTTTTCGTAGGCCGCGCAGAACTCGTCCATCGGCGCAAAGCCACCGACGAGGAAGGTCTTGCCGTCTTCCGCCAGGTGGCCGAATTCGGTCTTGGTTACCCAGGCCAGATCCTCGTGGCGGTCGCCGAGGTGGGCGAATTCCCAGTCCAGCCAGGCCGAAATGCGGTTGTCGTGTTCGGTGAACAGGAAGTTGCCGGTACGGAAGTCGCCGTGGATGACCGAGAGGTGGTCCACCGGCGGCATGTTGCTGCGCATCCAGGACATCGCCAGACGCAGCAGCGGAACGTCCTCGTTGGAGTCTTCTTCCCAGATGCGTTCCCAATGGTTGAGCTGCCACTCGATCGCCGGCGTGCCGAGGGCGGGAACGTCGAACGAGGTCAGCCCGCCGTTGCGCCAGTCGAAGGCATGGAGCTGGCCGAGGTGGCCGATGAACTGGGGGCCGAGTACGGGGCGCAGTGCCGGCGGGATGAAGGTGCCCAGTCCGGTGACACCGCCGGCCGATGCGGTCGGCTTTGCCACGCCTTCGGCAAAACCGTAAACGATGGCCGGGTAGGGCAGGAAGGTGCCGTCGGCATCGACCCAGTAGGCGGGCGGCACGGGAATGTGCCCTTCGAGCGCCTTGATGATCTGGAACTCGCACAGCCGGCTGGTCTCGGAGATCGACTCCGAGGGTTCCATGCGCAGCACCATCGGCGTGGTGGTCCGGCCGACGCCGGGCTGGTTCCAGCTCAGCGTGAAGGCCATTTGCAATTTCGACGCGCCGCCGGAAAGCCACTTGGCTTCGCTGAGGGTGAATTCGTCCTTGAGTTCACTGCGCAGCAGTGCCTCGGTGCCGGCAATCAGCGTCTCCAGGCTGACCGGGGAATACGGCGGACCGGCGCGGCGTTGCAGCTTGCGTGTCAGCACGCGGTCAACTTCCTTCTCACAGGGGAAGCGCTTGCGCAGATGTTCGATCCATTCGCGGGTCGGACGGTTTTTGTCGATGCGGCTCATTGCCTGCCTCCTATTGATCAAAATTGGTCGATACCGACAGGCTGCGCCAGCGTTCCAGCTCTGCGCGCCACTCGGCCATCTTCTGTTCCGCCACTTCGACTGCATCCGGTCCGAGCGCCAGACGCAGCGGCGGGTTGTCCGCGTCGACGATGGTGCGCACCGCCTGCACCAGCTTGGCCGGGTCGCCGGGTTGCGTGCCGTTCACGCCAGAGATCTGGCGCCGCATCTGGCCGGTGGTGGACGCATACTCAGGCAGCTCTTTGGCGGCGAAACTGAGTGAAGTTTCCGAGAGCAGTTCGGTGCGGAAATAGCCGGGTTCCACCAGGGTGACGCGGATGCCGAAAGGCGCGACTTCGGCGGCGAGGGATTCGGTGAGACCTTCGACGGCGAATTTGCTCGCGCTGTAGGCGGACGAGCCCGGCCAGCCCTTGTAGCCGGCCATCGACGAGACATTGACGATGTGGCCGCTACCCTGGCGCCGCATAGCCGGCAACACGGCACGGGTGACGGACATGAGGCCGAAGACGTTGGTGCGGAACTGCGCTTCCAGTTCGGCGGTGCTGCATTCTTCCAGCGCGCCGAGCAGCGGGTAGCCGGCGTTGTTGAGCAGCACGTCGATACGGCCGAAGCGTGCCAGCGCCGCTTCGACGGCGGCCAGCGGATCGGCATCCCGCGTTACGTCGAGCGCCAGCACCAGCAGGTTCGGCGAATCCGCACCGATCGCCTGCGCCACTTTCGCCGCATCGCGGCCGGTGGCCACCACACGGTCGCCGGCCGTCAGTGCGGTGCGGGCGAACTCGCAGCCGAAGCCGCGGCCGGCACCGGTAATCATCCAGACTTTGCTCATTGCGTTCTCCTGCATTCTTTGAATCAGGCGCCCTTTTTCCAGGGCTGGTGGCCGAAGGTCTTCGGCTCGATGCCCGGCATCAGTTTCCAGTCCTTGCCGAAGTCCTCCACCGGATGCACGTATTTGATCGGCACCGCATCCAGATGGCGCAGCCGGTCGGCCAAGGCGTCGATGTATTCGTGGCGCTTGGCGTCGTCCTGATAACGGGTGGACCAGGCGACGAAAGGCTCCAGCACATCGAAGCCGACGTAGGCCAAGGTGCCGTACTGCAACTGCCAGAGCACGGCGTCGAGGTGACCCATCACACCGCCCTCGTCAACCATGCCGGGGAAGCAGCCGGTGGTCATCGATACCATGGCCTTCTTGCCTTTCATGCCGCCCTGGTTGAAGCGGCCGAGCTGGCCGTACATCAGGCCGTTGGCGAAGACGCGGTCGAACCAACCCTTCATGATGGCCGGGACCGAATACCACCAGAGCGGGAATTGCAGGATCAATAGATCGCACCAGAGCACCTTGTCGATCTCGGCGGCGAGGTCGTCGCTGAAGGTTTTTTGTTCGACCGCATGCTTCTGTTCCCGGTCGTACTGCAGGCAGTCCGGGAAGCGTCGCTCCTTGAAGTCCTTTCCCGAGGCCACGGGGTTGAAGCCCATGGCGTAGAGGTCGGAGACCTTGACCTCATGCCCCTCGGCTTTGAGGGTGGCGAGCGCCGTCTTGAGCAGCGCGGCGTTGAACGACGTTGGTTCGGGATGGGCGTAGACGATCAGTATTTTCATGAGGCTTTCTCGTTCTCTGGATTGGGCATCGGGTTAAGGAAACGCTGATTAAGTACCACACCGTTCGGGCTGAGCCTGTCGAAGCCTGTCCTGAGCAATGCCGAAGGGCCCAGTGCTGACGCGGCTTGCGCTTCGACAGGCTCAGCGCGAACGGACTTGTTCAGTACTTCCTTAACGCATCTGGCGGAAGCAGGTGCGTACCTCGTCGACAAAAGCCTGCGGCTGCTCGAAAGCGGCGAAGTGGCCGCCCTTGTCGAGGGCGTTGTAGTGGATCAGTTTCGAATAGCGCTCTTCGCACCAGCGCTTCGAGGCGCGGAAGATTTCGCGCGGGAAGATGCTGACCCCGACCGGCATGTCGATCACGGGTTTTTCGCCAAGCAGCAGGGCGAAGCTCTCCCAGTACAGCCGCGCCGACGAAGCTGCCGAGGCCGGCAGCCAGTACATCATGATGTTGTCGAGCATCTCGTCGCGGCTCAACGCGTTCTCGGGGTGGCCGTTGCAGTCGGTCCAGGCCCAGTATTTTTCGAGTATCCAGGCGCACTGGCCGACTGGAGAGTCGGTCAGGCCGTAGCCGATGGTCTGCGGCCGTGTGCTTTGCTCTTTCGAGTAGCCGGAGTCCCAGTCGAAGTAATGCTGGAAGCCGGCAAGCGCGGCTTGCTCCTGCTCGGTCAGGTTCTGCAGCGAGGCCTCGCTCGGATTCACCAGCGGCATGTTGACGTGGATCGCCTTGCAATGCTCGGTTTCCGAGAGGCCGATGGCGTGCGTTACGCCGGAACCCCAGTCGCCGCCCTGGGCGACATAACTGGCGTAACCGAGCCGCGCCATGAGCTGGCCCCAGGCGCGCGCGATGTGCGGCACGCCCCAGCCGGGGGCCGTGGGTTTGCCCGAGAAGCCGAAACCGGGCAGGGTCGGACAGACGACGTGGAAGGCGTCGGCGGCACTGCCGCCGTGGGCGGTCGGATCGGTCAGCGGGCCGATCACTTTCATGAATTCGATCACCGAGCCCGGCCAGCCGTGGGTCATGATCATCGGCAGCGCGTTTTCGTGCGGCGAGCGCACATGGATGAACTGGATGTCGAGACCGTCGATCTCGGTGATGAATTGCGGCAGCGCGTTCAGCCGTGCTTCGCAACGCCGCCAGTCGTAGCCGGTGCGCCAGTATTCGCAGAGCTCCTTGACGTAGGCGAGCGGTGCGCCCTGGCTCCAGTCCTGCGCTGTTTCGCGCTCGGGCCAGCGCGCATCGGCCAGGCGACGGCGCAGATCGGCGATGGCGGTTTCTGGGACTTCAAAACGGAAAGGGCGAATCGTGCTCATTGGGGTCTCCTTGTCTTATTGGGTAATTTTTTCCACTCCGTTCGGGCTGAGCTTGTCGAAGCCTGTCCTGAGCGATGTCGAAGAGCGCGAACGGCAATGCGGTATCAACAAGGCCCTTCGACAGGCTCAGGGCGAACGGGGCTTTTTGCCATCTACGTTGGTAATTCTCGATAATTTGATTGACGGGGCGCCTGGTGGCAGCCCCGGGCCGAAAATTATCCCATGTCGCGCCCTGCCTTCCGGATTACCCTCAGGTGCAGATCGTTCCGGTCGGTTCGTTCCAGCGGCGACCGCGCTGGCGGGCGATCATGTCCAGCGGATAGTTTTCCATGTTGAGGCCGTAGCCGATGCGGCCGCTGTCGGTGATCCAGCGGCTCATGGCGACGTAGATCATCACGCTGGTGTAGCAGGACCACGGAGCGCCGACCAGCGGCGTGCCGTAGAGGATGTGTTTTTTCCCGCGCACGTCGGTTGCCTCGACATCGAGGGCGACGCTGACGGCGCCGAGACGGTTGGCGCTTATCTTCATGTCGGCGAGGCCGTAGAGCTCGCCGTTTTCGAACACGTAACCGTGGGCAAGCGCCATGTTCCTGTCGGCCGGCCGGGTGAAGTCCACACTGTTGATCCAGTGCAGCCCGTAGTCCTCGCCGAAGTTGGCGTTCATCCAGCCCATCGAGCGCAGGCCGACTTCGCAGCGCTCGCCCCAGCTGTGGTCCATGGTGGACACGCAGTCGACCTTGTAGGTCTTGCCGCGGACTTTCAGCGTGCCGGTGACCTTGCAGGGCATGTCGAAATGGTTGCGGTAGGCTGAGCCGAGCCCCGACGCCTCGATTTTCGCTGCCTCGCCCTCGACGGCCTTGGGGCTGTGTTTCGGGTCGTTGATGTCGAAGGGCTCGGTCAGTCCGCGGACTTCGAGATGGGCCTCGGTGTCGTCGAAGCCGAGGTAGTCGAGGGTGTAATCGCGCGGGTTGTGGGCGAAGACCTTCAACCCGTTGGGCGTTTCGAAGCGCGAGAGCCGGGCCGGTGCGGGCAAGCCCTGCTGCGTGTCGAGGTAGAGCATCTCGCCGCGGTTGTCGCTGAGGCAGCCGTAGATGGCCACGTCTACGAGGCAGACGCCCACGGCCTTGCGCGTCACCGTGTAGAAGGTGGCAAGAATCCGCTCCTCCGGAATCACGACGATGAAGTAGTTTGTCTCGGCGAACGTGTAGTCGATGTTGGCGGGGACGTGGTATTCGATGTCTTCTTGCGTGATCATTTTTCTATTCCTTGGAGAGAAGCTGGTTGAGCGGAGGTATCTGTGTTGGGTCCGGTTCGAAGCCCATGCCGATGCTCCAGGCACGGCTGCGCAGGATCACGATCTCCTCGGCCTTGACGATGCTGGCGGCGATCTCTTTTTCTGCCGTGCTGCCGCGCGCGGCAGCGATGAGTTCGACGATGGCTTCCTTGAGACGGCGCGCCTGCTGCTCGATTTCCGTTGCGCCCATTTCCGGATCGGCGAGGGTCTGCATGCTCGCATCGATGACCGGCAGGACGAAGGTTGTCGCAACGCCCGCCGAGTCCGCCAGCTGCGTCATGTTCCGAGCCAGCGCCAGATGGGTTTCCAGATCGCGGCGCAGGTAGCGGTGCAGATCCGGCAGATGGGCCTTGACCAGTCCGAGAGTGGCGAGGCAGAGCTGGAGCTGTTCCGCCGCCATCGGATTGCTGCTGTCCACCGCGGGCAGGATGTTGTCGGCGAGCGACTTGATGACGGCGGCGAGCTGGGTGTCGATTTCGGGAATCATTGCATCACCTCCAGCAGGTTCTGGCGCAACTGTTCCATCAGCATGCCGCCGATGCCGTTGAGCCAGGTGAGTACGATGTCCTGGTGCGACTTGCCGCCCTTCGCCGCCCGGTAGGCGGTGGCGAGACAGACGATGGCCGCAACCCAGGCGTTATAGATGCGGAAATACCTGATCCGCTGTGGGTCCACGCTGAGCCCCGTGGCACGCTCGTAGGCGGCGTAGAACTCGTCGATCGGCAACATGCCGTTCACCAGCAAGGTCTTGCCGTCTTCCGCCATATGGCTGTAGGCCAGCGACGTGGCCCAGGTCAGATCCTGGTGGCGGTCGCCGAGGACGGCCAGCTCCCAGTCGAGCCAGGCGGTGATGCGACCATCGGTTTCGGAAATCAGGAAATTGCCGCTGCGGCAGTCGCCGTGGATGATGGAGACATGGTCTAGCGCCGGTGCATTGTCTTCGAGCCAGTTGGCGGCGAGATGGATCAACGGGTCTTCCTCGCCGCGATCCTCCGCCCAGATGCGGCGCCACATATTTACCTGCTTGAGGATGCCGACCTTGCTGCCGACTTGCGGTGTCTCGAAGGTGTCCAGGTTCAGCTTGCCGATGTCGGCGGTGTGGAAGGTGGCGAGGCCACGCATGAATTCATCGGTGACGCGGGGACGCAGCGCGGTTCCGTAGTTGATGCCGAGCCCCGTGACCTGCTGCGAGGTGTCCGACGCGGGCTTCGCCAAGCCTTCGGCGAAGCCGAAGATCAGCACCGGGTAGGGGAAGACCTCCATCAGCTCGTCTTCCCAGTAGCACTCGGGAACGGGGATCAGGCCGGCGAGGGCCTTGATGATTTCGAACTCGCGGCGGCGCGACGATTCGACGATGGATTCGGCCGGGCTCATGCGCAGCACCATCGGCGTCACGTGGCGCTCGCGGCTGCCGTCGATGCCGTGCCAGTCCAGCTCGAAGCCCATTTGCAGCTTCGAGGAGCCGCCGGTCATCCAGCGCGCATTGCGAATTTCAAAAGGCTTGTCGAGCTTGCGTTTGAGCAGGGTGTCCAGGCATTGCACCATCTGCTCGAAACTCACGGGCTTGTATGCGCCGGCAGCACGGGCCTGCATCTTGCGCGTCAGGACGCGGTCGATCTCGTCTTCCGTCGGGTAGCGGCGGCGCAGGTCTGCAATCAATTCCGCCGTCGGTGCCTGTCGCGGGTCCGTCGTCGGCGATGCGTCGGTGGGTGTCACAGTCGTCTCCTCCTTATTTGGCGCGTCATTCCCGCGGCTGCGGGGAGTGACGCAGGGCGTGGGCTGTGTTCAGCCGTTCAACGCCGGATGTGCTTGAACTGCTTCATGTGGGCGAGATAGCTGTCGTCCCACTGGAACTCGCACCAGCCGGTGCCCGGCTTGCCATCGATCTCGATGATCATCGCCACTTCGTTGAGCGTGACCCCGTGGTCGGTAACGGGCAGCGGCTGATGGGCAAAGCGGCGACCGCTGACCCGGGTGGTGCGCCCGGCGAGGTCGTGCAGCTCGACGACGATGTCGGTGTGGATCATGTCCTCGTCGAGCGTGAAGTCGATGACGTTCGCTTCCTTGAGCTGGGAGAAGTGGCCGTCCTTGAAGACGTAGCCGCGGGTCAGGCTGCGCCCCAGGTAATCCATCTTGAAGAAGTGCACCGCGGAATCCGGCGTGGTGGCATGGAACCACTTGTAGTGGTAATTGACGCCCCAGTTGCGCGTGCCCCAGGAATGGTCGCGTTGCCCCAGCACGTCGAAGGGGATGGCGCGGCCGTCGATGGTGACTGTGCCCTTGACACGGCCGCTTTGCTCGAAGCGGTTGTCGGCGAAATACTGCGGGCAGCCGTCGGGGTGGGAGTGGTAGCCGTAGGCCGGATGAATGGCTTCGAAGGTGAAGTCGTAGGTCAGTCGCTGGCTGGCGTATTTGACGTGGGCCGTGCGCAGCGGGTTGGTCAGGTCCAGCTCCACCCCGGCGACCCGCCATTGGGTGAAGTTCATGCTGTCCGGGACGGCGATGTCGTGGAACACCTCGTAGATCGGGCCGCCCGGTACGCCGTCGCCGAATACGGCAAAAACGCCGGCGGCCTTGCCGTCCGAGCCGACGCGGGGATAGACCCAGCCGGCGATCTTTTCTTCCGGCAATTGCAGGGTGAACACCAGCGATTCGCGCGCCAGCGCTTCCTTGCGCAGCGCATGGCGGCCGTCGTCGGCCGGACTGAGCGGGGCGATATCGCTGGTGATGTCTTCGAACTTCATCGGGTATGACTCCTCGTGGTGATTATTGGCGGGGCGGTTTCCCGCCGCTCAAACCCGGCGAATGTTACCGGCTGGGCCCCGGCAGAATTGTCATGCGGGTGACAGTTCTTGCCGTGACGTCTTATTCGCCGTAAACCGGCGCCGGTTGATCGACGTTGACCAGATAGCCGTAGCGTTGCCGGATCGCTTCCAGACCGTGGAGACGCACTCCGCCGTAGCGGACCGTCAGTAGTCGCTCCTGCTCCAGACCTTTCAGCACCCGGTTGAGGTTCTGCCGCGAGGCGGCCAGCAGCTTGCCCAGCTCGGCCTGGGACAGGGCGATCAGGATGCCGTCCTCGTCCCCGGCGGTTTTGCCATGGCTGAACGACAGCATGTAAAGCGTCTTCAACACGCGCTCCTTCAGCGTCAGGACGCTACGATCGACATCCATGTAGTAGATCGCGCTGAAGCGCAGGCTGAGCAGACGCAACAGGTGGCGCGCGAGCACCGGATGACGGTCTATCAGGGCCTCGAAATCGCGCTTGCCAATCGCGCGCAGCTTGACCGGAGACAGGGCGAGTACGTCCGACATGGTCGGCAGGCCGGAAAAGATTTCCGAAACCCCGATCCAGTCGCCGGGGCGTATCAGCGCCGCGACGGCCTCCCTGCCCTCCCGGTTGCAGGACGAGACCTTGGCCTCGCCGGCACGGATCTGTACCAACTCTGTGCATGCGCCGCCAGCGCGGAAAATCATCCCGCCCTGGGGAACGTTGCGGAAGTTGCTGATGGCATCGATCTCCTCCTGGACGCCTGGCGGTAGCGCATCGGAGAAGTTGTGCATGTTGTTGATCGGGATCATCCGAGCGATGCTGGGTGGAGGCCTGTCATGCGGGCGGCCGCCGGTTAAACCCGATATTCGAGCTGCAGCTTTTGCTGTAGCTTCCTGGCCTGGCGAAAGGCGATTTTCAGCACGTTGCGGTCGAGTTCGTTGAGCGTGTCCGGATCGATGCGGTTCTCTCCGCCGGCGATTGTTTCACCGTGCTGTTGGCGCAGGCGCAACGCCTGGATGAAGTAGAAGCCGTCGATTATCGCTTCCACATCCTCATTGCCCAACGTGCCCTGGCGCTGCAATTCGCGCAACCGCTCCGCGGTGGAGGTGGCGGCCACGCCGTGGGCCAGAGCCAGGGTGCGTGCGGCGTCGACGAATGGGCGGGCGCCGAAGGCCTTGAGGTCGAGGGTGTGGGGAAACACGGCATTGTCGTCGAAGGCGAATTCGCGGATCAGGCCCAGCGGCGGCTGGGCACGGACGGCGTTTTCCGCCATCAGGCGGAGAAACGCGGATTCCTCCGGAATGGCGTCACACAGCCAGGCGCGCAGTGCTTCGGCGAGATTTTCGTCGCCGTAGATCGGGCGGAAGTCGAAATAGATGGTGGCGTTGAGCAGCGCATCCGGATTGGTGCAACGCAGCCAGCCGTTGAAGCGTTCCTTCCATTCGCTCAGCGACAGGCAGAGCGCCGGGTTGCCGGCCATGATTTCGCCCTTGCAAAGAGGGAAGCCGCAGTGCGCCAGCCGCGCATTCACCTCGCGGGCGAAGGGCAGCAGGGCAGCGCGCACGATGTCGGCATCTGCGGCTGCATCGAACAGAATTCCGTTGTCCTGATCGGTGGACAGCGTCTGTTCGAAGCGACCTTCTGAGCCTAAGGCGACCCAGCACCAGCGGACCTTGGGTAAGGCGAAATCCAGCCGGGTGAGTTCGAGAATGCGCAGCGCCAACTGGTCGTTGAGGGTCGAGATGCTCTGCGTCAGCGCTTCGGCGGCACTGCCGTCGTTGAGCATCTGCCGTGCGATACGGCGAATGTCCTCGGCGGCGGCGCAAAGCGCTTCCATGTCGCGGGCGCTGCGAATGGCGCCGGCAATCGCCTTGATTCCGCCGCGCTGCAAATCGAGTATGTCGCTCTGCGAGACTATGCCGGCAAGGCGGCCGGTGGCGTCGACCACGATCACGTGATGCACGCCGTGGCGGGCAAGCATGATCTCGGCCTGGTAGGCGGTGGATCGCCAGTGCAGCATGATCAGCCCCGAGTCCGTCATCGCGCCGGCAACCATTGTGTCGAGATCGAGTCCACCGGCGGCGACCAGGCGCAGCAGGTCGCGCAGGGTGAAGATGCCGATTGGGCGCTGGCTTTCGGATTCGACCACCACCACCGAGCCGACTCGCTCCCCGGCCATCATTTCGACGACTTCGCGCAGCGGTGTTTCGGGTGCGGCGGTTACCGGTGTGCGGCGGACGAAGGCGGCGAGCGGAGTGTGCAGATTGAGCGGCGGCGGGCGTGTCATGGCATCAGTAGCGCAGGCGGGCGTACCAGGTCTTCTGCGCCGCGGCGAGTGCTTGGCGTAGCGTATGCACGCCCTGCTCGGCGAGCAGGGGAATCATCTTGGCAAAAATCTCCGCCGTGGCCAGTGCATCGCCCAGCGCCGCATGGCGCGCGGCGATCGTCACACCGAGGCGTTTGGCGACGGCTTCGATGCTGTGGCTGTCCTGACCTGGGTGGAGCAGGGCGGAGAGCAGCAGGGTATCGAGTACCGGATGGTCGAAACGGACGTCGCTGGCGCCTTCCTGCAGTGCCAGAAAGCGCATGTCGAAGGCGGCGTTGTGGCCCACCAGCACGGTGTCGGCGCAGAAGGCGTGGAAAGCCGGAAGGACGTCTTCGATCGGTGGCCGGCCGCGCACCATGGCGTCGTCGATGCCGTGGATCGCGTGGCTGGCCGCGGGAATTGGGCGCTGTGGATCGATCAGCTGATCGAAAACTTCCTGGGCCAGAACCCGGCCATTGAAAATGCGTACCGCGCCGATCTGGACGATCGCATCGCGTGCCGGATCGAGGCCGGTGGTTTCGGTATCGAATACTGTGTAGCCGAGGCTGGCCAGCGGCTGGTCGAGAATGGGGCCGCCGGCGCGGCGGGCGAACAGGTCGAAGTCGTAGAACTCCGGCCGACTCGCCGGCGCCACCGGCAGCGCTTCGGCGACGTCCCCGGGCGGTTCGGCGAGCGGCAGTGCCAGGCGGAGTATGGCGCGATGCGATGCGGTATTGCGCCGGTAGCGCAGTTCGCCTTGGTGGCGGGCGAGCAGTTCGCGCAGAGTCGTCGAGGTCGGCAGGCCGGCCAGTGTCATCGGCTCCAGCTCCCACGTATGAATGATCTCCGACGACATCGGCAGGCCGCTCCAGATCACGTCGATGCCCGCCATGCCGTCATCCAGCACGCCGGCCAGGCGAATTTCCGTGACCGCGTAGTTTTCGCGCAACTGAGCGGCGATGAAGCCCAGTGCATGGAGGATGGAAAACCCATCGACGCGAACCCAGAGTTGCTCGTCCACGTCATCGCGCTTTGCGCTGATTCCGCTGTGGCCGATGCGCCGGCAGGCGGCTGCGATCAGATCGGCGACGAGCATTTCCTGTTGCGGACGGCTGCCTTCGTGCCCCGCCAGCTCTCCGCCGCCACGGTCGATGCGCGCCTGCATGGCTGCAAGCTCACCCGCGACGATACCTTTCAGTCGGCCACCTTCACCATCGTTCGTCGGCGGTAGCAGTTCCCGCAACGCATCGCGCACACGCGCCAGCGAGGCGCCGTTGTCGACGGCCAGCGCATGCAGCGTCAGCGCCCGGCGCGCCTTGAGTTCCTGGCGTGCAGTGATGTTCTCCACGCTCAGCACATAGCCATTGATCACCTGCGTTTGTTCGACGCCCTGTGCCAGTATCGGCGCCATATGGATGCGCAGCATCAGGCCGCTGCGGCTGGCGCTGGTGAATTGCGCCACGGGTTCGCTGCGCCCGGCAGCGAGGTTGTCGTCGATGCTGCGGCGGGCATGGTCGATGACGCCTCTGTGGAGCAGGGAATAGATGGAGCGTCCGAGACCGACCGGCGTCGCTTCGATGCTGCCGGGGCCGGGCGGCGGCCGCAGCTGGTGCAGCGCGCGGCGGTTGTAGAGCAGGACGATGCCCTCCTGATTGAATACCAAGATTCCCACCGCAAGTTGCGAGAGCAACGCGGCAATGCGGTTCTTCTCGTCCTCTACGCTGCGCTTGGTCAGCGCTACCTGCTGCTCGACGTCGGTCAACACCGTATCGCGCAACTCGGCCAGGTCGTTGGCCGCGGTTGCCAGCGCCTGCACTTCCGGCGGCCCTTCGATGGCGATACGGAAGTTGCGATTGGCGGATTTCATTACCCGCAGTTGCTCCGCCATCTGCTGCAAGCCTTTGACATACTGGCGGAACAGCCGGCGCAACACGGCAAAGCCGAGCAGGAATCCGCTGGCTGTCAGCACGGTGCCCAGCGGCAGGTGGGGCAGCAGCAGGTGCAGCGTGCTGTCGCGATCGGCCGGTGGCATGTCGAAATAAACCACCAGCGCCGTGAGCAGGAACGGCCCCGTCATCAGCAGCATCAGGACGGTGATGGCGAGGAGGAAACGGCTGCTGGCGTTCATCATCGTCCGTGCAGTTCGAAGCTGAATTCAGTAAGGCTAGGCATCAATGTGCTCCCGGTGGTTGGTGCCGCTTTGTGGTCGATCTGGGCTAGTGCTGTTCTCCGGGCGCTGTACGCCGCGTGCGCAGGTCGAGCCGCGCAGCGATGGCTATTTTCCTGCGGAATGCCGGGACGGGCCAGTGTTTAACGGCGCTTTTTTCGTTCATCGGGCCGACGCCGCAGCCATGCGAGGCGTTCCGCTACGGATAATGCGCCAAAGGCTTTACCCGGGTCGAACTTCGGCTATAATCCGCGCCTCTTTTCGGCCAGGTAGCTCAGTTGGTAGAGCAGCGGATTGAAAATCCGCGTGTCGACGGTTCGATTCCGCCCCTGGCCACCAGACACAACACAGGGCCCGCGCGGTTTTCCGCAGCGGGCCCTGTTGCATCCCGCCCCGTATAATCGGCATCCGTTTCTTCAGGGTGCATTGCGCATGCAGGTTTTTGCCCTCGGCCTTAATCATACGACCGCCCCCCTCGCCGTGCGTGAGCAGGTGGCTTTCGATCTGGTCGGGCTACCGCGGGCGCTCCACGATCTGTTGCGCCGCCGCTTTGCGCGCGAGGCGGCGATTCTGTCCACCTGCAACCGTACCGAGCTCTATTGCACCACCGATCAGCCGGAGGCCGTGGCGCAATGGCTGGCCGACTACCATGCGCTACCCGCCGACCGCGTGCGTCCCTACCTCTACACGCATCCGCAGAGTGCTGCGATTCGTCACATGTTTCGTGTGGCGGCGGGGCTCGATTCGATGGTGCTGGGCGAGCCGCAGATTTTGGGGCAACTGAAGCAGGCGGTACGCGCTGCCGAAGAGGCCGGGTCGCTGGGTGTGCTACTCGGCAAGGCTTTCCAGAAGACTTTTGCGGTGGCGAAGGAGGTGCGTTCGACCACGGCGATCGGCGCCAATATCGTCTCCATGGCGGCCGCGGCGGTGCATTTGTCGGCGCGCATTTTCGAGAGCCTGGCTACGCAGAAGGTATTGTTCATCGGTGCCGGCGAAATGATCGAACTCTGCGCCGCGCATTTCGCGGCCGAGAAACCGCAGAGGATGACGATCGCCAATCGGACCCTGGAGCGGGCGCAGGTTCTGGCGGATCGTTTCGCTGCCGACGCCATCCGCCTCGACGAGTTGGGCGATCGGCTGGCCGATTACGACATTGTCGTTTCCTGTACTGCCAGTCCCTTGCCCATCGTTGGCTTGGGGATGGTCGAGCGGGCACTCAAGACGCGGCGCCACCGGCCCATGGTGATGGTCGATCTGGCGCTGCCGCGCGATATCGAAGGCGAGGTGGCGGGGATTGACGACGTGTTCCTGTATACCCTCGACGACCTCGGACAGATTGTCGAAGCCGGGATGGAGTCGCGTCAGTCGGCGGTGATCGAGGCCGAGGCGATCATCGATCTGCAGGTGCAGAACTTCCTCCAGTGGGTCGAATCCCGCGAAGTGGTGCCGACCATCCGTGCCCTGCGCGATGCCGCCGAGGCCACCCGGCAGCATGAACTGGAGCACGCGCTAAAGGCGCTGACTCGCGGCGACGATCCGAAGCAGGTGCTGGAGGCCCTCTCCCGCGGCCTTACCAACAAGCTGATGCATCCGCCGACCCAGGCCCTGAACCAGGCCGAGGCGGCGGAACGCGAGGAAGTGGCGGGGCTGCTGACCCGTATCTACCGCCTGCACACCCACAAGTAGCTTATCCAGCCGCTGCGCCACCGTTGCGGGTGGCGCAGCGGCGATTTCCTCTGGCCATGAACAACAGCATCCGCGAGAAATTCCAGCAGCTCACCGAGCGCAAGATCGAGATCGACGCCCTGATGGCAAGCGAGGGGGCGACTCGCGATATGGACGTCTACCGCAAGCTTTCCCGCGAAGGCGCCGAGATCGAGCCGGTGGTGGAGCTCTATGGGCGATATTGCCGCGCCGAGGCCGATCTGGCCGGTGCGCAGGAAATGCTCGGCGATGCCGAAATGCGCGATCTGGCAGCCGACGAAATCGCCCGCGCCACAGAAGAACTGGAACGGCTGGAGGCGGATTTGCAGCGTGCCCTGCTGCCGAAGGATCCCAACGACGAGCGCAACACTTTCCTGGAAATTCGAGCCGGTACCGGCGGCGAGGAATCGGCGCTATTCGCCGCTGACCTGTTCCGTATGTACTCGCGTTATGCCGAGCGGCAGCGCTGGAAGGTTGAGGTGGTATCGAGCAGCGATTCGGATCTCGGCGGCTATCGTGAAATCATCTGCCGCGTGGTGGGTCAGGGGGCCTATTCGAAGCTGAAGTTCGAGTCGGGCGGGCATCGGGTGCAGCGGGTGCCGGCGACCGAATCGCAGGGGCGTATCCATACCTCGGCCTGTACCGTGGCGGTGATGCCTGAAGCCGACGAACTGGGCGAGGTGCAGATCAATCCGGCCGATCTGCGCATCGACACCTTCCGCGCTTCCGGTGCCGGTGGCCAGCACATCAATAAGACCGACTCGGCTGTGCGCATTACCCACCTGCCTACCGGCATCGTCGTCGAGTGTCAGGATGATCGCTCACAGCATCGCAACAAGGCCCAGGCGATGAGCGTGCTGGCCGCCCGCATCATGGATGCGCAACAGCGCGAGCAACAACAGAAGATCGCCTCGACGCGTAAATCGTTGATCGGCAGCGGCGATCGTTCCGAGCGCATCCGTACTTACAATTTTCCGCAGGGACGGGTGACCGACCATCGCATCAACCTGACCCTGTACAAGATTGAGTCGATCATGGATGGCGAACTTGACGAGCTGGTCAACGCGTTGACGGCCGAGCATCAGGCCGACTTGCTGGCCGCTCTGGCAGAGGATGTTGGCGGATGACCACGATTGCCGAAGCGTTGCGCGCGGCTCGCGAGATGGTTTCACCCGCCGAGGCGCGGTTGTTGCTGCGCCATGTGCTTGGCTGTACCGCCGCATGGCTGGAGACCCACCGTGACGATATTCTGGACGAGGAGTGCGCAACGGCATTTTCGCTGCTGGCAGCGCGCCGTGCGGGCGGCGCGCCGGTGGCCTATCTGCTTGGCCGCCGGGAGTTCTACGGCCGCGAATTCGAAGTGTCGCCGGCGGTTCTGATCCCGCGGCCGGAGACTGAACTGCTGGTCGATCTAGCCGTCGCCCGCCTGCGCGGCGTGGTTGCACCGCGCATTCTCGATCTGGGCACCGGCAGCGGCTGCATCGCCGTTACGCTGGCGCTGGAGATTCCGGAGGCCGAAGTCGTGGCGATCGATCGCTCGGTGATGGCGCTGGCGATGGCGGAAGGCAACGCCGAGCGGCTCGGCGGCCGCGTCCTGCTGGCCGAGAGCGACTGGTTCTCCGATCTGGCCGAGGAACGTTTCAACCTGATCGTGTCCAATCCTCCATACATATCGACCGACGATCCGCACCTGCATGCCGGCGATTTGCGCCATGAGCCGCTGTCTGCGCTGGCTTCGGGCAGCGATGGGCTCGGCGCCATCCGCCGCATTTGTGCCGAGGCGGCAGAGCACTTGTGCCCCGGCGGCGTCCTGCTGTTCGAGCATGGCTACGATCAGGCGGAAGCGGCCGCCGGGTTGTTGGCGCAGAACGGTTTTAGCGAAATAGAACAGCATCGCGACCTGGCCGGGATCGTCAGGGTGAGTGGCGGCCGCCATTGACCGGGGTGCAGGCTGTCGGTAAAGTCGGCGCAGCAGAGTTTGTCGAGTTTTTATATAAGGAAAATGATCATGGACGTCCAACAGCAGATTCACCAGACCGTTACGCAAAGCCCCGTCGTGTTGTTCATGAAGGGCACCCCGCAATTTCCTCAATGCGGTTTTTCATCGCGCGTGGTGCAGATTCTCAAAGCTTGTGGGGTGAACGAATTCGCTTCGGTCAACGTGCTGGCCGACGAAGGGATTCGCCAGGGCATCAAGGATTACGCCAACTGGCCGACCATCCCCCAGCTCTATATCAACGGCGAATTTATCGGTGGTGCCGATATTGCGGCGGAAATGTACGCTTCGGGTGAGCTCCAGCAATTGCTGGAGCCGATCGTCAAATCGGTGTGACTTGGCAAAAAACGCGGGGCCAGTCTGTTTCGGCCCTCGTTATCGGTTTGCGCGGTGCCGCGCCGCAGCGTGGATGGCCTGGAATAAGCCCGTATTGTGGCTTTGCCGCAATCGTGTGTGGGAATTACGTCAGGACAAGATTGTCGCGATGGATGAGTTCCTCTTCGTCCACATAGCCCAGTAGCGCTTCGATTTCCTGGCTGCTGTGGCGGGCTATGCGGCGCGCTTCCGAACTGGAGTAGTTGATCAGGCCGCGCGCGACTTCCTGTCCGGCCGGATTGCGACAGGCGACGACGGCGCCGCGTTCGAATTCTCCCTCCACGGCGGTCACTCCGATCGGCAGCAGGCTGCGCCCGTCGCGCAGTGCGCGTAGCGCGCCGTCGTCGAGATGCAGGCTGCCGGCCAGTTGCAGATGATCGGCCAGCCACTGCTTGCGTGCGGCCATCGGCGTGGCGCCTGCGCGCAGCAGGGTGCCCAACTGCTCGCCGGCGAGCAGCCGCGGCAACACGTCGGTCTCGCGGCCGCTGGCAATCACAGTATCGGCACCGCTGCGTGCCGCGCGCTGTGCTGCGCGAATCTTGGTAATCATGCCGCCTTTGCTGATCGCGCTGCCGCTGCCGCCGGCCATCGCCTCGAAGCGCCGGTCTTCGGCTTCGCCGTCGTGAATCAGCGTGGCGGCTGGATCCTGGCGCGGGTCGGCGCTGTAGAGACCCTGCTGGTCGGTGAGGATGACCAGCGTATCGGCTTCGATCAAGTTGGCCACCAGGGCGCCCAGCGTGTCGTTGTCACCGAACTTGATTTCGTCGGTGACCACTGTGTCGTTCTCGTTGATGATCGGTACCACACCCAGGCTGAGCAGGGTCAGCAGGGTGGAGCGGGCGTTCAAGTAGCGGGTGCGGTCGGCCAGGTCGTCGTGAGTGAGCAGGATCTGCGCGCTTTTCAGACTGTGGCGCGAAAAGCAGGTCTCGTAGGTCTGGCACAAGCCCATCTGGCCGACGGCCGCCGCCGCCTGCAATTCGTGAATCCCGTGGGGGCGCGTCGCCCAGCCCAGCCGTTGCATGCCGGCGGCGATCGCGCCGGACGAAACCAGCACCACCTCACGTCCCTGGGCATGGAGCGTCGCGATCTGGCGCGCGCATTCGACGATGAACTGTTCGGAGAGTCCGGCGCCATCGTTGGTGACCAGTGCGCTTCCGACTTTTACGACCAGCCGCTTACTCTTCGTTATCGTCTGCCGCATCGGAGTTCTCCGACAGTTCTTCGGACGCGGCAGCGCGCCGGCGTTGTTCGACATGGTCCATCACCGCATAGGTGAGCGGCTTGCAGCCGTCGCCGGTGAGGCCGGAAATGACGAAATGGCGCTCGACCGTGCCGTAGCCTTCGACCAGTTCGGCGACCCGCGCCGCACGCTCTTCTTCTGGCACCAGATCGATCTTGTTGATGATCAGCCAACGCGGTTTGGCGTGCAGCGCTTCGTCGTATTTTCGCAGTTCCTCGATGATGGCGCGGGCATCCCGCAATGGGTCGGCCTCCGGGTCGAAGGGTGCGATGTCCACCAGATGCAGCAACAGCTCGGTGCGTTGCAAGTGGCGCAGAAAGCGGTGGCCGAGTCCTGCGCCCTCGGCCGCTCCTTCGATCAGCCCCGGGATGTCGGCAATGACGAAACTGCGGTTGTGATCGACGCGTACGACACCCAGGTTCGGGTGCAGGGTGGTGAACGGGTAGTCGGCAACCTTCGGTCGGGCAGCCGAGACTGCGCGGATGAAGGTTGATTTGCCGGCGTTGGGCATGCCCAGCAATCCTACGTCCGCCAGTACCTTGAGTTCCAGCTTGAGGAAGCGGCGATCACCCTCTCCGCCGGGGGTACATTGGCGCGGTGCGCGGTTGGTGCTCGACTTGAAATGCAGATTGCCAAGGCCGCCGTTGCCGCCCTTGGCAATCAACTCACGTTTGCCATCCCGATCCAGATCGGCGATGACTTCGCCACTGTCGAAGTCGGAGATGACGGTACCGACGGGCATGCGTAGTTCGAGATCGTCGCCACCCTTGCCGTAGCAGTCGGCGCCGCGACCGTTTTCGCCCTTCTGGGCGCGAAACATCCGCGTGTAGCGGAAATCGATCAAGGTGTTGAGGTTGCGATCGGCCACAGCGTAGATGCTGCCGCCGCGCCCGCCGTCGCCGCCGTCGGGGCCACCAAACGGAATGAATTTCTCGCGCCGGAACGAAGCGACGCCATTGCCGCCGTCGCCGGCAACAACTTCAATTTTCGCTTCGTCGTAGAACTTCATGAACAGAACTCCAGAAACACAAAAGCCCTATCGCGCGGATAGGGCTTTGCGGTGCCGCGGCGAACCTGCTGCCGGGCCTGTTACTCGGCAGCGGGAACGATGTTGACCAGCTTGCGTTGCGCAGCGCCCTTGATCGTGAATTGCACCGTGCCGTCCACCTTGGCGAACAGCGTGTGATCCTTGCCGATACCAACGTTGTCGCCCGGGTGGAATTGGGTGCCACGCTGACGGACGATGATGCTGCCGGCGGGGATCAGTTCGCCGCCGTAGCGCTTGACGCCGAGGCGCTTCGATTCCGAGTCGCGGCCGTTACGGGAACTGCCACCTGCTTTTTTGTGTGCCATGTGATGACTCCTTGTATTCCGTCATCAGGCGGCGATGCCGCTGATTTCCAGTTCGGTGTAGTTCTGGCGATGGCCTTGGTGCTTCTGGTAGTGCTTGCGTCGGCGCATCTTGAAAATTCTCACCTTGTCGTGACGACCGTGGCTCACCACCTTGGCGGTGACTTTCGCTCCGGAAACCAGAGGCGTGCCGATTTTCACCGATTCGCCTTCGCCGACCATCAAAACCTGGTCGAGAGTGATTTCCGTGCCCACGTCTGCCGGTATCTGTTCTACTTTGATCTTTTCGCCGGCAGCGACACGATATTGCTTGCCGCCGGTTTTTATGACCGCATAAGACATGTTGGACTCCGATTGGTATTTCAAAGAACCGCGCATTATAGGGAGGCAAACCCTTCATGTCAAAGCGTATTCGGCGAATGTTGACGGCCCCTGCAACGGCCCCTAACATCGCGCCTTTGCTGAAATCCTCCCCAGTGCAGCTCGACTCTCTCTATTCCCTGATTGCCGCGGACATGCAAGCCGTCGATGCGGTCATCCGCCGCCGGCTTCGTTCCGATGTCGTCCTGATCAACCAGGTCGCTGAATACATCGTGGCAGCCGGTGGCAAGCGCATGCGTCCGGCCTTGGTGATATTGGCTGCCGGGGCTTTGAATTACCGTGGCGAGCATCACCATGAGCTGGCCGCAGTGGTTGAGTTCATTCATACCGCGACCCTGCTGCACGATGACGTGGTGGACGAATCCGACCTGCGCCGCGGTCGGGAAACGGCGAATGCGATGTTCGGCAATGCGGCCAGCGTGCTGGTCGGCGACTTCCTTTATTCGCGTTCGTTCCAGATGATGGTCGCGGTCGGCAACCCGCGCATCATGGAGCTTCTTTCGGAAGCGACCAACGTCATTGCCGAAGGCGAAGTGCTGCAACTGATGAACTGCCACAACGCTGATGTGGACGTCGACGAATATCTGCGCGTGATCCGCTTCAAGACGGCGAAACTGTTTGAAGCCGCGGCACGCTTGGGCGGCATTCTCGGGGGCGCCAGTCGCGAGGTCGAGCAAGGTTTGGCGGATTACGGTATGCATCTGGGCACGGCCTTTCAGATCATCGACGACGTGCTCGATTACTCCGGCGACGAGGGCGAGACAGGCAAGCACGTCGGCGACGATCTCGCGGAAGGCAAGCCGACCTTGCCGCTGATTCACGTCATGCGCTGCGGTACCTCATCCCAGGCCGAGGTGGTGCGTCGCGCCATCGAAAACGGCGGGCGCGAAGAGTTGCCCGCTATTATTGAAGCCATCCGCGTTACCGGCGCGCTCGAAGAGGCGCGGCGACGGGCTGCCGCCGAATCCGCAAACGCAAAGCAGGCAATCTCTTCATTGCCGCCCACGCAATACCGGGACAGTCTGATAGAATTGGCAAACTTTGCAGTTGCTCGCCGTTATTAAGGTGGAAAACTGCAAAGGTGCTCATCCCGTGAAGCGGGACCGAGTCACGGGGTGTAGCTCAGCCTGGTAGAGTACTACGTTCGGGACGTAGGAGTCGGAGGTTCGAATCCTCTCACCCCGACCAGATTGTTGAAAACGAAAAAGCCACTCGATCGAGTGGCTTTTTCGTTTCAGTCAGCGATTTTGCTCGGGTTTTTCCTGTCCGGATCATGCCTTGTTCTTTGCTGCCACCTCGTCTTTCAGGGCGCGCCGCAATATTTTTCCAACATTGGTTTTGGGTAGGTTGTCGCGAAACTCCACGTGTTTGGGAATCTTGTAGGCGGAGAGGTGTTCGCGGCAATGCTCGATCAGACTCTCGGCGGTGAGTTGCGGGTCGCGGCGGACGATGAAGGCCTTCACCACTTCCCCCGAATGCTCGTCGGAGACGCCTATTACGGCAGCCTCGAGTACGCCGCGGTGGGATGTCAGCACCGCTTCGACTTCGTTCGGGTAGACGTTGAAGCCGGAGACCAGAATCATGTCCTTCTTGCGGTCGACGAGAAATACGTAACCCTTCTCGTCTACGTAGCCGAGATCGCCGGTGCGCAGGAATCCGTCGGCGAACATCACGTTCTGCGTCTCGTCCGGGCGCTGCCAGTACCCCTTCATCACTTGCGGGCCACGGACGCAGAGTTCGCCGACCTGCCCAAGCGTCACTTCGTGGCCGGCATCGTCGCGGATGGAAATCTCGGTCGATGGGATCGGCAGGCCAATGGATCGGTTGTAGGGTTGGTCGAGCGGGTTGATGGTCACCGCGGGGGATGTTTCGGTGAGTCCGTAGGCCTGGGCCAGCGGCTTTCCAGTCACCGTCTGCCAGCGCTCGGCAACCGTCGGCAATACGGCCATGCCGCCGCCGAGCGTGAGGTGGAGCTTGGAAAAGTCCAGTCGCTCGAATTCGGGATGATGCAGCAGTCCGTTGAACAGCGTGTTGACGCCGGTCAGGGCGGTAAACGGGTGGCGTTTCAGTTCCTTGATGAAGCCCCCGATGTCGCGCGGATTGGCGATCAGCAGGTTGGCGGCGCCGAGATGCAGGAAGGTGAGGCAGTTCGCGGTCAGCGCGAAGATGTGATACAGCGGAATTGCCGTCACCACCGTCTCGTCTTCGCCGTGCACCAGATGACCGATCCAGAGTCCGGCCTGGGCGACGTTGGCGAGCATGTTGCCGTGGCTTAGCATCGCTCCTTTGGAGATGCCGGTGGTGCCGCCGGTGTATTGAAGAAAGGCGATGTCCTCGCGGTTCAGCGGCACCGCCGCGAAGGGGGCCGAGGCTCCAGCCGATAACGCGCTATTGAGCGCCGCCGCACCGGGCAGCGCCCAGCGCGGCACCAGCTTCTTTACATGGCGTACGACAAAGTTGGTCAGCGTTCCGCGCAGCGGGCCGAGCAGGTCGCCCAGCGCAGTGACCACGATATGGCGCAAGTTGCTGCCGGGCGCCGCTGCCTGTACCGTGTGGGCGAAATTTTCCAGCACCACGATCGCCACGGCCCCCGAGTCTTTCAACTGATGTTCCAGCTCCTCGGCGGTATAGAGCGGATTGCAATTCACCACGATGCAGCCGGCGCGTAGCGCGCCCAGCAGGCAGACGGGGTATTGCAGGATGTTCGGCATCATCAGTGCGATCCGCTCGCCCTTGCCAATCCCGCGCGATTGCAGCCAGGCGGCGAAATCGCGGGACAGCCGATCCAGTTCCGCATAATTCATTTGCCGGCCCATGCTGATGAAGGCGGTGCGGGCAGCATGATGCCGGCAAGCTTCGTCGGCGAACGCGGCGAGCGATTCGAATTCGGGTTCCGGCAAGTCGGCCGGAATGCCGTGCGGATAGCTCTGCAGCCAGATCCTTTCCATCGGTACCTCCTCCACGCGGAGTTTGCGTCCGCTCATTGTTATGACCGGGGCTATCGACTGCCCATAGTGGAAGTGTAGTGGATCGGGCCGCCGGTGAACGGTGCGAATCCGGTGCCGAAGATCACCCCGGCATCGGCGAGATCGGCATCGGCGACGACGTCCTCGGTTACCAGCTGTTGCGTGCGGGCGATCAGCGGGCCGATCAGTCGTTGCACCAGGCCCGTCGGCACCGTTCCGGCGGAGGTTTTTACCGCCCGACCGTTTTCGTAACGATAGAAGCCGCGGCTGCTTTTTTTGCCCAGGTCGCCGCGGCCCACGCGTTCTTCCAGGCAGCGCGGCGCGGCGGCCCCGCCGCCGAGCTGCCGGCCTGCCGCCATGGCGATGTCGAGGCCAACGGTGTCGATCAGCTCAATGGGCCCCAGCGGCATGCCGAACGCCAGCGCCGCGGCGTCGATGGTTTCGGGTGCGATGCCCTCGTCTACGCAGCGCATGGCTTCGAGCATGTAGGGTGCCAGTACCGCATTGACGAGGAATCCGGGCGCGCTTTTTACCGGCAACGGCAGCTTGTCGATGCTGCGCACGAAGGCGCAGGCGCGCTGAGCCAGTTCGGCGCCGGAAGCCGCTGTGCTGACTACTTCCACCAGCGGCATCTGTGGCACCGGATTGAAAAAGTGTATCCCGACCAGGCGCGACGGGTTGCTCAACGCCACGGCGAGATCCTCGATGCGCAGGCTGGAGGTGTTGCTGGCCAGGACTGCATCCGGCTTCATGCGCATTTCCAGATCGTGCAGCAGTGCGCGCTTGGCATCGAGATTTTCGTAGATCGCCTCGATCACCACATCGGCGTGTGCGGCGCCCTGGCCGGCGGGGTCGGGGATCAGTCGGTCCCAGACGGCACGACGGGCCAGCCGGTCGCGGACGCGTTTGGCGAAGAGGTCGGCAGCGCGCTTCATCGCCGGTGCGATGCGGGCGATGTCCTGGTCCTGCAAGGTCACCGTCATGCCGCGCAAGGCGCACCAGGCGGCGATGTCGCCGCCCATGACGCCGGCGCCCACCACATGGACGCGTTTCACTGCGGCGCTCCCTTCCTTGCCGAAGCTCTTCAGCCGCTCCTGCAAGTGGAATACCCGTACCAGATTGCGCGCGGTCGGCGATTCGACGATAGCCCGCAGGCTGTCCTTGGCGGCCAGTGCGTTGCCGCCGTGCCGGGCCCAGATATCGATGATCGCGTAGGGCGCCGGGTAGTTCTGGCGCGATGCGCGGCGGGCTACCTGCTTTTCCGCCTGCGCGGCGACGATCGCCTTCGCCGGGCCGCCGAGCAGGCGTTGCAGCAACGGCAGCGGTTGGCGTGGCGGTGGCGAGAGCACCAGGGCCCGGGCGGCGGCCTGCATCACGCGCGGCGGCACGCATTCGTCGGCGAGGCCGAGTTTTCGAGCCTTTTTCGCATCCACGGTTTTTCCGGTGAGCATCATGTCCAGCGCGGCCTGGGGGCCGACCCGCTGCGGCAGACGCAGCATGCCGCCCCAGCCGGGGACGATGCCGAGCATCACCTCGGGCAGGCCGAGGCGGGTGCCGGGTTCGTCCACCACTATCAGCGTGCGGCAGGCAAGAGAAAGTTCCAGTCCGCCGCCGAGGCAGTGGCCGCGCACCAGCGCCAGGGTTGGGTAGGGCACCGCGGCGAGGCGGTTGAACAGATTCCAGCCGCGGGCGATTAGGTCTTCCGCTGCCTCCAGCGTGGTCAGCGCATCGAAGGAATGGATGTCGGCGCCGGCAATGAAGCCGGATTCCTTGCCCGAGCGGATTACCAGACCGCGTGGCGCCTCGGCTTCGAAACGGTCGAGGATGGTTGCCAGCTCCGCCATCACAGCGGCGGACAGAGTGTTGGTCGATGCCTCGGCCACATCCAGGGTCAGCCAGGCGATGTCGTCGGCATCCATGTCCACGTGCCAGTGGTTCAGGTTGGTCGGGTTCATGTTCATGCCACCTCCACCATGACGGCGCCGCCCTGGCCACCGCCGATACAGATTGTCGCCATGCCGCGCCGTCCGCCGCAGCGGCGCAGTGCATGCACCAGGTGCAGCACGATGCGGGCGCCGGAGGCGCCCACCGGGTGTCCGAGCGCGATGGCGCCGCCATCCATGTTCAGTTTTTCCGGATCGAGCCCGCCGAGCCCGCCGGCGAGCCCCAGTTCCTCCCTGCAATAGGCGTCGTCGGCCCAGGCGCGCAGGCAGCCGATGACCTGCGCGGCGAAGGCTTCGTTGATCTCCCAGGCATCGAGGTCGTTGAGGCCGAGGCCGTGGCGCTGTAGGATCGGCGTCGCCGCGTGCACCGGACCGAGGCCCATCTGCGCCGGGTCGAGGCCGGCCCATTGGGTATCGACGATGCGGCCCAGCGGCTTGAGATTCCAGCGCTGTACCGCCTGTTCCGACGCTAGCACCAGCCAGGCGGCGCCATCGGTGATCTGCGAACTGTTGCCCGGTGTGATTTTGCCGTAGCGTTTATCGAAGAACGGCTTGAGTTTGGCGAGGCCTTCTGCCGTGGCATCGCTGCGCACCCCGTCGTCTTCCGTATAGAGCGCACCCTGCTCGTCGATCAGTGGAACGATTTCGTGCAGGCGGCCTGCCGTCTGCGCCGTGGCGGCGCGCTGGTGTGAGCGCAGGCTGAAGGCATCCATTTCGGCCCGTTCGATGGAAAATTTCCATGCCAGATTTTCCGCCGTCTGGCCCATCAGCAGGCCGACCACCGGGTCGGTGAGTCCCTTCATCAGGCCGATGATCGGCGCAAGCAATGCGGCGGGGCGGAGGCGCAGGAAGTGGCCGGCCTTCTGTAGCGGCGTCTTCATCTGCATCATCGCCGCAAACCAGCGCACCATCGCGTCCTGATACAGCAGCGGCGCTCGCGACAGGGCATCCACCCCGCCGGCCAGTATCAATTGTGCGCGGCCAGCGTGAATGTTGGCGATCGCCGAGTCGATCGCCTGCATGCCCGAAGCGCAGTTGCGCATTACCGTCCAGCCCGGCACTTTCTGGCCGCAGCCGAGGCGCAGCGCGGCGACCCGGCCGATATTCACTTCGTCCGGAGAAGGGCTGGCGCAGCCGAGAATTACTTCATCCAGGTCGCTCGGAGCGAACGGCTGGCGCATTAGCAGCGTGCGCCCGGCCTGAACTGCCAGGTCGGCGGCGGAAAAAGGTCCGGGGCCGCTGCGCGCCTTGAGGAAGGGCGTGCGTGCGCCGTCCACGATGTAGATCGGTTGAAAGGCCATAGTGTCCTCCGTTCAGGCTGCGGCTTTTTGCGCCGGCGAGCGTTGTTGTAGGCCGAAGTCGGCCGGGAAATCGTCTACGCGGATGACGATGTCGCGCAACGCATTGCGCCGACACAGCAGGGCATGCTCGCCATCGTCGATGATGCCGGCCCGGTGCGCTGCTTCGGCCAGGTCGCGGACGTTGGCGAGGGGATCGCCGGTGAAGGCGCAATTCTTTTCGGCGTCGCGGATCTTCGCCTCGACGGTTTCGGCGGCCAGCGTCGCCTCCAGTGCGAGTTCGATGACGCCGACAGGGTCTTTCTCGCTGCGCGGAACGTACATGTCGGCCGTCAGCCGATCGCGGCAGGGCGAGGGCTCGATCAGGCGCTTCGCCACCTGATGGCCGACTTCGTCCGATGGCACCACATAGGGGTGGCCCAGCGGGAAGATGATCCGGTTCAGGCACCAGGCGACGAGCCGGTTCGGATAGTTGGCGATTACCCCGTCGAACGCGGTCTGCGCCTTGTACATGGCGTCCCAGAGCGCCCAGTGCAGCAGCGGCAGGTCTTCGCGCTGGCGGCCCTCGTCCTCGTAGCGTTTGAGCGCCGCCGACATCAGGTACATCTGCGAAAGTATGTCGCCGAGACGGGCCGAGAGCTTTTCCCGCCGCTTGAGGCCGCCGCCGAGGACCAGCATCGAAACATCGGAGAGAAAGGCGAAGGCCGCCGAGAAACGGGTCAACTGCTGGTAGTAACGCCCAGCCTCGGCCGCGGCAGTGGACGGAATGTGGGCGAAATGCGAACCGGTCAGCCCCATCCACAGTGCGCGCAGGCCGTTGCCGACGGTAAACATCACGTGGCCAGCCAGCGCCCGGTCGAAGGCGACCAGCCCGGCCGTGGCGTTCTCGTGCTGCGCCGCTTGCATTTCCTTCAGCACATAGGGATGGCAGCGGATCGCCCCCTGGCCGAAGATAATCAGACTGCGCGTCAGGATGTTGGCCCCCTCGACGGTGATGCCGATCGGTACCTGCTGATAGGCGCGGCCGAGGAAGTTCGAGGGGCCGAGGCAGATGCCCTTGCCGCCGAGCACGTCCATCCCATCGTTGACCACTTGCCGGACCCGTTCGGTGACGTGGTATTTGACGATGGCCGAGGCGACCGACGGCCGTTCGCCCTGATCGACGGCGCCGGCGGTGAAGGTGCGGGCCGCATCCACCATATAAGTAAAGGCGCCGATGCGGGTCAGTGCTTCCTCGACGCCCTCGAAGCGCCCGACCGCCAACTTGAATTGGCTGCGGACACGGGCGTAGCCGCCGACCGCACGGGCCGTCACTTTGGCCATGCCGGTGTTGGAGGAGGGCAGGGAGATCGAGCGGCCGGCAGCGAGGCACTCCATCAGCATGCGCCATCCCTGGCCCGCCATGGCCGGACCGCCGATGATGAAATCGAGCGGCATGAATACGTTGCGGCCGCGCGTCGGGCCATTCTGGAATACACCGTTGAGCGGCAGATGACGCGTGCCGATTTCGACCCCCGGATGATCGGCCGGCACCAGCGCACAGGTGATGCCGATGTCGCGGATGCTGCCGAGCAGACCGTCCGGGTCGTAGAGACGGAAGGCGAGGCCGAGCACGGTGCACACCGGCGCCAGTGTGATGTAGCGCTTGTCCCAACTGACCTGCATGCCGAGGACTTCGCGGCCGTTCCATTGCCCCTTGCAGACGATGCCGTAGTCGGGAATCGCTGCCGCGTCGGAGCCGGCCCAGGGGCTGGTGAGGGCGAAAGCCGGAATTTCTTCACCGCGGGCCAGTCGTGGCAGGAAATGGTCTTTCTGAGTCTCGGTGCCGTAATGCATCAGCAACTCCGCCGGGCCGAGCGAGTTGGGCACCATTACCGATACGGAGAGCGCCGAGCTGCGTGTGGACAGTTTGGTGACCACCTGCGAATGGGCATAGGCGGAAAACTCCAAACCGCCGTATTTCTTCGGAATGATCATGCCGAGAAAGCCCTTGTCCTTGATGAACCGCCATAACTCCGGCGGCAGATCGTAGCGTTCGTGGGAAATATGCCAGTCGTTGGTCATCGCGCAGGCCTGCTCGACTTCATTGTCGAGAAAAGCCCGTTCGGCGGCGCTGAGTCGGGGCCGTGGATAGGCGAGAAGCTTCTCCCAAGCCGGGTTGCCGCGGAACAGCTCACCTTCCCACCAGACGGTGCCGGCTTCTAGGGCTTCCCGTTCGGTATCGGACATCTGCGGCAGGATGCGGCGATAGACGCGGAATGCCGGCCCGGTGAGCAGGCGGCGGCGTAGCGGCGGCAGCAGCAAGACGGCGGCGATGAGTAAGAACAGCAACGACAGCAGGGTGGGCAGGTTCATTTTCGGCTCCCTTCGGGTTTGCGCTTGCGCGCGGAGGGTCTTGCGGTTTTTGGGGCAGGCAAGTCCGGTAGCGGCGCGCGCAGGCCGCCGAGCAGGAAGGACATCAGACGCGGCAGCAAGGTATCCAGGCCTTCGTCGTCGTCCGCGTCGTTCGACTTGACGCCGGCTGCCAGATGTAATGCGTCGGCGCCGGAAATGGCGTAGGAAGTGGCACCGAGCATGAAGTGGAAGCGCCAGACGATTTCCGTCTTCGGCACATCAGGCAGCGCACGGAACAGGGCCTCGCGATAGCGCTGTACCACATCGGCGTATTCCTCGGCCAGCAGGGCGCGGATGAAATCGCTTGGCTCGGTGATGCTGCGGGCGAGCAGGCGCAGAAAGGTGTTGCCACCGTATTCCGCGCTGGAGCCCATGCGCAGCAAGGTGCCGAAAAAGGCGTCGACGATCTGCGACGGTTTAAGCGGCTTGCTGCCGGCGGCCGTTTCCAGTGCGTCGAGGACGCGTAGCCGCTCGGAGTTGATGGCATTCAGCCGGCGCTTGAGCACAGCCTGGATCAGGCCGTCCTTGTTCCGGAAGTGGTAATTCACCGCCGCGAGGTTAGCCCCCGCTTCCGAGGTGATCTGGCGCATTGAGCTGGCATCGTAGCCGTGCGCCATGAACAGGCGTTCGGCTACATCAAGGATGCGTTCGCGGGTGTCGGATTCGGCCATGATCGACAGCTAAAATCAAACGTTCGTTTTAATAGGCCGTCAGAGTAAAACGACTATGGCGCTTGCGCAAGCGATTTTTGGCGTCGGTTTTTCCGGATTGCGCCGTAGGGCTCCGCCGGATGTCGGGGTTGCGCTATGCTTCGGCGCGACGGCATGTCGTGGAGATCGTTTTGCTTAAATGGCTTTTGCTTTTTGCCCTGGGTTTTCTTGCATATCACTTCCTGGTTCGCGGGCGCTCGAAGCGCCGCATCCGCCCCGAAGACGGCTCGGTGCGGATGGTGACCTGTGCCGGTTGCGGCGTGTTCTTTCCAGAGCGCGACGGTGTGAAGGACGCTGACCGGGTGTTCTGCTGCGAGAAACACAAGGACCAGTGGGGCAAATCGCATTGATCGCAAAAGATCGGGGCGAGCGGCCGCTCGTCGATTCGTTCTGGCGCTCGCTGCATTACTTCAACATTTACCGCCTGGTTGTGGCGGGGCTGTTTTTCTTGTCTACGCTGCTGGAAAACCAGTCGCAGCCGTTCGGCATCCAGAACCTCGCTATCGCCATCTGGGTCAGCCGCCTCTATCTGGCGGCTGCCATCGGTTTCTATCTGGGGCTGCCGCACTGGCGCCGTCGCTTCAACCTGCTGCTGACCGTCGAGGTGGTGGTGGACATTCTCGCCCTCACCTTGTTGATGTATGCCAGCGGCGGTGCGCGCAGCGGTTTCAGCTACATGATGCTGGTGGTGCTGGCAGGCGCCGGGCTGGTCGGGCAGGGGCGGCTGACGCTGTTCTATGCCGCCATCGCATCGATGTCGGTGCTGCTGGAGCAGGGTTATCGGATGCTGACCGAGAATGCCGATCTGGCCGATTTCACCTTCAACGGCATCATCTGCATCGGCTTTTTCGGTACGGCAATCTCCGCTCACCTGCTTTCCAAGAGAGTGGTCGCCAATGAGGAACTGGCGCGTCGTCGCGGAGCGGAGCTGGCCGAGCAGATCAATATCAATGAGCAGGTCATTCGCGACATGCAGGACGGCGTGTTGGTCGTCGACGGCCAGGGGCGGGTGCGCCAGCACAACCCGCGCGCCGAGTACCTATGTGCGGCGCAAGTGCCTGCTGAACCGCTGCTGGCGGATTTCAGCACCGAGTTGGCTGAGCGCTACGACGCCTGGCGTCGTGCAGGGAGCGCACGCATCGAGGTGTTGCACCACTCGCTACAGGACGGTGGGCGGCGCACTTTACGGGTGCGGTTCCTCCCGGCGGCGGCGGGAGACAATTGCCTGCTCTATCTGGAAGATATGGAGCGGCTACAGGCGCAGGCACAGCAATTCAAACTGGCGGCGCTGGGACGGCTGACGGCCAATATGGCACACGAAATTCGCAATCCGCTCTCGGCAATCAGCCATGCATCCGAACTGTTGGCCGAGAAGGCCGACCCCGATGCGCATGCGCGCCTGGTGCGCATCATCGGCGACAATACGCAGCGTCTTAACCGGCTGGTCACCGATGTGCTGGAGTTGGGGCGGCGCGACCGCGTAAACAGCGAAGACATCGCTTTGCTGCCGTTCCTCGCAGCATTCGTCGATGAAACTGCCGTGATCGATGCCCGCGCGCGTGAGATCATCCAACTCGACATGTCCGGCGATGTGAAAATTCGTTTCGATCGCGGCCACCTTTCGCGGGTGCTCGGCAACCTGATCGGCAACGCGTTGCGCTATTGCACCGGCGCGCCGAACGGGATTCGCATCCGGGTGGCGGCGGGGGATGGTGGCCGCATTGTTCTGCTGGTGGGCGATGACGGGCCGGGCATTGCCGCGGAATTCGGTGCTCAGGTGTTCGAACCCTTCTTCACCACCCGTAGCAGCGGTACCGGGCTCGGTTTGTATATTGCGCGCGAGCTGTGCGAAGCCAACGGTGCGGCGCTGGAACTGCTGGGTGACGTGGCTGGGGCCTGTTTCCGCATCGTTGCAAAGGGAGCCGAACTCGATGGCTGAAAGAAAAGCGGCGGCGAGCCGCGTGTTGGTGGTCGACGATGAAGCGGACATTCGCGAGTTGATCGACATGACGCTCGCGCGCATGGGCCTGGCAGCGGATTGCGCCGCCAGCGTGGACGAAGCGCGTGCGCTTTTGGAGCACCAGCGCTACGTCCTCTGCCTTACCGATATGCGCCTGCCCGATGGAGATGGTCTTGATCTGGTGAAAGCCATCGGCGCCGCACACCCGGAAATTCCTGTTGCCGTCATTACCGCGCATGGCAGCATGGAAAATGCCGTCAGTGCGCTCAAAGCCGGCGCCTTCGATTATCTTTCCAAGCCGGTTTCGCTTGAGCAGCTGCGCGCGCTGGTGAAATCGGTGCTGGTGATGCCGGCCCGCGAGGAAGCGGCCGGCGGCGGCGAAATGATTACATTGCTCGGCGATTCCACGCCGATGCGCGAACTGCGTTCGATGATCGAACGCGTGGCGCGTACCCAGGCGCCAGTGCACCTCTACGGCGAATCGGGCAGTGGCAAAGAACTGGCGGCACGCCTGATCCATCGGCGCAGTCCGCGCTATGCCGCGCCGTTCGTTCCGGTTAACTGTGGGGCGATTCCGGAAAACCTGATGGAAAGCGAGTTCTTCGGTTATCGCAAAGGCGCATTTACCGGGGCCGAGAGCGATCGGGAAGGCTTTTTCCAGTTTGCGCAGGGAGGCACCCTGTTTCTCGACGAAGTGGCCGACCTTCCTCCCTCCATGCAGGTGAAACTGCTGCGGGCGATTCAGGAAAAGCGTGTGCGCAAGGTCGGCAGCCCGGTCGAGGAGGCGGTGGATGTGCGCATCGTCAGCGCGACCCATCAGAACCTGCGGGATATGGTCGAGCAGGGGCGGTTCCGCCAGGATCTGTTCTTCCGGTTGAACGTGATCGAATTGCGCACCCCTGCGCTTCGCGAGTGCGGCGACGACGTCCGGCATCTGGCCGAGCGGATTCTCGATCGGCTTGCAGGAACGGCGGGTATTGCTGCGCCCAAGTTGACCGCTGGCGCACGCGATGCGCTGCTCGGTTACACCTTTCCGGGGAATGTCCGGGAACTTGAAAACATTCTGGAGCGTGCCATCGCCTTGCGCTCCGGCGACCTGATCGATGTGGCCGACCTGAATCTGGTGCCGGTGGCCGCTGTCGCTGTAGATGCGCCGGCAGCGGGAGAGTTGCCGCTACAGGATTATCTGGATCGCGCCGAGCGCCAGGCTATTCTGGATGCCTTGCAGAAGACCCGCTACAACCGGACGGCGGCGGCGCGTCTGTTGGGGGTGACGTTCCGTTCGTTGCGCTACCGCATGGAGCGCCTCGGGCTCAACGAATGACTGCAACGCTGACTTGGGCGGCGGGCGCGGACGGACTGGTTTGCGAGGCGCAGTTGCAGGCATCGCCCAATTGCGACCCGCGCCCGCGAGGCGAACGGATCGATCTGGTGGTGCTGCATTTCATCAGTGTCCCGGCAGGCAGTTTCGGCGGCCCCGGCATTCTCGATCTATTCGGTAACCGCCTCGATCCCCTGCTGTATCCGGAACTCGCCAGACTCCGGGTCTCGGCACATTTTCTGATTCGCCGCGACGGCCGGTTGATCCAGTTCGTCCCCTGCGCCATGCGCGCCTGGCATGCGGGGGCGTCGCGCTGGAACGGGCGGGAGCGTTGCAACGATTTTTCCATCGGGATCGAACTGGAAGGTTGCCCCGATCGGTCTTTCGAGGAAGCCCAGTATCTGAAGCTGTCTGCCCTTCTCATGCTGCTGCGTAGTCGATATCCAATTCGCGATGTGGTCGGCCACGAGCACGTTGCACCCGGGCGAAAGGACGATCCAGGGCCCTGTTTCGACTGGCCGAGAATCGGTGGAATTTTGTTTGCGGATGGGGTGTGAGGGAATCATTCCCGACCGGAGATCACCCCACTCACCACAGCAATGCGAACTATGCTTTTAGGATAATTCCATTGCGGCGCTAACGCTGAAGCAAAAGCTGTTGTCGTGGGATTGATACAGTGAATGATGTCGATGGCAATCAGTTGTTGAATCTCTGCGCAGAAGAATCGATAGTTCGCTTCAGATTGGCATAGGTGTGCTAAATGTGTTGCCGAACATTTTTTGCGCGCCGGTATAAACGCAGTGATAGGCGGAAAAACGTTAGGAATTCCTCGCTTTCCGAAGCTTGAAAGCGGTGAATAATCCATGCTAACCCTGCATGGGTTGCTGTAGCAGTAATGGTGTCTTTTCCTTGTTACTTTGTTTATGGAGGTTCACATGGCTGAAGAAAAGAAAGCCAAGAAGCCGGCGGCGAAGAAGCCTGCTGCCAAAAAACCTGCTGCCAAGAAGCCCGCAGCAGCGAAAAAACCGGTAGCGAAAAAGCCTGCCGCTAAGAAGCCCGCGGCGGCGAAGAAGCCTGCTGCCAAGAAGCCGGTAGCGAAGAAGGCTGCTCCGGCGAAGAAGCCTGCTGCCAAGAAGCCGGTAGCGAAGAAGGCTGCTCCGGCGAAGAAGCCTGCTGCCAAGAAACCGGTAGCGAAGAAGGCTGCTCCGGCGAAGAAGCCTGCTGCCAAGAAACCGGTAGCGAAGAAGGCTGCTCCGGCGAAGAAGCCTGCTGCCAAGAAGCCGGTAGCGAAGAAGGCTGCTCCGGCGAAGAAGCCTGCTGCCAAGAAACCGGTAGCGAAGAAGGCTGCTCCGGCAAAGAAGCCTGCTGCCAAGAAACCGGTAGCGAAGAAGGCTGCTGCCAAGAAGCCGGTAGCGAAGAAGCCTGCCGCTAAGCCTGCCGCTAAGGCAGCTGCCAAGAAGCCGGCAGCGAAGAAGGCTGCTGCCAAGCCTTCTGCCTCCCCCGCGCCCGCTGCGTCGACTCCATCGACGGCTGCCGCGCCGGGGTTGAAGTCGTCGCTGAATCCTGCGGCGGCTTGGCCTTTCCCGACCGGTTCTCGTCCGTCCTGATCTGCCGGATCGGCGCGCGGGCAGCTCTAGCGAGTTGTCCGCGCCTTGCGGGCGCGCGGGGTGCTTGAAGAAGCTCCCGCGCGTTTTTCATTTTTGGCCCACAAAAAAAGAGGCCACCCTCAGGCGGCCGCTTTGTATTGGAGGCAAGGAATCCTCAATCCACCATTCCTAATTCAAACAGTTCCAGTTTGAGCGTTAGCGCCCGCGGCAACCGGCTCTTCAATTTTTCGAACCATTCGGCATGGAGCTTGAGTTCCTGCTTCCAGGCATCGGTATCGACCTGGGTGAGGTGTTCGAACTGTTCGCGGGTGACGTCCTCGCTGCCGCTCCAGTCGATGTCCTCGAACTTCGGAATCCAG
>Ga0172380_10000854_pt1 | contig 55185 bp, 39 predicted proteins | sample Leawe162metaG_FD_119747 | JGI IMG/M metagenome (GOLD analysis project Ga0172380, IMG submission 119747) | Leachate microbial communities from a municipal landfill in Southern Ontario, Canada - Leachate well 162 metaG | ecosystem: Engineered > Solid waste > Landfill > Unclassified | place... | reverse complement strand
TTTCACCTGTTTTGTAGGTAAGTTCTTGTACGGTTTTATTCAGTAGTGAATGTAGAGCATTGTTGGTGAGTTCTAACACTGAGGCAAGTGAGGATAAGGCCCCAGCCCCCAAACGTGCCGGGTTTAATTTTTCCTTGGCTTCCTCGCCTAGCCATTTTGCATCGGAGATAGCTTGCTCTAAATCTCGATCAAGGTATGTTTTGAGAACTTCTCCTTGTTCTGCGCTGAGCTCGCCGAGGGTTGTTAGTTGTTCGCGCGCTTTTTCCAGCGCTGTTGACACCGCCTCAGCGCCTCGCTCTTTTCCACTTAAATAAAGCTCTTTGAATTTATTAGCAAATAGGTCGTACTGTTCAGCCAATCTATCTTTGTTTTTGTCATGATTGCTGTTTTTCATCGTAAATCTCCTGAGTGATGTTGATGTTAGACATACATCACCGAAGCTAGGTGATGTTAATCTAATCAATGGCTATTGTTAAACTCAAATAGCACATCAACGCTCACTATTTTACGAATAATCACAAGGTTAAAATATACGCGTAAACACGTAATAAAATTCCCTTATATGCCGTACTAGGTACATCTTGGCAGGGCAAGTAGAAAAATTCTGAAAGTTAACTGTTTTGGATGCGGTATAGCCACCCTCGTCGAATCAACATTTTTTCTATCTCTACCGCAACAAACACAACACTTGATAAGACAATACAAACAAGCAGTTCGCTCATGCTCAGTGGTTGGGTTTTAAAGATAGGGTTGAGTGCAGGCACATAGATGGTGGCCATTTGCAGCATAAACGTAACAACAACGGTCAGCGCTAATGGTTTGTTTGAGAAAATACCGATGCTAAACAGTGATTCTTTTTCTGAGCGAATCGCCATCACGTGCCCTAACTGTGAGATTGTTATAACGGTAAAAGCCATGGTTTGCCAGTGAGATGACCCGGTGTGATAGGCCCAGGCCTGCGCGAATAAAGTGAGTCCGGCCATGAGTAGCCCGACCCATACCATGTGTTGCCACATACCATGAGAAAATAAGCTCTCTTGAGGTGGGCGCGGTGGGCGGCGCATTACACCACGTTCGGCAGGTTCGGCCGTAAGCGCTAATGCGGGCAAGCCATCTGTGATTAGGTTTATCCACAGAATATGTGTAGGTAGCAGCGGTATTGGCAACCCCAAAAAAGGGGCTAAGAAAATAGTCAATACTTCTGCTGAGTTGGTAGTGACTGCGTAGCGCACAAACTTACGAATATTGTCATACAAGCGGCGACCATAGCGCACCGCGTTGACGATGGTGGCAAAGTTGTCATCGAGCAACACCATACGTGACGCTTCACGCGCTACATCGGTGCCGCCTTTGCCCATGGCAATGCCAATATCTGCCGCTTTGAGGGCAGGGGCATCGTTGACGCCATCACCGGTCATGGCAACAATTTCACCTTTATCTTGCAGTGCACGCACGATTTTAATTTTTTGCGCGGGGTCAACACGCGCGTAAACTCGCACTAGCTCAACTTCAGCTTTAAATGTTTTTTCATCCAGATTAGCCAGTTCAGCACCGGTCATCACTCGGCCGCCACTATCCGCCAATATGCCAAGTTGGTAGGCAATAGCACGTGCGGTAGCGGGGTGATCACCCGTAATCATCACAGGTGTAATACCAGCGGACTTGCATAATGAAACCGCTTCTTTTGCTTCATTACGCGGAGGGTCGATGAGGCCTGCAAAGCCAACAAAAATAAGGTCGTGCTCTAGTGCTTCAGGCTGTTCGCTATCGGGCAATGTATCCCAATGGCGACAAGCAAACGCCAATACGCGTAAGCCATTGGTTGCCATGGTTTCAGCTTGTTGCAATAATGCGGCGTGGTCTATGGCTTGGTCGCCACAAGCTGAGAGCATGCCTCTACATTGCGATACCAGCGCCTCTGGAGAGCCTTTGGTGTAGGCAATAACACCATTGTCTTTGCGATGAAACGTGGTCATGCGCTTACGTTCAGAGTCAAACGCTAGTTCTTTCAATCTAGGCATTTCTTTTTCAAGCGTAGTTTTAAGAAAGCCAGCTTCGTGCGCCGCCCGCAAAAGTGCCGCTTCAGTGGGTTCGCCTTGTATTTTTTTACGACTATCTAGATGCGCATCGTTGCTTAATGCCAATGCGTGAAATAAGGTGAGCCACGGCTCATTGTTGCTTTCAATCGATCTTTTTTCATCTTGCCATGCTGTACAAAGTTCACCATCTGCATACAGGGTTGTCACGTGCATTTTATTTTGTGTGAGTGTGCCTGTTTTATCAGAGCAGATAAAGGTCACGGAACCCAGTGTTTCAACAGCGGGCAAACTTTGGATGAGCGCATGCTGCTTGACCATTTTATGCGCCCCCAGGGCGAGAGAAATAGTGACCACCGCTGGCAATGCCGATGGAATGGCCGCCACAGCCAAGCTTACTGAAGTCATAAACATTAGCAGTAGCGGCTCGCCACGGGTGATACCAATCACAAATACCAATACGCAAATAGTCAATGCCGCGAGTGATATCCACTTACCAAAGACTGTTAACCGTTTTTGCAGCGGCGTTTTGCTGTCGTCACCTTCGCTGAGTAATGTGGCGATTTTACCCAGCTCGCTTTGCATGCCCGTGGCGATGACTAAGCCGCGCCCACGGCCATAGGTGACAATAGTGCCTTTGTAAGCTAAACAGGTTTTATCGCCTAAAGGCACATCAACCAAAGATAACGCATGAATTTGTTTCTCAACGGCCACAGATTCACCTGTCAACGCCGATTCATCTATCCTCAGTTGCGCCGCTTCAACCAACCTGAAATCTGCGGGCACTACGTTGCCAGCCTCTAGCAGTACCACGTCGCCCGGCACCAGTTCAGAGGCGTTAATGGTTTCTACTTGACTATCGCGCAACACGCGTGCGCTGGCTTCAGACATGCGTTTTAGAGCAGCCATTGCACGCTCTGCACGAAACTCTTGAATAAAGCCAACCACCGCATTAAGAATCACGATAATGATGATAAAGATGGTGTCACCAACATCGCCTACAAAGCCGGAAATAATGGCCGCCACAATGAGCACCATAATCATGAACTCAGTGAATTGGTCAAGCAACATGCGCCAAGGCGAACGTCTGCGCTTTTCACGTAGCGCATTTGGTCCGTGGAAAGCCGTGCGTTTAGCTACTTGCGCTGCATTTAATCCAGTTTGATGATTGGTTTCAAGGTTTTTTGCAGCTTCGTCAGTTGATAGCGTGTGCCAGTGATGCGCTTTGGTATCGGTTTGATTAGCCATGCTGAAATAAAATCCATGTGTTGAGAGTATAGAACAACAGTAGTCCTAAGCTAATCCAGGTGAGCTTTAACATCGCAGGCTGTTGTGGGCGAAAGATGAAGCCAACGGTTGCCAGTGCGCTCATCATTACCGCTGTAAATGCAGTCAGCGCGTGACTACTGTCAACATTGCTGAGTAGGGCGCCTTTGGTATAAAACAAGTCATCTACTGCTAGGTAAATGATGTTGAATAAATTACTGCCCAATAAGTTGGCAATTGCCATATCCAGTGCGCCGATACGTAACGCTGAAATAGTAACGACTATTTCTGGGGCTGATGTCACTGCGGCAACCAGCAATGTACCAACGAAACTTTGCCCCCAGCCCATCAATTCGGCAATATCTTTAGCAACAAAAGGTAACCACGAGCCCGCCGCGATTACAGCCGTCGCCGCTAATGCGTAACCAGTAACGGCTTGCCGCAAGGTGGTATGTGGATAGCGTTCTGTGGAAGCCTCGGTGTATGCGTCCAGTGTGCGTTTTTCGTAACGATGTACAGCACGTATCGCTACAAAATAAATCAGCACGAAAAAGGGGGTGTACAGCCCGACATGACCTAGTACGGGGCTGATTCCCGCTTGGTCAAGCAATAAACTGAACCCTGCAAACGCGATCATCAATGCGCCCAGTGAAGCAGATAAAATATGCCCTTGTGCGGCACTGCTATATAGTGTTTCGCGCTTGTATAGTGCATCCAGTATGACCAAAAACCCAAGATTGAATACGGTACTGCCCAGCGCGTTGCCGACTGCAATGTTTGGGGCATCGGCCCAAGCCACGGCTGATACGCCGGTGATGAGTTCCGGTAAAGAAGTGGCGGTAGATAATAAGATAAGCCCCACCCATGAGGCGGACATGCCGGTTTTTTCAGCAATAATGTCGCCATAGCGCGAGAGAAAATAACCGGCATAGCCAATGGCGGCAAGACAAACAGAAAATTTTAGCCAAAGTATCATAATAATTGGTTGCTTAACATAGCTGTTAGCCTTGCGATCTCAGCTTCTTCGTCGGCAGGGATGATTAAAACTGGTTTTGATGATGCTGTACTTATCGTCGTTAAATGTACCTGATTGGCGGCGTCATTTAAGTTAAACCCTAGAAAATCCAGTTGATCACAAATGAGCGTTCTCACCTGCGTAGAATGCTCACCAATGCCACCGGTAAATATCAGTGCATCAATGCCACCTGATTTTGCCGCATAGCTACCGATTTCAGCACGCACTTGGCGTGTAAAGTATTCCACCGCAAATTTGGCAGCCTTGCTACTGCTTTGCACTAATGCAGACATTTCGCTACTTTCACCATCTGAAAGCGCTAATAAGCCCATTTGTTGATAAATCAGCGTGGATAATTCGGTTTCGTTATAACGTCGAGCCAGTTCTAGCATCACACCAGGATCAATGTCGCCACTGCGGGTTGCCATCGGGATGCCGCCAGCGGGCGTGTAGCCCATGCTGGTATCTACCGAGCGTAGTTTTTCGAGTAAGCACAGGCTAGCACCGCTGCCGAGATGCGCAATCACAATACGGCCTTGTGCCGTCGCGCCAAGGTGCTTCGGTAATTGTTGTGCAACATGGGAGTAATTGATGCCGTGGAAGCCGAAGCGGCGCAATTTAAGTGCTTGCGGAATTGGCAGGCGATAAGCCATTTCTGGCAATGTGGCGTGAAAGGCTGTATCGAAGCAAGCAATCTGCGGGCAATCAAATTGCTTGGCGCATAAATCTACGCCTAGTAAATTGCCTGGCATGTGAAGCGGCGCAAGGTGCGTGATGCGCTCTAGCCGTGCACGCTCATTGGCATCAATCAGGCGCGCAGCATCGGTTATTTCTCCACCATGTACAAAACGATGACCGATAACCATTGGTTGAGCGTTGCCTAAATCATGCAGTAACGCGTCAAACGCTTTAGCATGATTTTTGGAATGGTCTTGGCCAATATGCGCGTAGTGGAAGTTTCTCCGCTCACCATTTGCCGAAAATAAGCTCGCTTTGAGGCTGGATGAACCACTGTTAATCGTCAGTATGGTCAGCTCTGCCATGTCCAGTTATCTTCTTCAGGCAAATCAACCCCGTACTCATAGGCGTAGCGGCAGCACTCAATCTGCCGGTTACGCAACTGCTCTTGAACATGCGCACCTATTGCTTGCAATGCCGGAATGCGGTTGATTGCGTCTATGGCTAAGCTGAAGCGGTCTATCTGGTTTTGTATCGCCAGTTCTAACGGTGTATTGATACTGCCTTTTTCTTTATAGCCGCGCACATGTAAATTACTGTGATTGGTGCGGCGATAGGTCAGGCGGTGAATCAAATAAGGGTAGCCGTGAAAATTGAAAATAATCGGTTTATTGGTGGTAAACAGGCTATCAAAATCACGATCTGAAAGCCCATGCGGATGTTCGATTTGCGGCGACAATTTATACAAATCGACGACATTAACGAAGCGTATTTTGAGTTGTGGAAAGTGCCCGCGTAGCAGCTTGGTTGCCGCTAATGCTTCCTTAGTGGGGATGTCGCCAGCACATGCCATAACCAAATCAGGCTCTTGTCCTGCATCGTTACTGGCCCACTGCCAAATACCAAGGCCTTTAGTGCAATGCTTGATTGCGGAGTCCATGTCTAAATACTGCAAGTGTTTTTGTTTGTCGCAGACGATGACATTGATGTAATCGGTACTATTCAGGCAGTGATTGGCGACTGATAGCAGGCAATTGACATCAGGCGGCAGGTAAATACGGGTGACTTCAGGACTTTTGTTAACCACAATATCAAGAAAGCCTGGGTCTTGGTGCGTAAAGCCGTTGTGATCCTGCCGCCAAACGGTAGAGGTAATCAACAGATTAAGCGAAGAAACTGGCGCGCGCCAAGGTACCGCCTTGGACATGGCCAACCATTTTGCATGTTGGTTAAACATGGAATCAATCACATGCACGAAAGATTCGTAAGTGGAGAAAAAGCCGTGGCGCCCGGTTAATAAGTAACCTTCCAGCCAGCCTTCTACCGTATGTTCAGATAGCATTTCCATGACGCGACCATCGGGTGACAGTTCACCCCCATCGGCATCTTCAGGCAGGTAGTCAGCCAGCCAAGTTTTTTTACTGACTTCATAAATGTTATCCAGTTTATTCGAGCTATTTTCATCTGGTCCGAATACACGAAAATTGTGCATGTTTTGATGCATAATATCGCGTAAAAACTTGCCGAGAGGTTTAGTGTTTGGGGCTGAAACCGTACCTGGCGCATCCAAAGCAAGCGCATAATCGTTAAAATCCGGCATACGCAAGGCCTTGCGAAGCAAGCCGCCATTGCCATGCGGGTTGGCGCTCATGCGACGGTTGCCTGCGGGTGCCAGCGCTTTGAGTGTTTTTTGCAGTTGCCCGCTTTCGTCAAACAAATGCTCAGGTCGATAACTCCGTAACCAGGCTTCCAGTTGCATTAGATGCTCAGGGTTGTCTTTGATATTGCTCATAGGCACTTGGTGGGCACGCCAAAACCCCTCAACTTTATGACCATCAACTTCTTTAGGGCCAGTCCAGCCTTTAGGGCTGCGCAGCACTATCATTGGCCAGCGTGGGCGGATTGGTTTACCGCTGTCACGGGCTTCCTTTTGTATGCGCTTGATTTCATTCACACATAGTTCCAGCGTGGCCGCCATTGCTTGGTGCATGATCTCGGGATCACTGCCTTCAACAAAGTAGGGCGTCCAACCGTAACCAATGAAAAGGTTTTCAAGTTCTTCATGTGAAATACGTGAAAGAATGCTTGGGTTGTTAATTTTATAACCGTTGAGATGCAAAATCGGTAACACAGCACCGTCACGAATCGGGTTTAAAAACTTATTAGAATGCCACGATGTGGCAAGCGGACCAGTTTCAGATTCACCATCGCCCACCATCACGGTCACTAATAAATCAGGGTTATCATAAGCCGCACCAAACGCATGAGAGATGCTGTAACCTAACTCGCCACCTTCGTGGATTGAGCCTGGCATTTCAGGTGTGCAGTGGCTACCAATGCCGCCGGGGAACGAAAATTCTTTAAAGAACTGACGCAGACCTTCTTCATCTTCACTTTTATTCGGATATACCTCGCTGTAAGTGCCTTCCAGGTAGATTGGCCCTAATACACCCGGCGCACCGTGGCCAGGACCTGCCAGAAAAATAGCGTTAAGATCGTATTTTTTAATCAGGCGGTTAATATGAATATAAGCAAAACTCAAGCCCGGGCTTGAGCCCCAATGCCCAAGCAAACGTTGTTTGATGTGCTCTGGCTTAAGTGGGGTTCTTAATAATACGTTATCGCGTAGATAAATCATGCCCGCCGATAAATAATTGCAGGCTTGCCAATACTTGTGGGTGAGTTCTAACTCTTGGTCAGAAAGTGGCGGAGTAGTTTGCAGGTTGTTCATTAAATGGGCCTCTGCTCAGTGCGTGCTGTTAAATTCAACGGTTACAAAGTATGACTGATTTGTACGGTTAAGTGTACAACGCTGAAGTAATGGGCAAAATAAGGGTAGGCACTTAGCCATACATTATATTTTGTAGCGGCTTATTCTAATAAATATGGTTAAAACCTATGGTCGTAGCATTTACAAGTTCGGATGATTGAAGAGATTTTGAGTACGCGTAGACTGTCTGAAAAATTCAATTCAATTAAATTCAGACAGTACTTGGATTAAGCGGTAATAACAGAGCCAACAAACCGTTATGAATAAAAAAATTGTACAAAGGCGCGCGTTACGCAGCTTATTTAGTCTTGTGCAGGCTTAACACCAGTGGCCGCGTGGTTGCGACCCTGAATCGCTGGCACCAATCCATCGTGTTTGTCAGGATCAAGCGTTTTGTTGATTTCAATGCCTTTACGATAATAATCAACATCCGTCACAGGATCCGGCACAGTGATGGCAAAATACAAGGTGATGAATGAGGCGATGACTACCGTTAATGGGCCGCCGACTACCAGCCACATGTGTCCGTAATGCCACCATGGTTGAGAGGTTTCATTGTCGATAGTTTTATTCATGTTTATGCCTTATGCGTTAATCTTTAAACTGTTGATTAGAGTGTTATCAGGGTACTTTAGTTATCTAGTTATTAGTTATCTAGGTACTAAAAATACCGCTTTTTCAATGACTGATTCTTGGCTCACCATCGACTTTACTTCAAATTGCACTTTGTGTGACCCTGAAGCCATTGAACCATCTGGAATTTGCAGGCGTACTGGAATCCAGCGTGATTCTGCCGCATTAACCGTGACGATTTTGTTTTTTGCCGCCACGTCTGATTCAATGGTTAAGTTGTTAATGCCAGTGGCGCTAAGCTGATAATGCTGGGAGGCTTCGGTGGCATTCATAATTTGCAGGCGATAGACGTTTTCTAGCATACCGCCTGGCGCCAGACGTGCCATTACACCGCGATCGCGTACTACATCTACTCTAAATGATGACCTTAACCACAAACTTGTAAATACAGCAGCTACCAGCAGGGTAAGGATGGCGGCATAAATAATGACACGTGGTCGCATGATGTGACGTAACACCTGTTTTTTTGACCAGCCTTGGTTCATGGCGTTTTGAGTGGAGTATTTTACCAGCCCACGTTCGTAGCCCATTTTATCCATGACCGTATCGCACACATCGGCACAGGCGCCGCAACCAATGCATTCGTATTGCAAGCCTTTACGAATATCAATACCTGTTGGGCAAACTTGTACGCACATGCTGCAATCAATGCAGGCGCCTAAATTTTTGTTTGTAATATCCGCTTTGCGTGAGCGGTTGCCACGAGGTTCACCACGGGCTTCGTCATAGGTGACGATTAGTGTGTCGTCATCAAACATTGCACTTTGAAAGCGCGCGTATGGGCACATGTATTTACACACTTGTTCGCGCATAAAACCGGCATTGCCGTAGGTGGCAAAGCCGTAAAAAATAATCCAGAAGGTCTCCCATGGGCCTAAGCTTAGATTTACAACAGCACTGCTCAATTCACGAATGGGCGAGAAGTAGCCTACAAAGGTAAACCCAGTCCACAGGGCAAATATAATCCATACAGCATGCTTTGCACTTTTTTTAAACAGCTTTTTACGCGACATTGAAGCATCATCAAGCTTCATACGCGCGGCTCTGTCACCTTCTATTTTAGCTTCTATCCAAAGAAAAATTTCAGTGTAAACGGTTTGTGGGCAAGCGTAGCCACACCACAAGCGCCCTGCGATGGCTGTGAATAAAAACAGGGATAGGGCGGAGATAATCAGTATTGCTGTGAGGTAAATCAGGTCTTGCGGGTATAGCACGAGGTTAAAGATATAAAAGCGCCTTGCTTCAAGATCAAATAACAACGCTTGGCGACTGCCCCATTCAAGCCAGGGGACGCCGTAAAAAACGAGCTGGGTCAGCCAGATGGTGACCCAGCGCCATTTAGTGAAGAACCCAAACGTGCTACGAGGATATATTTTATCCGCCGCTGCATACAAGTTTATTACGACAGCCTCAGGCGTTGAACTTTTTGTGTCTGAGGACTCGGTCGGGTTCTGTTTTTTCGTCATATTGCTACTTACTTATTGCGCCGTTTCTTGCGCTACATCGCTCGTTGCACCGTTGTTAGACAAGCCCCAAACATAAGCCGCCAGCACGTGAATTTGCTCTGGAGAGAACTTGCTTTCTTGAGCAGGCATTTGGTTATTGATGCCGACATTGATGCGTTTAATAATCGCAGCCTCGCCAGCACCATGTAGCCAAACGTCATCAGTCAGGTTCAGTGCACCAATGGCTTGGTTGCCTTTGCCGTCGGCACCGTGACAAGCCGCGCAGATTGCAAACTTTTCTTTACCTAATTCTGCACGCGCCGCGTCATGGTTGCTGTTTGACAAGCTCAACACATAATTAGCTACGTTTTTAACTTCATCTTCAGATCCAATCGCAGACCCCATTGGCGGCATAATGCCATTGCGACCGCTGGTAATGGTTTGTTGGATGGTTTCAGGGCTACCGCCATAAATCCAATCATGATCGGTTAAGTTTGGAAAGCCTTTACTACCGTGAGCATCTGAACCATGACATTGCGCACAATTGTTCATAAACAAGCGTTCGCCAATGGCTTGAGCTTCAACATTGTTTGCTAACTCTTCAACTGGCATGGCAGCAAATTTTGCATACAGCGGCGCAATGGTTTTATTGGCGGTTGCCATTTCTTGCTCATATTGCCCAACTTGAGACCAACCTAGCTTGCCTTCATAAGTAGCGAGTGCTGGGTAGGCTGCAAAGTAAAACAGTGAGAATACAATGGTAATGATAAACATCCACACCCACCAGCGTGGCAGGGGGTTGTTCATTTCACGCAAAGTTTCATCCCATACATGGCCATTGGTGTTGTCACCACCGGGGCTACTAGCTTTAATTTTGCTGGTAACCCATAGTAATAAAGCACAACCCAACACCCCGGCCAGGGAAATTACCGTGATGAAGATGGGCCAAAAACTACTGGTAAAGTCGCTCATTTTATTTTCCTCTAAACTTCAAATTAAGAAGTTTTAACTTTAGGTTTATTTAATTTTTAATCATTGGTAAAGGGTAGGTTGGCCGCATCTTTAAAGTCTGATGTGTCGCGGCGTTTCCAAGCCCAAATGATGATGCCAATAAATACGATAAAACTCATCACTGTGGCTAAAATACGGAGTGTGTTGATATCCATCTGTATCCCCTTTTTATTTTAAATGAGTGCCCAAAACTTGAAGGTAAGCAATAATCGCATCCAGCTCAGTAACGCCTTTTGCTTCTTCTGCCGCGCCTGCAATTTGTGCGTCAGTGTAAGGCACACCTACTGCACGCAGTGCGCGCATGTTAGGTGCAAGTGACGCTGCATCCACTGGTGTTGTTTCTAACCAGGGGTAGGCTGGCATGATAGATTCAGGCACGAGGTCACGCGGATTAATTAAGTGAATACGTTGCCATTCATCACTGTATTTGCCGCCGACACGGTGTAAATCTGGACCAGTACGTTTACTACCCCATTGGAAGGGATGGTCATACACAAACTCACCTGCTACAGAGTAATGCCCGTAACGCAATGTTTCTGCACGGAATGGGCGAATCATTTGTGAGTGGCAGTTGTAGCAGCCTTCACGTGTGTAAATGTCTCGCCCAGCCAGTTGCACTGGTGTGTAAGGCTCTAAGCCTTTGATGGGTTCAGTGGTCGATTTTTGAAAGAACAACGGCACGATTTCCACCAAGCCCCCAAAAGCTACCGTTACTAAAATCAGCACAATCATCAGAAAGTTGCTGGTCTCAATTTTTTCATGGCTGAAGCCAGGTTTTTTATCTTGATTTGACATGATGATTTTCCTTAAGCGTGAGCAGCAACAGGTGGAATAGTCGCAATGGCAGCTTTACCACTGGTCGCAGTTTTAAGCACATTCCACAGCATGATAATCATGCCACTGAGGTAGAGCAGACCACCCAACATACGAATAATGTAGTAGGGATGTTTTGCTTTAACGCTTTCAACAAAGGTGTAGGTGAGTGTGCCGTCAGCATTGATAGCGCGCCACATTAAACCTTCCATCACGCCGGCAATCCACAGTGCTGCGATATAAAGCACGATACCTACTGTAGCTAGCCAGAAGTGCAACTCAATTGCTTTCATACTGTGCATTTGTTTTTGACCAAATAAACGTGGAATCATGTAGTAAATAGCACCCATTGAAACCAAACCAACCCAGCCTAGCGCACCAGAGTGAACGTGACCAACAGTCCAGTCTGTGTAGTGTGAAAGTGAGTTAACAGTTTTAATCGCCATCATCGGGCCTTCAAACGTACTCATACCGTAGAAAGATAATGAAACAATCATGAAGCGTAAAATTGGATCAGTACGTAATTTGTGCCATGCGCCTGATAAGGTCATCATGCCGTTAATCATACCGCCCCAGCTTGGTGCTAATAAAATCAGTGAGAACGCCATACCTAAAGATTGTGTCCAGTCAGGTAAAGCGGTGTAGTGCAAGTGGTGAGGACCCGCCCACATGTAAGTGAAAATCAATGCCCAAAAGTGCACAATAGATAAGCTGTAAGAGTAAACAGGACGGTCAGCTTGTTTAGGTACAAAGTAATACATGATGCCTAAGAAACCTGCTGTCAGGAAGAAACCAACCGCGTTGTGACCATACCACCATTGCACCATTGCATCTTGTACACCAGCGTAGGCTGAGTATGATTTCATCATGCTTGCTGGCATTGCAGCACTATTTACAATGTGCAATAAAGCTACAGTGATAATAAATGCGCCAAAGAACCAGTTAGCTACGTAGATATGTTTAACTTTACGTGTGCCGATGGTGCCAAAGAACACTACCGCATAAGCTACCCAAACCAGCGTAATTAAAATGTCGATTGGCCACTCAAGCTCAGCGTATTCTTTACCTTGAGTAAAACCTAAAGGCAGTGAAATTGCTGCAGCTAAAATAACCGCTTGCCAGCCCCAAAACGTAAACTTGGCTAATTGCGGTAAAAATAGCGTGGTATGACAGGTGCGTTGTACTACATAGTATGAAGTGGCAAACAAGGTGCAGCCACCAAATGCAAAAATAACCGCATTTGTGTGTAATGGACGTAAACGACCAAAGCTTGTCCACGGTAAGCCGAGATTGAGCTCTGGCCAGACAAGTTGTGCGGCAATAATAACGCCGACTAACATGCCCACCACGCCCCAAACCACGGCCATGATAGAAAATTGCCGTATAACACCATCGTTATACGTCGTTGATTGAGTATTTAAGGCTTGCATTTAGTTCCCCCCAAGTGCGTAAGAGTGTTGCTTATTGATAATTCATTGTGGATTTTACACCGTGACATTTTGTCGCATTTGGTCAAGGTCGTATTTGATACAGATCAATTAGCTGGCGTTAAGAAATAAAACATTTGTTTATGAAGATTTCTTTGCTCATTGTTATGTGCACATGAGTAAATGCGGCGTGATTCAGTAGCTGCATAAGTCTAATTCTAGAAACGTTAAAAGCCGCATGCTAAATGCGGAGTTGTATGTTCACAAACATACATACAGGGTGTAATGTTATACACTTTCATTCCATATTGAAGCTGATTAACTACTGGCTTTCATTCACTATTAGCTTCCTTAATATGACAAATGTCTCTGCTACACAAAATCCCCACCAAAACCATCTGCTTAATGCACTCCTAGAGGTAGATTACGACCGTTTGTTTCCTAATCTTGAGTTGGTTGAAATGCCATTAGGCGAGGTACTTTATGAATCTGGCGGAAAATTAAAATATGTTTATTTTCCAACAACAGCCATCGTGTCGCTACTGTATGTGATGGAAAATGGCGCATCGGCTGAAATTGCAATTGTTGGTAATGAAGGTATTCTTGGTATATCTGTATTTATGGGTGGCGATACTACGCCTAGTCGCGCTGTTGTACAAAGTGCCGGCTATTGCTACCGCATGAAGGCGCAGCCGTTAAAAAATGAGTTCAATAATGCGGGGCCAGTGATGCGCCTCTTATTGCGTTACACCCAGGCCCTGATTACCCAAATGTCACAAACTGCGGTGTGTAATCGACACCATTCTGTTGAACAGCAACTTTGCCGCTGGTTACTTCTTAGTCTTGATCGTCTCACTTCGAATCAATTGAATATGACACAAGAGCTGATTGCCAATATGTTGGGTGTGCGCCGTGAGGGCGTGACTGAGGCTGCAGGTAAATTGCAACATGCAGGGCTAATTGAATACAGCCGTGGTCGGATATTAGTACTTGACCGTCCTGAGCTAGAGCTACGTGCCTGTGAGTGTTACCAAGTTGTTAAAACAGAGTTTGATCGGCTACTACCATCTCTGCATGCTATTGCTAAATGAAATGCGGTTTGGGCTGCATCGGCTAGGTAAACAATCAGTTAAGCATTTCCTCCTCGCTTTCAGTGGCAATTCGTTCCGCGATTAAGTCCTCTCAAATCATTTCATTGAGCACCTCTTCAGGCACATACTCCGCATGGCTATATGGTATTTGTCGCCTGGATATTCTAGCCATTAATTTTTACGTACGCTAACGTACAGACATATCCAGTCTTTACCGTCTAACATTAAGCCGATTCAATTTGTCAGTAAGCGCTGATGTAAGGCTTATTTCTTAAAGTAGCTACAAGTACCTATGTAAATTCGAAACGTTAGTCTATAAAAGCTTAGGAGATATTCGGAGTGCTATTTAACCAACTGGTTCCACCGACAAATCGTCTGTTAGATTTTCTACCTATATCTGACTATCGTCGCTTGATTTTAAAGTGTGAATCAGTAGAGCAGATGCCTAACGATGTTCTTAATAATGCTGGTGATAAAATTCTGCACGTTTACTTTCCAACCCAATGCATTATCTCGCTAATGAAACATATTGATGTAGATAAAGGTTTAGAAGTTGGCATGATAGGAAACGAGGGCATGCTAGGTAGCACGCTACTTTTAGGCGTTGATACTTCACCATTTACAGCCGTTATTCAGCAGGCAGGTATCACGTTGCGCATGCCTACAAAAACATTTACATATGAGTTGGAACAGAGTGTTGTATTTCAGAAGCTGATAAAACGCTATGCAAAAGTGTTGTTTAGCCAGCTAGTGCAAAATGCTGCCTGCACGCGTTTTCATGTAGTGGAGTCGCGTTTAGCAAGGTTACTTTTAATGATCCGGGACAGATCACAATCGCAGTGTTTTCATATCACTCAGGAGACTTTGGCGCAAAAATTAGGCGTGCGCCGCGTAGGCGTAACCAAGGCCGCATGCACATTGCAGCATAAAATGCTTATTAGCTATAGTCGTGGTGATATTGTGATTCAAGATAATGCTGGATTAGAAGCATTATCTTGTAGTTGCTACCAAACAGACAATGAAACCTATAGTCGTATTTTTCATGGTTGAATCGATACCTAAATAAACGCAGTCTTGCGGATTTAAATTTACCTAGGTAACGCATCGTCATACGGCACTGCTGGTAGCATGTTTAGGTTAACGTCGGCCAATAAGCAAACCGATAACCACACCAACACCGGCAGCAAGCCCAATAGAGCGCCATGGATTTTCATGCACATAAACATCGGTCACTTTTGCCGCTGCTTTGGTTTTGGCAAGCATTTCATCTTGTGCATCGGCTAACTTGGCTTTTGCAATGCTCAGTGATTTTTCTGCTTTGGATCGCACCTCAGCAATTTTTTCGCCACTAGTATTTGCAGTGGCTTTTAGCAGTGCTTCAGCATCTGTAATGACTGCTTTAAACTCGTTAATCAATTGACTTTTGTTGAATTGGTTAGCTAGACTTTCCATGCTTTTCTCCATTATTAACTAAACTGTATTTAATATATTTAAACTTAACCGTTGTTGCTTATCTCTATAAGCCCGGGGACTAATGCTATTTGCGTGCGAAAAGCAGGAAAGCGCCCGCCACCATCGCCGCCACACCAGCCCATACCGGAATGTTTACGGTTTCTTTGTCTTTAACTGAAAGCTCTATCGGGCCTATCTTGGCTTGATGCGTCTCTTTTGTGTAGGTAAAGCTACCATACGCCAACCCAAGTGCGCCAGCCACGATCAGCGCGATTGCCAACATTTTGACTGCATTCATCTTAATCTTCTCCTCTACAAAATATTTACACAGATAACTGGGTGCCTTAGTAAAGTAGATGTGGTGAACCGCTTCATTTACTCACCTACAACCGTCGCCCCTGAATCACGCGTACCAATACCACCACAATGGCTACAACCAAAAGAATGTGAATTAATCCACCCATGGTGTACGCTGAAACTAAGCCAAGTACCCAAAGAATCAGCAATATAATTGCTATGGTTTCGAGCATTTTTTACTCCTTAAAAAAATAGTCAGATTGACTACTTAACTTTTAGTTGCATGTCGTTTTTAACAGAGGTCACACCATTAACGCCGCGTGCAATTTCGACCGCCTTGTCAATGTCAGCTTCTGAGCTAACAAAACCACTCAACTGCACCACGCCCTTGTAGGTTTCGACGTTTATTTCAGCTGATTTTAATGTAGGGTCATTTAATATTGCAGCTTTTATCTTTGTCGTAATAACGCTGTCATCAATGTATTCACCTGCGCTTTCTTTCTTAGACGTTGATGTTTCTTTATTTTGGGTGGTTGAGGCACAACCCAGTGTTGTGGCTAATACGCCAGCAAGGATAATTGTAGGGATATATTTAAGTTGTTTCATGGCTGTACTCCATGTGAATTCAAAAAATAGACAATGAAAAAATTTTAATGATGACAACTCTTGCATACTTCTATTGCCATTGTTTTTAATGTGACGAATACCTTAATGCTATGAAAATTAATTGAATATACGTGTCAGCACGTATCTATTAATTACTTATTCAATAGGATGATTATGACCAATTATTAAAAGTTTATCCGTGCGCTAACGTACATATACGGAAGGAAGCCTTGCTGTGAATTTTCAGTCAGCTTTACGTACGCTAGCGTACAGACGACCGATAATTTATGCGATATTTTCCCAACCTGACGTAGGAGTGTTTTTCTCTGGCAACTTCCGCCAACATGGCTCCTTTTGTTCTAGGTTTTTGTACTGATTTTTTACCTAACTTCAATCTTGTGAAAAGATAGTTAGCCACAGAGAGCAATGTGTTTAGTTAGGGTGACTATTTGCTGGAGATACTTGCTGATGGATATATATAAAATTAAGTATTTCAGTATTGCAGAACTGGCAACAATGCTTTGTATGTCAATGCTCCTAGGTTGTACATCAATACCCACCATGGTGCCTGACATGGCGATGTCACCATCGCATCCAGTACAACTCGATGGTGCAAATGGCCCATTAACTACTCAGCAGAGCAAGGCGATTCTCGCTAGGCTTAAGAAGAATGGCGACGATACCAATATCTTCGATAAACATCTGGCGCTGGAAGCGGAGATTGTAGGCAGCCCACTGGTAGTAGGCAACAAAGTGGAGTTGCTGGTTGACGGCCCGACCACTTACAGCGCTATGTTTGTAGCTATAGAGAATGCGAAGGACCATATCAATATGGAGACCTTCATCATTGAGGATGATGAAATCGGGCAGCGTTTTGCCGAACAACTTATTAGCAAGCAAAGAAGCGGCGTACAGGTAAACTTGATTTACGATAGTGTGGGGTCAATCAATACACCTGAAGCGTTTTTTAACGCTTTGAAAGAGGTCGGCATGAATGTTTTGGAATTCAACCCGATTAACCCACTCAATATGCGTAAAAGCTGGCAAGTCAACCAACGCGATCATCGTAAGCTATTGATTGTGGATGGTCAGATCGCCTTTGTTGGCGGCATTAATATTAGCAGCGTATATTCGAGCGGGTCTTTCAAAAAATCCAAGTCAAAAAATGAAGAGCAACCATGGCGAGATACCCATTTACGCTTGGTAGGCCCAGTAGTCACTGAGTTTCAAAAACTGTTTATGGCAACATGGAGCCAACAAAAAGGCGAGCTATTGACCGCTAGAAATTACTTTCCTGAGCTCGGCAATAAGGGTAATGAGGTCGTGCGCGCTATCGGTAGCTCGCCAGAAGAACCCTACAGCCAAATCTATGCCACCTTGCTCTCTGCCATCAATAGTGCAGAAACCCGGATTTTTTTGACCAACGCTTATTTTGTTCCAGATCCTCAGCTACTTACAGCTTTAAAGGATGCCGTGCAGCGCGGTGTTGACGTAAGGCTACTTTTACCCGAAAAAACAGATTCAGTCATGGTGTTTTATGCATCTCGTTCTTATTACGATGAGCTACTGAGTGCAAATATCAAAATTTATGAAAGACAGGATGCATTGCTGCATGCCAAGACTGCGCTCATAGACGGTGTATGGTCAACGATAGGCTCGACCAATCTTGACTGGCGTAGTTTCGTCAACAATCAGGAAATCAACGCCGTTATGCTGGGGCAAGATTTTGGCGATCAAATGCAGACCTTGTTTGAAAAAGATCTGGAATCGTCCAAACTTGTGACGCTGGAATCGTGGAGAAAACGTCCAGTCAGCTCACGTATTAAAGAAAGAGCGGCGCGTTTGTGGGCACGCTTCCTTTAAACTATTTACCATAAACCAGTGGTATTTTTTCAAAGAAACCGAGTTTGTCATATGCGGACTTATTATAAATAAGGATAAATCTATGCGCTGGGTAACCTTTTTGCTAGCTATTAGCAGTCTATGGCTCCTTAATGCGAACGCATCGGCTACAGCGTCAAACATATCTAGCATAGCTTTGCGCGCAAAGCACACCGAGTTAACCAAACAGCTACGTAGCAATCAGTTTCAACGTGCGCTGTATATTAACTCTACGGAATCCTCGCACGATTTAAAAGGCGAAATCTATGCTGTGGTTGATTATCCATTTGCCACCGTTAATATGGCACTCAACGACCCCGCGCATTGGTGTGATGTACTGATACTGCACATTAATATCAAATACTGTCATGCATCCAGCAATGATATTAAGACTACTCTCACTGTCAATCTTGGTAAAAAATATGATCAACCGCTGGCAGATACCTATCGCGTCGAGTTTAACTATCGGGGAATTATCACAACGCCGGATTATTTTGCACTGGAACTCAACGCCGAGAACGGCCCCTTAAGTACCCGTGATTATCGTATCTGGGTTGAGGCTACACCGGTTAAAGATGGGCGCACATTTCTACATTTCACCTATGCCTATAGCTTTGGTTTAACAGGTAGCCTCGCAATGAAAGGCTACCTGGCAACCATCGGCAGGGGTAAAGTCGGGTTTACCCTCACCGGTAAACTGCCCAATGGCAAGTCTGCCTATATTCAAGGGGTACGCGGTGTGGTTGAACGCAATACCATGCGCTATTACCTAGCAATCGATGCTTATCTTGCTGCATTGGCTACACCTGCCAAAGCTCAGCTAGAGCAACGGTTACTGCTGTGGTATAAATCCAACGAAAAATATTCCCGCCAGTTGCATGAAGTTGAGCGCGACGAGTACTTAAAAATGAAACGTAAGGAATATCAGCGCCAGCAGGTAGCCCAGTAGGCTATATCAATGATTAAACTGTTTAAAATTGCATCAGTTAGTTTTATAACAATATGTTTGGTACTAATAAGTTCGGTAATAAGCAGACACTAGATTACCTGCCTCTAATCTCATGCAATCATGAGGACTATTGGCAAGTGTCGTACAACATTCAAACTGGAAAAATACACATGTACCGAAACGTAACGAAAAGTAATTGTAGCCGATGTAAATGCAGTAGCGAGCACTTTAAAGTGCTCGCTGTATGAAAAAACTAATTGTCACTTGTGTTTTATTTACAGCATGTGCCGCTATCACTGACATAGCATTTGCCGATGGGTTGGTTGAAATTGCCAAACCGGTAGCAAGTCTCGAGCTGGTTGAAGTGGCACTGCCGCTACCGCACAACCCAACCAAAGTAGAACGTTTATCTGATCGCGTAGCCAACAAAAGCTATCTAATCCCAGTAGCCGAAATTATTGGATTTGATTTTCTTCTAAATCAGTTTAATCGCCGCTACAGCGGCAGTAGCGATTATGATTCAAACTTTTCAACTATCCGGCACAACTTGAACAGCAGCTGGAAGGACGACAGGGATCCTTTCAATATTAACCAGCTAGGTCATCCATATCAGGGTTCCATGTACCATGGTTTTGCTAGGTCTGCCGGTCTCAATTATTGGGAATCATTAGGTTACACCTTGGCAGGAAGCGCTTTTTGGGAAATAGCCGGAGAAAAAGTGCCTCCCTCTAAAAACGACATGCTCTCAACTGGTTTTGGTGGTTCTTTTCTTGGTGAAGCACTCTTTAGAATGTCGAATCTAGTCCTTGAGAAAGGTGGCAGTTCTCCCAGTTTCTGGCGTGAGACTGGTGCAGCTATTATCTCTCCCTCCGCCGGATTCAATCGGTATGCACTGGGAGATAGATTCGACGCTGTTTTTGCAAGTAATGATGCTGCATATTACAGCCGCCTTCAGTTCGGCATCAGCAATACCATTCATGGTGACCTGAGTACCACCGCTGAAATTAAACGCAACGATGCTCAACTGGATTTTTTAATGGGTTATGGTCTGCCAGGAAAACCGGGTTATGCTTATACACGCCCTTTTGATTATTTCGTGTTTCAAAGTACGGCTTCAAGCGCCAATATATTTGAGAGTGTGATGACTCGAGGTTTGCTGTTTGGGCGCGATTATCAAGTTGGAGAAAATTATCGCGGGTTGTGGGGGTTATATGGCAGCTATGATTATATTTCACCGCAAACTTTTCGCATATCCAGTACAGCTCTGTCGCTAGGCACAACGGGGCAGTTATGGCTAAGTGAGTCAGTAGCACTCCAAGGGACGGTTATGGGCGGCGTTGGCTACGCCGCTGTTGGGACCAACAATGGAAAGACAGCACAGGATTATCATTACGGGGTGGCACCGCAAGGCTTGGCTGCGTTACGTGTTATTTTTGGTAAAAAAGCTTCTGTGGACTTTACCGGGCGTGAATATTTTGTAAGTGACGTCGATAACATACACAAAGGTGGTCACGATAACATCGTGCGTGCAGATGTTGCCTTTACTTACCGAGTTTATCGTAAACACGCGGTAACGATAAAGTATCAATGGAACCAGCGTGATGCAACTTTCCCTGATATTGGCGATAAAAAACAGGCGACAGGCACGCTGGGGATTTTTTATACATTTCTTGGGCATGATGGGTTTGGTGAGATAGATTGGCGCTAACAAGTGAATTGCACCTGTTTAAGGTCATTGAAGAAATCGCAGAGCTGATGCTTATTGTCGCCTGTATTCATCTGATTCTAGGTGTCTATATTCGCCGCTACCAATCTGCATGGTCTAAATCATTAGAAAAACGAAAACTGGCAACGCTATTGGTGCTTATTCTAGCCGTCACTGCAATTAAAGTGAGTGAAGATGCAATCGGAGGAGAATCTGGCCCGATTGACAATGCGATCTTGATTTTCATTCATAGCCACGTACCAAACACGCTAACGTGGCTATTTGAAGCCGTGACACTTAGCGGGTCATCAACCGTTTTATTGACACTCGCCGCACTGACGGTAATCCTACTTCTATACTCAAAACATCGTGCAGAGGCTTTAATCGTGGCAGCGTCCACTATTAGTAGCACCCTTGTGATTTACATCATTAAAGCGATTATCAGCCGAGATCGGCCAAAGTTGTGGGAAGATACCGTTTGGTATTGGGGTTCCAGCTTTCCTAGCGGCCATACGCTAGCAGTTGCAGCATTAGCCACAGCCATGGTTCTATGTGTAAGCCGAATCAGACCTGCATTGCGCAATTTCGTACTGGTGACAGCAGTTTTATGGATATTTTCTGTCGCCATCTCGCGTCTGGTACTTGGCGTACACTGGCCAACTGACGTGTTGGCGGCCGCGTGCATAGGGGCGTTTATACCTCTGGCGATGAGCGTCGTGATTGAAATACGTAATACCTAACAGCATTAAAACTTCAATCATCTTCATCAGTAGCTGAACTTATGCATGCGGGAAACATAACCACTGAATCAAATAGACAAAAAATAATGCCTTAGTGTTTTAACACACTAAGGCATCTCGGATTATCTACCTTAATCGCGATGCTCTTCGCCACGATCACCTTTATGATTGTCATGGCCCCTTTGGTGATCATTATCTCTATGATTGTCATGACTTCTACGATAACCTTCATCATGACCTCTCACATAACAACCGCTCAGACCAACTAACACCAAACTTAAAACTACCAATAACTTTTTCATCATGACTCCTTCTGGTAAACACTTAACCGTTTACCCTTGTTTTTATCGTAATCATTCATCAGCAAATACAAGCATGGTGAATTAAGTCATCCTGCAATCAGATTATGCTATAAATCTGGTAGTACTTCTAATGTAGAGAATAGACTACAGAAACTCAGTCTTTCTTTAGTATCAAACTATTTTTAACTGATTTAACGCCTTCAGTATCCGCTGCAATTTTTTCAGCTTGCTGAATTTGATCTTCCGTTTCAACAAAGCCACTTAATATTACAACGCCCTGATGTGTTTTAACACTTACTTTTAGGCTTTTTAGACCCTCATCTTTTAATAAATTACCTTTAACTTTTGAGGTGATAAAACTATCTTTGGCAATGCGTTTAACGTTTTTTTGATCAGCTTTTGATTTGAAATTTGTATATTCTTCTTGGTTAAGGCTACCGTCATTGTCTTTATCGGCATCATTAAAGTGATTATTAAAAAGCTTTTCACTTTTTACTTCTGATTTAGTAAGGCTGTTGCTGTTGTCAAGGTCCAATGCTTTGAATGCGGTGGTATAAGCTGATTGATTTGCATCCGTAATATTATCCAAAGCGAAGACTTGTGAACTGGCTGAGCTTACTGTCAATGCAACGACAAGCAGGGTCGATTTAATGTGTGTGCTGTTTCTCATGGAAATTTCCTAAATTAATATAAAAATGAATCCTTGTCATAGTAAGCTGGAGTGTTAATTTAAGTCTGTACGCTAGCCAACATAGCAATCTGCTATATTTTTATGTTTAATAATTTTAACCATCACTGGGCGGTTTCAAGGTTGAAGTGCAAATATTACACCCCTTCAAAACTTAAAATCATGTAGTCAGCTACTTAGGCATTGTTGCTTGCGGTGGCGTCACCCTCGCGCTTCTGTCCGCTACGCCAGATATTCACAACAAGAATCTCGATACCACGCTAGCCCCTGTCAACGAATAGAGTCTTTGGTGTGCGACCGGTCATTTTTTAAAAGTGCGTTTTAAAAATGCAACTTGTTCCGTGAGTCCTTTAAATTTAAAAAATGGTAACTGACCAAAGTACGGATGTTTAACTGATTCGTGCAAAGGTCTTAAGGCGAGTTTATATCCAAAAATAATGGGTAGTTTGATTAGGTACCGTGTATCGCGACTAGGAGTAAACCATCGCTGAAAGTGATAGCGGCAAACCAATAGACTCACGCAACCCGCTAAGTAAACTGGATGAGCAGGTGGGTATGCATCTATCTTCTGAGCGTTTCCCTGAACCCAATATCAATATACAATCACCCTAAATTAACACTTGGAAATCGCATGTTATCTCTACGATCATTGATTATCACTGGTTTAATCTTACTGGTTACGGTGCTGTTATCTGCCTGCATGACGGGTGCTTATGTGGCTACCGAGCTAGAAAATGCCGATAGAAAAAAAGCCTATACGCAACATGTCGCCATTTTTAAACAACACATCAAAGCTTTGCAAGACAAAGGAGACCCGCTGGGGGATTACTTTTACGCACTAGGCAACTCCGACGGCTGGATAAAAGACGTAAAAGATCCTAAAGAAATTACTGCTTTATTTGAGAAAGCCGCAGCAAAAGGCTCTATGGATGCCAATATTTTATTGGCGTTGCAGGAGGCCAGTAGCGACCCTAAGCCAGGAAGGTTGGATTATTTAAAAAGTCCTAGAGGAAATATCGCGGCTTGGGAATCTGGCTTGGCTAAATTGCTACCCTTGTTGCAGGAACAGTGCTATGCACGACGGCTAACGACGGGAGACCTCTTCGATCCTCGCCCGCAAGAGGACTATTATTCTATTGCTGGTGAGATTTGGCCAACGTTTCGCGATGGTCATCATACGCAGAGCAATCAAGGAGAATGGGTGCTCAAGGTTCCAAAAAACCCAGAACGCCAGAAAATATGGGAAGACATAGACAATAACTGCAAGTTTCCACCAGATGTATGGCTAGATACCTTATACCGCGACTAGGAGCAAACCATGGCTGAAAGTGATAGTGGCAAACCAATAGACCCACGCAACCCGCTAAGCAAACTGGATGAACGGGTGGGTATGCATCTATCATTTTGGGCGTATCCGCAGCCAGGCATTGAAAAGGCTAACAAAGTAGCCCCATATCCAGAATCTTGGAAACAAGCTGAGCCTGGACTGGGTCTACCTGAAGGCTGGCCAGTCGCCAACCAAGATGTCAACGGAACCCTTGCAAAAGGCAGCCCTGAAGGCTGGAACACTCAGCATAACGCTAAAACTGGCAAGCTAGAAAATCAGTTTATGGTGTCGATTAACACCAAAACCCACGAAATTACTATCGACTTTAAAGGCTCTGATGCCTCGAGCAATTGGGTGTCGGACTTTACAAATGCTGGTGCGAGTGAGTTTGCCAAAATTCAAGAAAAAGCGCAAAAAGCTTACGATGCCATCAAAGCAAATCCTGACTATAAAGACTATCACTACGCCGTCACTGGTCACAGCCTAGGCGGCGGTATGGCGCAGAGCATAGCGCTCAAGAACAATCTTGATGCCTACGTGTATAACAGTCTGCCGATTGCCAGTGACACCATTAACAGTGACTACTTCAAAGATGTAGGTGGCTATAAGGTAGCACTTAAACAGTATCAAGATGCCAACCATCAAGTGCACGATGTGCGTACCCCCAACGATATTGCGACTTACAATTACGATAAGTTCATGCAAAACCAGTATCTCAGCGGTCACGTTGGGGCTGGGCCCACCATGTTGCCTGGTTCGTCAATGCCTGCTTCAATCAAAACAGCGCTGATGCTTGGTGGTTATACTACACCAGTAGCAACGGCTATCATGGGCAAAGATCACACCATGGGTGCAATGTTTAACGGTCAACAAGGACTTGCAGTTGGTGAGGCTGGTCGTTATAGCATCCCAGAAGGGCATCAGGACTTTGCGCAATTAACCCCAGAGGCGCGCAAGCTGTTTATTAAACTAAGTGAGTCTCCTGTTGTGAAAGCGATGCAAACGCCAAGTAGCGGCGGCGACATTAGCATGACTGACAAATTTGAGATGAAGCACGAAGATGGCGGTACGCAACACATTACGGTTTACCGCAACTCGCGCGAAATCGATATTGATTACTACGATAAAGACGGCAAGCGTACATTGGTTAATATTGATAGAAAAGGTCGTGCAACAGCAACTGAATACGACGCCAATAACACAACGCCGATAAAAACCGAGAAAATCGGATTATATACTGACCCGCTAGCACAACAGCCGACGAACTTTGCTGCACAATCAGAGACTTTGAAAACAGAGAATTTGGCTGGCGTAACGAAGTCGCCAGCGCTGGTTATCCGCGATCAAATTGCTAAAAACTTAGCGAATGATCCATTTTTTTTGTCTCGATTGGCCTTAATGGACTCTGGCGAAGATGTTGCTAATTCGACACCTCAAGCATATACACACTCGCAACAATCTTCTCAAGTAAAATCCGCCGAAGCCTGACGCTTTTTTGCAATTTGAAATTGCGCAACAGAAGGCTGTGAATGCCTAACGAGGTTCTCAATAACACCCCTTCAAAAACTTAAAATCATGAAATTCTTGATGAGTTTTTACTGGTAACTGTGTAAATTGGCATAAACTATACAAATCTGTATAGTTTGAATGTAGTGCCATCTTAAATAGTGGTGAATTCAACAGTGATTAAGTTTAATCAGAAGGAAGATTGTTATGCCTAAGCCGTTGCAAATTAAATTGTTAAAGTTCATGAGCGCCAAAACGTTGCTGTTGCTCAGTTGCCTAGGCATTGTTGCTTGCGGTGGCGTCGCTCATAAGCCAGCGGTATTGACGCATAATGATTGGCCTAACTATGGACGTGATTATAGCAATCAGCGCATGTCACCACTTACGCAGATTAACCCGAAAAATGTGAAAAGCATGACGCTTGCTTGGCAGTTTAAGAGTGGTGTATCGGCAACTTTTCAGGCCACGCCCATTGTCACTAATGGTGTAATGGTTGTGGCGTTACCCTACAATCATGTGGTTGCGCTGAATGCTAAAACAGGCCAAGAGTTATGGCGCTACAAGCATGAACGCAGGGCTAATTGGAAAATGTGTTGCGGCCCAGCGAGCAGGGGGGTAGCCGTAAGTGAGGGTAAAGTATTTATTGGCACGGTAGATGCGAGATTGATTGCATTGGATGCAAATACGGGTGCCAAGGTTTGGGATATTGACGTTGCTGATGACACTGCACTGACTGAAAATACCAGCTCCTTAAGTAAATTGGATGCAAAAAGCCAAAAAGAGTCATACGGCGGTACTGGTATCGGCATCAATATGGCACCTGTGGTTTATCGCGGCAAGGTGATTGTAGGTGTCACAGGTGTTGGTTATGGATTGCATGTGGATACGCCAAGGTTGGATGCCCCGTTGGGCGCGGTGATAGGTGTGGATGGCCGTTATGGTCGCCCTGGATTTTTAGCGGCTTTTGAGGTTAAAAGCGGCAAGCGTGTTTGGCAGTTTGATACCATTCCGGCGCAAGGGTGGGAGGGTGTGTTTGCAGAAACCACCTCTGATGGTATTTCGCTTAACCGAGATATTGTCGCCGAGAAAGCGAGTTTAGAACATAATAAAGACGCATGGCGTTATGGTGGCGGCTCGGCTTGGAGTACACCAGCGATTGATCCTAAAACGAATACTTTATTTTTTGGTACGGGCAACCCGTCGCCACAGATGAATGACATTTCGCGCCCGGGGGATAATTTATATACAGTGTCACTAGTGGCACTAGATACAGAAACCGGCAAAATAAAATGGCATTATCAGCAAGTGCCGCATGACGTTTGGGGTTACGATTTAGCCAGCCCGCCAGTGCTGTTTGATTATGTGAAAGATGGCAAAAAAATTGCTGCTGTGGGTCAAGCCAGTAAAACCGGCTGGTACTATGTTAACGACCGTGCAACAGGCCAGTTAATCATGAAATCAGACGCGTTTGTGCCGCAAAAGAACTTATTTGCTAAAGCGACAACAGAAGGCACGGTGTTGTACCCTGGTATTTTGGGTGGCTCAAACTGGAGCCCGAGCGCGTTGGACGAACAAAATCAAACCAGCTTTGTTGCAGGCATACATGCGCCCATTAAATATACGCTGGTAGAAGAACCTGCTAAAAATGGCTTGCCTGCAATTCGCTATGCATCATCTGAGCCAACCAAAGACCCGCGCTGGGGGGTGTTATCCGCCATCAACTTAACAACCGGTAAAATGCGCTGGCAAGTAAAAACACAACAACCGCTGATGGGCGGTGTGCTTGCCACACGCGGCGGTTTGGTGTTTATGGGTGAGGGCGATGGTAAGCTCAATGCTTACAATAGCAACACCGGTGATTTATTATGGCAAGCAAAAGTGGATGCCGGTGTGAATGCACCTCCGATTAGCTATGAAATTGATGGCGTGCAATATATAGCGGTGGTTGCAGGTGGTAATGCTATTTTCGGCTTCCCTACAGGGGATAATGTTCTGGTCTATACCTTAGGAAAATAATGTTAAACAGATTGTTTATTGTAGTTTGGGTGTTGATTTCTGCTGCAGGTTGCGGCAGCACACAGCAATACACGGCGTTACCGGCTAATGCCTCTGTGGTGATTTTAGGCGATAGCCTAACCTATGGCACGGGCGCTGGTCGAGGCGAGGATTATGCCAGTATTTTAGCCGCTAATACGCGTTGGAATGTGATCAATGCGGGTGTGCCGGGTAACACCTCGGCGAACGGGTTAGCGCGGTTACCAGAGTTATTGGCAGAGCATGATACAGGTGCGCAAAAAATCGACTTGCTGATTATAGAGTTAGGCGGCAATGATTTTCTTAAGCATGTAGCAGAAACAGAAACTGTTAATAATATCAAGGCGATATTAACGCAAGCTGAAGCTAAAAACATTCAAACGGTTTTGCTTGCCATTCCAAAATTTAGTCCGGTAGGTGCGGCTTTCGGTAACCTTTCGGACCATCCGTTATATGAAAAAATAGCGCAAGAAACAGGTGCGCCACTAGTAGCAGATGTGTTTTCTGAGGTGTTGGCCAAAAATACTTTAAAAGCCGACCCGATACACCCCAACGCCGAAGGCTATCGCATTGTTGAAAGTCAGTTACGTAACGCTTTGGTTAAGCTTGGGTTTTTAACAAGTTAGGTGAATTTATGTTTTGTGTTTCATTTTTAGATAAAGCACCACGCACGCCAATACCAGTGTAATGCTATTGGCCATCACAATAGGCCAGCTATTGATCATCACGCCATAAATTAGCCAGCTAAAAACACCCAAGCTAAATAAGCAGTACATAGGTAGAGAAACACCCGATAAATCACGCGTTTTCCAAGAGTGGTGTGCCTGCGGCACAAAGGCGAGCGTTGTTAAAAAGGCTGCGATATAGCCGACCAATTCTGTTGTATTCATCTATTTTATTCTAGGTTGATTAACTTACTTGTTTTCATGCCAACGAGTATGCAACCCAAAATCCACAAAGTGAGGTTGCGTTCATAACTGCTTATTTTAGACGATTGCTTGTTGATATTTTTTACAGGCATTAGGATAATTTGTATTCGTAAACAATGGCTTAAGCAGGTTTATTAAGTGACAATAAGCGTTTGAAAAGAAGTATAGTCAACAGTGCAACTAAGCCCGCTATTATGCCAAATAGGCCATTAAGTAGGGTTGGTGTAATCGTTTGTAAAAAACCATTCTCTATGGCGCTGGCTACGTGTTCAATCCAATGGTGCACGCTAGGAATGCCGTGAGTGAGAATAGCGCCCCCTACTAAAAACATGGCGGCGGTGCCTACCACAGATAAAGTTTTCATCATGTGGGGCGCAAAAGCCAAAATACCAAAGCCTAATTTTCGTTTTAATTGCGCAGTTAAGTTTTTGCCTCGGCTTTCTGCTAGGTAAAGTCCGCCGTCATCCAGCTTAACAATGCTTGCTACTAAACCATAAACGCCTACCGTCATAATGACGGCAATACCAACAAGAACGGCGACTTGTTGCGTAAATGTGGCCACAGCAACCGTGCCTAGTGTGATGACAATGATTTCGGCTGAAAGGACAAAGTCGGTACGAATGGCACCTTTGATTTTTTCTTGCTCAGACGCTTCTATCGTGCCACTTTCATCTTGACCTATTAAGTTTTGTGGCTCAAGTGGGTTGATTTCATCATGATGAAAGAACTTATGAAACAGTTTTTCAACCCCTTCAAAGCATAAAAACAAGCCGCCCAGCATTAGTAGTGGTGTAACCGCCCAAGCTGCAAATGCGCTAATGGCAAGGGCCGTGGGCACTAAAATCACTTTGTTGAGCATGGAGCCTTTTGCTACAGCCCAAACTACCGGTAACTCACGGTCGGCATTGACACCGCTGACTTGTTGCGCATTGAGTGCTAAATCATCACCCAGCACGCCAGCCGTTTTTTTTGCTGCGACTTTAGTCATCACAGACACGTCATCTAAAATCGTTGCAATGTCATCAATAAGTGTTAAAAGACTGGCGCCGGCCATAGTAAGGATTCCTGAAATTAAGCTGAAGGGCACTTCTATAAATCCAATTTTTCGAGCATCCGCTTTGCGGCTTGCCTGCTTAAACCATTTCTTCATTATACGGCGTAGCTCAAAAAAAATAATTCCTTACCAGAGGTAAACTGATAAGCACTACTAAGCCAGTAAACTGGCGAGTATTGCTAATATATCAAACATATACCGCGTAATTATTTTTTGTTCGCGCCTTGTCTAATTTATCGCACCACTGTTCTGGCTTTAGCCAGTTTACAGTGGTGGTGATGCCAAGAGCTGGTAGAAACTTGTATTTATAGAAGCGCCCTGAATATTGCTCTGGCGGATTATAATGAATGATGTGTAAATTATCACCTAAATGTTAAAAATTCATGAAAAATCAAGCCAATAACGAATGGACCCTCGCAATAGAGGGCATGACCTGTGCATCGTGCGCAGGTCGTGTAGAAAAAACGTTGTCTAAAGTGTCAGGCGTGGTCACGGCTGTGGTCAATCTGGCGCTGGAGACAGCTAAAGTAAAAGGCTCGGCCAGTGAGGTGACTGTTGAAAAGTTAGTTGAGTCTGTTATTGCTGCTGGCTATCAAGCGCATGCGCTAAATTCGGAAAATGCAGAAGCTGATTATATTAGTGAAACTAAACATCATGCATACAGTTGGTGGCCAATAGCGCTATCGACGCTCCTATCATTACCTTTAATGATGGCAATGATTGCTGAGTGGCTGTTTGGACAAGGTTGGATAGCTTGGCAAGGTCAGCTTTCAGGATGGCTACAATGGGCATTGGCAACGCCGGTGCAGTTCTGGCTAGGTGCACGCTTTTACAAAGCGGGTTGGAGTGCACTTAAAGCGGGTACTGGCAATATGGATTTACTCGTAGCGTTAGGCACTTCAGCAGCTTATGGCCTGAGTGTGTATCTGTTACTCAGCCCATCACACGCGGGTGCACATCATTTGTATTTTGAATCATCGACTATTGTCATTACATTGGTATTGCTTGGCAAATGGCTGGAGTCCCGCGCCAAAGCACAAACTACGGAGGCTATTCGTGCGCTTAATGCCCTGCGTCCAGATAAAGCCAGTGTGATTCAGAGCGGACAAGAGCGGCAAGTTGCTATTGCGAGCGTTAAGGTAGGCGATGTGGTCGTGATTCGCCCGGGCGAGCGTATTGCTGTGGATGGCCGCATTACGCAAGGGGAGAGTCAGGTAGATGAATCTTTAATTACCGGTGAAAGTTTACCTGTAGCCAAAAAACCGGGTGAGATGGTCACTGGCGGTTCCATGAACGGCGAGGGTTTGTTGTATGTAGACACTACGGCTATTGGCGCTGAGTCAGTGTTGGCGCGTATCGTACGCCTTGTTGAATCTGCCCAAGCGAAAAAAGCGCCGATTCAGCGCTTGGTGGATAAGGTCAGTGCAGTTTTTGTCCCCGTGGTGATTGGCATTGCACTGCTAACGCTATTGGCGTGGGGTTTGCTCGGTGGTGATTGGCAAGTGGCGATTCTTAACGCAGTGGCTGTTTTGGTGATTGCATGTCCGTGCGCACTCGGTTTAGCTACGCCTACCGCGATTATGGTGGGTACCGGAGTCGCTGCCAAGCATGGCATTTTAATAAAAGATGCCGAGTCATTGGAACTTGCACATGCGGTTAAAACCGTGGCTTTCGATAAAACCGGCACCTTAACTGAAGGCCATCCAAAGCTCGTTGCATTGGAATCCGCAGTTGGAGATGAGGCTAATTTATTGGTATTGGCGGCTAGTTTACAATTTGGCAGTGAGCATCCTTTAGCTATAGCGGTTAAGGATGCGGCTCAGGCTAAAGCACTCTCATTGCTACCAAGCCATGATGTGCAGGTAATTGCGGGTAAAGGTATTACCGGTGTGGTGGGTGGCCAGAAACTGTATCTTGGCAATACCCGTATGATGGAAGAGTTAAGGGTTAGTTTATCTAAATTTAAAGCACGTGCGGCTACATTAGAGGCGGAAGGTCATAGTGTTTCATGGTTTGCACAGGCGAGTTCAATGCCAAATTTTGCCCCTAAGTTAGTGGGATTATTGGCTTTTGGAGACAGTATTAAAGCCACATCAGCGGATGCGATTGCACGTTTGGAGCAGCAGGGTATTAAAACAGTATTGATTTCAGGTGACAACCAAGGCAGTGCTTCTAATGTTGCACGTCAGCTAGGTATTTCAGAATTTTATGCTCAGGTATTGCCGGATGAAAAAGCTAAAATGGTGGCCAAACTTAAACTTAATGGCGGCTTAGTGGCGATGGTGGGCGATGGCCTGAATGATGCGCCGGCGCTAGCGGCGGCAGATGTGGGTATTGCTATGTCTAGCGGTACCGATGTGGCTATGCATACCTCTGGCATTACTTTAATGCGCGGCGACCCAGCGTTGGTGGCGCAAGCGATTGAGATTTCACAGCACACCTATCACAAAATCAGGCAAAATTTATTTTGGGCTTTTGTTTATAACGTAGTGGGTATTCCGCTTGCCGCATTCGGGCTATTAAGCCCGGTAGTAGCAGGGGCTGCAATGGCGTTGAGCAGTTTTAGTGTAGTTTCTAATGCATTGCTACTCAAGTTGTGGCGACCTAAAGCCGATAAGTAAGGTCAGTTAGTGTGTTTTTTCTGAGGATAAGCACCAGAAGTAACCTTTAATATAGTCTTTTGTAATGTAAATGGCTTATATTCGTGCAGATATGGCTTAATGAACTTGTAAAAAACTGTAACATGCGCGATACTTCACACGAATATTATTATGTGACTTCCTGATAAGTTAATAAAATTAATTTGGGTGCGCTTGAAATTCAAGTCAAATTATTTCAAGTAAATTTTAACTATCCAATATTAAGGCAGTCACTAAAATCAGAAAGAATTTGAATGAGTTTGGTAGTTAAACCCGGGTTATCTAAACGTAGACTTCTGACCGCAGTGCTTTGTACATTTAGTGCGGCTCTGGTTGCTGCAGAATCTGCCACTGAGCAGGTTAAATCGCGTCCCACTTCAACACTTTCAGCTGCCGCCAATGCTGCAAACTCAGCAGTCAATGCAGCTAATGCTGCCGCAGCTGCGGCGAGTGCGGCAGCCAGTGCCGCTGCCGCTGCCGTTGAAGCTATCAATACCGTTCTACCTCCCTCACAAAGAATTAAGCCTGCTACTGGCGTGTTGTCGAATACGTTACAAAATACGCAGCCAAGCGTCGTATTAATGCCGCTCAATCCTAATCAGGAGTCGGCCACTGTAGATGACCCTGCCAGTGACTTACTGGCAACAAAACAAGATGACTTTAAAGCAACGGCATTAGACAGCCGTTTTGCGGTGCCAGCTGAGCGTAACTTGGTGGGGCTTGTTGGCACATTTGAAATTCCGGTGACGGCTGATGCACGCGGTGACTTTGCCGCAGGCGTGCAGGCTGACGGCTCAGAGTTGATCGAAACTGTGAGCTCAATTGACCTTGCGCAGGCAGTTAAGGCCTCGCTAGGATTTAGTCGAGATGTGTTGGTTGCTTCTGCCCGCGTTGATCAAGCTAAGGCGCAAACAGGGCAGGCTAGGGCGTTTTTATTACCCTCTTTGCTGTTAAATGCAAAAACCGGACGTGAAAGATCTATGCCCGGAGTTGAAATTGACCCAATCACAGGTTCTGCAGAATCAAGAAGTAACCATTCGAGAACAGATACCTCTCTCACACTCAGGCAGCCCTTGTTAGACTTGCCAAGCTTGTTCGATTGGAAACGTCGCGAGGTGTTAGAGAAATCCCGCGAAGAAGGCATGCGAACCAGTCAAGGCGATGCTTACCTTGCGACTGTGAATGCTTATCTTGGACTGGTTTCTAGCCGGGTACAGGCAGATATGACGCTGGATTATGAAAACCAATTGCAGGAGCTGTTTCAGTATATTGATAAGCGCGCAAAAGCAGGCGCTGCAACAAATTCTGATAAAGAGCGGGTAAGAGCGCGTAGTTTAAATGCACGCGCTGCGCGTATTGAGCAAGATGCAGCTCAGGCAGCGGCAGGTGTTGAGTTTGTACGTCTAGTTAACATTGCCCCGGCTGCGCTTCGTTTGCCTGATATGGAGGATTTGGGCATTTCGATTGTGCCGTCAGATCTGCAAAAAGCCATGCCTTTGGCAATAGAGTCTAACCCTGACATTGCGGTTTTACGTGAAGAGTTGCGGGCAGCTCAAATCGATCAGACGGCAGTGAAAGGACGTTTATTCCCGCGTCTTGATCTTGAACTTTCTGACAATAATAGCGTGCACGCGGGTGGTGCATCAGGTTCTCAACATGATCAACGTATGATGGTTGTTATGAACTGGTCAATATTCAATGGTGGTAGTGATATTAAACTTGGCAATGAAAAAGCCGCCAGAACCTCCGAAATCAGCTACCGTTTAGATGATCAACGCCGACGTGTCTTACAATCTTTAACCGCGCAATACGCCACCCTTGAGGCGACACGACAACGTATTACAGCAGGCTACCGTGAGTTGGAGTCAATTTCCACCGCAGCTAGAGCCATGTCTAATCGTATGGTTTCCGGTAATCAGTCTTTGTTAGATATGTTAGATGTGTATGACCGTTTTTATCAGGCGCGTACACGCTTAGTTGCTTTGCATGTGCAGGAAATGGGTGCGGTAGCGCAAATTGCTCGCTTGGTTCAAGGTGCGCCTAGTGCCGAGGGTGTTGCAAGTTTACATCCATCAGCATCATCTGGTTTGGTGAATTAACTAAAGGGCACCTCTAATCATTCAACTTTCGTTGCCACACTGCGTTGCTCACAAAAAATAACGCCTTATATCTCAATATATGCCGCGTCGTTATTTTTAGCTTGCGCCTTGTTTGGCTTAGAAATTTAAATTATTAGCGGTATCCTAAGCATTAAGGAAATATAAATGTCGATAGAGGGAAGTGACGACGGCTCAGATATATTCTGGCCCGGCTACGTTGATGCAGTTACCAATTTGGTGTTGAACTTGCTATTCATGTTAACCATCATGATTGTGGCTGTGTTTATGTTCGCGCTGGAGTTAAGTCGTCATAAAGAGGATAAAGCCGCACCTGTGGTGGAGGTTCCACTAGAGCAAACTCAAGCAACCCCACCTGAGAGCATGCCAGTGGCTGATACGGTTAAAGCTAAAGATATAGAAATCAATACGCTACAAAAGCAGGTCGAAATCCTTAAAAGACAGGTGTTGGCGCAAAATGATTTGCGCGGGTCGCAAAAAGTGGTCATTGCCAAAACACCCCTTGCTAAACCTGAGAAAGAGTTGGAAAAATCTTCAGCTTCTGGCGGAGGTGTAGTGGTGAATTTTGTATTGGATGCGGTAACACTCAGTGCAACTGAAGCTGAAACCTTGAGAAGTACGCTGGGGCCAATAGCCGCTGCGGGTTCGGCGCGAGTAGAAGTGGTTGTGCCTACAGGATTTTCAGAGGCAAAACGTTTAGGTTTTTATCGTGCAATGGCTGTGCGTAACCAATTGATCGCGATGAATGTGCCTGCTGACAAAATTGAAGTATCAGTGCGTGAAGGTAAAAGTGGTGCGGATAACTCTCGGGTAATCGTATCTCCACGCTAACTGCCATGAAGAAATTTTTGCAGTCACTTTCAGAAATGCACCCACGGTCAGTTTTTGTATTGTTGATGGTGAGTGCCGTTATTGGTTTTATTTCATGGGCGAGTATTGCCGAGGTGGATATTATCGTGCGCACGGAAGGCAGGATAGTACCTGCTGGTAAATCGCAAATAGTTCAGCATCTTGAAGGCGGTATTGTGCGCAATATATTGGTGCAAGAAGGCCAGACGGTAAGTGCTGGGCAGCCGTTAATGGAGTTGTCAGATATTCAGGCGCGATCTAATTTGGACCAGGAACGTTCGAAATCAGCCACGTTTCGTGGTCGTGAGGCACGTTTATTGGCTGAAGCAAGTGGGGCAGGTGGAATTACTTTTCCTAAAGAGAGCGCAGATGTAAATGTACGGCGGGCAGAAAGTGCCGCTTTTCAGGCGCGTCGTGCAAGGGTTGCGGAAGAAGTGCGCGTATTACGTGACCAAAGCGCACAAAAGCGTGGTGAAATAGCAGAAGCTGAAAGTCGTCGTAAAAACCTGCTGTCTGAGATAGAAGTCGCTAAGCAGCAATACAGAGTAATTGAAGGTTTAAGTAAGGAAAATGCAGCGTCGCATTTAGAGTTGTTGGATAGCAAATCGAGAGTGCAAAGGTTGTCATCACAGATAGCAGAAGCTGAATCCGCGATTCCCAGATTACGTGCTGCAGTTGCCGAGTCTGAATCGCGTATCGGTGAAGTTTGGGCGAGGTATCGTTCAGAGGCATCATCTGAATTAACGCAAGTGCGAGCTGAGCTGGAAAAATCTGAGTTTGAAATTGATACCAATGCCGATAGGTTGGATCGCAATCAAGTAAGAGCGCATGTGGCAGGTGTTGTGAATCGCTTGGCAATTTCTACTGTTGGCGGCGTGGTAAAACCGGGTGAAGTGTTAATGGAAATTACGCCCAATTATTCAGGGGTGTTGGTAGAGGCGCGTGCTAAGCCGAATGATCGCGCAAATTTACGCACAGGCTTATCTGCCCGCGTACGCATTGGCGCCTATGATTATGCAACCTTTGGTACCTTGAGCGGAAAGGTGACAGAAGTGAGTGCCGATACCTTGGTTGATGAGCGTGAGGGGCGTTATTACCGTGTGATTGTGAAAGCTGATGTGGATAGCTTGCAACAAATGGAAACAGTGCCAGGCATGACGGCAATTGCCGATATCGTAGTAGGGAAACGTACCGTGCTTTCTTTTTTATTGTCACCGCTCATGCGGTTTCGTGATGGTGCGTTTAGAGACCCTAGGTAAGTAGATGCAACTAGGTAAATAGAAACAATGGCGGCTGGCGAGATTGCGAATGCGGCAGGATCGAATGGAAATTAAAAGGTTTAATTGACGGAATAAATTATGTATAAACGTTTAAGAGTTTACTATCTGTACACGGCAATGCCGTTCGTTTTGCTTTTGATCGCAGCTGGGCTATATCACAAAGCCATCATCAAAACGATTACAACTAATCCGCATCCGCAGATCAATTACCTGATTTTTGCGATTACTCTTTTAGGCGGTGTTCTTATATTGCTGAGTATTAAAAAGCTCCTGCAAGAAGTGAAGCAGCTGTCTAAATTTACCGAGGCACAGCGCGCCGGAGCAGACCAAGAGCAGTTGCAGGAAATGGCACTAAGCTGCGATGCAGATATTGCTTATGTGCTGCGAATGATTGCCGCCTCAAGCGGGCGCTCAATTACCCATCAAGAGCAAATTGCACTTGAAAATGAGTTGCACAAAGCAGGCTCACGTCTTAATAGTCGTAATGCATTGCCACAGTTCTTAGGTGGTTTACTGGTAGGGTTGGGTTTGCTTGGTACATTTATTGGTCTGTTGGCAACGCTAGACGATATTGCAATATTGATTTCCAGTTTTGGTTCTCTGGATATGAAAACTGCCGATCCCATTCAAGTATTCGGTCAAATGGTGCAAAAAATGGAAGCGCCGATGCACTCAATGGGTATAGCGTTCTCGGCATCCATGTACGGCTTGCTTGGTTCTATCATTATCGGCTTTATGATGGTGTCAGTACGCCGCTGCATGGGCGAGATCGTATCAATTCTTGGTTCAGAAGTTGCTCAGCACATTGAGTTTGCGTTAGCACGTGATGGCTTTGCTTATAGTAAGGCAGGTCTCAAGCTAGGCTTGGGTAAGCGCCCGGCAGAACCGTTGGTTTTACGTGATGTTATTGGTGGGGCTTCGGGTGGCGCTGGCGCATCTGGCCAGGCAACACGTAATGAAGTTGCGAGCGAGGCAGATGCAGCAGATGCGGCAGAGTCTGCTCAGACTGCTGGTATTGCCAGTGTTTCCAGAACATTGCCTAGTGGCGAAACTTTTACTGAAGAGGTCAGAATCTTACGTCGAATTGAAGAGCGCATGGCGGAAAGTGCCCGCCTGCAAGAGCGTGGTTTAAACACCGAGATTGACGACTTTCATAAGCAACGCGGAGAATTATTACGCACACTGGCTGAAAACTCAGAGTCCTCTAATAATTTCCGTAGTGAACTGCAACGTGTAGGTCGCCAATTAGGCACCATGCTGAATATTATGGAAAAAAGCAATGACGATGTCAAAGAGCAGATGAGTGAAATCAAATTACGCATGGCAGATGATGCAACAGAAATGCAACGATTGCTGATTGCGTTGATTGAAGTCACTCGGGGCAGATCTTAATTGGTTGTGTTAAGCGCTGATAAACGTAGCCCACAGCCCGCCCAATGGTGATTATTAGTTTAATTAGTCAGTTAAAATGTAGCAGATGACAGTAAAAAATAGCGGTGGTGCGATTAAATAATTAGTGATTAACTACCGTTATAGTAATCAGCTCAAGGAGTAGCGATTATGGCAAATCAAAATACAGTGAATGGTGAACAAACAACCTCTGGTACCGATCGGCAAGCTGCCAATCGCGCACTGATGGTAGGTGACCTTGTCCGCGCTACCGTGCAGGCGGATGGCGATGTGGTTGTTAAAGAGGTATTAGCAACACTGAAGCTTGTTGACATTGCTGATGTGGATTTACTCCTCACCTTTGCCAATGGTGATCATGTCGTTATCACAAACGGTGCCTTGGATGCCATTGGTCCAAACCCGCCAGATGCTGTTTTTACTGACAGCACAATATCGTTATCTGAACTCTTTAAATTGGTTGGCATTGTTAACCCCGCCAAAGTAGGCAGCCTTCGGTTGGTGACTGAAAACATAGATGCCAACCCACCGCCTGAAGAAATAGCGCAACAAACTGAGCGTTTACCAGATACTCCGCCACCGGCACCATTAGTAAAGGTGGGCGCTGGTACGTCTACCGGTGTTGGCAAAGGGCCTGGTAATGGTTTAGGCGAAGGTGGCGGTGAAGGTGAAGTGCCTGCAACGGTAGTGCCACTGGTTACCCCGCAACCTGCAACCTACCGCGTAGGTAAAAGTACGCAAAGCGTGCAAGATTTATTGGATGGCACAGGGTTGGGTATTCCTAATGTAACGAGTGAGTTATATACCTCTGCCAACTTTAAAGTTACGCCTTCTGGAAGAGTTGATTTGCCACTTGGGGCTTATGACGCAGGAGCAACTACAGAGCAACTTGCTACGCGCGCTAGTCCTGCTGGGCAATCTACACGTGAAATCATCAACGGTACTGCTGGAAACGACACGATAGATTTTAACCCTGCTTTTAGTGCAGGCGTGGGTCAGTGGAGCAAAGATCTTCATGTTACGCTCAATAACTTTTCAAGTTTAGATTCGATTCAAATCGTATTTAATGCTGCAAAAATTGCTTTGATTCCCGGATTTGATTTGCAAGGGGTTGGCGTCACGCGCGATAGCCCAACTTCAAACTCTTGGCATGTGACGCCAGATGCTGCAATGCTGTTAAATGGGTTGGATTTAGTTATTGTTTACAATGTGAATGACAGTGCCGCGCCAGTCGATTTTGGTGGTGACATTATTGTCAGTGGTAACGCTGGTCCATTCGCTTTTGAAGTAATCAACAATATTAACCTGACTTGGCGTGACGCTGTGGATCAGGCGGATTTCACTGTGACCAGTTCAACAGGGGATCCACTGATGGTATTACCACGCGCAGGGGTAGGTGTGGAGGTGTTTGCTGGCGATGGTGATGACATCATCAACGCTGGCGCTGGACCTGACATTATTCATGGCGGTAGTGGCAGCGATACCATCAACGCTGGTACAGGTAATGATGTACTTGATGGAGGCCTAGATGCAGACGCACTGGATGGCGGTCAGGGTATTGATACGGCAACCTATGAGAATGCAACCGCTGGCGTAACGGCAGATTTAAGCTTGTTGGTAACGAATACCGGCGAAGCTACGGGTGATACTTATATCAATATTGAAAATCTAAAGGGCTCAGACTTTGATGATATTTTAATTGGGGATGCACAGGCAAACGTGTTATCTGGTGGCCTTGGTAACGATAAGCTGATTGGTCGCGGTAACGGTGATACTTTAGATGGCGGCGCTGGCAATGATACGGCAAGTTATGAATACGCGGTTTCTGCAGTAACTGTAAGCCTTGCAAGCAATACGGGTACACAAGGCGAAGCCGATGGTGATGTGCTGATTTCAATTGAAAACTTAATAGGCGGTGCAGGTAACGACACGTTTATTAGTGGCTTAGGCATTCAGGCTAACTCATATGATGGGCGTAGCGGCATTGACACCGTAAGCTATGCTGCCTCTACTAATGATGTGGTAGCAACGCTCACTACAGGTTTAGTAGCGCAAACCAATGATGCAGCAGGTGATAGCTTTACCAGCATAGAAAATTTAATTGGCAGTAATCAAAATGACACCCTGATTGGTGATGGCGCAAACAACACACTTAACGGTGGTTTTGGCGATGACATACTGGAAGGGATGGGCGGCGCTGATACGTTGATCGGTGCGGCAGGTAATGACACTGCAAGTTATGAGCATGGCTCATTAGGTGTGGTGGCTTCACTCACCACAGTGTTTAGTGTAGGTCCTGCCGTGGTGCAAACCAACGATGCAGCAGGAGATACATATTCAGGTATTGAGAACCTGAAGGGTAGTAGCTTTAACGATACCTTGATAGGCGATAATGCAGCCAATATTCTAGCTGGCGGCGATGGTGACGATACGCTAGAAGGTATGGAAGGCTCTGATACTTTGATTGGCGGTAACGGCAATGATACTGCCAGTTACGCACATGCGTTAACGGGTGTCGCCGCCACCTTGACTGCCGGCTTGTCGGGGTTTAGCAGTGCGGGAGATGCGGCAGGTGATACTTACGCTAGTATTGAAAATGTTATAGGGAGTGACTTTAATGACACCCTAGTTGGCGATGCTAATAATAATGTCTTAAATGGTGGCGATGGTGATGATGATTTAGAAGGTTTGGGTGGAGCAGATACCCTTATTGGCGGCGCTGGTAACAACACCGCTAGTTATGAGCACAGCGCGGCTACGGTTGTAGCATCATTGCTAGATAGTAGTGTTAATGATGGGGATGCGCTAGGCGATACTTATTCGCAAATTCAAAATTTGGTAGGTTCAGCCTTTGATGATACGTTAGAAGGGGATGCAAACAACAATGTACTGACTGGTGCTGCTGGCAGCGATACGCTTACAGGCGGAGCTGGTGTTGATAGCTTGTTTGGCGGTGATGGTGATGACGTGCTTATTGACGATGGCATAGGTGCAGCTGTACTTGATGCTGGTGCAGGAGACGATATTATTCGGCTCACTAACTTTGATAGTACTGTTGACGCTATTTCAGGCGGCGTTGGTACAGATACTTTGGTGATAGATCGCGCAGGTACCACAAACATTACCTTTAACATGCAAACTGCGGTTGATCAGACTGGGGGCACGCTGCAAAATGGCTATGGTGGCGGTACGGTTGTTGGTAACTTTAGTGGCATTGAAAATGTGACAGTGACTGGCACCAACCGGCTATACGTATATGCCAATAATGGCGACAATATCATCACAGGTGGCGCTCAGTTAAATGATACGATCGATTATCGAAATGCGGCCGCTGGCGTTAATGTGAATTTGGCAACAGGCGTTGTCACTGGTGGTAGCGGGAATGACACGCTAGTGAGTATTGAATATATCTATGGTGGTAGTCAATGGAATGACGTTTTGATCGGTAACGATGCCAACAACTGGATACGCGGTTATTACGGTAGTGATTATATTGATGGTGGGGCAGGTGTTGATACCTGGTATTTGGACTGGTCTGGTCAGTCAGCAACGGCTTCGCTACTAACTGCTGCACAAAATACTGCCATGGGTATTGTGATGACGGCTGAGGGGGCAGGCAATACCATTTTGAATATGGAAAATATTTACGCCAGTTCAGGAGATTTTGTATATGGCAATGCAGTTGCCAATGATCTGTATGGACGTGGCATGCTGGAAGGTTTTGTTGGTGCAGATAATATTCGTGCACAAAATTCAACAACAAGTTATGCGAGCTACGCTAACGCTGGTAATAGTTATTTAGCTGGTGAAGGTATTACCACAGCCGCCGGCTTGGGTGTTATCGCTACACTCACCACCAGTTTTAGTGTAGGGCCTGCAGTATTCAATAGTGGTGATGCGGCAGGAGACACCTACGTCAGTATCAACAACTTAATGGGCTCAGCTTTTGACGATGAGCTCATTGGCAACAACTCAGCCAACATACTCAACGGTGGGGCGGGTGATGATGTGTTGGAAGGTTTGGGTGGCGCGGACGTGCTGACTGGTGGGTCGGGGAGTGACACAGTAAGCTATGCACACTCAACGGCAGGTGTCACTGCGGATCTTTCAGGTACGTTTGCTGGTACAAATGATGCTGCAGGCGACCAATTCTTTGGAATCGAAAATCTTACAGGTTCTAACTCTAATGATAACCTCTATGGTGATGGTAATAACAACATACTAGATGGTGGTTTGGGTACCAATTTACTTAACGGTGGTGGTGGGATTGATACTGCAAGTTATTTGAGTGCAACTTCTGCTGTAACTATTAATTTGGCAACCAATACGGTAACCGGAGCCGGTCGCACAGATACTTTAGTGAGTATTGAACGCGTGGTAGGGTCTAGCTTCGCCGATACAATTACTGGCTCTGCTGGGGATGATTGGATTGATGGTGGTGAAGGTGCCGATACTATTAATGCGGCTGGTGGTAGTGACACGATTTCATACGCAAGTGCGACGGGTGGCAGAACTGTGGTACTTAATACCTCTAGTTCTGATGGCAAAGTATTAAGTAACTTTGAAAATATCCATGGTTCTGCATTTGGCGATGCGCTGACCGGTGATGCTAATAATAATACTATCGAGGGTGGTTTGGGTGATGATGCTCTTGATGGGGCTGGAGGTATTGATACCGTAAGCTACGTACTTTCAACTTCAGCAGTATCTGTGAATATATCAGCGGCTGTTGTATCAGGTGTTGCAGCGAATTTGGCCACAGGCGGTGAGGGTAACGACACGCTAAGTAACTTTGAAAACATTACAGGCTCAGCCTTTAATGATATTTTAATTGGCGATGGCAATGCTAATGTGATTAACGGTGGCGATGGTAATGATTTACTCATTGGCGGCGCAGGTGCAGATACGTTAATTGGCGGCAATGGTAACGATACAGTCTCTTATGCGAATGCTTTATCTGCTATCGCAGTCACCATCAATGGCGTAGGGTCGTTAGGCGATGCAAATGGTGATTCGTTATCTGGTATTGAAAGCTTGATTGGATCCGCTTTTGATGATGTTATCACGGGTGACGGCGGTAACAACATCATTGATGGTGGCGCTGGCAATGACACAATCAACGCTGCGGCTGGTGTTGACACCATTACCTATCTGACAGCAGCTTCTGCTATTACGGTTAACCTTGGTAATGCAGGTGTCAATGCAACAGGTGGTGCTGGTAGCGACACCCTCACTAACTTTGAAAATATTATAGGCTCAAACTTTAATGACACGCTCACCGGTGATGGTGGGGCCAATACCATAGAAGGCGGTTTAGGCAATGATATTCTTGACGGTGCAGGTGGTGTGGATACCGTAAGTTATGAAAATGCCAGTGGCAGCGTATCCGTGAATATTTCTGGGGTTGTCGTGTCTGGTTTAGCCGCCAACGCGTCATCTGGTGCCGCAGGTAATGACACATTAAGTAACTTTGAAAACATTACAGGCTCAGCCTTTAATGATGTGCTTATTGGTAATGGCGGTGCTAATGTAATAGATGGCGGTGCAGGTGACGATACCCTAATTGGCGATGCAGGTGCTGACACCCTAACCGGGGGTGCAGGCATTGACACTGCGTCCTATATCAATGCAACTTCTTCAGTACGCGCAACTTTAGGTGGCGCTGCATTGGTGCACTTGGGAGACGCTTTAGGCGACACTTTCTCTGGCATTGAAAATTTAACCGGTTCTGCCTTTAACGATATTTTATACGGCGATAGCGGCAACAATACATTGATTGGTGGCTTGGGCAACGATGATTTACGTGGCTTTGATGGCAACGATATTATTGATGCCAGCCAAGGTTTTGATTTGGTCGTAGGTGGTAATGGGGATGATACGATAATTGTTTCAGCGTCCTCTATCAATCCCGCGGTTAACACTTATCAAGGGAATGGTAATACCTCAACTGCTTTTGGTGGTGGAGATACAGTCATGCTGCAAAGCTTGGTTTCTGGCGCATACTCTTTGACTGCATTAGCTAATGCTTCTTTTCAAAATGAGATATTGGATATTCGTGATGCAATCAATACAACACTTAATATCACCAGTTTAGATGTACGTAACTTTGTTGATGGTGGTAATGGTTCAAACATGTGGATTAAAGCTGATGCAGGTGATGTATTTAATTTCGATGCAGTGGCAGGTGAAACCGTGCAAAGTTTTAATGTGGCGAATGGCGTTGATTATGTAGTGCTTGATAATACTAATACGCAAGTTGCGGCAATTCATTGGCAAACAGCTTGATTGTAAAATTTTTATTATTGAAAGCCCTGTGCAATGTCTGAACAGGTCAGCGCAACAGAGGCAGCCGTTCCTGAACGAGGTTTTGATCAAGCGGGCGTTCTGGCTGCTGTTTCAGGCTTATGCGGTGCGGATCGTTCACGTGCTGCAAAATTAAACAAAGCGCTTAAGGCGCTTACAACTCGCACTGATAATTGGCTAGAACAGGCGCACCGCCTAGATAAAGCAGGTTTAAGCGCACGCCATATCGACTCCACATTACATGAGGCGTTGCAACTGCCTGGCGACCTTGCCTTGCTTTATTTGCAAGGGGGCGGTTTTCTTTTGCTTTGCCGTCAACATCAGCGTTGGCAAACATTAGATGGTCATGGTCAGCCATTGTCCGATGTGCCCGACAGTGCAGGTGATGCCCTAGCTGAAGCCATAGTCCTACGTATGCCACGTAAAATCTCCGACAAACCTAATGGTTTCAGTTCAATGACAGCGCTTTGGCCAGCTTTGCGTGCTGCTTGGGCAGAAGTTGGGTTGGCCAGTGTTTTTATCAATATTGGTTTGCTGCTAGTGCCGCTTTTTTCCATGCTGGTTTACGACAAGGTCGTCAATAACGGTGTATTTGAAACTTTATGGGCATTAACCATAGGCATGGCATTGTATTTAGTGACCGATGCTGGCATGCGCATCGTACGTGCTTGGTCAGTCGAACACATCGCTGAAGATTTAACACGACGTGGTGATGAAACCCTATGGAATAGATTGGTTGCTCAAACCGACATTTCAGGCGGTTTTGCGCGCTTTTTATCAAACTACCGTGATTTATCTGTTGCGCGCGACTTTGTTTCCTCTACTTACTTACTGGCAATTACAGATTTGCCATTTCTTTTACTCTATTTGCTGGCGGTTGGTTTGATTGCATGGCCGCTGGTGATTGTTGCTTCATTGCTGGTTGCCGTTTATGCGCTGATTGGCTACGCATTGCAGTTGCGTAGTAATCGGCTTGGCAAAGAGGCCGAGCAATTAAATACGCGCAAGTTGACTTATATGGGTGAATCGCTCGCGTCATTAGATGTGGTGCGCACCGTGCCAGGCACAGGTTTCTTTTTAAGGCGTTGGCGAGATTTATCTACTGACACCGCCAATGTGGATGGTCAGCGCCGTTTAGCTACCAGCCATGCCAGTACACTAGCCGCAGGGATGATGACTTTTAGCACGGTTACCATGTTAGTGGCGGGTGCTTATTTAATTGAAGCACGTAGCTTATCTGTAGGCGGTTTGATTGCTTGTAATCTATTAACTGCGCGTGCGATGTCGCTAGTGACTTCACTCTATATGGTGATTGGTAAATGGCAAGACTTTCAACGTGCGGCAAAACGCATGGAAAGCACTTTGCAACCCGTGGCTGAGCGTGAGCATACGCCACGACCCAATGTTACTGGCAACATCGCGCTGATTGCTTTAAGTAAAAACTACCCAGACCGTCCAGTTGCACTGGATACAGTGTCGCTGACGTTTGCCCCAGGTGAGCGTGTTGCATTGCTGGGAAAACCAGGCGCTGGCAAAACAACACTTCTACGCTGCCTTGCTGGATTATGTAAGCCAGATGCAGGGCAAGTTTTGATTGATGGGCTAGCGCTTGAGGACGTAGCGCGTCAGGATCGCACGCGATGGATGGCATGGAAATCACAGGATCCGGCATTATTCGCCGGGACGTTAGAAGAGAATTTACGTGTGGCCGGTAGCGCGGCAGATAGCGCGAGGTTTGCTCAAGCGCTTTGGGTTTCTGGCTTGGATGATGAGTTAAAAAGCGGTCGATTGACGCTTGGAATGCAGCTTGAAGAGCGCGGAAGCAATCTTTCCGGCGGTCAGCGTCAAAAGGTTGCTTTAGCACGTACGTTTGCTCAGCCTTGCCGTATATTGTTGTTAGATGAGCCAACCTTAGGGTTGGACCCTGATAGCGAGCGATTGCTCGCTGAACGCCTGCCCCAATTGCTTGCCAAGGATGATGTACTGATCATGACCACACATAGTGCCATTATGCTCAATGTGGCTCAACGCGTGGTCGCGCTCGATGGAGGCCGTGTGATTGCAGATGGGGCGCGAGATAAGTTAGTGCGGGTAGGTTAGTCAATAATGCGTGTTTGAAAAGGTAACCAAACACGCATTATTTATACGGCGAAAGTTAAACATGACAGCCGTACGTGCTGAGCCTGTTGCAGTACAATAATCCATTTACATTCTAACAAGGCTCTCCTGGGTGAGGTCGATGGGCTCAATGTGAATGGATTCAATAATAAATACTGCCTTATCAACAGTTGTAAATTTACAAAGTTGACCGTTTTTAAAATAGATGTAATTCGTTTATTTTCTATCTGGCAATATTCTAACCAGCGTGTCATCTTTAATATAGTAGTGGTGAAATAAAGCCGCAGCAGCATGCAAGCCAATCAGGTAATAGCCAACAACACCCATCGTTTGATGTACTTCTTTGACTAATCCTGCTAATTCTTTATTTTTAGCCACCAGTGCAGGTAGCTCCAAGCCAAAAAACGGTATAGGTTTACCTGATGCGCTTAATAGTAGCCAACCGAGTAGTGGCATGACAATCATCAAGCCATACAACGCTAAATGTGCCAGTTTGGCTGATAACATCTGCCAGCGCACAGGCTCTGGCGTAATGCTTGGTGTAGGTGAGGTTAATCTGGCGTAGATACGCAGTGCGACTAACCCCCAAATGCTCAAGCCTAGCATAAAGTGCCAGGTTTTTAACGCCTCGCGCGGGTCGCTGCCTTTGGGGTAAAGTTCACGCAATTCAATGCATGCATAAACCCCAATAAATAGCAGCAACATCAGCCAATGTAAGCCAATAGATAAAGTGCCATAACGCTTGTTTGTGTTTTTCCAAGACATATTTTTCTCTTTATTATGATGAGATAGTTAGTGCGTATCTTGCACTTAACACACTTAAAGTGCAACCCATGCTACAAGCTGACAATTGTAAGCAAAGCTTGCGCTCGCGCATTGCGTGTTAAATCTTTGCAGGGGCGAAAAAATGCTTCATTAGCATTTTCCGCGCTAATAAAGGCCTGGGTTAAAACTGTGGTTTAACCGCGTTAATTTGCTGATTAATCATGTTAAAATCCAATCCATATAAAAACCATTAAAAGTTAATTACAACATGGATCAATTTGCTAAAGAAACCTTGCCGATCAGTTTAGAAGATGAGATGCGCCGGTCATATCTTGATTACGCCATGAGCGTAATTGTGGGGCGCGCATTACCCGATGTGCGTGATGGTTTAAAACCTGTGCATCGTCGTGTTTTATTCGCGATGCATGAGCTAAGTAACGATTACAACAAACCTTACAAAAAATCTGCACGTATCGTTGGTGATGTGATCGGTAAATACCATCCGCATGGTGATACCGCTGTTTATGACACCATCGTGCGTATGGCGCAAGATTTCTCGCTACGTTATATGTTGGTGGATGGCCAAGGTAACTTCGGTTCTGTGGATGGTGACAATGCAGCAGCGATGCGTTATACCGAAATCCGTATGGCAAAAATCGCACATGAGCTGTTAGCCGATATCGACAAAGAAACTGTCGATTTTGGTCCAAACTATGATGGCTCTGAACATGAGCCGCTCATCATGCCGGCGCGCATTCCAAACTTATTGATTAACGGTAGCTCTGGTATTGCGGTAGGTATGGCAACGAACATTCCACCACACAATTTGAATGAAGTACTAGATGCATGTTTTGCCTTGTTAAAAGACCCTGAGATGGGCATTGAGGAATTGATTGAATTAGTGCCAGCGCCAGACTTTCCAACCGCAGGTATTATTTACGGCACAGTAGGCGTAAAAGAGGGTTACCGCACTGGGCGAGGCCGAGTAGTGATGCGTGGACGTACTCACGTTGAGGATATGGAGCGCGGTGGTCGTCAGGCATTGATCGTGGACGAGCTACCGTACCAAGTGAACAAAAAGACTTTCGTTGAAAAAATCGCCGAGCTAGTCAACGAGAAAAAAATCGAAGGTATTTCAGATTTGCGCGATGAATCAGATAAATCTGGCATGCGTGTAGTGATTGAGCTTAAACGCGGTGAAATTGCCGAAGTGGTGCTGAATAACCTTTACAAACAAACGCAATTGCAAGATACGTTTGGTATGAACATGGTGGCCTTGCTGGATGGTCAGCCGCGATTGCTGAATTTGAAGCAAATGCTAGAGGCGTTCTTACGTCATCGCCGTGAAGTCGTTACACGTCGTACCGTGTTTGAGTTGAAAAAAGCACGTGCGCGCGGCCATATTTTAGAAGGTTTAGCGGTTGCACTCGCTAACGTAGATGAGATGATTGCGCTGATTAAAGCCGCACCAACGCCACCAGAAGCTAAAATAGACTTGATGGCGAAAGTTTGGAAATCGCCCGTGGTTGAAGAAATGCTTAAACGCGCAGCAATGGAAGCGTCACGCCCTGAAGGCTTAAGTATTGATTTTGGTTTAACGCCAAATGGTTACAAACTAAGCGATGTGCAAGCGCAAGAAATTCTGCAAATGCGTCTGCAACGCTTAACTGGCTTAGAGCAAGATAAAGTAGTGAGTGAATATAAAGAGGTGATGGATATTATTGCTGACTTACTTGATATTTTAGCCACCCCCGCACGTGTAACCGCGATTATTACTGACGAACTCACTGAAATTAGACGACAATTTGGTGATAAACGTCGCAGTGAGATTGTGGTAAATGCACAGGATTTATCATTAGAAGATTTAATTACACCGACTGATGTGGTCGTGACTTTATCGCATACCGGCTATATTAAATCTCAACCGTTAGATGAATACCGTGCGCAAAAACGCGGTGGCAGAGGTAAATCAGCCGCGCCAACCAAAGAAGACGACTTTATCGACAAAATGTTTGTGGCAAACACGCACGATTATATTCTGTGCTTTAGTAGTCTTGGCCGTGTGTACTGGTTAAAAGTGTATGAAGTGCCACAGGGTAGCCGTATTGGCCGAGGCAAGCCAATTGTGAACTTATTCCCGCTGGAAGAAGGCGAGAAGATCAATGCCATTCTGGCGGTAAAAGAGTTTGATGAAAATCACTTTATTTTCATGGCAACCGCAAATGGTACCGTGAAAAAAACGCCGTTGACAGATTTCGCTCATCCGCGTAAATCAGGCATTATTGCCATCAATTTAGATGATGGCGATTACTTGGTTGGTGCAGAGGTGACGCATGGCACCAATGATATTGTGCTGGTTTCTAATGGTGGTAAAGCGGTTTGGTTTGATGAAGAAGATGTACGTCAAATGGGGCGTGCTACACGTGGTGTGCGCGGCATGAAGCTGGCTGATAAGCAACAGGTGTTGTCATTATTGATTGCCGACAATGACAAGCAAACGGTATTGGTGGCGACTGAAAACGGTTATGGTAAACGTACGGTTTTAGGTGATTTCCGTCACTCTGGTCGTGGTACGCAAGGCGTAAAAGCCATTGCGGTGAGCGAGCGTAACGGTTTGGTGGTTGCGGCAAAACTAGTGAATGATGAAGATGAAATTATGCTTATTACTACCGGTGGCGTGTTGATTCGCACCCGTGTGAAAGAGATTCGTGAGTTAGGTCGCGCGACACAAGGTGTTACGTTAATCAATCTGGGTGAGGGTGAAAAACTTTCCGGTATTGAGAAAATTGTAGAGACTGAGGATGACGGTGAGGACGAGATCGAAAGTTAAGTAACCTTGTAAAATCCGAGTCCATCCGTAGATAAAAAAACTTGATACAACATGACAAAAATTTATAATTTTTCAGCAGGTCCAGCAGTGTTACCAAAACCCGTACTTGAACGTGCCCAAGCCGAAATGCTGGATTGGCACGGCTCTGGCATGAGTGTGATGGAAATGTCACACCGTGGCAAAGAGTTCACCAGTATTTTAGCCAAAACAGAAGCAGACTTACGCACGCTGTTAAGCATTCCGCAAAATTACAAGGTATTGTTTTTGCAGGGTGGGGCGATTGCGGAAAACGCGATTATCCCGATGAACTTGCTAAATGGCGGCGAGGCTGACTACGTGGTGACCGGCGCTTGGTCTAAACGTAGTGTGGAAGATGCCAATGCCTATGGCAAAATCAACGTTGTAGCGAATAGTGAAGCGGGTAAATTTACCGATGTGCCGGCTTACTCAAGCTGGAAGTTAAATAAAAATGCGGCCTATTTGCATATCTGCACCAATGAAACCATTCATGGTGTTGAGTTCGACGGTTTGCCAGACGCTGGTAATGTGCCGATTGTTGCCGATATGTCTTCACACATACTTTCACGTCCGATTGATGTCAGCCAGTACGGCGTAATTTATGGCGGCGCACAAAAAAATATCGGTCCTGCCGGTTTGTGTATTGTAATCGTGCGTAAAGATTTATTAGGTAGAGCATCACCTTTGACGCCAGCGGTGTTTAACTGGAAAACGCAGGCTGAAAATCAATCCATGATTAACACGCCGCCAACTTACAGCATTTATATCGCTGGGTTGGTGTTTGAATGGTTGTTAGCGCAGGGTGGCGTAGAGGCGATTGAGCAGGTCAATATCGCAAAGGCTAACGTGCTTTACGATTACATTGACAGCACTGATTTTTATAGTAATCACGTTGCACTCAACAACCGTTCACGCATGAATATTCCTTTTTTCTTGACGGACGAATCACTCAACGATGCATTTTTAAAAGGCGCTGAGACCAATGGTTTATTGCAGTTAAAAGGTCACCGTATGGTGGGTGGTATGCGTGCTTCTATTTATAATGCCATGCCGATTGAAGGCGTACAGGCTTTAGTTAATTACATGAAAGCATTTGAAAGCGCACACTAGCCATGTCTAATCAACAAACATCTAATCAGTTAAAGCAACACCGTGATCAAATAGATGCGATTGATGAGCAAATACTCCAGCTCGTAAATGAGCGTGCAAGCCATGCGCGCCATATTGGCGCGCTTAAAGATGACGGTGTGATTTATCGCCCAGAGCGTGAGGCGCAGGTACTGCGCCGTTTGCAGGCGAATAATCAAGGGCCGCTGTCTAATGAGGCTGTGGCTAATATATTTCGTGCGGTAATGTCTAATTGCCGCGCTTTAGAAAAAGAACTGTCTATTGCGTTTTTAGGCCCGCTTGGAACATACAGTGAAGAGGCCGCACTCAAACAGTTTGGGCAAGGTAGGGCTGCCATTGTCTGCGGCTCAATTGATGAGGTGTTTCGCACCATAGAGGCCGGTCAGGCAGATTACGGCATCGTGCCGGTAGAAAACTCTACTGAGGGGGCGATTGGTTTAACCCTAGATTTATTACTGGCAAGCCCGCTTAAAATCTGTGGTGAAGTCACCTTGCCAATACACCACTGCTTGCTGTCAAAACAAACAGATATTGCGCAAATTTCGCATGTATTTTCGCATGCACAATCGCTCGCACAATGTCATGAGTGGCTGAATAAAACATTGCCGCGTGCAGAGCGCGAGGCTGTTACCAGTAATGCGCGCGCCGCGCAGATGATTCATGATCTGGTTTCGGCTGACGGTACATTTGCCGCTGCTATTGCAAGCAAGCGTGCCGCCGAGCTGTTTGGCTTAAATGTGTTAGCTGAAAATATTGAAGACGACCCTAATAACTCCACACGCTTTTTGGTGTTGGGTAAGCATGATGTTGCGCCTTCAGGCCAAGACAAAACCTCGCTGGTGATGGCCACTAAAAACGTGCCTGGCGCGATGGTGTCATTGTTGGCACCTTTGGCTGAACATGGTGTGAGCATGACCAAATTTGAATCGCGCCCAGCTAAAACCGGTGCGTGGGAATATGTGTTTTTCATGGATATTGAAGGCCATCAATCGAATGCGCCAGTATCCGCCGCACTCAAGGCGATTAGTCAACACGCGGCCTTTATTAAGGTGTTAGGTTCTTACCCTGTTGCCACCATTTAGTATCCCCTCAAAAGTTTTAAGGTTTTTATGAGCATTGCCGACTTAGCCCCTGAGTACATTCGAAACATCGCCCCATATCAAGGAGGCAAACCCATCACTGAACTTGCCCGTGAAATGGGCTTGCGCGTAGAAGATATTGTTAAGTTGGCCTCAAATGAAAATCCGCTTGGTATTAGCCCTAAAGCTGAATATGCGATACAAGAGGCATTGTTTGATATTGCGCGTTATCCGGATGGTAATAGCTTTGCGCTACGTGATGCAGTAAGCAAAAAATATGAGGTGGCGCCTAACCAAATCGTATTTGGCAATGGCTCAAATGATATTTTAGAGTTAGCGGCACGTGCTTTTTTAACCTCAGATTGCGAAACTATTTACTCGCAACATGCGTTTGCCGTTTATCCGTTAGTGACGCAAGCTACTGGCGCCACTGGTATCGTTGTACCCGCTAAAAACTACGGTCACGACTTAACTGCGATGTTAGCCGCCATTACGCCTAAAACACGCATCATTTTTGTGGCAAACCCTAACAATCCCACTGGCACATTGCTAGGTCGTGATGCGCTTTATGCTTTTTTAAAACAAGTGCCTAAGCAGGTATTAGTAGTGCTTGATGAGGCTTATGATGAGTATCTGCCTGTAGCATTGAAGTCTGAAGCGATTGGCTGGTTAAATGAATTTGACAATCTGATTATTTCACGCACCTTTTCTAAAGCCTATGGCTTGGCAGGCTTACGTGTAGGTTTTGGTTTATGTCATACCGAGGTCGCAGACTTGATGAACCGTGTACGCCAGCCGTTTAATGTGAATAGTATTGCACAGGCAGCAGCGGTTGCGTCTTTGGCTGATGATGATTTTGTTGCACGCAGTTATGCCTTAAACCAAGCGGGAATGGCTCAGTTAACCCAAGGTGTTGAGAAATTAGGTTTTGAATATATTCCATCCTTCGCCAATTTTGTCAGTATAAAAGTAGGCAATGCCGCAGACTATAATCAACAATTACTTAAAAACGGCGTGATTGTTCGACCAATTGCCAATTATGAAATGCCTGAATACATCAGAGTGAGTATTGGTTTGTTTTCTGAAAATGCCAGATTTTTGGAAGTGTTAGCAAAAATTAAGCAAGTTTGAGTGGATGGTGAACTCGAGTCGTAAAAAAGCAGATGTCCACGAGATACGCTAAACCCCAAAGCCCTCCAGTTATTGTTTTGATGAGTGTTGCATCATGAATTTACTTAGGTGTTATTCGGTAAGTTTGCGGTGTTGTGACTGTTAAATTGAGCGCAAAATGCTTCTCACGTTATGACAACTTAAGTTGTAGCGATGACAAATTAATAATTACTTAAAGGACTTTATCATGTGGACTAAACCAGCTGCTACAGAAATGCGTTTTGGCTTTGAAGTTACAATGTACGTAATGAATAAATAATTTGTAATAACGCATTATAAAAAAAGGCTGCCACAAGACAGCCTTTTTTTGTTAGAAACAGTCTTACAAGTTAATAAAGTAAGTTTTACTTTGTAGCTATATTGTTTTTGAATAATTTTTAAAGAATCGTAGAATTTTATGCATATACACGTATTAGGCGCAGGTGCTGGCGGTGGTTTTCCGCAGTGGAACTGCAACTGTTTTAACTGCGATGGGTTACGTAAAGGCACGATTAAGGCAACCAAGCGTACGCAGTCTTCTATTTGCGTTAGCAGTGATGGCGTCAATTGGGTACTTTTTAACGCCTCACCTGATGTCCTGCAGCAAATTCAGGATTTTCCCGCATTGCAACCAGCACGCGCAATCCGTGATACCGGCATTCAGGCGATCGTGTTGATAGATGCGCAGATTGACCACACCACTGGTTTATATATGTTGCGCGAAGGCTCTGTGAAGCGTGAAATTTACTGTACCGATATGGTGTATGGTGATCTTACCTCAGGGAATCAGGCGCTGAATATTTTAGGCCATTACTGTGGCATCAATCACCATCAAGTGCCGATTGATGGTAAAACCAGTTTCACCATGCCCAATGTACCTAATCTAAAATTCACGACAGTGGCACTCAAGAGCGCCGCACCGCCATATTCGCCACATCGTAATGACCCGCAAGCCGGCGATACGATTGGTGTTTTAATTGAGGAAATCAGCACCGGTAAAAAGTGCTGGTATTCACCAGGTTTGGCAGAGATTGAACCACACCTGCCAGAGCTGATGAATCAAGCGGATTGCATTATGGTAGACGGTACGTTCTGGACGGATACCGAGATGATTGATTTAGGTTTAATGACCAAAACAGCACGCAGTATTGGCCATAATCCGCAGTCAGGCAAAAATGGCATGATTGAAGACTTGGATAAGTTTGGTGATGTGCGAAAAGTGTTGATTCATATCAACAACACGAACCCAATCTTACGTGAAGATTCTGCCGAGCGTGCAATCTTGGACGAACACAAAATTGAAGTTGCTTATGATGGCATGGATATTATTTTATAAAAAACCCCCAAACCTCGTCATGACACTGCGTTGTTTCAAAATTTTTTATCGCTTACATACAAATGTATGCCGCACTCAAAAAATTTCTTACGCCTTGTCTCATTTAGAGCTTTGAATTTTTAAAAAGGAAAAAACAAAATGACTGAAAAATTAGCACCATGGAGCAGAGAAGAATTTGAAGCTAAGTTGCGTGAAAAAGGTAAGGGCTACCATATCTATCATCCAATACATGTGTTGATGTATGAGGGTAAGCTCAGCCAAGCGCAAATGCAGGCTTGGGTCGCAAATCGTTATTACTACCAGATTGCAATCCCGATGAAAGATGCTGCAATTCTTTCAAACTGTCAAGATCGTGAAATTCGTCGTGGCTGGATTCAACGTATATTTGACCATGACGGTAGCGGCCAAATCGCAGAAGGTGGTGAGGGTGGCATTGAAGCATGGATCCATCTAGGGGCTGCAGTTGGATTGAGTCGTGAGGATATTATGTCCCTAAAATTAGTGGCGCCAGG
>Ga0172380_10000853_pt1 | contig 55190 bp, 52 predicted proteins | sample Leawe162metaG_FD_119747 | JGI IMG/M metagenome (GOLD analysis project Ga0172380, IMG submission 119747) | Leachate microbial communities from a municipal landfill in Southern Ontario, Canada - Leachate well 162 metaG | ecosystem: Engineered > Solid waste > Landfill > Unclassified | place... | reverse complement strand
TGCCGCACAGGCAGCTCAGAAAGCTGACGGTCCATCAAATTTAATCCGGGTCTGCGTTCACTGCCGCACAGGCAGCTCAGAAAGCTGACGGTCCATCAAATTTAATCCGGGTCTGCGTTCACTGCCGCACAGGCAGCTCAGAAACGAGAGTATAGCGGCAATGGGAAGAGCAGTTGGTTCACTGCCGCACAGGCAGCTCAGAAATGAAAGAACCGCTCAAGCGCCACCTGATCAAAGTTCACTGCCGCACAGGCAGCTCAGAAAACTGTTCGCCAGGTGGGCGCGCAGGAGTACAAGTTCACTGCCGCACAGGCAGCTCAGAAAAGCCGGTTATCTGGCCCGATGTTGAGCCCAAAGTTCACTGCCGCACAGGCAGCTCAGAAATCAGGAACGTGAGTTACAACGTCGATTGATTCGTTCACTGCCGCACAGGCAGCTCAGAAAATAAATGGCTTATCGCTCACTTGTGCAATTTCGTTCACTGCCGCACAGGCAGCTCAGAAAACTCAACATCTTCCAACCGGCCGTTTCGGATATGTTCACTGCCGCACAGGCAGCTCAGAAAGCGAACATCTGTGACGAACTGGTTGAAAGCTTGTTCACTGCCGCACAGGCAGCTCAGAAAAAATGGCGGGACTGCGATAATCACGATAGACCGTTCACTGCCGCACAGGCAGCTCAGAAATTGCGGGAAAACATCCGTGACTAAAGACCTCTGTTTACTGCCGCACAGGCAGCTCAGAAAGGTGGGAAGATGAACATACCTTGCGACTTGTAGTTCACTGCCGCACAGGCAGCTCAGAAAATACGAAAGAACCTCATTCATCCGGGAGGTCAGTTCACTGCCGCACAGGCAGCTCAGAAAGACCTCCGGTGCTATTGCATGGGGCGCTCATAGTTCACTGCCGCACAGGCAGCTCAGAAAAGTGACCAACCTCAGGAACGTGAGTTATAACGGTTCACTGCCGCACAGGCAGCTCAGAAAGCCCGCGACATGATCAAAGCTGATGAAGAACTGTTCACTGCCGCACAGGCAGCTCAGAAATTCGTCCAGCGGCATAAAAAAGATGTACGCTTGTTCACTGCCGCACAGGCAGCTCAGAAATTCGTGGTCAGGTGTTGGCGGTTGCCATGCCTGTTCACTGCCGCACAGGCAGCTCAGAAAAACAGTAACCATGAGTACATCCGGCACAGTCGGTTCACTGCCGCACAGGCAGCTCAGAAAATCCAATACGTTTTGCCAGTACCGGGCACACCGTTCACTGCCGCACAGGCAGCTCAGAAAGTCCAGACGGACGAAACGGCCTCTTTGATGATGTTCACTGCCGCACAGGCAGCTCAGAAAATGATTGCGGAAATGGAAAAGGCTATTATTGAGTTCACTGCCGCACAGGCAGCTCAGAAATTGGTGAAATGCTTTGGTGGTGCTGCCGATTCGTTCACTGCCGCACAGGCAGCTCAGAAAATGTCGGCATCGGCGCTGACGGCGCTGACAAAGTTCACTGCCGCACAGGCAGCTCAGAAAGGTGATGATAGAGCGTTTTTCAATCTTCGAGTGTTCACTGCCGCACAGGCAGCTCAGGACTACTGGGGTCAGGCGCTTATTAGACGATTAGAACTGTACAAGAACGCCTGGGTAAGCTAATCAGAAAAGTTCCCGTGATGTGAACTTTTGTTTTGACAGCCGTTCAGTAATACCCTAGTATTACCGCTATGGGTATGAATGTCATTTCACGCAAAACCATTGATCAATTTTCCAGGAAACATGCCGATGCAAAAGGTTCGCTTCTGGCTTGGTATCGTGAGACCATACACGCATCATGGTCCGGTCCCGCGGATATCAAGGAGCGTTATCCCTCGGCAAGCTTTCTTCCCAACAACATAGTCATTTTCAATATTAAGGGTAACCGTTACAGGTTGGCAGTACAGGTAGCGTACCACACGAAAATCATTATGATACGCTGGATTGGGACACACGCGGAATACGACAAGCAATCTTTTTGAGGAGCACACAATGGAATACACCAGAATCATAAAAACGGAAGATGAATACGAAGCAGCCCTGGAAGAGATCGGCACACTGATGGGCAACGATCCGCCTGTCGGCACGCCTGAAGCCGACCGGTTGGAACTTCTGGCGCTTCTTGTCAAAGCGTATGAAGATATACACTACCCAATGGAATTTCCGACGGTAATTGAAGCGGTACGTTTTCGCATGGAACAGGAAGGACTGCGACAGCAAGATCTGGTTCCTATAATCGGGAGCAAGGGGAGGGTGTCAGACATGCTGCGCGGCAACCGCGCTGTCTCGTTTTCCATGGCAAAGGCTCTTCACAAAAGGCTCGGTATTCCAGCGGAGATATTTCTGCGAGATGAAACCGATGTGATGCGAAAGGCGGCCTGATTGGAAACGCCTCGTTCCTGGTTAAATCACATTCCTTCTTGCATTCCATACACCTACTCTGCTATTCTTTTCCGCCATTTTGCCCACTAGTATATTGATCACTGAAAGGATCACCACGTAATGTTGAAAATGTTTGATTATCTGTTCGGGATGTTCTCCAATGACCTGGCCATCGACCTTGGCACCGCCAACACCCTTGTTTACCTGAAAGGGAAGGGGATCGTGGTTCGAGAGCCATCGGTTGTCGCGGTACAGAAAATGCCCAACGGCCAGCAGAAGGTACTTAAGGTCGGCATGGAAGCCAAACAGATGCTCGGCCGCACCCCGGGATCCATTACCGCCATTCGCCCCATGAAAGATGGCGTCATCGCCGACTTCGACATTACCGAAGAGATGCTGCGCTATTTTATTCACAAGGTTCATAACCGTAAAACTCTCGTTCGTCCTCGTATTGTCATCTGCGTGCCATCCGGCATCACCCAGGTCGAAAAGCGTGCGGTCAAGGAATCGGCCGAGTCTGCCGGTGCCCGTGAAGTGTACCTGATCGAGGAGCCGATGGCTGCCGCAATCGGTGCCGGCTTGCCGATTACGGAAGCGTCCGGTAACATGATCGTCGATATCGGTGGCGGCACGACCGAAGTCGCTGTCATTTCACTGGCCGGCATCGTCTACGCCCAGTCCACCCGCATGGGTGGCGACAAGATGGATGAGGCGATCGTTCAGTATATCCGTAAAAAATACAACCTTCAGATCGGCGAGCGTTGGGCGGAAAAGATCAAAATGGAGATCGGTGAAGCGTATCCCGGACCGGAAACCATGGAGATGGAAGTAAAGGGGCGCGACCTGGTCTCTGGTATTCCCAAAACTATCAAAGTTAATTCCGACGAAATCCGCGAAGCACTCAAGGAGGCTGTCAACGCCATTGTCGATACGGTGAGGATCTGCCTGGAAAAGACGCCGCCAGAACTGGCTGCTGATATCGTCGATCAAGGCATTTTTCTGGCCGGTGGCGGTGCCCTGCTGCGCAACCTGGATCTGCTGCTGCGTGAAGTGACCAAGGTGCCGGTCCTTATTGCAGAAAACCCGCTTGACTGTGTCTGCCTCGGTTCCGGTCTTGTCCTTGATGAGCTCGACCTGCTGCGCCGCGTTGCAATTTCATCCTGATTTTTCCACCCTGGGTCACAGAAAACGCTTAAAACTGCCGCGAATTTCAGCGTTCTCTGTGACCCCAGCGGTATCGAGCCTTTCTGACGTGCTATGACTTCCCCTACTATTGACATACTTGTTCCGGTCTGGAACAACCCATTCGAAACCCGTGCCTGTCTTGCGGCAATTCTTGCCCACTCGTCCGGAGCACGCCTGATTATTGTCGACAACGGCAGCAGCCGCGAAACGGAACTGATGCTGGAGGAATTCTCCGAGTCATTGGGTGATCAGGGGCTGTTTATCAAGTCCGAAAAAAATATTGGCTTGGTTGCTGCGATCAATATGGGGCTGGCCCGTTCCGACAGTGATTATACGGTTATTGTCCGCCCCCATGTGTCAGTGCAGGCCGGATGGCTGGAAGCTTTGGTGAGCGCGGCCGAGACGGCCGGTGCCGGGATCGTCTCGCCGTTGTTGGGAGGGACGGAAGCTGGCAGCCTCCCTCAATTGGCTCCGGGATGCACGATAATGGAGAGTTGCACGGTTTCCTTTGCGGCACTCCTGCTGCGAACGGAGATGCGCATTGTTGCCGGTGCCTTTGATGAGCACCTTGACGGCAATGAGTGGTGTCTGAAAGAGTATGTCCGGCGTGTTGCCGCGCGCGGGTATCGTACCTGCATTACCGGGAACATCCGTTTGTCCTGTGCAGCGGGGCAGCAGTTCGGTTCGGCCCAGCGCAGAAGCGAAATGGAGCAGCATAGCCGATCCGCGTATATTTCCCGGTGGGGGAATGCCCGCCATTATTGCGTATATTTCGGCGTGGACGCTGATGCCGGTTCTGTTGGCGAGACTGTTACCGCTATTCTGGATGGCGCCCGTCAGGGCAACCGTTTTACCCTTCTTTTGCATCGCCGCCAGTACTCCGATTTCCGGAAAATGGGGTGGAATGGCCTGCATACCGGAATTGATCTCCTGCGCCTATCGCCCATGTTTCCGATGCGGGATCTTCAACGGAAGATTGCCGTGTTGCGGAGCGCTTCGCCGGATTTACTTGCGGTGCCGGGATGCAACGGGGTCTCCATTCCGGGAGTTGACGTCGTTATTTCTTTGGAGGAGCTTCTCAACAGCATTCAGGCACATTCAACCACTGGTGTGAGGCACCATCAGGAGACATTGCAATGATCACAGAGATCGCATCACAAATGGCGGCTCACCGGGAAGTCATCACACAGGTTGAGCGGAAACTGTCACCACTCATTGCAGAAATGACAATGCTGCTGGTGGATACATTTAATAGTGGCGGGAAACTGCTGGTGATGGGGAATGGGGGGTCGGCAGCCGATGCCCAGCATTTTGTCGCCGAAATTGTCGGACGTTTCAAGATGGAGAGAAGGGCGTTGCCGGCGATAGCGCTCTCGACCGATACCTCGATATTGACCGCTATCGGCAATGATTATGGGTTTGACAGGGTCTTTCGTCGTCAGGTTGAAGCGCTGGCCGCGCCGGGCGATGTCGTTGTTGGAATCTCCACCAGCGGCAACTCTCCCAATGTACTGCTGGCGCTCGAACTGGCGCGGGAAAATGGCTGTCGTACCGTAGGTCTGCTCGGCAGCGATGGCGGAAGCATCAAGAATGTCTGTGACCTGGCGTTGATCGTGCCCACAAGTGACACTCCCCGTGTGCAAGAGGGGCATATCACCATAATCCATATTGTCTGTGACTTGTTGGAAAAGACGATGTTTGCCTGATAGAGGAGGCCGCGTGGACCGTACCACTGTTGAAACTCTTTTTGCCCATACCGGTGAAATCCGTTGTCTGGTTATCGGCGACCTGATGCTGGACGAGTACCTGTGGGGCAAGGCGGAACGCATCTCGCCCGAGGCTCCGGTACAGGTGGTTGAAGTTATCCGCGAAGAGCTCCGCTTGGGTGGTGCCGGCAATGTGGTACACAATCTTGCGGCGCTTGGGGTACAGGTTTCGGTCTGTTCAGTGGTCGGCGATGATCAGAACGGCCGCGAACTGCTCGGGCAATTCTGTCACCATCATATCGATACCAGCGCAATTTTTCTTGACCCGGATCGCCGGACCAGCCGTAAAACGAGAGTCGTTGCAGCACATCAGCAGATTGTGCGCATAGACCGGGAATCACGGGAGGCTTTGCCTGCTGCCGTCGAACAGCAACTCTGCGACTGGATTGCCGTCCATGCCGGTGAATATTCGGTCATTGTGCTTTCGGACTACAACAAGGGGGTGTTGACGCCGACCGTTATTGCCTCGACAATTTCAGCCGTTGCCGCATCCACCATACCGGTTCTGGTTGACCCCAAGGGGACCGATTTCACTCGCTACGCCGGAGTAACGATCCTGACTCCCAATCGCAAGGAGGCTGAGGCTGCTTCAGGGGTCTCGATTAAGGATGATGCCTCTCTTGCACAGGCCGCAGATGTCATCATGAGTGCAACCGGTTTGCAGCATCTGCTGGTTACTCGCAGTGAAGAGGGGATGTCGCTTTTTTCACGGGGGGGGGAGGTCGTTCATATCCCCACGGTAGCCCGTGAAGTCTTTGATGTTTCCGGTGCCGGTGACACGGTGCTGGCAGCGCTGGCGGTCGGGATAGCGTCCGGCTTCTCCGTGGCTGAGGCGGCCCGGTTGGCCAACGTTGCCGCAGGCATTGCCGTCGGCAAGCTGGGGACTTCAATCGTTACTCCTCAGGAAATAATTGACACTGTTTCACTGGCCCACAAGGACAGCCATGCTAAAATAAAGAGCCTTGATGTGCTCTCCCCCCTGATTGCGGCCGAGAAAAGGAAGGGCAAGCAGGTCGTATTCACGAATGGCTGTTTTGATCTGCTGCACGCCGGCCATGTAAAATATCTGCAAAAGGCCCGGAGCCTTGGCGATCTACTGGTGCTGGGTCTCAACAGTGATGCCTCGGTGCGTCGCCTGAAAGGCCCGAAGCGTCCTTTGATAGACCAGGACGAACGGGCTCATCTCCTTGCGGCATTGGACTGCATAGATTACGTAATTATTTTTGACGAGGATACCCCGCTGACCCTGATTACCGCTCTCAAGCCACATATTCTTGCCAAGGGGGGGGATTATTCGCTGGATGGAGTGGTCGGGAGAGACGTCGTTGAAGCGTACGGAGGACGGGTGGAATTGGTTACCTTTGTGGATGGCAAATCAACGACAAACATCATTGAACGGATCCTCGAACTCTATTCGGCGGAGCCATGAAAGTCAGGATGGGTGCCGATGCGTAATTAACTCTGTGAAACGACACGGAGAATAATTTCTAACATACTGATTACTGGTAAGGATTAATCTGGTTTTTGGCGCTGCTTTCTGGTATGAAAAATATTTCCTGATCAATGCATTGCAGAGGAGCGGCTATGGCAGAGAACATTGGACCACGCAGGGAACTCTGGATATTGGGTATAAAACCGGGAGACGGCCGAGAAGATCTCCTCTCCTCTTATCTGGAAGCCGGCGGCTACGTGTGCCGCCTTGAGCAGTTCGATAACCTTGAGGCAGGAAGGCCTCTGGGAATCGTACTCGATATTTCTCCCTTTTCCGAGGATGGCTGGGGAGTGTTGCTCAAGATAAAGAGTTCTCCCGTTACCCGGAATATTCCCGTGTTGCCTGTTTTTCTGAGCGAAAAGGGAAAAGTCGGCGGAGTTTTTCCGGTCGCAGGTTTTTTTACCCTTCCGGTGGATGAACAGTACCTTCAGAATCGTCTGGCGGTCTATGGCCTGACCGAGGAAGCTGAAACATGGGATCTACAATCAATGGTGGTTTCCCGGACTGGTGAAGAAAATCTTTCCAAGGCTATAGAGTCGTTGGGGTTTGAAGTCATAAAGGGGTACACGGGAAAGGAAGCCCTGGCCCTCTCATCAATCCATCCGGTTTATATGGTGTTTTGCAGCCAGATGTTGTCGGATATGTCCGCGTTCGAACTCCAGGAACGATTCCGTTTGTACCCGTACAGCAGCAATACCCCCATGTTTGTTCTGTTGAAAGACGGAATGAAGGATGGTGAAAAGCTTGCCATGAGCAGGGAAATAGCCCATCTGGTCAGAAAAAAACAGCTTTCATGTGAAGAGTTCCTGGGGTTTTTGCGCCGCAAGGAATAAATTGCAGTAGAAAGCAGTTAAATTAAAAAAAACAGCCGCTCCCCTGCAAAGGGTGAGCGGCTGTTTTAGTTCTCTGTGGATATGACGTCCGTCGCGTTAAAGCAACCCGTCCAATTCCCTGATCTCAACACTGGCCTTGCCGCGCAGGTCTTTGGCCCATTGACTGAACCGCTCTTCCGATTTTTTGCGGTAAATAATCTCTTCAATATCTGATTTGACGCTTTCAAATGGTTTAACTGTTCCGGGTATCCTTGCTTCAAGCTTGATGATGTGAAAGCCGATGGGGGTTGATACCAGGTCACTGACCTCGCCAGGCTTCAATGATAGTATTGTCTTCTCCAGTTCCGGCTGCATGTCGCCTTTTTTGAAACTTCCCAAATCGCCGCCATCCTTGCGGGCTGCGGGGTCTTCCGAGAACTTTTTAGCCAGTTCGGCAAAGTCTTTGCCCCCTTTGGCGTCAGCCAGGACTGCAAGAGCGGTTGCTTTAGAGCGCTGTATCTCCTCTGGCGTGGCTTTTTCACCTGTTTTGAAAAAAATATGTCGGGCGCGGTAACTTTCTTCTTCAGTATATTTTGCCAGATTGGCAGCATAATAGTCCCGCATCTCCGTCTCGCCTACCTGTACCTTGGCACGGACTTCAACGCTCACCAGTTTCAATTTTTCGATCTGTTCCTGAAGCTGAGCCCGATACTGGTCATATGACAGCCCCTGGCCCGCCAGAGCGGCTACCAAAGCCTCTTGGGAAGGAATGTTGTTCTGTTTGCGTACGTCATCGATTGCCTGGCGTATTTCCTCTTCGGATACCTTGATGTTCAGTTCCCTGATCTTTTGTTCGGTCAGCTTTTTTTCTATCAGGTGATCAAGGGCCAAGCGGCGAAGCTGGCTCCTGGCTTCGTTATTCAAGGCGCCTTTCTTCTCCGCGGCGTTGATGGCAGGTTGTGATTCGCGGTTGACATCGTAAAGGGTAATGATCTCGTCATTTACAATTGCAACAATGGCGTTCGTTACGTTTTTCGTCTTTTTCTGTCCGTCCGCAGATGGGGGCGGTTGGCTGGCTTTGAGCGTGGTTGCAACCGGTTCCTTGGTAATGGATGTATCGTTGCCGGCACATCCTGCCATAAGGAGCGCCACCACGGTTGTTGCTGCCAGAATATGTTGCTTCATAATTGAACTCTTTTCTTCCGTGGATGTCAAAACCGGAAGGGGGATTTCTCCCTCACTTCCGGTTTTTAGCTGTTAAGAGCGTGTTTGTGCCAGGCCTGGCGGCCGTTATTTCTTTTCGGGAGCTGCTGGCTTCGGGGCCTCGACAGGCTTATTTTCATCCGCTTTCGGCTCTTCTTTCTTTCCGCCAACGCTGTTCAAAACGTCTTCCTTGATCGCAATCTTGGCGGTCTTTTTCAACTCTTCTTTGATCTTCTGGAAGACTTCCTGCTGTTTTGTCGGCATGATAGCGCCCTTGATCTGTTCCTTCACCTCTTCGAACGGGCGGATGCCGGCCGGTCGTTTACCGGTCAGTTTGATTATGTGAAAGCCGAAGTCGGATTTAACGACGTCGGAAATCTGGCCTTCTTTAAGTGCAAGTGCCGCTTTCTCGAAAGCCGGTACCATGCTCCCTTTGCCGAACCATCCCAGATCGCCACCCTTTGCGGAGGAAGAGTCAACAGAATTTTTTTTGGCCAGTTCCTCGAAATTTCCGCCTGATTTAAGCTGTGCCAGAATCTCCTTTGCCTCTTTTTCGGATTTTACCAGGATGTGGCTAGCTTTGACCTGTTCGCCGGACTTGAACTTGTCCTTGTTTTGCTCATAAAATTTTTTCATATCTTCATCGGAAACCTTGGATTCGACCTCTACTTTTTTCTTGAGGAACGATTCAACGATCAGACGCTTTTTGAGGTCCTGCAGTTTTTCTTCAATTTCCGCACCCTTGTCAAGACCGTCTTTTGAGGCCTGCTGCAGAATCAATTCGCGAATAATCATCGTGTCCAGCATCTCTTTGCGGCCCTGAGGAGTGTCAGCCATTGCTTTCAGGTACTCGGGCAGATTTTTCAGCTCACGGTCAAAGTCGCCGGTAGTAATCGTGCCGCTATTGACTTCAGCCAGTACCTTCCCTTCTTTTTTCCCTTCAGATGTTGCCCCGCCGGAAGTGCTGCTTCCTTGGCAACCGACAAGCGCAGCAACGCAGAGCATGGCCGTAAACAGTTTCGTTATGGTAATGATTTTCACGTAAAGCTCCTTTTTAATTGGTATTCCAGTATATATAAACCTGTAAAAAATAGCATAACAGCCCGGTCGTTGCAACAATATTTCACGGCGCCTCTGCAGCCCTGATAAACAGGATTCGTGCGTTGGCGAAGTTGTTCCAGCCCATTGGATGGATTCCGAAAACAGCTTCCAACGCACGAAAGGTTTTTGCTTGCCATTAAAACCAGTTACGTTACAATGCTGGCCGTTTGCCGATCGGACTGAAATCCTGCAGCACTCCATCTTTATATACAGAATTGATTTAACCGTGACCCATTCATCATCGTCTCCTCTTGCCCGTCTTGGCGAATTCGGCCTTATATCCCGCATTACTGCCGGAGTCTTTGCGCATGAAGGCGTTGTTACCGGTATTGGTGACGACGCGGCAGTGACTGCGCTCTCATCGGGGAAGCAATTGCTGACCTCCACCGACATGCTGCTGGAGGATGTCCATTTTCGCCGTATCTGGCATGATCCCTGCCGTTTGGGGCGCAAATCACTGGCTGTCAGTATCTCCGATATTGCAGCTATGGGTGGAATCCCACGTTGGGCGCTCCTGTCCATGGCTATTCCCTCCGATCTTTCGCTCGATTTCATAGATGATTTTATGAGCGGCTTTCTCGCGATGGCCTTGGAAACCGGGGTTGCCCTGATCGGTGGTGATACCTGCTCGTCTCGCTCCGGGTTGACAATTTCCGTGACTATCATGGGTGAACAGTATCCGGACCTGATTGTGCGCCGCTCCGGAGCGCTTCCGGATGACGACATCTGGGTTACCGGTACTGTGGGTGATGCAGCTCTGGGACTGAAATTGCTTGAAAGTGGTGAAACAGTCTCAGACGCCATCATCACCCGTCTTCTTGATCCTGTTCCCCGGGTCGCGGTCGCCTTGGCATTGTCGGCAGCCGGCCTTGCTAACGCCATGATAGACGTCAGCGACGGAGTCTTGGCCGATTTTGGACATATTGCCGAGCAGTCCGGTGTTGGCGGTTGCATCCGCATTGCGGATCTTCCCCTCTCTGCGGATTTTCGCATGTATTCGACTCAGTTACCTGCGATTCAAAAACACCTGGCACTATCCGGAGGAGAAGATTACGAACTCTGCTTCACTGCCAACCGCCTAAACCGGGAAAAAATTATTGACTGCGCGAAAAAGTGTGGCATTGCGATGACACGTATTGGTATAGTAACTAGCTCACCCGAAGTGACTGCCGTCAACCCGGATGGCAGTAGGTATGTTGCTCAAACAGAGGGTTTTAACCATTTTATATAAACTTGGATGAAAGGAACTTCCATGCACCACATCATGATTCCCGCAGACAAGGCCCGGCGTTGTGCCGATGCCATACGTATCCTCTCCGCCGAGGCAGTTGACAGGGCCAATTCCGGCCATCCCGGCCTGCCGATGGGGGCCGCCGACTGTGCCGTTGCCCTGTGGGGCAATTTTCTCGAATTCAATCCGGATGATCCCCGTTGGCCCAACCGGGATCGTTTTATTCTCTCCGCCGGTCATGGCTCGATGCTGCTGTATTCGCTCCTGCACCTTTTCGGTTTCGACCTTTCCATGGACGAAATCAAGAACTTCCGTCAGTGGGGGAGCAAGACACCGGGACATCCCGAGTTCGGCCATACGGTCGGGGTTGAAGTAACCACCGGACCGCTCGGCCAGGGCTTCGCAAACGGCGTCGGTATGGGTATTGCCTCCAAGATGGCAGCCGAGCGCTTCAATACGTCCGATTTCAAACCGATCAACCACCATGTGTATGCGCTGCTTGGCGACGGCTGCCTTCAGGAAGGGATCAGCTACGAGGCTGCTGCCCTGGCGGGGCATCTCAAGCTGGGCAACCTGATCTACATTTATGACAGCAACAGCATCACCATCGAAGGGAAAACAGATCTTGCCTGGTCCGAAGATGTGGAAGGACGCTTTATTGCCAGCGGCTGGCATGTTCAGAAGGTGGACGGTCACAACAACGACCAGATCGTTGCTGCCATTGCCGCGGCGAAAGCCGAAACAGGCAAGCCCTCGATCATCATCGCGACTACCCACATTGCCTTCGGCAGTCCCAAGTGCCAGGGGACATCAGGCGCACACGGCTCACCCCTCGGCAAGGACGAGATCGCTGCTACACGTGCCAACCTTGGCTGGGATGCGCCGCCGTTCGAAATCCCCCAGGATGTACGGGAAACCTGTCAGCAGCGGGTCGAAGAGGTGAAACAGCGCCATGCCTCCTGGCAGCGCGGCTTTGAATCATGGCACGCCGCCAATCCGGAAAAGGCAAAATTGTGGGATGAAATGTGGCACAAACATCTGCCTGCAAACCTGACCGAAGAGCTGCTTGCGGCAGTTGCCGAAAAAGATGGCGCTACCAGGGCGCTTTCAGGAACAGTGCTCCAGAAGGTGGCAGCATTGATTCCGTCGGTTGTTGGTGGTTCCGCCGACTTGTCACCATCCAACAACAGCGATATCAAGGGGGCTGCTTCAGTCCAGGCCGACAGTTTTGCCGGCCGCAACCTGCATTTCGGAATCCGCGAACATGCCATGGGGGCGGTTGTCAACGGCATGGCGCTCTATGGCTGCTTTATCCCGTACGGCGCGACATTCCTGGTTTTTGCCGACTACTGCCGTCCGGCGGTACGCCTTTCAGCGCTGATGAAGCTGCAGTCGATTTATATCTTTACACATGACTCCTTCTTCGTCGGTGAAGACGGCCCGACCCACCAGCCGATCGAACATGTTGCATCACTGCGCCTGATCCCAGGCCTTCAGGTTATCCGCCCCGCCGATGGTGTCGAAACCGCGCTGGCCTGGCAGGCAGCCCTCCAGTACAACGGGCCGACCGCCTTGATCCTGACGCGTCAGAAACTGCCGGTAATTGCCCGGACAGCGGCGTTTACCCCCGATGACGCGCTTAAAGGGGGATATGTCATTTCATCTCCAGATGGGGCGCCTGATGTGGTTATTATGGCGAGCGGTTCCGAAGTTCATATAGCGGCAGAGGCGATAGTACTTCTCGCTACGCAGGGCATTAAGGCCCGTCTTGTTTCGGTCCCCTGTCTGGAGACATTCCTGGCCCAACCGGCGGAGTACCGGAACCAGACTCTTTCTGCCGGTGTGCCGCGCGTTGCTTTTGAAGCGGGACGCGGGGAACCCTGGGGGCGTCTGATAGGTTGTGACGGGCTGTTTATCGGCATAGATCATTTTGGTGCATCAGCGCCCGATAAAGTATTGGCTGAGAAGTTCGGTTTCACTACTCCACAGGTGGCAGAAAAAATTGCAGCCTTTGTGAAAAAACAGGCCTAGTGTGTCAATGGAACTGATTGAACAACTAAAAAAACCGATCCTCTTTTCCGGTTTGAACAATGACGATCTTGCCGAGTTGGCTGCCATTACAGTCCGTCGTGCCTTCAGGAAAGGGGAAACCCTGTTCAGTGAAGGGGAGGAAGCAACCGGTTTCTATCTGCTGGTATCCGGCAGCATCAAGCTCTGCCGGATGTCAGCGGATGGCCGTGAGAAGGTGCTGCACTTTGTAAAACCTCGGGAGACATTTGCCGAGGCTGCTTTTTTCGGGGACGGTAAATATCCGGCCGAAGCGAGAGCTATGGAATCCGGCGAGGTGTTGTATCTTCCGCGGCAGGGTTTCATGGAGCTGATGAGTCATAATCCAAACTTTGCCCTTAATCTGGTGGTGTCGCTCTCGCTGATGCTGCGCCAGTTTGTCCGCCAGATTGAGGAACTCTCCTTTGCCGATGTCACCTCACGGCTGGCCTCATTTCTTGTCCGCCGTGCTGCTGAGAGTTCGACCAGTTTTGATGGCATTACCTATATCGATCTGGGGATCAAAAAAGGTGAACTGGCTTCGCGGCTGGGAACCGCCAGCGAAACAATTTCCCGCACCCTGAGGAAGCTGAAGGATGAGGGCGTAATTGAAGTGCAGGGAAACCGGGTTGTTGTGCACCAGATGGAAAAACTGCAGAAGTTGTCGGAACGTCATGAGTAAAGTGGGGAAACTGAAATGCTGATAGTAATGAACCATGCCGCAACTCAGGCTGATGTTGATGCCATTACCGAAATAGTAAAAGAGATGGGTTTCAGGGCCGAACCGATTCCGGGAAGCGAACGTACTGCAATTGGTGTGCTGGGTAACCACGGGTATGTGGATGACAGCAAAATACTGGAACTGCCGGGAGTGCAACGGGTAATCCACGTTTCCAAACCCTACAAGCTGGTATCACGCGATTTTCATCCGGAAGATACCATCGTTGATGTAGCCGGGGTCAAAGTCGGACAGGGGTGCCGTCCGGTCGTGGTTGGCGGGCCCTGTGCGGTGGAGAGTCTGGAGCAGATCGTCAAGACCGCTCTTTTCGTAAAAAAAACCGGAGCGGATATGCTGCGTGGCGGTGCTTTCAAACCGCGTACCGGGCCGCATACCTTCCAGGGGTTGCGTGAAGAGGGGCTCAAGCTGCTGGCAATTGCCGGGAAAGAGAGCGGGCTACCGATTGTGACCGAAATCATGAGTCCTGACAATGTCGGATTGGTTGCCGAATATGCCGATCTCCTTCAGGTTGGCGCCCGTAATATGCAGAACTTCGATCTCCTGCGGGAATTGGGGAAAATCCGCAAACCGGTGCTTTTGAAACGGGGTATGAGCGCCACGGTTGAAGAGTTTCTGGCGGCTGCTGAATATATTCTCGCGGAAGGGAACAGCCAGGTCATCCTCTGCGAGCGCGGTATCCGTACCTTTGAAACCGCTACCCGTAATACCCTGGACCTTTCGATCGTGCCGCTGATCAAGGAACTATCGCATCTGCCGATTATGGTTGATCCCTCCCATGCAACCGGCAAGCGCTCGCTGGTTGCCCCGATGGCCGAAGCAGCTTTGATTGCCGGAGCGGACGGCGTTCTGGTCGAAGTACATCCCGAGCCGGAAAAGGCGCTTTCCGATGGGCCGCAGTCACTCACCTTCCCTGGTTTTGAGAAAATGATGCATGAAATCGACCAGTTGACCGCATTTTTGCAGAGCCGCTAGAAATGTATACAAAACGCTTGATATGTTCAGTCCATCGGAGTAATAATTGAACGTCAGCTTGTTCTCTCTACCCTGCCCGTTGGTTGTAACGCCCGGGCGGAATGCTAAATAAAACGGGGGTCGTTCCCTGCTGTGGTGTGCTGCCTTCAGTACGCGGGTCTGCCTGAAACAGTATATTGATTCCCACAATTAAGGAACTCGCCGGAGGCCCTTAATGCTGACGTCAGGGTGGAGAGAAGATCAAAAAGGGGGATGCCGAAAGGCGTCCCCCTTTTTACGTTAGTATGTGAGAATGTCTATCCTTTCAGCTTGAGCGCGATGCGCGCCACGTGCGCGCCCTGAAAACGAGCGCCAGCCAATTCGTTCTCACTCGGCATCCTCTCCCCCTGACCTCCGGTGATGGTGGATGCTCCGTAAGGACTGCACCCGGTAACTTCCGAAAAACCCATCTGTCCGGCAAAAGAGTAGGGAAGACCGATGACGATCATCCCCTGGTGCAGCAGGGTGGTATGAAAGCTGAGGATCGTCGACTCCTGGCCGCCATGCTGGGTGGCCGAACTGGCGAAAACGCTGGCAGGTTTGCCGACCAATGCCCCTTTCATCCAGAGTCCGCCGGTTGCATCCAGAAACTGTCGCATCTGCCCGCACATATTGCCAAAACGGGTCGGCGTTCCGAAGATGACGGCATCGGCCCCGGCAAGATCATCCACCGTTGCTATCTGAACATGTTCCATCCCTTTTTGAGCCTCCAGTGCTCCCATCATTTCCAAAACCTTGTCCGGCAGCGTCTCCGGCACGCGTTTGATCACCGCTTCACATCCGGGGACCTCCCGAACACCTTCTGCTACTGCCTGGGCCATTTTGTAAATGTGGCCATACATACTGTATTCAATGATCGTAACTTTGCACATGGTTTCAACCTCCTTGAGAAATGGACATGACGGATTGGTTTAATGTCCGCTTGATATGAAATTGTACCACATGCGTTTGGCAAGTAAACAAGATAAAATCGGTCCTGTATGGCGGTGCCATATTCAGTTCAAGGATGGGGATGAGGAGGCGGTTAACTCATTTTGTGGGTGCGATGGACGACTCAGAATACTTCTTGTCCTCCTTGAGAACATGCTGAAGAAGCCATTCGCCGAGCACTATTATCAGGTCTTTGGATGTCTCCAGGTCGTTATTATGGTAATCATTCCGCAATTTTTCAATTTTATTAGTAAATTCCCGGTGTTTTGCAATGTGATTGTCAATATCGGGAATCCCTTTTGATTTCATATACTGCTCTTCAGATGAAAAATGATCGAGCGTGTACTCGGATAATTCGTTGATTTTCGGGAGGATGAAATCTACTTCAGAGGAACTCATGATGTTTTCGTATACCGAATTGAGGATGTGGAACAATTTTTGATGGTCGTTGTCAAGTCTCGCTTCATGAACGGAATATTCCGGTTTCCAGGTGAATAATGACATGCGAGCATCCCCCATGTTTTCATGTATTCTGCCGTATCATCAGAACATTGTGATTCCGGTACGGCAACAAGACGAACGTGCACAGGAATATCTGCGTACCCACACATCCGCTTTGCATATTCAGCACCATGTTGCCATCACGGAGAATTAGATAGCTGTTATCCTGTGTATCGAGTGCTTCGGTAACATTCTGCTGATACACTTCAAAGTCGGAACGCGATCTCTTTTCGTTGGTTGTCGCAAACAGTCTCAGCTAAACCGCACGTATGTTAAGCGCTTTGCCGTACTGTTGGAGACGCGGTGGTTGGACTATATAGCAGGTTATGCTACTGTTTATGTACTATGGTAAGCAGTCCGCATATCAGAAGTTAAACCAAGGATGCACCTACGAAAAAAGGGGTAACAAGGGAGGCGCTATGCCGGATAACCTGTTCATTCCATCAGTTGACCTGAGAATTGGTTCGCTTGAAGAATATAATCGCAGGCAAAAGGAAAAGGCTGCGCTACAACACCGAAAGCCGAGACCACGCCCCTGCATTACCATATCACGGGAATATGGGTGCGAAGGGTATCCCGTTTCAGAGTTGTTGCGTGAATTAATGATGCAGAAAACAGGTGATGAATGGGTATTGATCGACAAGGATGTTTTGGAAGAGGTTGCGCGTCGCCATAATGTTTCGGAAGATATTTTGCAGGCATTGGGAGAAAATAACCGGATACTGAACGAAGTTCTTGCCACCTTCTCGCCACGCTGGAAGAGCGACCAGGAGTATTTCAGGCTCCTTTCCCGCCACGTTGTCGCGCTGGCGGAGCAGGGGAACGTCATCATTGTTGAGCTGGGAGGTTCCGTTATCACCCGGCATATCGAACATTCGTACCATTTCAGAATATATGGCTCAGACGCTTTCAAAGCTGCCACTCTTGCCCGCCGACTGAACATGCAGACGGAAGATGCTGAAAAATTAATGCATAGACAACAGAAGGTTCGTGATCATTTTACAAAAGATTTCCTCAATCAGGACGATCATGACCCGGTCCTTTACCATTTGATGTTCAATAACGCTCGTATCGCTGCGAGTGGAATTGCCCATACGATTGCAGATTTTGTGACTGACCGGCACGGGGAATTACGCTGATGGCGCTTCCAATTAAAATCGGTGTCAGCGCATGCATAGTGGGGGAGCATGTACGTTATGACGGCAGAGATAAACTCAATAGCGCCATTACGGATGCTTTTGGGGAGCATTTTACCCTGGTGCCGGTCTGTCCCGAGGTGGGATGCGGATTGTCGACTCCTCGTGAAGCGATGCGGCTTGAAGGCGACCCGGTTGCGCCGCGACTGATGACTATCCGGACGCGCATCGACATGACCGGACAGATGCTGTCCTTTTGTGCTGAGAAGATTGACGAGTTGGAAAAAAATGAACTGTGCGGTTTTATCTTTAAGGAGCGTTCCCCCAGTTGCGGTCTTACAACGGTACCGCTTCTCGGCAGCGACGCTTCAGAATTGTCCGGCATCGGACTCTTTGCAAAGGAGGTTGGTCGTCGTTTTCCGATGATGCCGATGGAGGAAGCCGAACGACTGAACAACTCACGAATCCGAAAAAACTTCATTGAGAGCATCTTTCTCTACCGAAGCTCGTTAGATGTTCTGAAAAAATCAGATCCGCAGTAACCAACTTCTTTTGAAAGCTGAACAATTACCGGAAATCTCCTTGACAAAAACAGGGTCGCTTATTACCTTAAGATTGTTAGCACTCACATGTGACGAGTGCTATTTTTTTGAGGTTGTGCCATGGATTTAGAACTTTCCCCTCGCAGCAGACAGATTCTCGAAGCAATTGTCGAAGATTATATTGCTACCGCCGAACCGGTCGGCAGCAGTGCGGTTGCACGTCGTCATGACCTGACACTGTCGTCGGCCACCGTTCGCAATGTTATGGCCCAGCTGGAAGAGATGGGGCTGTTGACATCGCCGCATACCTCGGCCGGTAGGATCCCGACGGAAAAAGCCTACCGGTTATATGTCGACTCTCTGGTATCCCTGCGTCAGGTCAGCCGTGATGAAAAACGCCAGATTATAAGCCACTGCCGCCAGGCTGGTATCGGATTGTCCGGTATTTTGAAAGAAACAAGCCGGACATTGTCGCAACTCTCTAACTATATGGGCATTGTTGTCGCTCCGAGCTTTACCGCTGATGTCTTCCGGCATATCGAATTTATTCGAATTGGCCAGCGCAAAATTCTGGCCATCCTTGTTTCCAGTAAAGGGGCCGTTCAGAATCGTTTGATCGAGACAGATGAGGACTATGCTCCGGAAGAGCTTATCAGGATGGGAAACTACCTGAATGACAAGATGCAGGGGATGACGATCAGTCAGGTTCGCAAACTGATTCTTGTGGAAATGGAGTCTGAGAAGGCGCGGTATGATCAACTCCTGTCACGTGCTCTGAAGATTAGTGAGCAGGCGGTAAGGGTGGACGGCGATGAAATTTTTGTCGAAGGACAGGCCCGCATCCTTGACCAGCCTGAATTCAGCGATGCGGCCAGAATGAAGGAAATTTACCAGGCGTTCGAGCAGAAGGGGTTGATTGTGCAACTCCTTTCGCGCTGCATGTCGGCGGAGGGGGTACAGATCTATATCGGATCGGAAACGTCGCTCAGTCAGGCAGCCGGTATCAGCCTGATCACCTCCCGTTTTGTTACCAGCAGCAATACGGTCGGTATGTTGGGGGTCATCGGTCCGACTCGCATGGGATATTCGAGTGTGATTCCGATTGTGGATTATACCGCCCGGATGATCAGCAGGCTGTTAAATGAAGGTTAATACTACCAAGAGAAGGATAATCGTATGAAACATAAAGAGCATAAAGATACAGTGGAGATCCCCCCCCAGGAAGCAGGTGTCGAGGAGGAAACCGGTTCGGGTAACCAGACTCCGGAAAACGTGCTGTCGCTTGAAGAACAGTTGGCGGCCAAGGAGAAGGAAGCACGTGAAAACTGGGATCGCTTTCTGCGGGAACGTGCCGATCTGGAAAATTATCGAAAGAGGGTAGGGCGTGAAAAAGAAGAACTGCTGAACTACGGCAACAAATCGCTGCTGGAGGAGATTCTGCCTGTAATCGATAATCTGGAACGCGCTATTGCGCATGCTTCCGAGGAGAGTCAGGGCGCTGTTGTCGAGGGGATCCGCATGACGCATGCGATGCTGTTGACGGCGCTTAAAAAATTTAACGTTACCCCGATTGAAGCAGTGGGTACCCCTTTTGATTCAGCCTTCCATCAGGCCATGGCTCAGGTTCCGACCGACCAGTTCGAACCAAATACAGTCGTAGAAGAGTACCAAAAAGGATACATGCTTAAAGAACGTCTGCTGCGTCCCTCAATGGTAACGGTGGCGACACAACCTAAATAATTTGTCCGTGACCTTGTTTTTTCTACATACGATGAATATCTTGCCAATAGAGCAACTAAAAAGGAGGACTACACGTCATGAGTAAAGTAATCGGAATCGACCTCGGAACAACCAACTCTTGTGTTTCAATTATGGAGGGTGGTGAGCCGGTAGTTATAGCCAACTCAGAAGGGGGGCGTACAACACCTTCGATGGTCGCCATTTCTGATAGTGGCGAGCGACTGGTAGGTCAGCAGGCCAAACGCCAGGCTGTCACCAACCCGGAGAATACACTCTACGCCATCAAGCGTCTGATTGGCCGCAAGTTTGATTCGGAAGCGGTGAGAAAAGACATTGCAATTTCTCCCTTTAAAATAGTCAAAGCTGACAACGGCGATGCATGGGTGGAAGTACGAGACAAGCGCTACTCTGCGCCGGAAATTTCGGCCATGATTCTGCAGAAAATGAAAAAGACTGCAGAAGACTATCTGGGTGCTACCGTAACTGACGCTGTTATAACTGTGCCGGCCTACTTTGACGACTCGCAGCGCCAGGCAACCAAGGATGCCGGCAAGATTGCCGGTTTGAACGTGTTGCGTATCATTAACGAGCCGACTGCAGCTGCTCTGGCCTACGGTCTGGACAAGAAAAAAGACGAAAAAATCGCTGTTTTTGACCTTGGCGGTGGCACGTTCGATGTTTCCATCCTGGAGTTGGGTGACGGAGTTTTTGAAGTTAAATCGACCAATGGCGATACATTCCTGGGGGGCGAAGACTTTGACCAGCTGATCATCGACTGGATAGCCGACGAGTTTAAAAAAGACCAGGGTATCGATCTGCGCGGCGACAAGATGGCGCTGCAACGTCTTAAAGAGGCAGCGGAAAAGGCCAAGTGCGAGCTTTCCAGTTCGGTTGAAACTGATATTAACCTTCCGTTCATCACTGCCGATGCCACCGGTCCGAAACATCTGACCCTGAAGCTTTCCCGTGCCAAACTGGAGTCAATCTGTGCCGGGCTTCTGGCAAAGCTTGAAGGCCCCTGTCGTACCGCTCTGAAAGACGCCGGTTTGACTGCAAGCCAGATAGATGAAGTTATTCTGGTGGGTGGTATGACTCGTATGCCTGCTGTTCAGAAATGTGTCGAGGATATTTTCGGCAAGGTGCCGAACAAGGGTGTTAACCCGGATGAAGTGGTTGCCATTGGTGCCGGCATCCAGGGGGGCGTTCTGAGAGGCGATGTAAAGGACGTGCTGCTGTTGGATGTAACACCGCTGTCGCTCGGTATCGAAACGCTGGGCAGTGTCATGACCAAATTGATTGAGAAAAACACCACCATTCCCTGTCGCAAGAGCCAGGTTTTTTCAACCGCTGCCGACAATCAGCCTGCTGTTTCGATCCACGTCCTGCAGGGTGAACGCGAAATGGCCCGCGATAATAAAACGCTTGGCAACTTCGAGCTTTCCGGCATTCCATCGGCACCCCGCGGACTGCCGCAGATCGAAGTGACTTTCGATATTGATGCGAACGGTATTGTGCATGTTTCAGCCAAGGATCTTGGCACCGGCAAGGAACAGTCGATCAGCATCACGGCATCCTCAGGTCTTTCCAAGGACGAGATTGACAAGATGGTGCGTGATGCCGAGGCTCATGCCGATGAGGACAAGAAAAAGCGCGAAGCTATCGAAGCCCGCAACCATGCCGATAGTATGGTCTATACTACCGAGAAGTCTCTTAAGGAGTTCGGCGACAAAATTGATGCGGTCGAAAAAGGGAACATCGAAAATAAACTTGCCGAACTTAAGAAACTGATGGAGGGTGAAGACGCCGAGGCGATCAAGAAGGGCACTGACGAACTTGCCCAGGCGTCCCACAAGCTTGCTGAAGCCATGTATGCCAAGAAAGAAGGCGCTGAAGGGGAAGCCGCAGCTTCCGAGCAGGCTGGTGGCGCCAAGCCGAAAGATGACAAGGTCGTTGATGCGGATTTTGAAGAGGTAAAAGAAGAGAAAAAATAGTCCGGGGAGTTTGCCGGTTCAGCACCGTAGGGGCGGGTTTTAAACCCGCCCCTACACGCATTTCAAGATATAAAGGAACTTATTGTGGCAATCGGCGAAAAACGTGATTATTACGAGGTGCTCGGTGTTCACCGCAACGCCTCTGAAACTGAGATAAAGAAAGCCTTCCGTAAGGTGGCGATTCAGCACCATCCTGACAAGAACGCAGGAGACAAAGCTGCTGAAGAGAAGTTCAAAGAGGCTTCGGAAGCGTACGAGATTCTCTCCGACGCTCAAAAACGTGCCCAGTATGACCAGTTCGGGCATGCCGGTCTTTCGGGTGGCGGCGGTTTTTCCGGCGGCGGTTTTGGTTCAGGAACCCCCTTTGGCGATATCTTTGGTGATATCTTCGGCGATATCTTTGGCGGCGGTGGCGCTGGTCGGGGCCGCTCCCAGGGTAGGCGGGGCGATGACCTGCTCTACAACATGGAGATCAGCTTTGAAGAAGCGGCCTTCGGTGTTGAAAAAAAGATCGAAGTCCCCTTTGCCAAACGCTGCGTTACCTGTAACGGTTCCGGCTCAAAACCGGGTACCGATCCCAAGGTCTGCCCGACATGCCGCGGTGCCGGACAGGTTCGCTACCAGCAGGGCTTTTTCAGCGTCAGCAAAACCTGCGGCCAGTGTAATGGTGAAGGCAAGGTTGTTGACAATCCCTGTCCTGATTGTCGTGGCAAAGGGAGCACCAAAGATACCAAAACACTCTCGATCAAGATTCCGGCGGGAGTCGAAACAGGCTCAAGGCTCAAGGTGACCGGTGAGGGGGGGCAGGGCAAGGGAGGTCCCAACGGCGATCTGTATGTTGCCATAAATGTTCGGGATCATGCCATCTTCCAGCGTGAGGAGAATAACGTAATCTGCGAAATTCCGATCAGTTTCATTCAGGCTTCGCTTGGGTGTGAGCTTGAAGTTCCGACTCTTGACGGCAAGGTTGCCATGAAAATACCGGATGGCACTCAGTCGGGAAAAATATATCGCCTGAAGGCTAAGGGGATACCTTCGTTGCAGGGGTATGGACGCGGTGACCAGCTTGTCGTTATCCGGATTGAAACCCCTACCAACCTCAACAAGAAACAGAAAGAGCTGTTGGAAGAATTTGCCCGGATAAGCGGAGAGGACGTCTACCCTATCAAAAAGGGCTTTCTCGATAAGGTAATGGACTTTATAAGCTAGCAATTGTGAGCCCGCATTAAAACGGCGGGCTCATTTATTTCCTTGCCTCATCCGGCATTCTATTTTAGTATTCAAGACCAATTCAGGCGGCTATTAGTCCATTTGAACTGCGGAAAAAACTTCGTTACCGTACGTATTTGTTTATCAGGGCAAAAGGGTATCTCATGGACAAACAGCAGCTGGTTGATAAAACTACCGAAACGCTTCGACCGTTTGAAACCTCAAACCTGATTGATACAATGCAGCACTTGGACGTCAAACAGATTTTTTCCCACCCAGTAGTACTCATCGCGCTAATTGCCATCTTCTTTTTCGGGGTAGTCAAGCGTTCGAAGGCTGTTCTGCTCACCCTTTTCTCATTGATCTGTCTCGCTATAATTGTGCGCTATGCCATGCCCGCGCCAGGCGACGACCTTTCCATGTCATCGATGTTCCCGTTCATCGGTGGTGGCCTGCTGATCGGCGGCGTAATTATTTATTTCTCACTTATTAAATCTGATTGATACGCGTACCTTCTCACTCACTAAAAGGAATTGTTTGAATGAAAATTGATAGACGAGACTGGATGTTCATAGCCGTGATAGTTGTCGTGCTCGGGATCTTCATCGGTATTTCAGGAAAAGAGAAAACGACACTGGTGCCGAACGACCAGATGCATAAAATATCTTACGAAGCGGCATTCAAGAATGCACCCGGGCCTGACGCTTCTATTTTCAAACGTGCTTTTTACAAGCCTGATAAAAAAGGGGCCGAAGCGTATTGCGAGCCGTGCCACAAGGAAAAAGGGGTGCCGTTTCCCCCGAATCACCCCGCCAAAAACCGTTGTCTCTTCTGCCACAAGCTCAAACAGTAATCGTTAATCGGTACTGGTCTCAGCGTCTGAATCTGCGGTAGCTGGAGCCTGACCCGGTTCTTCAAAGCTGATGCGCCCGATTTTACCAGCCCGCAATTCCCTCAAAAATGCCTCCGCAGCACGGTGTATGTCAATTTCTCCGCCTGCCATAAGGCAGCCGAGTCGTCGCCCGATTGATTCGAGCATGCCGGTTGGCGTTTCAGGCAGTTCGGATAGCGTGTAACGTGCCATGAGCAGTTCCGGATACCTGTCCATCATGTACTCAGCGGCGAAAAGCCCGACGCAGGTATAGTCGAGGGCGCTTGCACCGATTGCTCCGCTTGTTGCCAGACGGTATGCCACAGCTTGATCGTCCATATTCGGCCAGAGGATACCGGGTGTATCCGACAGGACAATGCCGTTCCTGAGGTCGATCTGCTGACCGCAGGTGGTTATTGCAGGCTTGTCGCCGACCTTGGCCATGCATTTTCCGGCCAGGGTATTGATCAGGGTTGATTTTCCGGTATTGGGAATGCCGAATACCATAACCCGTAGCGGCCATCCCGGCCGTCCGCGATGTGGTACCGTTTTCTGACATAGTTTTATCAGTTGCTTGGCATCGGCATGAACTCGTGCAGACAGAGGCAGGGCGCACACTCCTGACTCCTGTTCGAAATGGCGAACCCAGGCTTTTGTTACAGCTGGATCTGCCAGGTCTTGTTTGTTCAATACCTTGATGCACGGTTTGTTGCGGCGCATTTCCTCCAGTTGGTGATTTGAGCTGGAAGATGGAAGGCGAGCATCAAGAACCTCAACAATTACATCGATCTTGCGGATCGCCTCGGCCATTTTTTCCTGCGCCTTCCCCATATGTCCCGGATACCATCGAATCGTCATGTATGTTTTTCCTTTATGTTACGTACTCAGGTGAGAGACTGAAGGCTAACGATAGGGGCTTGCGCTAATACAAATCATATTTCAGCAGCCGGCACTCGATTGCCCCGTTAAACAGCACGTAGCGCCTCGATGCCTTAAGGCCGATATATTTTGCCAGCTCAAGATTGCCGGTCAGGACATAGCCGGTCCAACCGCGGCACTGTTTCTTCATTATGTCTCCGATTTGGCAGTACAGTTCTCTCAAATCATCTTCTTCGCCCAGGCGCTTGCCGTAGGGCGGATTGAGAATCACCACACCTTTGTCACCTTCCGGCCGGAATTCCTGCAGCGCGGCGTGAAAGAAGTGAATCTGGCCTTCCAGGCCCGCTTTGGAAACATTCCTCCCCGCAAGAGAAAGAGCCCTGCTGTCAAGGTCATATCCGGTTATCAGGCCGACCGGGAGCCTGCGAATGCCCGCTACAGCTTCCGAGCAGATGGTATCCCAAAGCCCTTTGTCAAAATCCAGCCAACGTTGGAACCCGAACTGTCGTTGCAGGCCGGGTGGAATATGTGCCGCCACAAGCGCTGCCTCAACCGGAATTGTGCCTGAACCGCACATTGGATCTGCCAAGGGAATGGAACCGTCCCACCCGGTCAGGGCAACAACGGCGGCCGCCAACGTTTCTCGCAGGGGTGCTTCGTTCCGCTCCAACCGGTAGCCGCGACGGTCAAGAGAATCGCCGGAGCTGTCGAGGCTGATCGTACACATATTCTTATGGAGGTGAACGTTGATGCGAACATCCGGTAAGGTTGTATCAACATTAGGCCGTTTGCTGCATGATTCTCGAATACGGTCTACAACCGCATCCTTGGTTTTGAGAGCCACAAATCCGGAGTGTGTCAGCGTCGAATCGCGCAGGGAGCAATCCACCGCCAGGGTCATGTCAGGAGTGATCATTTCCTGCCAGGCTATCGCGTGAACTCCTGCATACAGTTCATTCGGATTCGAACAGGGAAACTGCGCAAGCTGAACCAGCACCCGGCTGGCTGTCCGCAGCCAGAGATTGGCACGGTACAGTCCAGACTGGTCGGTTCGGAAAGACACTCCACCTTTTCCCGGTTTTGCGTCGCTGATTCCAAGGGCTACAAGTTCAGCGGCGGCAAGTTCTTCAGCGCCGCGAGGTACCGCGGCAAAACAGTTTAGAGATAAGCCGGGATCCGCCATGGGAGTTGTTGCAGCCGGTGTTGAGCGGGGTGTGATTGGCTTGGGCGCGATTACATCTGCTTTTTCAGGCCGTGAGTCCGTACGCCTTCCCTGGCGTAAAATATGCTTCGCTTTACTCATTGCTACTCCCTGTTTCTTTTGCCCATGCAGCTTCTAAAATCATCCGGGTCTCTGCTTCGGTGCCACTGTTGTCAATTACCACATTTCCGTGCCGCTCCTTTTCTGAGAGCGGCATCTGGCTGTCGACCATTCGTTGCGCCTGTTCGCGGCTTATGCCATCACGCCGCATGAGGCGTTCCAGCTGGATTTCCGGGCGCACAGTTACTACCCAGATTTCATCAACCCGGTCGGTCGCACCAGCCTCAATCAAAAGAGGAGCCATATAGATCAGTCGTTGATGATTTTCCGCCGCTGCCCGGGCGATGCGTTCTTCAGCGATTTTGCGTATTTCAGGATGGAGGATTTCTTCAAGCTGGCGGCGTTTTGAAGGATCCTGGAAGATCAGTTCACCCACATGTTTCCTATCAAGTCCGCCCTCATGAGTCAGTACGTCATGTCCGAAAAGTGCGACAATCTGTTCCAGCGCACGGCTTCCCGGTTGAACCGCCTCGCGGGCAAGTTGGTCTGCATCAATCACCGGAATGCCCCGTACATTAAAAAACTGCGCTACGGAGCTTTTGCCGGTGGCAATTCCGCCGGTCAATCCGATGACGCGAATTGCTGAAGACATTTATTTGAGTTCCTTCAGTTCGTGGTATGCACGCCGGAAATTGACATCAAAAAAAGCCTTAAATCCCGGAAGATTTTCATACTGTGGGAGATGAAACTGGCGTCTGGCCGCCTCAACTTCAAATCTTCTGCCGATTAGCCGCAGAATCTCCGTTGTGAAGGCTCGGAAGAACGCCTGGAACTTCAATATTCCTTCAGCTGTCGTTACATCGCCCAAACCGGGAACAACGTAGCGGGCATCAATACTGGCGAGCATTTCCAGAGTGCCGGCCCAATCCCGGAACGTTGCATCTCCCATATATCCAGCCACATCATTATAAACGAGATCGGAGGTGAACAGCACCCCCTCTTCCGGCAAAAACACAAAAACATCTCCCTCGCTGTGGGAGCGTTCCGTGGCATTCAGAACAAGAAGTGTCGATCCGCGTTTCATGGTCAGGCTGCGGTCAAAAAAGGTGACCTGGTTTTGAATCTGGCGGAATTCGCTTTTCAGAGCCTGCCAGGTTTGCCCGGAAGCGATGATCTCCACATTAGCCGGCAGATCAAAATCAACGTTATTGAAGCCGCGATGGTGGTGAGTCAGGATGATGTAGCGAACTGGAATCGGCGTCATTGTTTTTACAAACTCAAGCAGCTCCTTGATTGTTTCCGGAACAAAATGTGCTCCAGCCACAATAACCTGATAACTGGTGATAACAATCAGCGAATTGCTTGCCGCCTTTCCTCCCGGTTTGGCAATTGCCGCGTATACGCCGCCTCGCACTTTTTTGAAGGAGAAATTGGCCGCCGAGACAGTCATCGGCAGCAATAGTACGCAGAGTAGTATCAGAAACGCTATTTGCTTCATGGCAGCTCCCTTGTGCGGCATCATAACAGAGCAATCAGCAAAAAGACAGATTTTTGACTTGAGTTGGCGTGCTAAATAGTGTAATCATTTTCGACCAGAGATGTTCTTGCAGTTTGTTTTTCGGGCGGTTAGCTCAGCTGGATAGAGTACAGGCCTTGGAAGTCCGTGGGTCTAAGTCACTAGAATAGAAAGCCTATTTCGATTTTACAGTTTTCCATGGTAACAAAATGGTCAACATCTAATCGGAGTGGGCTTTATGCTTTCTGCAAGAAAACACCTCTTTAGCACCACTCATGGTAACTATCAGATTGTCATGAGAATCCCTACTGATCTTCAGCCAGTTCTCCAAACTAAGTGGTTCAAGCGATCCTTGAAGACTTCCATTGATAAAGATGCTGAGATAATCCTTAATGGCGTACTGGCGAAGGTGCAATCATCATTTGTGTTGCTTCGTGCCGGGATGCTCAGCCCTGAACAGATAACGTCCGTCAGGGACTTCATGCAGCCTGCTAAGCGTGTTGCAGCACAGCATAAGACCATCAAGCAACTTATTGATCTATATAGTTCAGAGCGATCCCCTAACTGGACAAGCCCCACTAAATCCTCATTTGAACAGAAGTTCCTAGTAATGGTGCAGCAGCTCGGAGACAAAGATGTAATGAGCTACAGCAGAGAGGACTTTCTTGCTTATCGGAACAAGTTGCTGTTATCAGGTCTACAGCCTAAGACCATAAATACCCGTCTTTCATTGCTCTCATCACTTCTCAAGTGGGGAGTACGTCATGGATACCTACAGCAGAATCATTCTGAAGGCATGTTGCTGAAAGCTGATAAAGCTCCTGATGAGCAACGGAAGGTATATGAGAACGATGACCTGAAGCGTATTGTCGAGACACTTCCACAGTCTAGTCGATGTCCTTGGCAGTACTGGGTTCCTCTAATAGCAATGCATAGCGGTATGAGGCGTGAGGAGATATGCCAACTTAGAGGCAGTGATATAGTGTCGGTTGATAACATCTGGTGTTTCAGGATCACGGCTGACAGTAAGGCAGGGTTGAAAGTTAAGACGGAATCCAGTGCCAGAATGGTTCCTATTCATCAGTATCTGATTACTAAAGGTCTTCTGGACTTCACAGCTGAGAAGTTGCCAGTAAGCAACCTATGGGGATTTAAGCGATATAAATTAACTGGAGATTTTGGAGCTAAGTTCGGCACTTGGTATAGTGACTTCAACAGAGAACACATAACCAAAGACCCTTTAAAGTGCTTCCACTCCTTCCGTCATACTTTTACGAATCACCTGAAGCAGATTGGCGTACAGGAAGTGCTGATTGCTGAGCTTGTAGGCCATAGCAGCGACTCAATAACCATGTCCAGATACGGCAAGAGGTTCAAGGTTGAGGTGCTGCTAGAGGTCATCCAGAAGGTAGACTATGGGATTTAATTATTAGAATGGTTGTAATATATGAGAATGAGCGTATGACTTTGAACCACAATTTAACCATTTACTATAAACTCGCATCTATAACCAAGGAGTAAAACATTATGAAAAAGATGATTCTGGGATTGCTTACTGCTACAATATTTAGTGTTGCTGGTTGCGGTGGTGGAAGCGGGAGTGGCTCCGATGGTAACAATAATATGGCAACCACAAACAAGGTAATCGCCATTGTCACAGTGGTTGACGGTAACAATCAATCAGCAACAGTTGGTACAGAACTTCCAAACCCACTTGTTGCCCTGATTAAGAACAGCGATGGTCAACCCATAGCTGGACAGACAGTAAACTTCAAGGTGACTTCAGGTGGAGGGACTGTCTTCGCTGGGGCTGCTACCTCTGATTCTAGTGGTATAGTCAGGGAACGCTGGACGCTAGGGACGGAAGCAGGTTCTCAAAAGGTTGAGGTAAGAGCTGTGGATTCAAGCGGTGCACCTGTAGTGTATGCCACTTTTACCGCTACAGGCTCCGCTGCTGCGGCCCAATCTATAGACATATCTTCTGGAAATGCGCAGACCGCCCAGCAGTTACAACAACTTCCCTCACCAATAGTTGTGATTGTAAAAGATGCCTATGGTAACCCGGTAACAGGTGTTTCAGTGTCGTTTACAGCTAATAATGGCGGTTCTGTCCAACCTGAGACATCGATGACAAACGCGTTAGGTCAGGCAGTTGCTACTTGGACGCTTGGACTGCCCACCGGTAATCAAACTTTAAGTGCGACGGTAACGGGTCTTACACCGGTAACTTTTATAGCAACAGCGTCACAACTACCATTAAGTGCCGCAACCTCCATATCGAAAGCTACCGGTGATTCACAAACAATAATCCAACATTCCCAGTTGCCACAAGCTCTCAAAGCAATAGTTACAGATGTACATGGAAATCCGACACCTAATCAATCTGTGACTTTCACTGCATCTGCGGGGAGTGGTTATATTACGTCAACCACTACAAACACCGACACCACAGGGAGCGCATTCTGGGTGGGCTACATACATACTGCAGGGTTACTGAAAATAGATGCTACTGCTGCAGGAGTCGGAACAGTTACTTTCAACATCAACGTGACTGCCTCCAGCCACCAGTTTGACGGAGTTTACGATTGCAGTTTTCCTATAAGTAGCCCACGAGCGCATAGAAATTTTACTATGACTATCACCAATGGGGTCGTTGTGCTCACTGACCCTATTGTAGGCGCAAGTGGAAACGGGACACTGGACGAAACTAGTGGTCTCATGACCGGAGGTGCGCCCGACCGTTATTTTGGTAACACGGATATAACAGCCCAACTTGTTACCGACTCACTCCAGAGAGTGAGTGGATCGGGTACATCTTCAACAATTTATGGGAATTATGGAAATTGGACTTATAATCGGAGATAAATTCGTTACAGAAGGACTCTTTGTCGTGAATCTGCTTGGTAGGAGCAGTGGAGGTTATGCAGGTCTCCCCTTATTAGGATTCATGGCTACGGTGGAACTCTTGGAATCCTGAAGTCTGCTATAGTCACTCCTTATTCAAAGGCTGTATTATGGTCGGCTTCAGGAGTGGGCAAGAGAAAGGTGATAAAAATCCTCGAAAAAGGCGTGATGCCTGACAACGCATTAGAGCCGACCTATCTATAGGATAGTAAGCCACAACGGATAATTGCTTCCCAGTTTCTTATAGCCCGTACTTAGCAATCGGGCTTATTCTGTATGACATCCCGAAGTCAGCAGCAAGGAAATTTGAAGATGCATATACTTTGTACTTCATAGCTGCAAACTTAACTAATTCATACAGTTCCTTGATGCAGTTTGCTACTACTTGTGACATTACCACTTGTTTGCTAGTTAAGACCTGGCAGTTATTATATAGTTATATAATGATATTGAGTTCATTTAGTTCTCCATTGAAATAAGTGAAGGGCTAGACAAGGTATTACCGGATAACTATTCCGATGCATACTGAGCTAACCCTTATAAGTTAGTGGAGATAAAATCCCGGCTATTAAAGTCATGTATCTGATTAGCTGTACATTAATAAGCTCCGGTCAAGTTGTTGAAATATACTGGATGATGATTATGCATCTTGTAGAGGTACGGGATATATCAAGGACTCCGAACCCATATAGTACTATAAAGGGAAATGAGTCTATCGAATCCGGATGAAATTCCAAGGCTTACCACGCTTCACGGCGCGTATCCCTATGGTTGCCAGTGCTGCATGGAATGTCTGGTGATCCAGTAGTCCTCGCTTGAAATTGCAAGCCTTCTTGATTCCCAAATGTTCCATGACCACTATTGCTGATACTTCATCAAGACCCTGTGAGTTCATTTCAAGCAAGAAATCAATAGCCTTCTGCTGGTGTGGAGTTAGCACTGAGTTTTCCGTTATCCAAGTTTCAACTTTACAGTCAGGAAAGATGGTCGTTAGCTCCTTTTCAATTCCCGTAGTAGGTGCTGCAATGAGCCACAACCTTGATTCAGGGCAGGTATCACCTTCTGAAATCCTGCCACTCCCGCGCAAACAGCCTTGAAGCAGGTTGTGTGCAATCTCACCTTTTCTTACCCGGCTGATTTCTTCTTGAGACATGTTACCCATTGATGTTCGTGACATTGCCGCTGCTCTGGTTAAGGCTTCATAGTGGTAGTCCCGGTAATAATACGGGCTAATTATGATGCAGTTCGGGATGTCTCTGAATGTGTTCACTGCCGTGTGTTTACCCCAAGTCAGTAACTTAACTCTTATTTGGTCTTCTTGTGGTAGCTGTTTCAGCACTGCGTTGATAAGGTTCGTCTGGGATTTGTAGCACAAGATTATGAAGTCCTCTGTAGGTCTCCCGGCAATTACCTTTGATAGCTCAAGTGCTACTTCATCTTGGTCGTTAATCAATGCAATTTTACTGCTTGAACGTCTCCATACATTAACCGTTAAGTTTCGGTAAGACTTGTACTGGTCTGGAGTAGTAAGATGTACAATATTCTTTCGGTATTTATGCTGAAGAAGATATGATCCTTTTACTCGTCCCGAAGCATCCATAATAAGACATGGCAAGAAGTCATCAGGAATTGCTTGAACACAATCAACTACAACTTGCTTTCCCTTGTATTCTCTAATAGTAACAGGTTGCCATGACAGTTGACCTAACAAGTCAGCTAGGTCTCTTTCCGTATCATTCTTCCATTTTATTGTATGAAGTAGTTCAGCACGAGTCAGAGGAAGAAGTGGAAACGAGTAGATGTCCCCGGCCTTACAGTTTACAATGTCACTGATTATGTCGCTTACAAGCGTGGGAAGATTTCTGTCTCTGTCACCGAGGCCAGCTAAGAGTTTGCCGAAATCATACGGGTTCAAGACAACATCTCTGCCGACTGAGAAGCTCTCATCCCATACTTTTATGGTTCGTGGTTTGCCTCGGTAATACAGTGAAGAAGCAGATACAAAGTCTCTTCCGCTACATCGAATTTTAATCTGAGCTTTTGTCGTGAACAGGACGATTGCATCAGTAGAATTGTCAGAACCAACACCACGCTGATTCAGCTCCCTTCCACGTTCTTCATACTCGCTTACAATGACAGCATATGAATCTTCTGGAATATTTGCTTCATCAACATATCGCTCAATCTCCTCAAGCCTCTCCAAGCAAATCAGCACGCCCTGTTTGCAATTTATCCTATTTTCAAGGTATGCCAAAAGCCAAGAAATTACAGCTGTTGATTTACCCATGCCAGGATCAAGAGAAGATAGGTAATATTTAGATTCAGCGGTTCCAGACAACATCCGAGTAAGAGTTTCCGGTATGGCGAGAACTCCGGCAAACTGGTTTGATGATGGATTGTGACCATGTTTTTCAAATGCATAAATAAGATTCTCCTTTGACTTCTGGTTAAGTGCGGAATACACAGTTACAGCACACCCTTGGCTGCCCGATGTGTTTGTACTATCTCCTGTTCTATTGTCCTACTCGGCATCTGTTCCAACTTTTCAAGATGCGTTCTTAAAGCCCTTCTTACGATTACCGAATTACTAAAGTTCTGCCCGTGGCTTCGGTAGGTCTGTTGACAAGCTGATAAGGCCGCATAAGTCAGAAGGTCCAAATTGAGATGATACTGGCTGCCGGATTGCTTTCTGATCTGTTGCTGTGACATGGATGCTCCTTTGTGATTATGATGCTGGTTAGGGTTGAGTTGGGTGGCGTCGGCTATGTTCTAAGCAAATAGATAAGCGGGCTAATGAGGTGTCATATTCGTTTTCCTTTCTATGAGTGCAACCTGTAGACACCAATCTAAACTAATTGATAAAAGTTTAGATTCGATATAAAGTCGCTGACCCTTGTCAGTAAAGGAGTTGCGGGCTATTTGTGTTTTATAGCTTGACATCAACCAAGTTTGAATCTAAAATAATAATAGCATAACACTAAAACTTTAGATTACAGGAGCCAGTCATGGCCGCTTTGAACCATCCCGAGAAGGGCGACACGATCAAGGTTGAACCGATCCGAACTGTAAAGGACGTCAAGGCGATTAAGCGGTTACTGGCGGACAAGGAGCGCGACCTAGCATTATTTACTCTCGGAATCAACACCAACCTCAGGGCATCAGACCTCTTGAGGATCACAGTAGGTATGGTGCGGAACCTGCAACCGGGTGACCACTTCGCCCTGAAGGAAAAGAAGACTGGCAAGGATAGGAACATCAGCATTAACAGGACGGTACATGCAGCAATAACGGCGCTGTTATATGTCCTGCCGGATGCCAAGGACAACGACCTGTTGTTTCAGTCGCGTAAGGTAACGCAGAGAAAACCAGTATTGAAGGATGGAAAAGAAGTGCGGCAACCAGCCAAAGGTGAAATATCTGTACCCACCTTGAACGGCCTTGTGAAGTTATGGTGCAAAGAGATTAACCTAACAGGAAATTACGGGAGTCACACGCTACGTAAGACGTTCGGGTATATGCATAGAACAATTAACAAGACGGATCTTCCTACGCTCATGCAGATGTTCAACCATAGCAGTCAGAAGCAGACTCTTGATTACTTATGCATACAGCCTGAAGAGATCAAGAACGCATACATGTTTGAGCTGTAGCCAAAATTTAAAGGTTGAGTGCGCGGTGTTTGTTTCAAAGGTACAACCTTAATAAATATTGTGTAAAAATAGGTATATAGCCAGCGCGCTCCCGTTGCAACCACGCTGGAACTGACAGTATTTACATTAAAAATATATGCATATATATAGCACTATCAAGGGGTTATCGTCGTCTCTTCAGAAGGGCACGGGGAACATGCGCGACAGCCCAATGTCCGATCAGTCCCACGCGGCAGCAAGATTACAGCAGCATCCGGTAGTGCAAGACACCGGCTCCACCATGCCGTTGTGAAAGGCTGAATGGTCACGGTGTTTAGTATGGCGTGGCTTTGGGGTGCAATGCCCGTACAGGGCAGATATGGGATGAAACCAGTTCTGTCTCAGATTTGCCCATGAAAATTGTATTTTGGAATCCAAGTAATCTCAGGTCAGAGAGAGTCTTTGACATTTTGGATGGAACAGGATATAAACCCCGTCTACGAAATAGGCAACAAAACGGGTAACAAATAGTTCCCGTGAGCTGTTTTAGTGACTGTAAGCTGTTGTTAAAACTGTTTGTTTTACGGGCGGTTAGCTCAGCTGGATAGAGTACAGGCCTCCGAAGCCTGGGGTCGTGCGTTCGAATCGCATACCGCCCACCAAATAAATTAGGGGGTTACGCAACATTGCGTAGCTCCTTTTTTTGTTTTGGTATTGTAGTTGTCCCAATTGACATCGAGAAGAATGACTTATACGACCGCAATAACTAAAATTCACTCTGTTATAATTTTTATCAGGAGAGTATTATTACAAAATACAGTGTGGTTGCAGAGCCGGAATCCAAGTGACAGCGTATGAGATTAAGTTGATAACTATCACCGAAAGGAGAACGCACATGAAATTATTTTGTTATGCAGCGGCTTTGGTTATAGGGATTGGCGCACTTACGGCATGTTCCAGCACAGGCGGGAACCAACAAACAACCGCTGGAGCAAAATCAACTGTGGCAGGAAAAGTAGCAGACGGTTACTTGTCGAACGCCGTGGTCTTTCTTGACAAAAATGCCAACTACCAACTTGATGCCAACGAACCAACTACCACTACGGATCAAACGGGTTCTTTCACCCTCTTGATTGACCCGGTCGATGTCGGCAGGTACCCCATTGTTGTTTTGGCTGTTAAGGATCAGACCGTTGATCTGGATACACACCAGGCAGTGGCAAGCACATATGTCCTTAGCATTCATGCGGTGTCAGTAACCGCAACCACCAACGGTTCATTGACCGGGATGGTAAGTAACTTCATCAGCCCGATTTCCACATTAATTCGTGAGGTCCTTGAGGCGAATCCGGGGATGACTTTTGCTGAAGCCAGCGCTCAAGTGAGAAATCAGCTGAACATTCCTGCCAATGTCAGGATTCATGGGGATTACATCTTCGGGTCATATTCCGGGAACAATCGTTCAGACTATCAGCGGATGCATCAGGTTGCACAGGAGATGGCCGGTATTATGGGTGAGCAGTCCGGTTTAGTAATGAATGACCGGACGCCACAGTTAGGCCGTTACAGACAGATGCTTGGTCAAATTGGCAACAACCTTCCGCAAATACGCGAAAATCTCAATCAAGGAGTTGGTTGGGGTAGTTCAATGAGCGCTATTCATGACAGAATCCGCAATTCTGTGGCCGGGGTTCCCGCTTCGGCGAGATTCAGGAACATCTCTTCTCTTTTTAACAACATGACAAGTCACGATTCCTTCTGGAATTTGAGCGGCGGAGCGATGCACCCAAATAATCGCCATATGCGTCAATCCCGTTCTCAACAGTAGAGCAGGTCTTTTTTTAAGGACGGCAATAACACAGACGATCAAATAAACATGGGCCATTCTCGGTTAAGGGGATGGCCTCTGTTAGTTTTGTATCCCGCTTTTTTCAACTGGTTCAGTCGCTGTCACCCCATCAGCAGTATGGTTTCAACCCGGAGAACAGATACGGTTTTGCCTCATGAATCCGGGATCTTTTCTTTGGTTTTGCTGCCTGCGGGCAGACTTCGGCGGCAGTTTTCTTGTTTTCGCAATGTCCAAGGGCGGTGGAGAGCCGCGCTGCGCTTTGGCAGAGGAGTGGAAGCAAATCGTTTTCGAGTCGGGCACCGGCGAGACGCATTTCCGGACCCAATATGCTGAGTGCGCCGATGATGGCTCCATTTGAATCAAAGACCGGAGCAGCGAGCTCCATTACCCCGATATCATGCTCCTGATCATCGATGGCGTAGCCTTGTTGTGCCACCATGGCGAGCTCGCTTCGCAACAGGTCAGGATCAGTAATTGTGCGGATGGTGAGCGGTGTCAATTCAGAACGTGACAAAAGGTCCCTCTGTCTTTTCGGCTCCATAAATGCCAATTGAACTTTCCCCGCAGCTGTGCAGTAGAGCGGCTGACTGCAGCCGACCCGCTGGGCCACCCGTACCGGGAGGTCTGATTCGACGCCTTCAAGATAGTAGGTATACCCCTCCTTGATAACGGAGAAATAGCAGGCTTCATGACTCTGCTGTTTAAGGTCGTCCAGAAAGGGACGTGCAAGGTTTTCAAAATTAATCTGCCGTGTTGCAATCTGCCCAAGTGCCCTGGTTTTTAACCCAAGTCGGTATTTCCCGGTAGAATTGTTCATTTCGATGTAGTCTTTTGCCTTCAACGTTACGACGAGCCGGAATACATTGTTTTTCTGAAGCTTCATGCGATTGCTCAAATCGGTAATGCCGAGCTCTGCATCGCCTTCCTGAAACTGCTCTAGCAGATCAAGGGCCCTCGATACAGTCTGAATTATGTAATTTCCTGCAACTGCCTTCATGCCGTTTCCTTGTGTCCTTCAAGTATGTTGATCTCGTGCATCTCCATGGAAAATAGATCGATTATCAATTGTCTGCCCCGCAATGGCATTCCTTGTCCCAGCAGCAGTTTACAGACTTCGGCAACTTCCAGGCTGGCTACAACGGCCGGAGTGAATGAGGGGTTTCCCAGTGATTGCTCAATCCCCTTGCCGGCCTGCCAGGAACGATAGATGGCCTGTATGGAGTCGTCACCCGGGAACTGGGTGGTGACATGTCCAAACCAGCCGGCGATGGCACCATGCACGAGGGGAATATTCAACGCGCCACAGACTTGAGCCAATTCCAGGCGGACCTGAATCGAATCAAGCGCATCTACCGCGACGTTACATCCTTCCAGCAAATCAGCGCCATTTTCAGAGGAAAGTGCCGTTTGGATCGGCACGATTGTTACCGCAGGGTTGATTTCGCCGATTCGCCTGGCAGCCGCTTCCACCTTGGCTGCTCCCAGGTTTGTCGGGCTGCTGAACAGCTGCCGGTTCAGATTGTGCTCCTCGAAAACATCCGGATCGATAACAACTATTGTGCCGACGCCCAGGCGGGCCAGCTCTTCCACAACATAGCCGCCCAAGCCGCCGCAACCGATCACGGCCACACGACTGCGAAACAGTGCCAGCTGGTCACTGACGGAAATACTTGTGCGATTGCGCTGATAGCGGGCCGGCAGGATGCCCCGTTCCAGGGCAACCTCCTCCACCTGTGCCACGTTCAAGCCGAATCGTCCGGCCGCCTCGACCTGATGCTTCCAGGGGAGCAACTGACCATCGGCATGATCACGTACGAAAATCGGCAGGGTCTCCATATCACCCTCCGCCCAGTAGCGGGAAGAGCGCCAGGGTGTCGCCATCGGCAAGGATGCGGTCCAGTTTGACATGTCGGTTGTTGATCATCATGATCCCCAACTCCGTGCGCGGCAGGTTCAGGCCGTCAGCCACGTCACCCACGGTAGTTCCCTCGGGATAGTCCCCGGTTTCAATGTCGAAACGCCCGGCGCGAAAAGAAGCGAATAGTTTTACGGTTACATTCATTGTCTCACTCACTAAATAATACGGTCAGTAGCAACTGGTTTGTTCCGGGTGGTACATCGCCCGATCGACCGGGGATGTTTTGCAGAAGTTCGTTCAGCTCATCTCGCTGCAGAATCAGGCCATGAGCCAGAACGAGGGGGCCAAGTTCACCCAGCAGAAGATTGAATAGTTTTACACGGACAGTCCCGCATTCGCCTGCCGCTGCTCCGCTGTCCGATATGAGGCTGATCCCCTGACGAAGTGCGGCGTAAAAGCCGCCACGTCTCATGGTGGCACCGACAAGACCCGGCATGGCAGCCGACAGAGCGACCTGTGATCCATCGTGTACAATGGCGCGGTCGAGGTCGTCTACCGGATGGTTATTAAGAAAGATGGTGGTTATCCGGTCGGTAACGTAGTCGGCCGGAATGGCAAACTGATCGCAGAGCAGGCTTTTAAGCGTGCATCCGGCAGTAACCGGAACAGTCACACCCTTCTGGAGAAGCGGGAAGAATAAATTGAGTCGGTCCGACTCCAGAGTCAGGTTCAATCGAGACGGAAATTCGTTTTCCACGCTGTTCTCCGTTTAGCTTGCATTCGTACTACCCCTGCCTATCGGAAGGTCGTTGCAGCGAGGCGGGGGGGGGTGCCCCCGCCTCGCGGGTCGTTACTACCAGTTGAATACTTCGTCCAGTTCTTCGTCTTTCATCATGAACGTCACGTTATGTGGTGCAACCGGCTCGGTGTAGAAAAAGCGCGGCAGGCGGTCATCGTGCTTGGTGAAACCGGCACGGGTGTTGAAATCCCGCTCGGCGGAAAGCACTTTCTTGCCCAGCGCCACAACGTCATCGCCGGTCATGGTAACGCCGTAGAAGGAGCCGAGCATGTCGAGCAGCGCCTGGAAAGTTTCCGGCTGATCCAGGATCGCAAAGGCGATGAACAGGCACATACCGGTGGAGTCGATGGCGGCCGTAGCGATCTGCAGGTTGCGCGACAGTTCAATCTGTCCTTCTGTCTTGAGCGGATCAACATCGCCGCCGACTTTGAGGATGTTGGTGGCGATGGCGTAACCGGCCGTATGGTCGGCACCCTGTGTGGTTGTTGCGTAGGTAACTCCGATACCCTGAACAGCGCGTGGATCATATGCCGGGAGCGCCTGATTCTTGACGACCGGTACCCGCTCGACACCAAAAACCTTGCCGGTTATTCCCGCGCCACTGCCGAGAACGCACCCCAGTGGAGTCCCTTTGCCAACTTCTTCCAGCAACCGGATTGCTCCGGCTTCATCACCAAACTCGGCGAGCCCGGCATCCATGGCAACACCGATGGTAACGCCCATTTCAATGGTGTCAACACCGAAATTGTCATCCATGTAGTCCATTTGGGCTATGGCATCCAGATTCGAGATACCGCAGTGGCCGCCGTGAGACCAGACCGTTTCATACTCCGGCTGCTTGGTGAGGTATTTGCCGCCAGCGTCGTTGTAAATCCCGGAGCATTGGATGACGCAGCCACGGTGACAACCGTGGGTAGCGGAACCGCCACGTTTGATTTCCAGCTCGGCCTGAGCTTCGCCGCTGATCTTGGAGCCGCCGGCAAACTGGCCTGTTTTGAAGTTGTTGGTCGGATAGCCGCCGGCCTCGTTAAGTACGTTGGTCAGAACGTTGGTGCCGTATGCCGGCAGGCCTTCGCCGGTGACCGGGTGCTTGCGCAGGCCTTCCACGAACTTGCGGTTGGCATCGCGGAACTTGTCTAATTCTTTGGCAGGACGCATCTTGCATTCGGCATCATCGAGGATAATGGCCTTGACGCGCTTGGCGCCCATAACGGCGCCGACGCCGCCGCGACCGCAGTGACGGGTCGGACGCAATTCAGGGTCGGTGCAGGCGATAGAAGCCGCCAGCAGTTTGCGCTCCCCGGCCGAACCGATCGTCATGTAGGCAACCTTGTCGCCATATTCCTGGCGAAGTTTTGCTACCAGCGGATAGTTGTCCAGCAGTTTGAGGCTGTTGTCAACAATGACCTTGATACCATCCTTGTTGATAACAATTTTGTACAGGTCGTCACCTTCCGGTTTTCCTTCGAGGATGACGGCGGCATAGCCGAGACGCGCCAGAACCTGGGCAGCCTGTCCGCCGGCGTTTGACTCCTTGATGGTGCCGGTCAGCGGGCTTTTGCAGCCGACAGACAGACGTCCGGTCATGGAGCCGGTGGTGCCGCTGAGCATACCGGGTGAGATGACCAGTTTGTTCTCCGCGCCGAGCGCGTGAGCGAGTGGATGAACCTCGGCAGCGACCACCAGGGAGGTCATTGCCCTGCCGCCCAGTCCGGCATACTCGCCGAGGCCGCCAACTGTTACTTTTGGGCCTCCTTTGGCCCCCATGTCAATCCGTGCAATTTTGTCCATACAGTGTTCTCCTTTCCCTTTTTCTGTGCCTTGCACAGATGAAATTCTCCTTTTCAAAGGAAGGCTGCGCCGTTTCCCGCGCAACCCAATGGCCTGTCGCCGTGGGAGGGTACCTGTAGGCGGTCAGGCTCGGAGTAAAAATGACACTACGTTATACAGTCTGCTCCATCTGCCGAAAAATAACAACACGATAGCTGGCAAAACATCTGCGGCTGAGACAGCCCCAGAAAACACCGGCACCGTAGGAAATCTGCTCCAGAAAATAAATGCCTATGAACTTCGGAAACGACAATGCCGGCTTCTTGATGGCATAATCTACGCCTCCGGCGCAGACCAGAATCATCCCGTACAGTATCCACAGAACCGGCACAAAGAGGGATAACGTGATCAGGGCGGTGGAGTAATACCGCACCAGATGATAACTCAGATAATAGGCCAGACTCCCGAGAGCCCGCAGACGCCCTGCCAGGATTGCGGGCAGACTGATTGGAAGTCCCTTCTTGCCGGTCCGCAGCCGTACAGCGGCTGCATCAAACAGCAGCAACAAGGCCGCCGGCAGCAGCGGCCACCATCCCAGGAAAGGCGCCATCAGGGAAAATGCCAGAATGAGAGCGAGCAGGGGCGGTACGACCATGCGTTTGCGTCGGTTGGGGTGGAGGATCTGCAGCATTCCTTCGGAGGTGCCGTAGTCGAAACGACGGGATGTGAATGAGCGGATCGTGCTGCGGTGCTCGTGGAGGATGTTTCCGGCCGGAAGGTAGCAGATGCTCCAGCGCCGGTCCCGCAAGCGCCAGGTCAGGTCCACGTCTTCCCCGACATGCATGCTGTCGTCGAAGCCGCCGGCGCTCCTGAATGCAGAACGACGCACGAGCAGGTTGCAGCTGGGGAGATAGAAGGTGTCGGTGCCGCTGTTTCCGACCCGCTCCCGGGAACCGATGGAAAGGCTTGACATGACCGCTTCGTAGCGGTCAACGGCCGACTCGGTGCACATGCCGTCCACCTGCCCGCCTACCGCCGCCATGGCCTGATCATTAAACGCGGGAATCAGTTCGTCAAGCCACCGCCGGGAGGCGCTGCAGTCGGAATCTATGAACGCCAGTATTTCTCCGTGTGCGCTGGCTGCGCCCACGTTGCGTGCTGCGGCCGGACCACGGCCGACACCGCCGGAAGCCAGTACCATCGCGCCGAATTCGCGAGCGACATCGGCGGAGTTGTCACTGCTGCCGTCGTCCACAACGATGACCTGGAGTTTTTCCTGTGGATAGGACAGCTGCTTGAGGGAAGTCAGGCACCGCCGCAATTCGTCGGCCCGGTTCATGACCGGGATGACGATACTTACCTCTGGACGTTCCGTGGGCTGTTCCCGGTCACTCCGCAGCCGTTCGGCGAAGCCTTTTGTTGCCAACTGCTCCATGACGGTACGTTCCGCTTCGGAAACGGTGATCACCGCTCCGCCGGCTCCCCGCCCGACCAGATCGGCCAGTGAGCGGTTCAGGCGCAGGACACAGAGAGGGGTCTTCGACATGAGGAAGATTCCCCCGTCCCGTTCCACCAGTTCCACGTTGTGCGCCAGCCGGTAGTTCATGCAGCACCTTCCCCCAGTAACCCCTCTTCGCGGAAAATCTGCATGAGAGCGGCTGCCGTGTCATCGGCGGAAAATTGATTCGTTTTTCCCGCGCGAGCCTTGATGCCGCCCGAGAGAAGGGAGAGTATCCGCTCGAAGGCAGGCAGGGATGGGTCGGGAGTTACCACCCGGACCGGGTCAGGACGGGGGACGCCGTAATCGGCTGCGACAAGGGTGGCACCGGTGGCACCGATTTCCCAGAAAGGGAGCCCCAGATGCGCCAGATCCCACTCCTCAATTTTGGCGGAGAGCGCAATCTCAAGTGCATCGACCGAAGGATAGCGCGGCGTACGAACCTCCTCGAAGAGAATCGTACAGGGAAGAGCGGCGCCGACAGTCTGTCGTGCACCCCGGTCTGAAGCCCGCTGAACCTCAACCCGCTCTTTTTTGGGCAGCAGCGAAACAGCCGCAGAGATGCAGGGCATGGCGGTTGCGGCCGCGGCAAGGGCAGGAACCGGATCATCACCACGGTCCGCCAGCCGGTTGCCGGTAAATACGAGTTTTGGCGAGAGAATGGTGACGATGCGGGCCAGAACCCGGGCGTCGGCCACCGAGTCGCCCCCTTCCAGGCCGTGATCCCAGAAGCGGATTCCGCGATCCGCGCCCATTGAAAAAGCCAGGCGGAGGGTGTCGTCAAGACGGTCGGGACCAATGGCAAGCACGGTAACGGTTGCCCCGAGGGCATCCTTGAGGTGCAGCGCCTCCTCAAGAGCCGCCAGGTCGGCCGGATTCGGAATGCGGCGCAGCCCCCGGTCGCTGATAGACGCCCCCCGGACCGTGACATTTGCGGGAGGGCGGGGGTCGTTGGTCTCCCGGAGAAGGACGAGGATGTCGAGTTTATTGTCAGACATGGAAAGTCTCCATTTAATCGGTAATGTCCCCTCTCCCCGACCCTCTCCTTTAGGCCCGTTGGGTCCACAAGAGGAGAGGGAGATTACGGAATTCCCCCTCCCTTGATGGGAGGGGGCGAGGGGGAGGGTGAAAAGTTTACGTCATCCGATACGCCACCCCGAAGCCTCCCCGGGGATAGCGCCAGCGGGTAAAGGCCTTTTTGTGGCAGACGATATAGCAGGTGCCGCACTCAAGGCAGCCGTCATGGACGAAGGTCATTTTCTGTTCCTCTTCCGACCAGGTATAACAGCGGGCCGGGCAGGAGTTGGTGCAGCCGCGGTTGTCGCAGTCGGTGCAGACCGTGGCGTCAAGAATGATATGAGGTTCACGATCGATGGTGAAGCTCGTGTTGTCGAAAATTTCGTCTATGTTCACAATGCCCTCCAGGCAGTAAAGGCGTCGGAGATGGCGTTTTTGAGGCCGACCTTCTTCTTCACCTCCCGCAGGACGAGTTTCGGGATACTCATCTTGGGGGTGCCGTCGATGCGGTAGATATGTTCCATCATGCTGCAGACCAGGTCCGGGTACTCATTGTAGATCCGGTTGATATGGAGCATCTTGGGAGCGTTCCTGAAACCCTTCAGATCCTGCATTACCCAACTCAGGTCGAGTCGTTCCTTGTAACGCTTCAGCGTCTTTGTGGTGAAGTCGTTGCGCTCGTGCGCCTCGACCACGGTCCTCCCGGCCAGGATGCCGGAGTGGGAGGCGAGGTTGATTCCTTCCAGGTTGACACCGGTGGCGTTGCAAAGAGCCGCGGCGTCGCCTGTAACCAGGATGCCGTCGCCAACCAGTTCCGGAATCATGTCATACCCCCCTTCGGGGATGACATGGGCCGAGTATTCCTGCAACCGTCCGCCCCGTACCAGTTTGGCAACCTGCGGTTGCTCCAGAAACTCGTTGAGCAGGTCGTAGGGGGTTTTGCCGCTGGTGCGCAGGCTCGCCAGGTGGAAGACCAGGCCGACCGAGAGAGAATCGTAGTTGGTGTAGAGAAAGCCTCCGCCGCGTACGCCGCCGGTGCAGCCGACAAACTCGTTGGCGAAACCCTGATCCCTGACCAGTCCGAAACGGTCGTCGATCATCTCGCGGGGCATGTCGATCAGGGCCTTGACCCCCACCGCCATCTGATCGGCATTGAAGGTGGGACGGCGCAATCCGGCTTTCTGGGCGACAAACGACAGGACACCGTCGGCGGCGATTACCACCGGGGCCTTCAGCTGTCCGCTGCGACCCTGGATTGTGACACCGGCAATCTTGCCGTCCTTGAGGACCAGGTCGTCAACGGTGGCGCGGGTAATCAGGGTGGCTCCCGCCTTGACGGCCTCCTCGGCCAGCCAGCGGTCGAAGCGGGGGCGGAACACGGTATGGCCGTTGTAAGGAGCCCGGTCGAAGTTGACGGTTTCATGCTGTACGTGGAAGCTGGCTTCCCCGGTCATGAAGGTGGTCCCCTTCTTGGAGATGTGCCGCTCGATCGGAGCCGAGGTCAAAAAATCCGGGAGCAGTTCTTCGATGGAGGTCATGCGGTGCAGGATGCCGCCGAACATGTTCTTTTCGCCCGGAAAGGTACCGCGTTCGACCAGGGCTACATCGAGTCCGGCGCGGGCCATGGTCAGGGCTGCTGAAGAACCGGCCGGTCCTGCGCCGATAACGATTGCCTGATAGGTTTTACTCATGGCGCACCCCCGATCCCTGCTTTGACGTGTTCGAGAAGGCGCGGCAGCACTTCCTTCAAGTCGCCGACAAAACCTTCATCTACGTTCGGAAAGATCGGTGCCTTGGCGTCGCGGTTGACCGCGACGATCCGGCGGGAATCCTTGATGCCGCCGATATGATGCATGGAGCCGGAAATGCCGAGGGCTACATACAGCCGAGGGGTTACAGTGCGGCCGGTCTGGCCGACCATCCTCTCGAAGCCGGTCCAGCCGAGATCGTACACCGGACGGGTGACGCCGAAGGAAACATTCAGAAGTTTGCACAACTCCTTCATCTGTTCAAAGGTAGCAGGATCGCACCCCTTGCCGGCGCTGAAAATTACTTCGGCATCGGTCAGATCAACGGTCTGGGGGTCGGGTGGAATCCGGCTGATGATGGTTGCTCCTGCGCCTGTCAGAGGTGCGGCGGGACTCCAAGTGGAGACTGCAGGTGAAGAGGGTCGAACCGTTGCCAGGAGTACCTGGCTGAGCGAGCGCGGCGGAACCGTGGCGACCAGGGGGCGTGATCCGTCCCACACCCTGGTCTCTGCTACCCGAACGCCCAGTGCCCTGCGGGAGAGGCGTACGCCGTCGGCACTCTGCCGGACGGTCACCAGCTCCGTTATGATGGCTGCTCCCAGCTCATGGGTGATAAGCGGTGCCAGGGTTGACCCGAGGTCATTGTGGGGCAGAATGATAACAGTCGCCTCTTCATCCCTAGCCAGGCAAGCAAGGTGTTTTCCGAGCAGCGCCGGAGTGTCGAGCAGGGTGTCGCCACCGGAAATACAGGTAATCGCCGGGGTGCCGTAAGAACCGAACGTGGCCAGTAGGGCGCTGTCCGGTGCAACGGCAACCGCTGCACTCCATGATGAATCGAGGATTCCGGCAAGGCGCGCCCCGTAGGAGAGCAGGCCCCGGCCGGTTTCATCGAGTTCGCCGCCGGGAAGGTCGACGAACACGAGAATTTTGCCGTTGGTGCTCATCAGATCTCCCTCCCGAGTTTGTGTCCTTCCCAGATGGCCATATCGACCTTGCGGGGGGAAACACAGTCGCCGATCCGGTACAACTCCGGCACGTTGCCCTTAAGGCTCATGTACAGGTCGTCGTCAACCTGCTGTCCCATAACCAGAACGAGGGAGTCGTAGGGGCCCCAGTCGAACCAGACATTGGAGTAGACATTGAATCCCTTGACGGTCTTGGCCCCGGCTTCGCCGCCGACTTCCATTACCGCGATGTCGGGGGTAAAGGTGACCCCCTTCTGCAGCAACCGCTGGCGTGCCGAGTAGAGGTCCTGGGTCGGTCCCAGTTCAGCGCAGATGAAGAGGCTTGAGGTGATCATGTCTACCTTTTTCCCCTGGTTGGCAATGAACTCGGCAGTGGCTGTAGCACGCTGGTGCCCGTCGTAGTCGATCAGGCAGACCTTGTCGCCCAGTTCGGCCTCGCCGTTCAGCACCTGCAGGATGTTGTAGATCGACGGGCCGTCGGCCCCGCCCACCGGGTGTCTCTTGGGTACGCTGCCGGTAGCCACGATGATCACATCCGGCTTCTCGGCCAGAAGCTGTTCCTTGGACGCCTCAACGCCGAGCTTTACTTTCACACCGGCCTTGTCCACCTGACTCTTTTCGTTTCTGATGATGACACCGAACTCGTCGCGTCCGGGTCCCTTCATGGCGGTTATAACCTGCCCGCCCAGAGCTTCGTTTCGGTCGATGAGGGTGACGTTGTGGCCGCGCCTGCCGGCCATCTTGGCGGCCCACATGCCGGCTGGTCCACCGCCGACGATCGTTACTTTCTTCTTCACGTTGGCTTTTTCCAGGGTTCCTTCGCCCCATTCCTTCTCCCGGCCAACTGCCGGGTTCTGGACGCAGCCAAGGGTCTTGTTCATGCCGATCCGGCCGATGCATCCCTGGTTGCAGGCGATGCAATAGCGGATGTCATCCAGCCGTCCTTCCAGCGCTTTTTTGGGGAGGAACGGGTCGCAGATCAGCCCGCGGCACATACCGATCATGTCGGCCTGGCCGGCAGCCAGTACTTTTTCGGCCATGACCGGGTCGTTGATCCTGCCGGTGCAGAAGACCGGCAGCTTGATTTTTTCGCGAATCCCGGCAGCAAGCGGGATGGTGTAGCCGAGCGGGGAATGCATTGAACCTTCCACCAGGTACAGGTTGTAGAAGGTGGCGATGGAAAGATCCATGAAATCGATCAGCCCCGATGCCTCGAAGAGGGCGCAGATTTCCTGCACCTGCCCCAGGTCGAGTCCGCCCGGAATCATCTCGTCGGCGCACATCCGGATGCCGAGGGTGAAGTCGTTGCCGACCGCCTTCCGTACTGCGGAGATGAACTTGAGAGGTGCCCGCATACGGTTTTCCAGGCTCCCGCCGTATTCGTCATTACGGAAGTTGGTGAGCGGTGAGAGGAATTGACGCGCCAGACTGGAGTGGCCGAACTGGATCTCTACCCCGTCAAAGCCACCTTCACGCACATGGATGGCGCTCTTGGCAAAATAGCGGGCCACTTCCTCGATGTCTTCCGGTTCCATCGCCTTGGGGACCTCACGGAACAGGACGTCCGGAATCGGCGATGGGGCCCAGATCGGCAACCGGGAGAGGCTGCCGTCACCCTGCTGACCGTTGTGATTCAGCTGGGCGAAGATCTTGGAGTCGTACTGGTGCACGTAGTCGGTGATCTTCTTGAAGCCGGGAATCACCTCCGCATGGTAGACATCGATCAGTTTTTCGTAGGCCATGTCGGTCGGATGGACCGTCAACTCCTCGGTGATGATGAGACCGGCTCCTCCCTTGGCCCGCTCACCCCAGTAGTACATCTGGCGTTCACTGGGGAGATTGGCTATCGCCAGGTTGGTCAGGTGCGGCTGGAAGGAGATGCGGTTTTTCACCTCGGTCGTGCCTATTTTGAGGGGTGAGAACAGATTCGGAAACATCATGGTTTATGGCTCCTAAATACATTTATAAATTTTGCAGGGGCGTATTGCATACGCCCCTGTAGCAACTGGCGCAGTGTCAACATTTGCACCAGGGCGCAAGCATTGCGCCCCTACAAAAACATTTTTATTACGCTGCAGTCTGCAGCCGATTGTCGGCGATGGAAGTCACGCAGCGCTCAAGGCACTCCGGATCACCGCCGTTGATATCGTTTTTCAGATGCCACGCCACGGCCGGACAGCCGCCGTGACACTGGTCGAAACGCGTGCACTCCTCGCAGGAATGGATGCGCAGGTTACGGAATGATGCATATATTTCCGAGCCGTCCCAGATCTCCTGAAAGCTGCTGGTACGGAGGTCGCCGGCTTCAAAACGGTCGCTCTGCAGAAAGGCGCAGGGATACATGTGACCGGTCGGATTGACGCAGCAGGTAAGCTTGGCCGCGCCGCACAGGTTGAGGCCCAGACCCTGGCGTTCCTGTGACGTCAGCGAGAAGAAACTGTCGCCGGTGCGCACGTCGCCGCTTTTGGCCAGCCAGTCGGAAAACGCCAGCAACTGTTCAGGGGTCGGCCGGAGGGATTCCCAGTTGTCGGCGCCGCGCCCTGAAGGACGGAAGCGGCTGACACGCAGTGAAACGCCGAGAGAGCGGGCCAGTTCGTGCATGGCCGGGATCTCATCGGCATTGTGAGTGGTAAGGACGGTATTGATGCTTGCAGGGATGGAGGTTGCTGCCAGAAGCTTGACGGCCTTTATCGCGGCGTCGTAGACTCCTGCCCCGCGGACGGCGTCACAGGTTTCCCGCTTTGCTCCGTCCAGACTCACCTGGATGGCCACCAGGCGGTTGGAGGCAAGCCGGGCGACCAGTTCGGGAGTGATCAGGGTGCCGTTGGTGGAGATGCAGGTCATGATGCCATGACCGTGACAGGCGGCCAGAATCTGTTCAAAGTCAGGGCGGATAAACGGCTCGCCGCCGCCGAAATTGACCTGAAAGACACGCGCTGCGTGCAGTTGCTCCACCAGATCAAGGGCTTCGGCTGTAGAGAGCTCGTTTTTGGCCGGATCACCGGACGACGAGAGGCAGTGGCTGCAGCGAAGATTACACGCCTGTGTGACTTCCCAGGTCAGATTCACCGGGGAGCGCATCCCCATTTCGACATATTTATTGCTCATGGAGAAATCCTTTTTCCAGGAGTTGCGTTACGAATTTTTGTAAGGCCTTCTTTTCGGAATCGGATGTACCGGCGGGAAATTCATCCCTGCCTCGTACGGTTCCGTAATAGTCGGCGGGTAGGAGAGTGCCGGTGGCTGCGAAGAGCAGGCGCGGTCCCTTGCAATCATAAAACAAGAGACCGAACCCCTCTTGCCGCGCGCGGCAGGACGGATGCAGCTTTATGCCTGCCGCAGCCATCTTAGTAAACCCCGCAGATGCCGTCGATTGCGAGCTCTTCAACCTGGATTTCCTCAAGAATACGGGGTTCCTCGGTGCCGCATGTTTCAACTGCCTGTACTTCTGTTTCCATGTTATTCTCCTTTCGTTCTTTGTCGCACCGATTCAAGGTGCGCTGTGGTATGCGATACTTATTGCAACGGCAGTGCCAACAAATATAACGTCGATATATAGTGCATTTTCAACGGGTTAATACCGATGTGTTTATATGCAACGTTATGGTGTGTGGAAAAATTGGACATATTCCAAATTACGGATTCGTTCTTAACTTGAGCTCTGTGTGGCAAATATCAACAGTGAGTAAAATATCTACAATATTTTAAACCTGCGTTCTGTAAGTTTAGCACCACATCCGGAAATAGGAACAGGACCTGCATAGGAATTGTTTCTGAAAACGCAGTTACGTTGCACTGTTTTGGAAAAGTGCAGATCATTTCGAGCCTGGAAGGATGCCCCATGTATAATAATAATTCCTGCTGCTCGCATTGCGGTACGCGATACCCCGACATGAAACAGTGGCCGATAACCTGCCGGAAGTGCGGCAACACGAATTATCTGAACCCGATACCGGTGGTTGTGCTGCTTGTACCCGTGGGGAATGGCCTGGTGGTGGCCAGAAGAAATATCGAACCGCAAAAAGGAACTCTTGTGCTGCCGGGGGGGTATCTGGATATCGGCGAGACCTGGCAGGAGGGGGCCGTGCGGGAGTTGTACGAGGAGACCGGTATACGGATATCTGCGGATGAAGTCACTCTGTACGATGTTCAAAACGGCCTGGACAATACCCTGGTAATCGGCGGACTGGCGCGGCAACAGCCCGTAAACTGCCTGAAACCGTTCTCATCTTCTGAAACGCTGGAAATTTCGCTGATCGAAGAACCGATTGAACTCGGTTTTCCGTTGCACAACCTCTGGGTGCGGAGGTACTTTGCCGAGAGAGGTACTCTGGTGGAAAAGCTATGAATCCTAAACCAGAAAGAATTTTTTTGCTTCATGATTACTTCGTGATTTCTTGGATTTAGAACTTAAAATCTTGAAGTGATCTTGAGGTAATCATGAGGCTGAAAAAGGTTTTGTCTCCTACATAACTATAAAATGAAAACCACTCATTCCAACATAATCAAGCTGTACGCCTTCTCCTTCCTGCAGATGACCCTCTTCCCGATGGCGATCATCACGCTGTTCTGGAAGGATCACATCGGCCTCTCCCTTACCCAGATCCTGCTGCTGCAGGGAATTCTCTCCGTCGTCATGGTGCTGATGGAGTACCCGAGCGGTTACATCAGCGACCGGATCGGCTACAGAGTTTCCCTCACGCTGGCGGCGCTGCTCGGCATGGTAGGCTGGTGTGTCTACACGGTTGCCGGCACCTTTGCCCATGTCATGGTCGCCGAGATTCTGCTGGGAATCTCTCTTGCCTTCATCAGTGGTTCGGACAGTGCATTGCTGTATGAAACCCTCAAGCAGGAAGGATCGGAGCAGCAGTATGCCCGCCATCAGGGGCGCATGAGCGGTTATGCCCAGGCGGGCGAAGCGATGGGGGCGGTTTTTGCGGGGGTGTTGTACGCCTATGCGCCGCTGCTCCCGTTTTTCCTGCAGATCGGCGTCTGGTTCCTGGTGATTCTGATAACCCGTTCCCTGGTCGAACCGCACCGCGACATCGCTCCACACGCGGGCCATCTGACAGAGGCGCTTCGTACGGCGCGCTATGCCTTTGTCGAAAACAAAGCGCTGCGCTACACCATCCTGCTCAATTCGGTACTGGGTATTGCCTCGTTTTATCCGGTCTGGCTGATCCAGCCCTACATGCAGCACGCGGGGGTGCCAGTGACCTGGTTTGGCCCGGTATGGAGCGGTGCGAACCTGACCGTGGCCTTTTTCTCCCTGACCAGTCATCGTGCCAATGGTTTTCTGGGTGAGCGGTTCATGGTGCTGCTGTTTCTGGTGCTGACCGTTGCGGGGTATTTGGGGTTGGGGTTGGTCGGCGGGATGTGGGGTTTTCTGTTCTATTACCTGCTGACGAGCATGAGGGGGTTCAGGGGGCCGATGATGCTCAATCTCACCCAAAAGGAAACCCCGTCAGCCAACCGGGCCGGTATTCTTTCGTTGCAGTCGCTCTGCTTCCGTCTGCTGTTCGTCTGCACCGGACCGCTGGTGGGGATGCTGGCCGACAGGGGTGGGGTACGCGAAGCCTTTCACTATCTGCTCTATGCCTTTCTGCTAGTTCTGCCGCCACTGGTCTTCCTGTTTTTACGGAGCCTTCCAAAGGACAATGACAGGGTTTCGGCAGCGCCACAGTAACGGTACCCTTAGCGGGTAAATCTCTCCTTGAAACAATAAATCCGCGGCAATTTGAAATAACCGTTTTCAATTTTTTTTTGCGTGTTATTATAAAGCAGTTTAATCGAAACCGTCCGTATGCAATGACTCCGGTTTCCTGGGGATGGCCAAATGCCGACTGATAATCCGAAAGAGCCTCTGATACTGGTTGCTGAAGGTGACAAGAGCCGCGCTGGGGTGGAGAAACTTTCATTTCAGGAAGCTCGGGGAGAGTATTGGGAACGAATCTTCGATGCGGTTCCCGAGCTGATTGCCATTATCGACCCGGACCACACCATAACACGTGTCAACAAGGCCATGGCCGACCGTTGTGGTGTTGCGCCGGAAAATCTTGTCGGGAGGAAATGTTACGAGGTTGTGCATGGGCTCTCTCAACCGTTGGCCGGTTGCCCCCATGCCAAGGTGTTGCTGGATGGGCAGGCGCATAGTGCGGAAATCGAAGAGCCGAGGTGTAACGGAGTTTTTGATGTCACGGTATCACCTCTTACCGCTGAAGAGGGGCGCGTTATTGCCTCTGTGCATATCATGCGCGATGTCACCTCTCACAAACAGGCGGCCCGGTTGCTTGCAGAGAACGAAATCCGCCTGCGCACCCTGGTTCAAACCATCCCCGACCTGGTCTGGTTAAAAGATGTGGATGGTGTTTATCTGGCCTGCAACAGGATGTTCGAACGTTTCTTTGGAGCCGGGGAAGCGGACATCATCGGTAAAACCGACTACGACTTTGTGGACAGGGAACTGGCTGATTTCTTCCGGGAGCACGATCGTAAAGCAATGGCTGCCGGAGAACCGAGCAACAACGAGGAATGGATCACCTTTGCAGACGATGGCCAGCAAGCATTGCTGGAAACCATCAAAACACCGATGCGTGACAGCAACGGGAGGCTGATCGGTGTGCTCGGTATCGCCCGCGACATAACCGAGCGCAAGCAGGCGGAAGAAAACAGTCTGGAAATGGAACGCAAATACCAGCAGACCCAAAAGCTGGAGAGTCTCGGAGTGCTGGCGGGAGGCGTTGCCCACGACTTCAACAATATCCTGACGATCATCCTCGGACACTGTTATGTTTTGGAAGAGGAGCTTGAATCCGGCATTTCCGGTAAAGATCATGTTCAACAGATCGAAGCTGCCGCAACCCGTGCTGCCGAGCTTTGCCATCAAATGCTGGCATACGCGGGGCAGAGCCCGCAGGTAAAGGTCTGGGTCAATTTGTGGATGTTGGTGGACGATGTTGTGAAGATGCTTTCATCAGCGATCAAAAAAAATGTCACCATAGAGCATGATATCAGCCGGGATGTGCTTGTGATAACCGGAGACAATGCTCAGATACAACAGGTTGTCATGAACCTGATTATCAACGCAGCCGAAGCAATCGGTGACAAGAACGGCACTATCAGGGTTGTTCTCGGCAAGAAAATTGTTATTGAGGAACAAGACGAGTCGGATTTTCTGGGTAATGCCATTCAACCCGGCAGGTATGCCTGTCTTGAGGTCTCGGATACCGGATGCGGAATAGACGAGGAAACAAGGAAACGGATATTTGAGCCGTTTTTTACAACCAAGTTTACCGGACGAGGATTGGGGATGTCGGCCGTGCTTGGTATTATCAAGTCACATGGCGGGGTGTTGCAACTGGCCAGCACCCCTGGCGTTGGTACGACATTCAAGGTTTACTTCCCTCTTCCGGACGAGACCTACACTGTTGAAGCTGTTCCGGCTTATGAAAAAACTCCTCTTGCCAAGGTCAGCGGTACCATATTGCTGGTGGATGACGAAGTTGAAATACGTGCCATCGACTCGATATTGCTGAATACGATGGGCTTTTCCGTCATAACCGCACTAAATGGCCGTGAAGCGCTCGACATCTTTAGCCTTCATGAAAGCGAGATCGATAGTGTCCTGTTGGATCTGATCATGCCGGAAATGGGCGGTCTGGAGACCTACCGTTTTCTGAGGGCTGTCTCGCCGGACGTGCCGATCGTGTTTTGCAGTGGGTACGACATCGAAGCGATTTCGGCTGTTGTTGAAACGGATGATCATGCCGAGGTAGTCAAGAAACCATTCAAGCCCGACCAGTTACGCGAAGTACTGCTCAAGGTTATGGGACATGGCAGCAACTGATTTTTGAATGATTTTTCACATACAAATTGACGTCCCATTCCCATTCATCCCCCGCAGCTTGCGATAAAGCGTGTTTCTGCTGATACCCAGCTTACGCGCTGTTTCTGCGATATTGCCTCCGCTTTGTGCCAGTGTTGCCGAAATAATGCGATCCTCCATATCGGCAAGCAGCAGTTCACCATTTGTCGATGATGAAAGCGAGGAACAATCGGCTCCTTCGCTGCATTCGGCCTGCTCCAGAAAATCTTCCGGCAGATCTTCCACCGTTATCTCGTTTCTCTCGCCCAGCAGCGCAACCGCGGTTCTGAGCAGGTTATGCATCTGGCGAATGTTGCCCGGCCATGGGTGTATCCCGAAAATCCTCAGGACTTCCGCGCTGATGCCGATCTGCCGGTTTTCCCTGGCCAGACCGCTCAAGATCGACCGTGAGAGTTGTACCCGGTCATGCCGTTCCCGCAAACTCGGCACCGTCAGCAGAAGCCCGTTCAGCCGGTAGTACAGATCCTCGCGGAATTTACCAGCAGCGACCGCGTCTCGAACCCGCCGATTTGTGGCACAGATAACGGCAATATTGACCTGGTAACTTCCGCCTCCGCCAAGGGGTGAAACCGTACGATCCTGAAGTACCCGCAGCAGGCGTGCCTGGAGATTGAGCGGCATTTCGCCGATTTCGTCAAGGAACAGCGTGCCGTTGTCAGCCTCCCTGATCTTGCCGATGTTCCCTTTGCGCTTTGCTCCGGTAAAAGCACCTTCCTGATAGCCAAAGAGTTCCGATTCAAACAACCCTTCCGGAATCGAGGCACAGTTGATCGGCACAAAGGGCCCGCTCCGGCGTGGTCCTTCCTGATGAAGGCCCCGCGCAAGCAGTTCTTTTCCTGTTCCTGACTCACCTTCTATCATGATCGGAATGTCGTGTTCTATGACCCTGAGAGCCTTGTTGATAACCGCTTGCATTGTGGGATCGCCATGTTCAAGTTCTGCCAGCAACACCCCCTCCGAAGCCGGGTTACGTCGCGCCGATTTGACGATTTCCGCCGCCTTGGGACTGGTCGGCAGAAACGTGACCGGTGAAATTACCGTGCCGGCCCAAACGCGACCAAACACCTCGGCCCCTGAGCGCAACGGGAGTTTCAGGACCGGCTGCGGGACAAAGCGGGTCTGCTCAAGCAGTTTTGCCAGTGAAAGTTCGAACAGAGAGGAAAAGGTTTGTCCGAGCATCCTTGATCTGTCAAGGCCAAGCTGTAAAAGAGCACAGCGGTTGGCGGCAATAAAATGGCCATCGGGAGAAAAGACCGCGATACCCTCATACAGCGTGCCGATGAATTCAGGTCTCAGGTGAAAACAGATGATGATGTCATCGGGGAATTGCGGTGCAAACATCTGGTTTTCTATCATCTGGGCCGAAAGTCGCACCAGCGCCGTGGTATGCTGCTGGTGAACCCGGTAATCACCCGAAACATCCAGAGCCCCCAGAATGCCCCCCTTCGGATTGAAGATCGGAGTAGCGGAACAACTGAGGAAGCGGTTCTTGTCGATGAAGTGTTCACTGCTGTGAACCTGGATCGTCATCTGCTCTTCAAGGGCGGTGCCGATCGCGTTGGTGCCATTCACCGCTTCCGACGAGATGCCTCCCGGTTTCAGGAACACCTTTTGAGCCTGCTCCACAAAATCCGGATCACCGATTGAATGCAGTACGACACCATCGCTGTCGGCCAGCAATACCATGCTGGATGTGCCGGCT
>Ga0172380_10000852_pt1 | contig 55193 bp, 56 predicted proteins | sample Leawe162metaG_FD_119747 | JGI IMG/M metagenome (GOLD analysis project Ga0172380, IMG submission 119747) | Leachate microbial communities from a municipal landfill in Southern Ontario, Canada - Leachate well 162 metaG | ecosystem: Engineered > Solid waste > Landfill > Unclassified | place... | reverse complement strand
GTTGCCGTTGCGGTCCATGACCAGCATGCCGTCGTCGGCAGATACCCAGCCGGTGCCGGTCTTGATGCCGTCGGCGTTGTGGTCGAAGAGGGTGGGGGCGTTGGGATCGATGCCGACGGTTTCCAGGCCGTCACCGTCGAGGTCCAGGGTGAGGGGGTCGAAGACGAGGCGGAATTTTTGGGCGGCGGTGAAGAGGTCGTCGATGGCGTTGTCGAGGGGTTTAAAAAACTCACCCAGCCATTTACCGAAGTCCATAAGCCCGTCCAATACACGCTGCTCCACGACAGAGTAAGGCAGGTACTCGTATGGGTGAACCTCAATATCCGGATGCGGCACATTCCCGGCATCCAGCAGGTTCCTTGCAAAGGTTGCGCAATTCAGTCCCAAGCCATCACCACCCAGGAAATATGTCGAAGTCGAATCTGTGCGTACTTGATTTGCATAGTCCGTCATGGCGTCGTACTGCGCCTTGGTGATTTCCGGGCCAAAGGGGTCAGCTTCGCTTTGTTTTTTCTCATGAACATCATATTCATCCTCTCCTGCTCAGAATCCGAATTCGATTTGTGTTTCCATGCCAACGCATCAAGCCCGGTTCGAGAGGCTTGTTGGGCTATCGCAGGTTATTTCCAGACGATCCAGGCTCCCATCAGAAACAGCTAATGGGCAATACAAATAAACACAATTAATGCCGACATAATATTATTCTATTTGAATAGCGTCATGGTTAACAAGCTACCAATGCAAATTTTGCATACGACTTTTGGATTGAAACGGGACGTTTTTTCACGCCGCCACTCTCCACACCCCATCATTCGCAGCCTTGAGCGCACCGCCATCGTCCATGCGCTCATCCAAACTTTCCGCCATGCCGCCGGTGTCGGCCCAAGCGTCGAGCAGTTGGTCGAGGAGGGCAAGCTGGGCTTCGCGGGTGGTGGCGGCGCTGTATTGGGTGAGCAGGTTTTGCAGGGTGGCCGATTGGGTGGCGGCTTGCCTCAGGTCGCGCAGCACGCCGCTGCCTTGCATGTCGGGCAGCGCACAGACCGTGCTGGTGTCGAGCGTACTGGTGAATTCGCGGTGGAAGGTATCGGCGGCGAGGTTGCACCCGCAAGGAGTAGGCCGGTGGGTTCCCCGCTGCTGCGCAGCGACCCTTCCGCTCATATCGCCTGATGTACCAGTGCTGCCATCAGTGCGGGTGTAGGTCCCAAGACCGGCGATCTGGTTTTTATTGGCGAGGGTCTGGCTGTTGGCGGTTTGGGCGGTGCTGATGGAAGCGATGCCGAGGCTGTTGAGGGTGAAAAGTTCGTCGCCCTGAGAAATGCCGTCCTGGTTGAGGTCGCGCCAGATTTGCAGTCCGGTGAACTGGGCGTCCGCGCTGCTGATGTTGCCGTTGCTCTTCAGGGTGCTGTCGCCGAACAGTTCGCGGCCAGTGTCGATGCTGCCGTTGCCGTTGCGGTCCATGACCAGCATGCCGTCGTCGGCAGATACCCAGCCGGTGCCGGTCTTGATGCCGTCGCCGTCGAGGTCCAGGAAGCCCCTGAACAAGTACGTGAGGTCATTGCGAGCGGAGCGAGGCAATCTTGTTTTTCAAAGAGTTGCGAGATTGCTTCGTCACTTCGTTCCTCGCAATGACCACTTGTTCAGGGTTTCCCTAGCTGGGCAGCCACTTGGCGGGGTCGATGCCCCATTTCTCGAACGCTTCATGGCTGACAATCTTGTCCTCACAGTTGTGGCGCGCCAGGTCGATTTCTTCCGGCGGGAGGTAATGCTGCTTGCTGGCGTGGAAAAACACTTTTACCTTTGGTTGCAGCATCTTTTCCGTGTTCTGTTCCAGCACGATGCCGAGGCGGTTGCTGCTCAGACGCACCAGTGAGCCGCTGGGGTAGATGCCGAGGGTGCGGATAAAGGACTGCACCATTTCCGGGGCGAAGTGGTATTTGCTCCATTCCAGCAGTTTCCTGAGCGCCTCGGTGGGGGGCATGCCCTTGTGATAGACGCGCTCGGAAGTGATGGCGTCGTACACGTCGACAATCGCGCCCATCTGACCGTAGAGCGAGATTTCATCACCCTTCAGCTTGTTGGGGTAGCCGGTGCCATCGAAGCGCTCATGGTGCTGTCCTGCCACATCGAGGGCAATCTGGCTGATGCCGGGCGTGTTCTGCAGAATGATGATGCTCTGCACCACGTGGGATTGCATTTTGCTGAATTCGGCATCGGTCAGCTTGGCCGGCTTGTTCAGGATGCTGTCCGGCACCTTGGCCTTGCCGACATCGTGCAGCAGGGCGCCGATGGTGATTTCCTTGATGATGTCGCGCGATAGCTTCAAGCCACGGGCAAAGGCAACCATCAGCGCACAAACCGAGACCGAGTGCTGGAAAGTATATTCATCGTGGGTTTTCAGGCGCGCCAGCGGGATCAATGCATCCTGGTGGCGGAAAATCGAGTCCACCATGCTTTCCACCAGCGGTTCCACCTTTTCCATCTCGATCTGCTGGCCCAGGCGAATGTCGGTAATGATGCCCTTGACGATGCGGTTGGCCTCGCCGTGCAGCTTGCGCGCGCGGAACGCTTCTTCGGCCAGGGAGACGGCAGCAACCGGCGTGGGTTTGTCTTCAGCGATGTGCAGGATTTGCTCCTGGATTTCATCGCTGACTTCCTCCCGCGTCTTGCCCTCGGCAATATCCAGCCCCTTGCTGGTGTCGATGTATAACTCGTGGACGCCGATTCCGCGCAGTTCCACGGCAACATTTTCATCCTTGACGATAAAACGGTTGGTTGCAAAGGGGTGATCCATCCAGCCGCAATTCAGGTCGTGGATGTACATGCCGGGAAACAGCTGTGCGATGTCGATTTTTTTGATCATGCCGGGGTCTGGGGCGAAAATTGATATGACATTGTAGCTTCTAAAGCCAAAATGAAAAAGGCGGCCCGCAGGCCGCCTTTATTGCATTGCCGAATGCTGTCTTACTTGGCTGGTGCCGCTGCCGCGGGGGCCGCTGCATCCGTGATCTCGATCTTGGCCTTGGCCTTCATGTCGTCAACCAGCTTTTTCAGGTTCTGCTGCTGTACCTGCTGGGACAAGCCCGGCTTGACCTGGTCGAATGGAGGCGCCTGGAGCGGACGGGAATCTTCCAGCATGATGACGTGATAGCCAAACTGGGATTTTACCGGCGCTTCAGTAAATTTGCCTTTTTCCAGCTTGGCCACTGCCTCGCCAAACTCCGGCACCATGCTGCGTGCATCAAACCAGCCAAGATCGCCGCCCTGCGCCTTTGAACCCGGGTCTTTGGATTTTTCCTTGGCCAGTTTTTCGAAAGCCTTGAGGTCTTTTTTCAGCTTGGCGATGATGTCTTTTGCGTCAGCTTCCTTTTCCACCAGGATATGGCGCGCCTTGTATTCGCTGCCGGTCATCTGGGCCTTGATCTTGTCATACTCGGCTTTCAGCATGTCGTCGCTGACCGGGTTGTTCTTGATGTAGTCCTGCACGAAGGCATTGGCCAGGATGGACTGCCTGGTCAGGTCGATCTGGTCCATGACTTCAGGGGTCTTGTCCAGGCCTTTCTTGAGTGCTTCCTGGGAAACCAGCAGTTGCATCGCCAACTGGTCGATGATGGACTTGCGTGTCTCGGCGTTGTCCGGCTGGCCCATGCCCGCGCGCTGCTTGATCAGCATTTCGACGCGGTTTTTGCTGATGGGTGAGCCGTTCACGGTGGCGGCAGACTCACTCTTTGCAACAGGAGCGGCGTTTTTTGCATTTTCGTCGGCGTTGCAGGCGCTCAGGGTAAGCAGTGATGCTGCGCTGGCCAGCAGAATGCGTGATTTGATTGACATCATTTACAGTTCCTTAACATGATTGGACAAGGGTAATAAAACACAGGGTCAAGCGGCCTTAAAGCTCTCCAGGTGCATAGGCATTTATGCTCAAGGCATGGATCTTGGTTTGCATCAGATTGCCGAGGGCATTATATATCAGGCGATGGCGCTTGATGGTTAACAATCCCTCAAACTGGGGTGACACAATGGTGAGATTGTAATGTCCGCCGCCACTCCTGGCGCCAGCGTGTCCGGCGTGGAGCGCGCTGTCGTCGCCGATTTCGATCGTTTCCGGCGCGAGTGTGGCAAGTCTTTGTTGCATTTCTTCTATCGTGGTCACAATACTTTCCTGAACGGTTTGACACTGACCCTGGCATAAACCCCAGCGGCCACATAGGGGTCGGCCTCGGCCCAGGACTGTGCTTCCTGCAGCGAGGGAAACTCCGCCACGATCAGGCTGCCGGTGAACCCCGCCGGTCCTGGATCATTGCTGTCGATGGCGGGAAAAGGCCCGGCCAGCAGCAGGCGGCCATTCTGCTGTAGTTCCGTGAGGCGCGCCAGATGCGCCGGGCGGGTGGCGAGGCGCTGTGCGAGACTGTCCGGCGCATCCTCGCCCTGAATGGCGTAGAGCATCAGGAGCCTTTCTCTTCTTCAATATACTTGGACAACATCAGGCCCTGCAGAATGACGAAGGCGAACATCAGCCCCATGCTGCCAAAGAGTTTGAAGTTGACCCAGTCATCGGTGGAGTAGTTGAAGGCAACATAAAGATTGAGCATGCCCATCAACAGGAAGAACCCCATCCAGCTCAGATTCAGGTTGCGCCACACGAAATCCGGGGCGGAGAACTGCTTTTCCATCATGGTGCGTATGAGATTTTTGCGGAACAGGCCCGCGCTTGCGGCCAGCGTCACGGCAAACAGCCAGTACAGCACGGTGGGCTTCCACTTGATGAAGGTCTCGTCATGCAGGAACAGGGTCGCGCCGCCGAACAGCGTGATGATGGCCAGGCTCACCCACAGCATGGTCTCCACCTTGCGATGCCTGTACCAGACCCAGCCAATCTGGCCGAAAGTGGCAACCATGGCGACTGCGGTGGCGGTGTAGATGCCATATAGCTTGAAGGCGGCGAAGAACAGGATGATGGGGAAAAAATCGAACAGGAATTTCATTTTTGGGTGGCTTCATTTCAATAGATCGAGCATTTTGCTATGATTAACGTCCTTCTTACAAGTTCCCCCTGCATGCCAAAGATTGACTTGCACAGTCACTCCACCATTTCCGACGGTTCCTACACGCCAGCCGAGCTGGTGACTTACGCTGCATCCAAAGGCGTTGAAATCATGGCGCTGACCGATCATGACGATGTTGGCGGCCTGGCGCAGGCGCGCATCGTGGCCGAGGAGCTGGGCGTCAGTCTGATTAACGGGGTTGAAATATCCGTGACATGGAACAAGCGCACCATTCACATTGTCGGCCTGCGCGTGGACCCAAGCCATCCCGGGTTGCTGGCGGGGCTGGAGTCGATTCGCGCTGGAAGGCTGACACGGGCCGTGGCGATTGCGGCGGAGCTGGACAAGGCGGGGATCACCGGTAGCCTGGAAGGCTCGCGTGCCTATGCCAGGGAGCGCATTATCAGCCGCACTCACTTTGCACGTTTTCTGGTGGCGCAGGGTTATGCCAAGGATGTGAAAACGGTGTTCAAGAAGTTTCTGGTCAAGGGCAAGCCAGGCCATGTGTCGCACCAGTGGGCAGACATGAGCGATGCCATCGGCTGGATCAGGAACAGCGGCGGCGTGGCGGTGCTGGCGCATCCGGGCCGTTACGATATGGGTAAAACCACCCTGCACGGGCTGTTTAACACCTTCAAGGAAGCCGGCGGCGAAGCGGTGGAAGTGGTGTCAGGCAGCCATACCGTTGACCAGTACCGCATTTTTGCCGAATTCGCGCAGCTTTATGAGTTGCAGGCTTCAGCTGGCTCCGATTACCACGGCCCGGCGCATAATTATTTCGACATGGGCAGGCTGCCTCCCTTGCCGTCCGGTTGCGTGCCGGTGTGGCAGGGCTGGCCGGAGTTGGCACAATTTGAGGCACGGCGCATCAGCGCCTGAAACCAGGAGCATTCTTTACTTGTCACAGTTTTTTACCATTCATCCAGACAATCCCCAGCCGCGCCTGATCCGGCAGGCGGTGGACATCATCAGGGACGGCGGCGTGGTGGTGTATCCCACCGATTCCTGCTACGCCCTGGGCTGCCAGATTGGCGACAAGGACGCGATGCAGCGCATCCGCGATATCCGCGGCGTGGACGAGCGCCACCATTTCACCCTGGTGTGCCGCGATCTTTCCGAGCTGGCGCACTACGCCCGGGTGGACAACCAGCAATATCGCCTGCTCAAGGCCAATACGCCGGGCAGTTACACTTTCATTCTGCTGGCCACCAAGGAAGTGCCGCGCCGCCTGCAGCACCCGAAGCGCGCCACCATCGGCCTCAGAGTGCCGGATCACCCGGTGGCGCTGGCCTTGCTGGATGAACTGAAAGAGCCGCTGCTGAGTTCCACCCTGATGCTGCCGGGGGACGAGGATCCGCTGAGCGATGGCGAGGAAATCCGCGACCGGCTGGAAAAACAGGTGGACCTGATTCTCGATGCCGGCAGTTGCTGTATCGGGATGTCCACGGTGATCGACCTGACCGGCAGCGAGCCGGTGTTGATTCGTGCCGGCAAGGGTAGCCTCGAACCTTTCGGACTCGAAGCTTGACGATCATGAAGCTTGCCCTGATCGTCCCCCTCTCTCCTAACTCTCTCCCGAAAGGGCGTGCCCGCAAGGGGTATCACCGCCGGGATTGGCGGCAAAGCCGCTCAATCCGGCGAGAAGAGGGGCGAAGTTTCGCTACGCGAGGTTTGTTTTAATGGAACTTACCCTGATTCAGCAAATTGCGGTTTACGCGCTGCCGGTGATTTTCGCCATTACCCTGCACGAGGCTGCCCACGGTTACGCCGCCAGGCATTTCGGTGATACCACGGCCTACATGCTCGGGCGCATCAGCGTGAACCCGCTGCGTCATATCGACCCTGTCGGCACGGTGCTGGTGCCGCTGGTGACGCTGGCGCTGGGCGGTATCCTGTTCGGCTGGGCGAAACCGGTGCCGGTGAATTTCAGCCATCTGCGTAACCCCAAGCGGGACATGCTGTGGGTCGCCGCTGCCGGCCCCGCGGCTAATCTGGTGATGGCGCTGTTCTGGGCGCTGGTGATGAAGGCCGGGCTGTCCATGCCGGAAAACAGCCTGGGACTGCCCATGGCGCTGATGGGCAAGGCCGGCATTACGATCAACGCCGTGCTCATGGTGCTCAACCTGCTACCCCTGCTGCCGCTGGATGGCGGGCGCATTGCCGTCAGCCTGCTGCCATCGCCCCTGGCCTATTCCTATTCGCGCCTCGAGCCCTACGGCATGATCATCCTGGTGGTGCTGTTGTTTTCCGGCGCGCTGAACGTCATTCTGTGGCCCATGATCAATGCCACCATGGCGCTCATCTCTTCTTTATTTGGCCTTCATTAAAAAGGACGTTTGAACAACATGTATCAGGAACGCGTTTTATCCGGCATGCGCCCCACGGGCGGCCTGCACCTTGGCCACTACCATGGCGTTCTGAAAAACTGGGTGGAGTTGCAGCATGAATTCGAGTGCCTGTTTTTTGTTGCCGACTGGCACGCGCTCACCACCCATTACGACACCCCCGAGGTGATCGAGCGCAACGTCTGGGACATGGTGATCGACTGGCTGGCCGCAGGAGTCGATCCGGCCAATGCCACCCTGTTCATCCAGTCGCGCGTACCGGAACATGCCGAACTGCACCTCCTGCTGTCGATGATGACCCCGCTGGGCTGGCTGGAGCGCGTGCCGACCTACAAGGACCAGCAGGAAAAGCTGTCGGAAAAGGACTTGAGCACCTACGGCTTCCTCGGCTACCCCCTGCTGCAAAGCGCCGATATCCTGATCTACCGCGCCAACCAGGTGCCGGTGGGCGAGGACCAGGTGCCGCATATCGAGTTCACGCGTGAAATCGCGCGCCGCTTCAACCACCTCTATGGCCGCGAGGCCGGTTTCGAGGAAAAGGCCGAGGCCGCGGTGAAGAAACTTGGCAGCAAACGCGCCAGGCTTTATGAAGAGATGCGCAAGCGCTACCAGGAGCAGGGCGACGACGAGGCGCTGGAGGCGGCGCAGGCCCTGCTCAACGAACAGCAGAACCTGTCCATGGGCGACAAGGAGCGCTTGTTCGGCTATCTCGAAGGTGGCGGCAAGATGATCCTGGTTGAGCCGGACGCGCTGCTGACCGCGGCCTCGCGCCTGCCTGGCCTGGACGGGCAGAAAATGTCCAAGTCCTACAACAACACCATCACCCTGCGCGAGGATGCGGAGAGCGTGAACAAGAAAATCCGCACCATGCCCACCGACCCGGCACGGGTGCGCCGCACCGATCCGGGCGATCCGGAAAAATGTCCGGTATGGTCGTTTCACCTGGTCTATTCGAACGGTGCCACGCGCGAATGGGTGCAGCAGGGCTGCAAGAGCGCCGGCATTGGTTGCATCGAGTGCAAGCAGCCGGTGATCGAGGCGGTGCTGAAAGAGCAGGAGCCGATGCGCGAGCGCGCCCGCATGTACGAGGAAGACCCGACCCTGGTGCGCAACATCATCGCCGACGGCTGCGAGAAAGCCCGCAAGCTGGCGAATGAGACCATGCGCGATGTGCGCGAGGCGATGGGGCTGAGCTACAGCTGATGTGACAGCCCGCCAAAAGCGCTGGATAAAAAACCTGGTGTTGGGCTGCGGTTCTCCAGACATGCCTTCTTGCTACGTTTTTCAGCGCCCGATCTTACTTTGCTTGATTCCAAACAAATTTGCTTGCGTGGCAACGCGGTATATACTTGTGTGAATACATAAAGGAGGTGCGCCATGTTGCATACCAAGGTGTTTAAAAGCGGAAATTCTCAAGCCGTGCGCTTGCCCAAGGACTTTAATTTCGACGTGACGGAAGTGGAGATATTCCGTCGCGGTGAAGAAATTGTGCTGCGCAAGCCCCGTCGCAGCGGCAAGGAAATATTTGAGGCGCTGGCGCGTATAGAGTTGCCCGATGATTTTCCCGACGATATTGCCGATGCTCCTGCCGAAGCGCGGGAAATGCTCTGATGCGTTACCTCCTCGACACCAATATTGTCATTTACATTATCAAGCGCCGCCCGCCCGAAGTGGCGGCGCGTTTCGCCGAACTGCGGGCGGATGAACTGTGCCTATCCTCCATTTCCCTGTCTGAACTGCTGTTTGGCGCGGCGAAAAGTCAGCAGCCGGCCAAGGCAATGGAGGCGATCAGCGCCATTGGCGAAGTTCTGGAAATCGCGGCTTTCGACCAGGCTGCTGCGCGTGCCTATGGCCCCCTGCGTGCCGAACTGGAGCGCCAGGGCCGTCCCATCGGCGCTCTCGATACCCTCATTGCAGCTCATGCACTGTCACTGGATGCTACGCTGGTTACCCACAACATTGGCGAATTCAGCCGGGTGCCGGGCTTGCGGGTGGAGGATTGGTGTGCAGGAGTGTCTTGAAGGGTGTGATTCCTATGCCAATAAACGTTAAATACTTACTCGGTGTTGCGCTGGCGCTGGCGGCGCTGGCGGGCTGTGCCACCAATCCGATTACCGGCCGTTCCCAGCTGATGCTGGTTTCGGGGCAGGAAGCGGTGGCCTCTTCCTATCAGGCCTATTCGGCCATGACGGCCAGCTTGCAGCAGCAGGCGAAAATCAATCGCGATGCGGCAAAAGTCGCGCGCATCCGCGCCATTACCGGCCGCCTGATTCCTCATTCCTTTGCCTGGCGCAGCGATGCGGCCCGCTGGAAGTGGGAAGTCAATGTCATCGACAGCCCGGAGGTCAATGCGTTCTGCATGGCGGGCGGCAAGATGGCGATCTACAGCGGTTTCTTCGACAAGATGAACCCGAGCGACGATGAACTGGCGCAGGTGATGGCGCATGAAATTGCCCACGCCCTGTCCGACCATACGCGCGAAAAAATGTCCATGGCCATGGCTTCCGACCTGGGTGTGCAGCTGCTTGCTACCGGTGCCCAGGCATCTGCAGGCCAGACGCAGATGGCGCATGCGCTGGCACTGTATGTGATCCAGATGCCCAACAGCAGGACAGCGGAAAGCGAAGCCGACCAGATTGGTATCGAGTTGGCCGCGAGAGCTGGCTACAACCCCGCGGCAGCCATTAGCCTGTGGCAAAAAATGGCCCGGCAAGGCAATGGCTCGCCCGAGTGGCTCAGCACCCATCCTTCGCACGAAACCCGCATCGCCGAGCTGTCGCGCCTGACGCCACGGATGGAGCCGCTGTACCGCGAAGCCAAGGGCAAGAAGCAGCAAACCTACTCCTTTTGACCTGATTGGCGCGGTAGCCGCGATTCAGGGGGTGCGTTTGATGAACAGTTCCTGGCGTGCTGCCCGGCTGATGGCGACCACGGCAGGGTGAGTGAGCTTGCGTTCCACCGAGATGGCATAGAACTGCTCGATCACTTCTTCAGTGGCGCCGATGCTGACCACCTCGTACTGACGTTTCACCTGTTCCGCAATGGCCGAAGGGGCGGTGAAAATGCCTGCTCCGGCCTGCCCGAAGGCTTTCATCAGGGCGCTATCGTCGAATTCCCCGGTAATGCGTGGGCGAATCCGCTTGTCGCCGAGCCAGCGTATCAGCCTGGACCGTACCGCGACATCTTCGCCCGGCAGGAGCAATGGCGCACCGTCCAGGCAGTGCGGAAATGGCCCCGTGTGCCGTTGCGCCAACTCCTTTGTGGCAAAGAAGGTGAGCCCGCATTCGCCGAGCAGGTGGCTGAATCCCCGCACATCGATGCTGCGCGGCATGGGGCTGTCGGCAATCACCAGGTCGAGCCGGTGCACCGCCAGTTCGGTCAGCAGGTCGGCCACTTTCCCTTCGCGGCAAACAATCCGCGGTGGTTGAGCTTCCTGCATTGCCGGTTCCAATAACAGGTAGGCGAGCGCCTTGGGCACCGAGTCGGTGATGCCAACACTGAATTGCAGCGGGCGCCCAGTGGGGCGGTGGTGCAAAACTTCTTCGAGCTCCTGCCCGAGCGAAAAAATTTCATCGGCGTAACTCAACACCATCCGTCCCGTCTCGGTCAGCTCGAAACTGCGGCCTACGCGCTTGAACAGCTTTTCCCCCAGCACTTCCTCGAACAGGCTCAATTGCCCGCTGATGGTCTGCGGCGTCAGATGCAGCCGCTCGCTGGCACGGGTCACTCCGCCAGCCTTGGCTACTGCCCAGAAATAGTGAAGATGCTTGTAGTTCAGCGCGCCCATGGCTTTTCGATTCGAGATTGACGAATAATAAATCAATTATATTCGACTTTATGGAATTGCGGATGATGATTAAACTGCGTCTCATTGTAAAATTATGAACTCTCAGGAGTCTCGAATCATGAAACGCATCATCTTGTTCCTCGCCACCAACCTGGCCATCGTCCTGGTGCTTTCGCTCACCATGAAGATCCTCGGGGTAGAGCCTTATCTTAACGAGAACGGTCTGAATCTCGGTAGCCTGCTGATTTTCGCTGCTGTGATGGGCATGGGCGGCTCCTTCATCTCGCTTGCCATCTCCAAGTGGACTGCCAAGCGCATGACGGGTGCAAGGGTGATCGAAAACCCCGCCACCCCCGGTGAAGTCTGGCTGGTGGAAACCGTGCGGCGCCAGGCGCAGACCGCCGGCATCGGCATGCCGGAAGTGGCGATTTTCGACTCGCCCGATGTCAACGCCTTCGCCACCGGCTGGAACAAGAACAATGCCCTGGTGGCGGTTTCCACCGGTCTGTTGCAGGCCATGACCAAGGCCGAGGCGGAAGCGGTGCTGGGGCACGAGGTTTCCCACGTGGCCAACGGCGACATGGTGACGCTGGCGCTGATCCAGGGCGTGGTCAACACCTTCGTGATGTTCCTGTCGCGCGTCATCGGTTACCTGGTGGACAAGATCGTGTTCAAGACCGAGCGCGGTACAGGCCCGGCGTTTTTCGTCACCATGATCATCGCCGAGATGGTGCTGGGTGTCCTGGCCTCGATCATCGTCATGTGGTTCTCGCGCCGGCGCGAGTTCATCGCCGACTCGGGCGGCGCTGCGCTGGCCGGCAAGAGAGCCATGATCTCCGCGCTGGAACGCCTCAAGGCCCAACACGAGCCGGCGCCGCTGCCGGAAAAGATGGCCGCCTTCGGCATTTCCGGCGGGATGGCCTCGGGCCTGAAGCGCCTGTTCATGACCCATCCGCCGCTGGACGAGCGCATTGAGATGCTGCGGCATCTCAAGGAGCGCGATTAACCCGGCGGGACCCTGCCTTAGCTCCAGTTTACCAATCCTGAAACCGGTACTGCCCTGCGGCTGATTTCCAGCCGTAGGGGAAGTGTTGCCTAAAATCCGAGCAAATATGAACATGAGACCAATCCATCATCAGCGGTGTTTACGACCCGTACACGCCTGGCTGCTGGCGCTTGCCATGATTGCCGCACCCGCGAGCCATGCGGCGCCGCTCACCCTGAATGAAGTCTTGCGCCTTGCCGCAGAGCACAGTCCGGTAATCGCTGCGGCAAAAGCCCGGGAGCAGGGCGCACAGGCGGCCATGAACACGGCGCTGGCCTATCCCAATCCAGAGCTGGAACCGGCCGCCGGCAATTCGCGTCCGCGCCAGCCGGGGGGCGCCAGCGGGCGCAACGAGATGCTGGGATTGTCCCAGCAGCTTGAATCGCCTTCCCTGCGCGCAGCCCGGCGCGAGGGCGCGGAAGCCGGCATCGTCTCCGGCACGGCGGCGCTGGGGGATGCGCAGATCAGCCAGCGCACCGTGGTGAAGCAGGCTTTCTTCGATGTGCAGCGCCGCCAGGACGAAGCCAGCCTGGCCGCGGAAAACCACGCCCTGCTGCTGCTCATCCGCAACCGGGTGAAGATCAAGGTGGATGTCGGCGAATCCCCGCGCTATGAACTGGTGAAATCGGAAGCCGAGGCGCTAGCGGCGGAAAGCGCAGCCAGGAGCGCAGAGTTGCGTGTGACCCAGGCCCGTGACCGGCTGCGGGCGCTGACCGGTGCGCCGCTTGAGGACGGCTTCGCGGTGGCTGCCGAGCCGCTGCTGGCGGCTGACTTGCCGGCGCTGGACGAATTGCGCCGGGATTTGCTGGAACGCCAGCCCTTGCTCAAGGTGGCCGAGGCCGAGACGCGCCGTGCCCAGGCACGGCTGGAACAGGAGCGCGCCTCCCGCCTGCCGCAGCCCACGCTCAAGTTAAGCGCCGAGCGCGATCCGGACATGAACCAGTGGCGCGCCGGCGTGGTTCTGCCGCTGCCGTTGTGGAACCGCCGCGCGGGGCCCATCGGCGAGGCCGTTGCCGATGTGCACCGTGCCGAGGCCGAAGCGCGGCAGATGCACCTTGGCCTGCTGGCGGAGCTGGATCAGGCTTACGGCCGCTACCAGATTGCCAAACGCCAGGTGCAGACGTTTGAAACCGGCCTGCTCAAGGAAGCGGAAAACGCCATGAAAGTGGCCGAGGCCGCCTACCGTTTCGGCGAGCGCGGCATTCTCGATTACCTCGATGCCCAGCGCGTACTGCGCAATACCCGTACGGATTTCCTCAATGCCCGTTATGAACTGCAAGCCGCGCTGATCGAGATCGAGCGGCTGCGTGCCACCCCATTCCCTGGAGATAAATCATGAAGCGCCCGCTGTTTCCTATTCTTATAGCTGCTTTGCTGGCTGCATCCCTGAGCGGATGCCAGGACAAGGAAAAGCTCCCTGCCGCAGCCGCCGTACCTGTCGACCCGTCGCTGGTGACGGTGCCGGCAGATTTTCTCCAGCGCCTGAAAGTCGCTCCAGCCGGTGAGGGCGAGACTACGGAGACCTTGCGCGTGCCGGCCCGCATCGAGGTCGATGAGCAGCGCGTGGCGCGCATCGGCGCCGCCGTGACCGGGCGCGTGACCCAGATCCATGCCTCTCTCGGCCAGCCGGTGCGGCGCGGCGAGCAGCTTGCCACGCTGCACAGCACCGAGCTGTCCGCCGCCCAGCTGGCCTACCTCAAGGCCCTGTCCCAGGCGGAATTGCAACGCCGCGCGGTGGATCGCGCCAGGTTGCTGTTCGCATCCGATGTCATCGGCGCCGCCGAGTTGCAAAAGCGTGAAAGCGAGCTGGCCCAGGCGCAGGCCGAAATGCAGGCCTCGCACGATCAGCTCAGCGTGCTGGGCATGCCCGAGAGCGCCCTCGTCAAACTGGCGGCAAGCCGCACCGTGCATTCCCTGTCCTCGATCTCGGCAACGCTGGACGGAGTGGTGATCGAACGCAAGGTGACGCCGGGCCAGGTGGTGCAGCCGGCGGATGCGCTCTTTACCGTGGCCGACCTGTCGCATGTCTGGCTGGTGGCCGAGGTGCCCGAGCAGCAGGCGGTTCTGGTGAAGAAGGGCGAGGCGGCCCAGGCCGAAGTTCCGGCGCTGAACGGAAAGCGCATCGAGGGACGGCTGATCTATGTTGCGGATACCGTCAACCCGGACCGGCGCACGGTCACGGTGCGCATGGACGTGGATAATTCCGAGCGCCTGCTCAAGCCGGAAATGCTCGCCTCCATGCTGATCCAGGGCGCCCCGCAGCGCCGCCTGCTGGTGCCGGCGGCCGCCGTGGTGCGCGAGGACAACAAGGACCATGTCTTCGTCCAGCTGGACGGGACGCGCTTCCAGTTGCGCCCCGTCGTCCTGGGGCAGGAAAGCAACGGCCACGTCCCGGTTCAGAGCGGCCTGAAGGGCGGCGAATCCGTCGTCACCGAGGGCGCGTTTCACCTCAACAATGAGCGCAAGCGCAAGGAGCTTGAGGGGTAATGGTGAGGCGGGAGGGGTGAGGGGTGAGGCGCAAAACCGGGTTCGGTGCGTGCCTTTGACTTTCCGCCTCACCCCTCACTTTCTCACCCCTCACCCTTACATAACATAAGAGGCAAAATATGCTGGAATCCCTAATACGAGCGGCGCTCAAGCAGCGCCTGGTGCTGGCCGTGGTGGCGGTATGCCTGGTGGTGTTCGGGCTGGACGCGACACGCAAGCTGTCGGTGGATGCCTTCCCGGACGTCACCAACGTCCAGGTGCAGATCGCCACCGAGGCCCGTGGCCGCTCGCCCGAAGAGGTTGAGCGCTTTGTCACCGTGCCGCTGGAAATGGCCATGACCGGCTTGCCGGGGCTGGAGGAGATGCGCTCGCTCAACAAGCCGGGCCTGTCGCTGATCACCCTGGTGTTTACTGACGCCACCGATGTCTATTTTGCGCGCCAGCTGGTGATGGAGCGGCTGATCGAGGTGGGCGGGCGCATGCCGCAGGGCGTGACGCCGACGCTGGGGCCGCTCTCCACCGGTCTGGGCGAGGTGTACCAGTTCACCCTGGAGCGGCCCGACGATGGCGACAAAGTGCTCTCGGTAGAAGAGCTCACCCAGCGCCGCATTGCCCAGGACTGGGTGGTGCGCCCGCTGCTGCGCGGCATTCCCGGCGTGGCGGAGATCAACTCGCAGGGCGGCTATGTCAAGCAGTACCAGGCGCTGGTCAACCCGGACCGCATGCGCCACTACAAGGTCACGCTGCAGGACGTCTATCAGGCGCTGGCCAACAACAATGCCAACTCCGGCGGCGGCGTGCTGCCGCATTATGCCGAGCAGTATCTGATCCGCGGCGTTGGCCTGGTCAAGGATCTCGACGACATCCGCAGCATCGTGCTCAAGGAGCAGGACGGCGTGCCGGTGCTGGTGCGCGACGTGGCGGAAATCAGCATCGGCCACGAGGTACGCTATGGCGCGCTGCTGAAGAACGGCGTCACCGAGTCGGTGGGCGGCATCGTCATGATGATCCGCGCCGGCAACGCCAAGGAGGTGGTGTCGCGCATCAAGGACCGGGTGGCCGAGATCAACGACAAGGGCATGCTGCCCGACGGTCTCAGGATCGTTCCCTACTACGACCGCAGCGAGCTGGTGGATGCCGCGCTCGACACCGTGGTGAAGGTGCTGATCGAGGGCGTGGTGCTGGTGATCATCATCCTGTTCCTGTTCCTCGGCGACGTGCGTTCGTCGCTGGTGGTGGTGGCCAGCCTGATCCTGACGCCGCTGATCACCTTCATGGTGATGAACCATTACGGCCTGTCCGCTAACCTGATGTCGCTGGGCGGCCTGGCCATCGCCACCGGCCTGATCGTGGACGGCGCGGTGGTGGTGGTGGAGAACACTTTTCAGCGCCTGGCCGAGAACAAGGGCAAGGGGGTGAGCCGGGTGCGGGTGGTGCTGGATGCGGCGACGGAAGTGGCCACGCCGGTGATCTTCGGCGTCTCCATCATCATCCTGGTGTTCCTGCCGCTGATGACGCTTGAAGGCATGGAGGGCAAGATGTTCGCTCCGCTCGCCTTCACCATCGCCATCGCGCTGTTCGTGTCGCTGGTGCTGTCGCTCACCCTTACGCAGGTGCTGTGTTCCTACCTGCTGGTGGGCAAGGACGAGCACGACACGCGCCTGGTGGCCCTGGCCAAGAAACCCTACCTGCGCCTGCTCGACTGGGCGCTGGCCAACGGCAAGAAGACCATCCTGGCCGCATCCGCGGTGTTCGTCGGCACTGTCGTGCTTCTGCCCTTCCTCGGCACTGCCTTCATTCCCGAGATGAAGGAAGGTTCGATCGTGCCCGGCATCAACCGCGTGCCCAACATCTCGCTGGAGGAATCCATCAAGCTGGAAATGGAGGCGATGCGCCTGGTGATGCAGGTGCCTGGCGTGAAGACCGCCGTTTCCGGCGTCGGTCGCGGCGAAAGTCCGGCCGACTCGCAGGGGCAGAACGAGTCCACCCCCATCGTCAGCCTCAAACCGCGCAGCGAATGGCCCAAGGGCTGGACCCAGGACGACATCGCCGCGGGCATCCGGGAAAAACTGATGGCCTTACCGGGGGTGCAGGTCGTCATGGCGCAGCCGATCTCCGACCGGGTGGACGAGATGGTAACGGGGGTGCGCTCCGATGTGGCGATCAAGCTGTTCGGCGACGACATGGACCTGCTCAAGCAGAAGGCCGATGCCATCGCCAAGGTGGCCGCCGGCGTCCAGGGCGCGCAGGATCTGAAAGTGGAACGGGTGACCGGGCAGCAGTACCTGTCCATCGAGATCGACCGCCAGGCCATTGCGCGCCACGGTCTCAACGTGTCGGACATCCACGACGTGATCGAGGCCGCCATCGGCGGACGCACCGCCACCGAGATCTACGAGGGCGAGCGCCGCTTCGGCGCGGTGGTGCGCCTGCCGGAGAAATTCCGCGGCGACGTGGAAACCATACGCAGCCTGCTGGTCAATTCTCCCAACGGCGCCATGGTGGCGCTGGAAAATCTGGCTCATATCCGCGTCGCGGACGGGCCGGCCCAGATCAGCCGCGAAAAAGCCAAGCGCCGCATAGTGGTGGGGGTGAACGTGAAGGACCGCGATCTCGGCAGTTTCGTGACCGAGCTGCAACTGGCGGTGGACAGCAAGATCAAGCTGCCGGAAGGCTACTACCTGGAGTGGGGCGGCCAGTTCCAGAATATGGAGCGCGCCATGGGCCACCTGAAGATCATCGTGCCGGTGACCGTGGCGGCGATCTTCTTCCTGCTGTTCCTGCTGTTCGGTTCGCTGCGCTATGCTTCGCTGATCATCCTGGTGCTGCCGTTCGCCTCGATCGGCGGCGTGGTGGCGCTGTTTGTCACCGGCGAATACCTGTCGGTGCCGGCCTCGGTGGGCTTCATCGCCCTGTGGGGAATCGCGGTCCTCAACGGCGTGGTGCTGGTATCCTATATCCGCAGCCTGCGCGACGAGGGCATGAGCCAGGCCGAAGCGGTGTTGCAGGGCTGCAAGCAGCGTTTCCGTCCGGTGCTGATGACCGCCACGGTGGCGATGCTGGGCCTGATCCCCATGCTCTTCGCCAGCGGGCCGGGGTCCGAGGTGCAGCGGCCATTGGCGATCGTGGTGATCGGCGGGCTGATTACCTCCACCCTGCTCACGCTGGTGGTGCTGCCGACGCTGTATAAATGGTTTGAAGAAAAGCCCGTCGAGGCATAGGAGAAGAATGCAGGTTGGGTTAGCGGCTTTATCGCGTAACCCAACAAACCCAATATGTGCGAGTCTCAAGGAGAATAGACATGAAAGAAATCAAGGCCATCATACGGCCAACCCGGCTGCACAAGATTCGCGACGCTTTCCGTACCCTGCCCGGCTTCCCCGGCATGAGCATCTCCCATATAGAGGGGTGCAGCGCCCATGTGGGGGCGGAGCAGCACGACACGCTGAAGGAGGAATTGACCGACTTCACGAAAAAAGTGCGTATCGAAATCGTCGCGCCCGACGAAATGGTTCCGGAAATCGTACGCATCATTCACCACAATGCTCATACCGGCCAAAATGGAGATGGCGTGCTGTGGGTCACCGAAGTGAGCGATTTTATCCGCATGTGTCACTTCGAGGGCTGAGCGCTAAGGTAATATCCGGGGGCATCCTGCATTTTTTTCTGACTCGTGGGACAATGCCGGTTCCACGCAGACAGGTTCGCCATGCCCTCTATCAAGTTGCTTCCGCATCAACTCCGTCTCACCGTCGATCCCGGAGACCTGGGATGTTCTGATACTTCGCTGCTGGTTTCCGAGCCCCTGCCCTGGATTGGCCAGGAGCGTGCCGAGAAGGCAGCGCGCTTCGGCCTGTCGCTGGATCAGCCGGGTTACAACCTGTTCGTGCTGGGCGAAGTGGGCAGCGGGCGCTCCTCGCTGATGGAAGTGGCGATGCGGGAAGCGGCGGCGCTGCGTTCCGTGCCGCCCGACTTGTGTTATCTGCATAATTTCGATTGCCCCGAGCGGCCGCTGGCCTTGCGTCTGCCTGCCGGGCAGGGGCGGGTGCTGCGCGACCTGATGGCTGAACTGGTCAAAAAGCTGCGTTCGGATATCCCCGCACGCCTTTCCGGGCCGGAGTTCAAAACCGATAGCGAAGCCATCCAGAAATCCTTCAAGGACGAGGAATCGCTGGCCTTTGCCGCACTGACGGCCTTTGCCTCGGCCCGGCACTTCACTCTGCAGCGCGAAGAAGCACGCATGATTTTCACCCTTCTGGGAGAAGGCGGACATGCGCTGACCGAGGATGAGGTGCTTTCCCTTTCGCCGGAGCGCAAGACCGAGGTGGATCGTGCCGAGCTGGAATTGCGCGCCGAGATCAGCCGTTTCCTGGAAAAAATGCAGCCCAAGGAGCGGGCTGCAAACGAGGCGGTGGCCCAGCTTAAACGGCGTGTCGTGAAAGCCCTGCTGGAACACGAGATCGGCAGGATTCGCGCCGCCATGAAGCCGCAGATCAAGGATTCCGTCAAGCTGGGCGGTTATCTTGACCGGGTGGGCGAGGATATTCTGAACCAGATCGAGCTGTTTGGCGCGCAAGATGCACAGGACGAGCTGGCTGCCGCGCTGGGGCGCGAGCGCGTGAACCTGATGGTGGATAACGGCGGACTCGGCGGCGCGCCGGTGCTGATCGAGGACAACCCGCTGTTCCGCTCGCTGTTTGGCAGCATCGAATACCAGGTGGAAAACGACGTGCTGATGACGGACTTCTCGCGCATTCGCGCCGGCAGCCTGCTGCGCGCCCATGGCGGTTTCCTGCTGCTGCATCTGCGCGATCTGCTGGGTGATCCGCTGGTGTGGGAGAAGCTGCGCCGTTTTCTGCGCAGCGGGCGCCTGCAGATCGAGGAGCCGGGCACGCAGTATGCGCCCAGCGCCGTGGTGTCGCTGGAGCCGGAATCAGTGGATGTCAGCGTGAAGGTGATCCTGGTCGGCACCCGTGAGCACTATTACGAATTGCAGGAGGAAGACCCGGAATTCGGCCGCCATTTCCGCATCAAGGTCGTTTTTGCCGAAAGCTTCAAGGTCTCGACGGCCTCCCGCCGCGCGACGGCGATCTTCGTGGCGCATACCTGCCAGCGCCTGGGGCTGCCGCATTTCACCGCTGCCGCGGTTGCGCGCCTGCTGGAGGAGATGCAGCGCGAAGCGGACGACCAGCGGCGCCAGTACGCGGTATTCGCCTACCTGGAACAGCTGGTGACGGAGAGCGCCGCGCTGGCAGCGGGCGAACTGGTGCAGCGTGAAGAGGTGGAAGCGGCGCTGGCAGCCAGGATTGGCCGTCATGATTATCCCGGCCAGCGCCTGCACGAATCCATCGCGGAAGGCGAATTGCTCATTGCCGTTCAGGGCGAAAGGATAGGGCGCCTCAATGCCTTGACCCAGATCGACCTTGGCGACCATCGCTTCGGTATGCCGGTGGCAGTTTCGGCGCGCACTTTTCCCGGCAAGGAGGGCGTGCTCAATATCGAACGCGAAGTGCAGATGTCCGGCCCCATCCACGACAAGGGCATGTTCATCCTGCAAACCTATTTTGCCGCCTTGTTTGCACACCTCGGGCCGCTATCGGTGAATGGCGCGCTGGTTTTCGAGCAGGAATATCATGGCGTGGAAGGCGATTCCGCCTCCTGCGCCGAACTGTATGCGCTGCTTTCCAGCCTTTCCGGCCTGCCCATCCGGCAGGGGATTGCCGTGACTGGCGCGCTCAACCAGCATGGCGAGGTGCTGCCCATCGGCGGCATGAACGAAAAAATCGAGGGTTTCTTTCGGGTCTGCCAGACTGCTGGTCTGGATGGTAGCCAGGGCGTGATCCTTCCGGCGCGCAATCTTTCCCACCTGATGCTGAATGCGGAAGTGGTGGCGGCAGTGGAACTGGGGCAGTTCCATATTCATGCCATAGAGGATGTGATGGATGGCCTGGAGTTATTGCTGGGCCAGCCAGCCGGCGAACTGGATGAGAGCGGGGGCTACCCGCACAACAGCGTGCTGGGGCAGGTGCAGAAAACCCTGCTTCATTATCGCCGCATCTGTCATTTGTCCGAGCATCCGAAACCGGCGCGCAAGTCGCGCTATGGAGCTTATTAAAAAATGATCCTGAAAAAAGCGGTTAACCACGGAGTTCACGGAGAACACGGAGAAAAAACAATAGATAGCATGATATTTGGCAATCACCTGTTGGGTGAGGTCATAAATTTCCGCAAACTGCCTTTCTCTGTGTTCTCCGTGCCCTCCGTGGTTATCGAACTGAGGTTTTTTGGGTGATGGAGTTATTCCTGATCATATTTTTTCTCGTCCTCGGCTGGTTCTGGATCGACAGCATGGCGGCACGGGAGCAGGCGGAACTGACAGGCAAGCGGGCCTGCCGCAAGGAAGGTGTTCAGTTTCTCGATGATACGGTGGCCTTTTCCGGGCTGGGCTTTGGCCGGGATGGCTGGGGCCACCTCAAGCTCCGCCGCACCTACCGCTTTGAATTTTCAGACACCGGCGATAACCGGCTCAAAGGCATGGTGGTGATGCTGGGGCGCGAGGTGGAAACCCTGGATCTGGAAAAGCGCTTTCTTGAAGTCAAAGCACCTTTAGTAATTCCACCTCAAATACCAATGTGGCGTTGGGAGGGATCACACCACCCGCGCCACGGGCACCGTAACCCAACTGAGGAGGAATCGTGAGCTTGCGCACGCCGCCTTCCTTCATGCCCCGCCCGCCTTCATCCCAGCCCTTGATGACATGGCCGGCGCCGAGCGGGAAGGTGAAGGGGTCGTTACGGTCCTTGCTGGAATCGAACTTGCTGCCGTCGGTCAGCCAGCCGGTGTAGTGTACCGATACCATGCGGCCAGCGGTGGCCTCGGTGCCTTCACCCGGCGTGATGTCTTCGTAAATCAGGCCGTTTCCGGTGGTGGTTTCAGACATGAAAATCTCCCTTTGGGATGAAAAAGCGCCCATTATGCCAGAGCGCAGTAATCTTGCCGAACGCGGGCAAAATCCTTTAGGATTCAGGGATCATGACAATTATTGCGGTATTCAATCAAAAGGGCGGAGTCGGCAAGACCACTACCAGCCTTAATCTGGCCGCGGCCCTGGCGCGTGGCGGGCTGGACCCGCTGGCGATCGATCTCGATCCGCAGGCACACCTGACGATTATCGGCGATGTGCCGGTAGCCTCGGGCGCGGACAGCATGTTCGGTTTTTATGCCCAGTCGCGCCCCCTGTCCGATCTGGTGAGAAAATTTCCGCCCGGCGGCAACATCATTCCATCGCACATGGAGTTGTCCAAGGTTGACGCGCTTCACGGCAAGGGGCTGAAATCGGTCATGCGCCTCAAAACCGCGCTTGAGGAAGAAATGCTGGAACAGGAGGGCGCGCCGATCGTGATCGATTGCTGCCCCATGCTCAATGTGCTGTCGCTTAATGCCATTTTTGCTTCGGGCAAGGTGCTGGTGCCGGTCTCGGCGGATTTTCTTTCGGCCAAAGGCGCATTCCAGCTGGAGAGCACGCTCAAGGCACTGGAGCATGTGGTGAAAAAGCGTATCGAGCGCCGCTATGTGGTGACCCGTTACGATGCACGCCGCCGCATGTCTCGTGAAATTACGGAACAATTGCGCGAGCGCTTCGGTAACGAACTATGTACCACCCATATTTCAGAAAATGTCAGCCTGGCGGAAAGCCCCGCCTACAACAAGGATGTTTTTGCCCATGCACCGCATAGCCAGGGAGCGAAGGATTATGATGCCCTGATCACCGAGCTGGCGGCGGCGGGATTCCTCTGATGTTCCGCGCCAGATTGTTCTCTCTGACCGGTGTTTAAGCAGTAGCCAGTGCTTAAAAAGAATTCAAAATTCATCATCGCTTTCGGTTTTGGCGTTGCGGTGGCGCTGATGCTGACGCTCACCTTTATCGGTATTTCCCGCATGTATGCCATCAAGGGCGAACTGGAATCCATTGTGAACAAGCACAATGTCCAGACCGAGCTGGTGTCCACCATGCGCACCGTGGCGCGCGAGCGGGTGATCAACCTGTATGCCATGACCATGCTGGAAGATCCGTTTGAAAAAGATGAGGCTTACCAGCGCTACAAGTCACTGGCCAATGAGTTTGTAAAGGCGCGCGCGCAGCTTGAGGAGATGCCGCTCGGCCCGGTGGAACGCGAAGCGCTGCGCGATACCCTGCGGCTGATCGGCCAGGCTTCAAAATCCCAGGAAGAAGTGGAACTTTTCGTTGCGCAGGGAGAAATTGCCAGCGCGAATCGCACCTTGCTGCAGAAAGTCATTCCGGTGCAGGGTGAGATTTTCAAGTTGTATTCCCGTTTGATCGACATGCAGCGCGGTTTGGCACGTCAGGCCGTTTCATCCGCCGATGAGGAATTCCGTTTTGCCACGCTGTTCATGTTGCTGAGCGGAGCGACCGCAGTGGTGCTGGCACTGTGGATCGCATCCTACGTTATCGGACGCACGCGGGCGATCGAGGATGCGCTGTTTCAGGAAAAGGAATTGGCGCAGGTCACGCTGCATTCGATCGGCGATGCGGTCATTACTACCAACAGCCAGGGGCAGGTTGATTATCTGAATACCGTGGCCGAGACCCTGACCGGCTGGCCGCTTGCGGAGGCACGTGGCAAATCGCTGCGCGAAGTGTTTTACGTGCTGGATGAGGCGACGCGCGAGCAGATTTCGCACCTTGCCAGCTATACCCTGCCGGACGGTCAGGCCGTTGGGTTGAAAAGCCATTCCCTGCTGGTGCGGCGTGGCGATAGACATGAGTTCGTGATCGAGGATCGTCTGTCGCCGATCTGCAACCGTACCGGAGAAGTGATCGGTGTGGTGGTGGTGTTCCACGATGTATCCCAGGCACGCCAGATGGCCAATCAGCTGTCCTGGCAGGCAAGCCATGACGCCCTGACCGGGCTGGCCAACCGGCGCGAATTCGAGCGTCTGCTAAATGGCCTGATCGATAGCGCCGCGATCGATGGAAAGCATCATGCCGTGCTGTTCATGGATCTGGACCAGTTCAAGGTGGTTAACGATACTTGCGGTCACATGGCCGGCGACGAATTGCTGCGCCAGCTGGTATCCGTGTTCATAGGGCGTGGCCGTGAATCGGACGTGGTGGCGCGCCTGGGTGGCGACGAGTTCGGCATGCTGCTTTACAATTGCGCGCTCGAACCGGCGCTGCGCCTTGCCAATGAGGTGCGCGAGGGGGTGCAGAAGTTCCGCTTTATCTGGCAGGACAAGGTCTTTGAAGTGGGTGTCAGTATCGGCCTGGTGGAGGTGAATTCTTCCAGCGGCGACCTTGCCGCTGTGATGAGCAATGCGGATGCCGCTTGTTACGCCGCCAAGGAAGGGGGGCGCAATCGCGTCCATGCCTACCTGGAAAATGATACCGAACTGGCCCGGCGCCATGGTGAAATGCAGTGGATTTCACGCATCACCAAGGCTTTCGAAGAGGATCGTTTCCGCCTTTATTTTCAGGAAATTGTTGCGGTGTCGCAGCGCCGGCGGGACCAGCAGCACTTCGAGGTGCTGCTGCGCATGGTGGATGAGAAGGGCAAGGTCATTCCGCCCGGGGTCTTCATTCCCGCAGCCGAACGTTATAACCTGATGCCGACCGTGGATCGCTGGGTGATTCGCACCCTGTTCCGATCCCGTGGCGAGGCGTGGCGGCGTTTGTGGCAGGAATGCAAGGGCAGGAATGAGCCATTCCCGATTCTGTGCGCGGTGAATCTCTCCGCCACCAGCCTTAACGATGAGATGTTCCCGGATTTTCTCAAGGAGCAGCTCGAGCATTACGGTATGCCCCCTCAGGCACTGTGTCTGGAAATCACCGAAACTTCCGCCATTGCCAATCTTGGAAAAGTCTCGCAGTTCATGCGCGAACTTTCCAGCCTGGGCTGCCGTTTTGCACTCGATGATTTCGGCAGCGGCATGTCGTCTTTTGCCTATCTCAGGGATCTCCCGGTTCACTATCTGAAAATTGATGGTGCTTTCGTGCGGGACATGGATCAGAACCTGATCAATCATGCCATGGTGGAGGCGATTGCCCGCATCGCCGGCGTGATGGGTATCGAGACCGTGGCGGAGTTTGTCGAGGACCCTGAACTGATCGAGAAGCTGGCGGTGCTGGGGGTGGATTACGCCCAGGGCTACGGAATCCATATGCCGGCACCAATGGAGGGTATGCACTATGGCTCGATACGCACTTAAAAAACGTTCGAAAAAGGCAGGCTTGCCGCCTGGCACCCTGGTCCATATCGGGGAGAAAAAAACCAGCGCCATATCGGTTTCAGTGCTGGATTACGATGAGCAAAATTGCAGCGAAGCCACTTTGACCGATCTCGATCAGTGCATCAGCTTGCGCAACAAGCCGAGCGTAAGCTGGGTCGATATCGAAGGGGTGCATGACATTCAGGCACTGGAAAAAATCGGCCTCTGTTTCGGCCTGCATCCGCTGGTGATGGAGGATATCCTCAATACCGACCAGCGTCCCAAGATCGAGGATTACGGCGACTATCTGTATATCGTGCTGCGCATGCTGAGTCATGAAAAGGAGAGCGGTGAAATCAGTTCCGAGCAGGTGAGCCTGATCCTGGGCGAAAATTTCGTGCTTTCCATCCAGGAAGGGGCCAAGGGCGATGTGTTCGAGCCGGTGCGCACCCGCATCCGCAGCGCTAAGGGGCAGACGCGCAAGCTGGGCGCGGATTATCTCGTCTATTCGCTGATCGACGCAGTGGTGGACAATTATTTCATCATTCTGGAAACAATCGGCGAGCGTGTCGAATTGCTGGAAGAAACCCTGATCAGCGACCCCGGTCCGGAAACCTTGCACCTGATCCACAACCTGAAACGCGAGATGATCTACCTGCGCAAATCGGTATGGCCCCTGCGCGAAGTGGTGAGCGGCATGCAGCGCCGTGATTCGGCCCTGATTCGCGAGGAAACCGGTTACTACCTGCGGGATATATACGATCACACCATTCAGGTGATTGACACCGTCGAGACTTTCCGCGACATGCTTTCCGGCATGCTGGATATTTATCTCTCCAGCATCAGCAACCGCACCAACGCCGTGATGAAGGTGCTCACCGTGATTGCGACCATTTTCATCCCGCTGACCTGGATTGCCGGGGTGTATGGCATGAATTTCAAAAATATGCCGGAGTTGGAGTGGCAATACGGCTATCTGCTGTCCTGGATCGTGATGATGGGTGTCGCGCTGGGCATGGTGGTGTATTTCAAGAAAAAGAAATGGTGGTAGGCGTGGAAAGACTGATCCTGGCAGGGGATATTGGCGGCACCAAAACGCTGCTGCAACTGGCGGCGGTGCGGCAGGGTGCTTTTCACGTCATCTGCGAGCGCCGCTTCGACAGTGCCGCCCATGCTGATTTCAGCTCGCTGCTGGGGGAATTCATGCGCACGGCGGCGCTTCATGCCGCCGACGCGCGGCCGGTGGATGCGGCCTGTTTCGGCGTGGCCGGCCCGATTCATGGGCAAGGCGCAAAAGTCACCAACCTCGCCTGGACGATCCACGCAGACGCGGTGGGCGCCGAATTCGGCATTGCCGATGTCAGACTGATCAATGATTTTACTGCCGTGGGCTGTGGGATCGAGGCGCTGCAGGAAGGTGACGTGACCGCTCTGCAGGAAGGGGTGCCCGAACTGCGCGGCACGCGCGCCGTGCTGGGCGCCGGAACCGGCCTGGGCGAGGGCATTCTGGTGTGGCGGGACGGCCACTATCAGGCCTTGCCTTCCGAAGGGGGGCACGTGGATTTTGCGCCTGCCGATGAAGAGCAGGACGGTCTTTTGCGTTACCTGCGGCCCATTTTTGGCCATGTTTCCTATGAGCGCATTCTCTCGGGGGATGGCCTGGTGAAGATTTTTGAATATCTGGCCGGGAGCGGGCTGGAAACAGCCACGGCCGCACTGCGCCGGGCCATGCTGGAGTGCGACCCGGCGGCAGCCATTTCTGAATTCGGGATCGCGGGCCGCGACCCCGCGGCCGTTCGGGCGCTCGACATGTTTGCCGCCATCTACGGGGCGCAGGCCGGCAACCTGGCGCTCACCACGCTGGCCAGGGGTGGCGTTTACGTGGCGGGTGGCATCGCGCCCAAAATCATGGCCAAACTCAATGGCGGCGGCTTCGTGCGTGCCTTCAACGACAAGGGGCGTTTTTCAGGCTTGATGCAGAGCATTCCGCTGCGCGTGGTCATGAATCCGAAAGTGGGATTGATGGGCGCGGCGCTGGTGGCAAGCAGATTATAGGTGGGTTGACGGCGCTGGCAGGTTAGAATGCGGCCTGATGCGAATTGCGGAGAAACAACATGAGTGACGAGATTTTTGAGCCCAAGAACGATCTTGAGCAGAAGCTGCTGGCAGCGGCGAATGGTGAGCTGGATGTGGATGATCTGATCGGCGGCTTGCTGGATGATCAGGTGTTCATGCCGGTGGAAGATGAAGAATCAGGTATCCAGGGTTTTCAGCGCTCCGTTCATGCCCGCCCGCTGGTGGTGCAGGCTGAGGAAGGGGTCCATGTGCTGGTACTGTTCAGCAGTCCGGAGCGGGCCAAGGTGGTGATGGAAGAATTTCCCAGGTTCGGCGGCGGCTTGCTGGCAGATTTTCGCTGGGTTCTGGAGCACATCGATGCGGGTGCCGGCGTGACCATCAATCCGGGCTGGGATGTGGGAATCGATCTCGATACCGAAACCGTGGCGGCCTTGTCTCAGCAGTTGGCCGAGGAAAAAGCCCAGTTGCACTAAATCTCCGCAGGCGGGGGGGGAATCAGTTCAGTGCTTTCTGCACCACCGCCAGCATTTCTGGCGTGAAATCGAGTTTCAGCGCTGCTTCATGGCCTTTTTCAGACATTTTTTTCCACGTCTTGCGCACGATGTCGAGCAGCTTCTCCTCATCCTACTGGCTGCTGTATTTCTGCACAAAAGCTTCCAGATAATGCTGCAGGAAAGTCAGATCCACCACGTCCTCGAGTAGCTGGGTTTCCGGATTGAGCTTGAGTTTTTCCTTGCGCAACAGGGATTGGAGCCTGGCTATCGTGTCCTCGTCATAGCCCGCTTCCCGCATGATGGCGCCGGCGGTCTCGCCGTGAAATTTGTACAGATAAGTGCGCCATTGATAGTAGCCGGGCTTGTCCATCGGGTAGTCTGCGCGCGGAACTTTCCAGCGGCAGATGTGCTGGGCGCGCACGGCCAGCTGGACATGTTCTGGCGCGTCAGGGGCGAAATGCTTGAGCATGTCGCTCATGCGCTGGGAGTAGAGCAGCTCCTTGGGGTATTCCTTGCCTTCAAACACTTCCTTGTTGGGGTCTTGCGCATTCGCGGCGTCAAACCTGGCTATGGTCAGGTCAAAGCGGGCATTATCAGAAATCATTTTGCTTATCCTTGATATGGGTCAAGACAATATAAAGATATATTACCATTTTCTGATGGAGGCGGTTTTGCTGAAATCAAGGACGAGAAGAGGGAAGTGAGGGTCCGGCATCCGGAGTGAATGCCGGGGATCCCTGAGGAGGTTTACTTGTTGACGATGGCGTTCGACAGGTCGCGCTTGTGTTCTTCTTCCTGAATCAGGATGTCTTCCAGCACGCGGCGCAGGCCATATTCCCTGAGTTCTTCGGCCTGGGCGATGCGTTCCTTGTAACGCTTGATGGCATTGTCCTCGCCCCACAGATCCTGTTTCAGCATTTCCTTGCTGTCGCTGGAGATCTCGCGCTTCTCGACATTGACGGTCGGTACGCCGCCGAGAAAATCGATTTGCTCGGACAGCATCACGGCATGCTGCATTTCTTCCTGTGAGTGGATAATCAGCTCCTTCTGGATCGAATCATACTGTGCACCGCTGATCGCAGCGGCGTGCTGCACGTACTGCACCGCCGCCGCATATTCCCATTCCAGATCCTTGTTCAGTTCCTCGATCAGTTTCTTCTTGGTGATTTTCATCATCGTTCTCCTTGCGGGTTATGAAAATACTCTCTTCAGAAGCAAAAAAGCCGCCTGGGGATCAACTCCCTGGCGGCTTTCGCGAGGCGAAAACTAGAGACTTACAGTTCGCCGGCGTGCTTTGCCAGGTACTCTGCCACGCCCTTGGTGTCGGCCTTCATGCCGGCCTTGCCCTTGTTCCAGCCAGCCGGGCAGACTTCGCCGTGCTGTTCGGTGAATTGCAGTGCATCAACCATGCGCAGCATTTCGTCGATGTCACGGCCCAGCGGCAGGTCGTTCACTATCTGGTGGCGAACCACGCCGCTCTTGTCGATCAGGAAGGAGCCGCGGAAGGCGACACCGGCATCGGCTTCGACATCATAGGCCTTGCAGATTTCATGCTTGATGTCGGCAACCAGCGGGTACTGGACCTGACCGATGCCGCCATTGTTGATGGCCGTATTTTTCCATGCCAGGTGGCTGAAGTGGGAGTCAATGGAGACGCCGATCACTTCCACGTTGCGGTCCTGGAATTCCTTCAGGCGGTGATCAAAGGCGATCAGTTCGGAAGGGCACACGAAAGTGAAGTCGAGCGGATAGAAAAAGATCACCGCGTACTTGTTCTTGATGTGGGTCTTGAGGTTGAAGCCTTCTTCGATGCTGTTATTGCCCATTACCGCCGCGGCGGTGAAATCGGGAGCGGCCTTGCCAACGAGAACTGCCATGATGATTCCTTTCTGGTTATTGACGAAGTGAAAAGCTGCCACGATTTTAGGGCGCAGCCTTAATTTGCTTGCCTGAATACTTCAAGTTTGAAAGCCTATTATATTTAGACTTAGTCCAGAGTGCAACTGAACATTCTTTTGCGGAGAAGGAGTGGCGCTTTCAGATTCGCTATCAGTAGGTAATCTAAGTTAAAATTAAGGGTGTTTGATTGCAGATTTTCTGCCTATCGTATTTTGCTGGAACGGATGGTACGGATGGCAAAGCCATCTTCAACCACGTATTCAAGAAAGAGACCCCCATGATCCAATGCTCGCAGACTGACCTGACCAGTACCCCTTATCCTCTTTTAGTCAATTTGCCGCCTTTGGGCATGGATGCCGGGAGCCTGGCACTGGACTTTCGTCAATATTTCAATCACACACTTGGCCGCGACCAGCATGGAACCCCGCCACACTGTTTCTATACCGCGCTGGCCATGACCCTGCGCGACCGCCTGGTCGAGCGCTGGAAGGCAACCGATGCCGCTTATGATGCCAGCGGCTGCAAGCGTACTTATTACCTGTCCATGGAATTCCTGATGGGACGGGCCTTGTCCAACTCGGTACTTAACCTCAGCATCGCCGATGAGGCAATGAAGGCGCTCAGCCAGCTTGGATTGCTGATGGAGGAGGTGGCGGACGAGGAGCACGATGCCGGCCTTGGCAATGGTGGTCTGGGGCGGCTTGCAGCCTGTTTTCTGGATAGTTGCGCCACCCTGCAACTGCCGGTGATGGGTTATGGTATCCGCTACGAATACGGCATGTTCCGCCAGCATATCGAGAATGGCTATCAGCTGGAGGAGCCGGACCACTGGCTGCGTAATGGCAACCCCTGGGAGCTGGAGCGGCCCGAGTTTACGCAGCGCATTCATTTTGGCGGGCACTGTGATTATTACCAGGACCAGGACGACCGGATGAGGGTGCGCTGGCTGGATACCCATGACGTGCTGGCCGTGCCTTATGACGTTCCGGTGCCGGGTTTTCAGAATGGCACCGTGAATACCCTGCGCCTGTGGAAATCCGCAGCCACGGACGAATTCGACCTGGGCGAGTTCAACGCCGGCAGCTATCCCGAAGCCGTGGCGGCCAAGAATGCCGCCGAGCACATCACCATGGTGCTCTACCCCAATGATACGAGCGAGAATGGCAAGGAATTGCGCCTGCGCCAGCAATATTTCCTGGCATCGGCCAGCCTGCAGGATGTGCTGCATCGCTGGGTGCGCGATCACGGCGAGGACTTCAGCCGGTTTGCCGAGTTGAACTGCTTCCAGCTCAACGATACGCATCCCACCTGTTCCGTGGCGGAACTGATGCGCCTCCTGATGGATGAATATGGCATGGATTGGGATGAGGCCTGGAGCATCACTTCCCGCACCATGGCATACACCAATCACACCCTGCTGCCGGAAGCGCTGGAAAAATGGCCGGTGCGCCTGTTCCGCTCGTTGCTGCCGCGCCTGCTGGACATTATTTATGAAATCAACCGGCGCTTCCTGAATGAGGTGTCCCTGCGCTGGCCGGGTGACAGCAAGCGTTTGGCGCGCATGTCCATCATCGAGGATGGACATGAAGCCCAGGTGCGCATGGCTTATCTGGCCGTGGTGGCCGGTTTCTCGGTCAACGGCGTGGCTGCGCTGCACTCCGAGCTGCTGCAACAGGATCTGTTCCGTGATTTCTTTGAACTCTGGCCGGCCAAGTTCAACAACAAGACCAATGGCGTCACGCAGCGCCGCTGGCTGGCATCGAGCAATCCCGCCCTGAGTCAGCTGATTACCGACACCATAGGCGATGGCTGGGCGACCGATCTGCAGCAGTTGCGCAAACTGATCCCGTTTTCCGACAACCCTGCTTTTCGCGCTCGCTGGCGCGAAGTGAAACTGGCAAACAAGGTGCGCCTGGCAGCGCTGGTGCAGGCCGATTGTGGTGTGAATTTTGATGTCGATGCCCTGTTCGATGTGCAGGTCAAACGCATTCACGAATACAAGCGCCAGTTGCTCAACATCCTGCATGTGATTCATCTTTACGACCGCATCAAGCGCGGCGATACGGCAAACTGGACGCCGCGCTGCGTGCTGATCGGCGGCAATGCGGCACCGGGTTATGCGATGGCCAAAACCATCATCAAGCTGGCTTGCAGCGTGGCGCAGGTGGTCAATGACGATCCGGCTTGTGATGGCCTGCTCAAAGTCGCTTATTTGCCGGATTACCGCGTGACGGTGATGGAAGTGATTTCTCCGGGCACGGACCTGTCGGAGCAGATTTCGACTGCCGGCAAAGAAGCCTCCGGTACCGGCAACATGAAATTCATGATCAATGGCGCGCTGACCATCGGTACGCTGGACGGCGCCAATATCGAGATTCGCGAAGAGGCCGGGGTGGATAATTTTTTCCTTTTCGGCATGACCGCCGCCGAAGTCGAAGCCCGCCGCCGTGATTACAACCCGCTTGCACTGATTGAAGCAGACAAGGATTTGCAACGTGTGCTCCAACTGATTTCGGCCAATCATTTCAATGCCGCCGAGCCGGGCATTTTTGACGGCATCATCCGTTCGCTCACCGGGCATGGCGATTACTGGATGATCCTGGCGGACTTCAGGAGCTATGTCGAGGCGCAGAAACGTGCTGCCAAGGCCTACCTCGACCAGGAGCGCTGGACGCGCATGAGCATCATCAACAGCGCAAGCAGCGGAAAATTCTCCAGTGACCGCACCATTCATGAGTACAACTGGGATATCTGGCATCTGACGCCAATCGCGGCGCTACCCGTGGGCAGCAAGGCATGATTCTTCCCTTTCGCGCCATGTTCCTGGCCGTCCTGGTGTGCTGCCTGGGCTTGCTTGGAATCGGCCTCTATCTCCAGCATGGACTGAAGCTGGAACCCTGCCCGCTGTGTATCCTGCAGCGCGTGGCGTTTGTTGCGATCGGCATGACGGCGATGCTGGCCTTTCTGCACAATCCGGGCGCCATGGCCAGGAAATTTTATGGCCTGCTGATGATCCTGTTTTCGCTTGCCGGCGCAGCGGTGGCCGGGCGCAATCTGTGGCTGCAAAGTTTGCCGCCGGACAGAGTGCCGGAATGCGGGCCGGGACTGGATTACATGCTTGAGGCTTTCCCCTTGAGCAAGGCATTGCCCATGGTTTTTCAGGGTTCCGGCGAGTGCGCCAAGGTGGAATGGAGCATGCTCGGGCTGTCCATTCCAGCGTGGGCGCTGGGGTGGTTCGCGCTGTTTTTCCTGGCGGGTCTGGCCGCGCTGCTACTGCGCGAACGGGTCAGAGGTCGTTGATGACCGCGGCCAGCGTTTCGCTATTGATTTCGCGTCCTTCCTTGGCGGCTTCGAGAATCTTGACCACTTCGCGCGCCTCGGCGAGACTGGTGCAGGAGTAAATCTCCGACCCGCTGAACTGCTTGCGGAACAGTTCGATTGCGCGCTGGTGGGAATGGGTCAGTACCGCCACGGCATGAACTTCGGGTTTGTAGCCATACTGCAGGCCGGTAACCAGGTAGGCTTGATGCTCTTCAACCATTTGTGCCGCCTTTATCTCAGAAAGACGAACAATTTATTGAGTTTTTGTTACAGCAGCGTGACAGAGAAATAATATGACCGAACCCCTCAGACTTTCCAAGCTCATGTCCCAGCTCGGGCTGTGCTCGCGCCGAGAGGCCGATTCCTATATCGAGCTCGGTCTGGTGTTCGTTGATGGCGTCAAGGTCACGGAGCTTGGCACCAAGGTGCTGCCAACGCAGACTGTGACACTGGGCCATGGCGCCAAAACCCAGCAGGCCAGCCGTGTCACCATCCTGTTGCACAAGCCGGTGGGTTATGTTTCCGCCCAGCCGGAAAAGGGCCACAAGGCCGCTGCCAGCCTGATCACCAGGGACAGCCGCTTCAAGGACGACCCCTCGCCGCAGCAGTTCGACCCCTCGCAGTTGTTCGGCCTGGCGCCGGCGGGGCGGCTGGATATCGATTCGCAGGGGCTGCTGGTGCTGACCCAGGATGGCCGTATCGCCAAGCAATTGATCGGCGAAGATTCCGGCATCGAGAAGGAATACCTGGTGCGGGTGCAGGGCAAGCTCGATGAAAACGGCCTGAAGCTGCTGAATTACGGCCTCAGCCTGGATGGCAAGCCGCTCAAGCTGGCGCGGGTGAGCTGGCAGAATGCCGACCAGCTGCGCTTTATCCTCAAGGAAGGAAAAAAGCGCCAGATTCGCCGCATGTGCGAGCTGGTGGAGCTTAAAGTGGTCGGCCTCAAGCGCGTGCGCATCGGCAAGGTCAAGCTGGGCGATTTGCCGCCGGGACAGTGGCGCTACCTGGGGGAAGGGGAGGTGTTTTGAATCCGGAAAAAACGAATAACCACGGAGTTCACGGAGCGCACGGAGAAACGCAGTCTGTGACCATTTCTGCCGTTGCCTGTCATGGTGAGCGGCAATAATGTGTGATTCGTTTTTTCCTCCGTGTTCTCCGTGAACTCCGTGGTTAAATCGAGGTTTTTACGATGAAAGTATTCGGCCTTGCCGGCTGGTCGGGCAGCGGCAAAACCACCCTGCTGGAAAAATTGATCCCGCTTCTGGTCATGCGCGGCATCCGGGTCTCCACCCTCAAGCAGACCCATCACGACGTCGATCTCGACCAGCCCGGCAAGGACTCCCATCGCCATCGCGCCGCCGGCGCCAGTGAGGTGCTGCTGACTTCGTCTGCTCGCTGGGCCTTGCTCCATGAGCTGCGCGATGAGGCCGAACCCACGCTGGCTCAGCACCTGGCGCGGCTTTCTCCCTGCGATCTGGCACTGGTCGAGGGTTTCAAGCAGGAAGCCATTCCCAAGCTGGAAATTTACCGTCCGGCCAACGGCAAGCCATTGCTGTATCCACAAGACCCTCATATCATCGCGATTGCCAGCGATGTGGCGGTCGAGGCTCCTTTGCCGTCACTTGATCTCAACGATCCGGCCGCAGTTGCCGGTTTTATTTTGCGCCATCTGGAATTGAACAATGAGTGAAATCAAGAAAATGCTGAGTGCCGACGAGGCGCTCGAATTGCTGTTGAGCCATGCCCGCCCCATTGCCGAAACGGAGCGCATTCACACCACCCACGCGCTGGGCCGGGTGCTGGCAAAGCCGCTGGTTTCCAGCGTGACTGTGCCACCGCTCGACAACAGCGCCATGGACGGTTATGCCATGGCCTGCGCCAGTCTGAATCCGGCCGGTGAAACCCGTCTCAGGGTTTCCCAGCGCATTCCCGCTGGTAGCGTGGGGCATGCGCTGGAGCAGGGTAGCGCGGCACGCATCTTCACTGGCGCGCCAGTGCCGCCCGGCGCGGATGCCGTGGTGATGCAGGAGAACTGTACGGTGGATGGGGATGAGGTAATCGTCCGCATCATGCCCAGGCCGGGGGAGAATATCCGCCGTGCCGGCGAGGATATTGCCGCCGGCAGCGAGGTATTGCCTGCCGGAGTCCGGATTCGCCCGCAGGAGATGGGGCTGATTGCCTCGATCGGGCTGGCCGATGTGCTGGTTTACCGCAAGCTGCGCGTGGCGCTGTTCTTCACCGGCGACGAGATCGTCATGCCGGGCGAGCCGCTGGAAGAAGGCGAAATCTACAACTCCAACCGCTACACTCTGCTCGGCCTGCTCGAAGGCATGGGCTGCCGCGTGGCGGATTACGGCATCGTGCCTGACAGTCTGGCGGCCACGGTGGAGGTGCTCAAACAGGCCTGGCACGAAGCGGACCTGATCGTGACCAGCGGCGGCGTGTCGGTGGGGGAAGAAGACCACGTCAAGGCGGCGGTGGAAAGCCTGGGCAGTCTCGACATGTGGAAAGTGGCAATGAAACCAGGCAAACCCATTGCCCATGGCACGGTTCAGGGCACGCCCTTCATCGGCCTGCCGGGCAACCCGGTTTCGGCTTTCGCGACCTTCTGCCTGTTCGTGCGCCCCTACATCCTGCGCTGCCAGGGCGTGGAAAAAACAACGCCGCGCAGCTACCAGTTGCCCGCGGCCTTTGACTGGAGCAAGCCCGGTCCGCGCCGCGAATTCGTTCGCGCCCGCCTGGAACCGCAGGCGGACGGCGCGCCGGGCATCGCCATTTACCCCAACCAGGGTTCCGGTGTGCTGACCTCGGCGGTATGGGGCGAGGGGCTGGCGGAAATCCACGAGGGCACCACCGTGGCGCGCGGCGACTTGATCAAGTTCACTCCCTTTAGCGAATTGCTGGGTTAGCCATGGTTACACTACTTTATTTTGCCCGTCTGCGCGAAGCGCTGGGCGTGTCATCCGAGCAGATCGATTTGCCGCCGGAGGTGCGGGATGTCGCCAGCCTGACGGCCTGGCTGCGCACGCGCGGTGGTGCCTGGGAGGCTGAACTGGCCGCGGGGCGGGCGTTCCGCATTGCGGTGAACCAGGACATGGCCGATGGCGCAAGCGTGATCCGGGATGGCGACGAAATCGCCATTTTTCCGCCGGTCACCGGGGGCTGACGAAATGGCTATCCGGGTGCAGCAGGAAGACTTCGACCTCGGCGCGGAACTGCTCGCGCTGCGTCAGGGCAATCCGAAAATCGGCGCCATTGCCAGCTTTCTCGGCCTGGTGCGCGACATCAACGAGGGCGACGCGGTGGCCGGCATGAGCCTGGAGCATTATCCGGGCATGACGGAAAAGGCGCTGGAGCGCATCGTCGAACAGGCCAGAACGCGCTGGGACATCTTCGATGCCCTGGTGATTCACCGCGTTGGCGATCTCAAGCCCACCGACCAGATCGTCCTGGTGGCCGTGAGCGGCGCGCATCGCGGCGAGGCATTCGCCGCCTGCGAATTCATCATGGATTACCTCAAGACCGAGGCGCCGTTCTGGAAGCGCGAGCAAACGCCATCCGGCGCCCGCTGGGTGGATGCGCGTGAAAGCGACGAGCAGGCAAAAGAGCGCTGGCGCTGATCCAGGGGCTATCTCAGGCCTGATTTGCCCTGAAAACCTCAGTTCTACAACCACGGAGGGCACGGAGAGCACGGAGAAAGGCTGTTTGCGAAAAATTTATGGCCTTACCCAAGGGGTGAATGCCAAATCTCATGCAATCTATGGTTCTTGCTCCGTGTGCTCCGTGAACTCCGTGGTTAGCTGCTTTTTTTAGGTTTAATGAAGTGCAAAAAAATCATGCTGCCGATATGCCCAGATACCGCTTGAATTCATCTTCAGGTATGGGGCGGCTGAACAGGTAGCCCTGGAATATCTTGCAGCCATACTGGGTGAGAAAGGCCAGCTGCTGGTCGGTTTCCACGCCCTCTGCAACCACGGAAAGACTGAGGGACTGGCTCAAGGCCAGAATGGCGCGGACGATGGCGGCATCGTCCGGGTCATGCATGATGTCCGTGACGAAGGAGCGGTCGATCTTGACCTCCTCCACCGGTAGCCTCTTGAGGTAGGAGAGGGAAGAATAGCCGGTACCAAAATCATCGAGCGAGAGGCGAATGCCCAGTGCCTTGATGCTGCTCATACGTTCGATAGTCTCTGCCACATTATGCAACACCACGCTCTCGGTGAGTTCCAGTTTCAGGCGCGCCGGATTTGCCCCGCTTTGGGCAAGCGCTTGCTCCACCTCTGACACGAAGTCGGGTTGCAGGAACTGGCGGGCGCTGATGTTGACTGACAGGGTCAGATGCTGTGTGGCCGCATGTTCTTCCCAGATCTTGAGCTGAGCGCAGGCAGTGTTCAGAACCCAGTTCCCGAGGGGAAGGATGAACCCGGTTTCTTCTGCCAGCGGGATGAACTGTGCGGGAGAAACGGGTTCCCTGCCGGGCGGCAGCCAGCGCAGCAGGGCTTCTGCTCCGAGGCATGTTCCTGCCGGGTCGACCAGAGGCTGGTAGTAGAGCTGGAATTCGCGTAGCTCCAGACCCTTGCGCAAAGCGCTTTCCATGGCGGTGCGCGCTTCCAGGTTTGCCTGCATGGCGGGGTTGAAAAAACGCAGGGTGTTGCGTCCGGCATCCTTGGCTTGGTAGAGCGCCAGGTCCGCCTGCTTGAACAGGGCATCGAGCGAGCTTTCCTGATCGCGGAACAGGGTCAGGCCGATGCTCGACGAAGTTTGGTATCCCTTGCTCAGCCCTTCAAGATGGAAGGGTTGAGCAAGGTGGGAGCGGATTTTTTCCGCAAGGGACTCTGCCAGTGCGGCAGCGGGTTCTTCCTCCTGGCCGAGATCTTCGAGCAGCAGGACAAACTCGTCTCCGCCCAGGCGCGACACGGTATCCACTTCGCGCATGCTTGCGCTGAGGCGTTTTCCTACTTCGATGAGGAGCTGGTCGCCGACGGCATGCCCCTGGGTATCGTTGAGGGTCTTGAAATGATCGAGGTCAAGAAAAATCAGCGCGCCATACTCGCCGGTGCGGGTGCTGGAAGCGAGGGCATGCTCGGCCCGGTCCATGAGCAGGCGGCGATTGGGCAGTCTGGTGAGGGGGTCGTAGAAGGCGAGATGATGGATGCGTTCCTCCGCGGCCTTGCGTTCGGTGATGTCCGTGAAGGCCGCAACATAATGGGTGGGCTGATTCGATGTATCCCTGACCGTGGTGATGGTGAGCCACTTGGGGTAAATCATCCCGTCCTTGCGCCGGTCCCATATCTCGCCTTCCCAGTAGCCGGTGGCCAGTATGCTTGACCACATCTGCTGGTAGAAGGCGGGGTCCTGCCGGCCGGATTTGAACATGGCCGGTGTTTTGCCGACTACTTCTGCCTCGCTGTAACCAGTGATCGCAGTGAAGGCGGGGTTGATCGCCACAATGTTTCCAAGGGTGTCAGTGACCATGAAAGCCTCTGCTGCGCTGTCCACCACGCGGGCCAGGAAATGCAGCTTCTCCTCATTGGCACGGCGTTCGGTGATGTCGCGGGCGATGCCCAGCACGCCGATGAGCCGGCCCTCGCTGTCACGCATGGGGGTTTTGATCGTCTCGAGCAACCCACGTTGCCCATCATCGGCAAAGGTGACCCACTCCTCGTTGATGCTTGGTTTGCCAGCAGCGATGGCTTCCTGGTCTTTCTGTTGAAAAAAGTCGGCAAGTTCTCGAGGCACGAAATCATAGTCGGTCTTGCCCACGATCTGTGATTCAGGCGCATTGAAAAGGCGCTCGAAGCGCGGGTTGCAGGCCAGGAAAACACCGCCAGGATCCTTGAGCCAGATCAGGTCGGGAATGGTCTCGATCAGGGTGCGAAGCTGGGTATTAGAGTACTTCAGGGCATTGGCCTGCTCCTGGCTGATCTTTTTTGCTGCGGCCAGCTTGCGTCGTGATAGCCACAAGCCAGCGGCCAGGGACAAAATGATGGTTACGGCCAGGATCAGCAGGATGACCTGTGCGCGATAGCGCTTCCAGATGTCGGCCAGGGTGATCTCGGGCGGCGTGTCATAGGGCGGCAAACGCAGTTTGCGTGCCAGATCCTCTACTGAGGCATAACTGGCCGGGACGGTGAAACCATGGATGTCCAGTGCTCTGGCAAGCGGCGTGTCTTCCTCAATGCGCAGCAGCGCCGCGGCAATCCGGCGCGCGCTGGCTTCATCCACCTGTGGTAGAGCCGCCAGCGGCCACTGCGGATAGAGACGGGTAGAAACCGCATAGGGGAATCCTGGCAGATCCTGGCGATTAATGATCCTGAGCTGGCGCATGTCCAGCCGGCCCTCCCCGGCCATGGCTTCGAGCACGCCAGCGCGCGCGAAGCCGGCGTCAGTCTTGCCGGAAAGGACGGCTTCCACAACCTTGTCATGGGGTAGCCCCAGGAAAAGCAGTTGCGTTTCATCGGGAGGCGGCAGGCCGGCATCGATGAACATTTCGACAGGCAACTGGAAACCTTCCATGCAGTTGCGGGAGCAAGTCGCAATGGTGCGTTTTTTCAGGTCGTGCAATGTGTTCAGGTCATTGCGTTCGGCCCGGCTGAAAATGACACCGCCGATGGCCTCCACCGGCTTTCCATCAGCGGTTTCCGTCAGGGTCGCCAGGGCGCCGGAAAGCGCATTGCGCTCGCGGACCAGACGATAGTGGGTGGGATGGGTAAGGATGAAGTCGAGCTTGTGGTGATGCAAGGCTTCTTCCAGATCGGGATAATCGAATGCTTGTACCTGCACCCGGTGTCCCGGCAGTGCCTCGCTCAGATAGTCGCTCAGCGGCTCCCAGCGTGCCTGTGACTCGGCGAGTGGCCTGAGTGACAGGATTCCGACCGTCAGCACATGATCTGCAAGGGCGCAGCGCACCGTTGTCAGCATCATGAGCAGCAGCGGCAGTAAAACAAGTTTAAGCGGAAGTCGGGCCGGCATCTTCAGCTTTCATCAGGAAGGAAATCGGCGCGCACGAGATCGGTGAAATCGTCCTGCCGCGGCAGCAGTTTTTCTCTGGCCATGATCTGGGACAATTCGCGCGCTGCCGAGAGCAGCCGCCCCGGATTTGTGTCCATGAGGCTGCGATTGGCGCGGATGTCGGGCAACTGCAGGCCGCGGTAGGCATCCAGCACTTCACGGGCATCCAGTTGCAGGTGCCCGGCCAGCCGGAATGCCGCATCCTGCGGGTTGCTGCGAAAATGGCGCAGCGCGCGGAAATGCCCGGCCACCAGCATTTTCAGGGTTTCCTGATGTCGCGAGGCGGCCTCCGGCCTGACGGCAAGGACGTCGAAAATGGTGTCGGGCATGTCCCGGCTGTCGTAGATGGTTTTTGCGTCTTCCGCCCTTAGTCGGGTGGCGATGGGCTCATAGGTGATGAGGGCATCAACCTGCCCGCGCCGCCAGGCTTCCATGTGGCCGTCAGGCCTTATCGGGATCGCCGATACGGCCGATGCGGGCAGCTTGGCGGAGCCCAGCAATTTGTGCAGCACCAGCGCTCCGAGCGCGGTTTTTTCCACGCCGATGCGTTTTCCAGCCAGATCTGCCAGGGTGTGAATGCCATGGCGGGCAAGGACGACATCCGCGCCGGCGGAAATGTCGAATACCAGAATGATGGTCAGCCGGATGCCGTTGGCTCGGGCACGCAACACTTCATCCAGCGTCAGTGCGGCGCCATCGGCCTTGCCTTCAGCCAGCGCGGCAAGAGAGCCGGTTGCCGAAGCCGTTTCCAGCAGATCAAGCGATTCGGCCGGGAGCCATCCCTCGCGCTTGGCCAGAAACATGAGTTCGTAGCCCGGCCAGACATGGCTGGCGATAATCAGTTGCTTGGATTGCCGTGCTCCACAGGCGTTGAGCATGGGCAGCAGCGCCGCTGCGGACAGGGCGCGCAGAATATTGCGCCGGTCAGGATTCATGGGAAATTTCTGAACTTTTGCATTGGAACAGTTTACTGTAAATATGGATAATCCCTATTTTTTGACTTTAATAGGAGGATTAATTATGTTTTGCAGGCAAGGTCTGATCAGAATGGTGCTGGCGCTGCTTGTGAGCAGCGCACCGGGTTTGGCGGGGGCGCACGACCACGAGCATTCCCACGATGCGGGAGCGCCTGGAAAGCTTGAGCTTAAACAGGGCGCAAAGTGGCCCACTGATGCGCATCTGCGCCAGGGAATGGACGGCATCCGGCACGCCATGCGCGAAAAGGTGGCGGAGCTGCGCAGCGGCGCGTTTAAGCTGGAACAGGCGCATACCCTGTCGCAAAAGGTGAATGAGCAGATCGCCTTCATGGTGCAGAACTGCAAGATGGACAGCGATGCCGATGCCGTGTTCCATCTGGTGCTGGCGGACATCATTGCCGGCGCGGATGCGCTTGCAGGGCAGGACATGGGCAAGGCACAGCAGGGTGCGGAAAAAATTTCCCATGCGCTGGAGAATTACGGCATCTATTTCGATCACCCCGGCTGGCATTGATCCGGGTGGGGGCTGGTCAAGCGGGGCATTCAGCTTGCTGGCGCGCCCCCTTTTGCATGAAACCGTTTTGTGAAGCGCGCAAATCATTAACCCTTTGCTTTACCCCGCTCCTCGCTCCGAGGCGGATTCCTGCTTGACAATATGCGTCATAGCGAATATTGTCTCGCCCCATGAATGAACAATCCTTCTTCGAAACCCTTTCCGACGAAACCCGCCGCCGTCTCCTGCTGCTGATTCTGAAGCACGAGGAATTGTGCGTATGCGAACTGTTCCAGGCGCTGGATGTGGCTCAGCCCAAGGTCTCACGTCACCTGGCGGTGTTGCGTGAGGCGGGCGTGCTGGCGCAAAGGCGCGAGGGCACCTGGGTATTTTACCGCCTCGACCCGCAACTTCCCGCCTGGGCTTATCGCATGCTGGGCTTGATGGTGGAAGGGGTGAGCAATGGCGTTCCGTATCGCGAGGACGCTGAACGTCTGGCGAATGCGGCAATTCGTCCGGTGCGTTGCGCCGCCTGATTTTTTTGACTTTTCATATCCGATTTGGGGGATATACGAAATGGCGAATAATTAAGCTTGATAACTGGATATGTCCAAAACGGCATTTGTAGGGGCGAATTCATTCGCCCATGGCGGTTAAAACCGCCCCTACGAGCCCTAACCCTGATGTGATTTGAGGATAGATGATCATGAGCAAAAAAACTTTCAACGTGCTATTTCTTTGTACCGGCAATTCGGCGCGCTCGATTCTGGGCGAGGCATTGCTCAACCATCTCGGCAAGGGGCAGTTCCATGCCTGGAGCGCGGGCAGCCATCCGGCGGGAGCAGTCAATCCTTTCGCCATCGATTTGCTGCAGAAGAACAAATTGCCGGTCGAGGATCTGCGCAGCAAATCCTGGGACGAATTCTCCGTGCCGGGCGCGCCGCAATTCGATTTTGTCTTTACCGTGTGTGATAACGCCGCCGGCGAAGTCTGCCCAGTCTGGCCCGGCCAGCCCATGACCGCTCACTGGGGCATTGACGATCCCGCTGCAGCAAAGGGCAGCGACGCGGACAAGCGCAAGGCTTTTGTCACGGCTTTCACCCAGCTCAACCGCCGCATCTCGCTGTTCATCAGCCTGCCGGTGGAAAAGCTGGACAAACTGTCCCTCAAGCGCCAGCTCGACGACATCGGACTGCTGCGCGAGAAAGGGGAGTGATCGCATGAGCGCGCAGTGTGAAATCACCGCCAGGAAAGCCGCTGGCGCGGAGCTGGGGTTTTTCGAGCGCTGGCTGACGGTGTGGGTGTTTCTCTCCATCGTGGCCGGTATCGCGCTGGGCCAGCTTCTCCCCGCGCCGGTGCAGTTTCTCGGCAAGCTGGAAGTGGCCCAGGTCAACCTGCCGGTGGGCCTGCTGATCTGGCTGATGATTATCTCCATGCTGATGAAGATCGACTTCTCGGCGCTGGGCCAGGTCAAGAAGCACTGGCGCGGCATCGGCGTCACCCTGTTCATCAACTGGGGGGTGAAACCGTTTTCCATGGCGCTGCTGGCCTGGCTGTTCATCCGCATCGCATTTGCACCGTATTTACCCGCTGAGCAGATCGATAGTTACATCGCTGGCCTGATCCTGCTTGCCGCGGCACCCTGTACCGCCATGGTGTTCGTGTGGAGCAACCTGTCCAGGGGCGATCCGCTGTTTACCCTCTCCCAGGTGGCGCTCAACGACGCCATCATGGTGTTCGCCTTCGCGCCGCTGGTCGGCCTGCTGCTGGGCGTCGCGTCCATCACGGTGCCGTGGGACACCCTGTTCCTGTCGGTGGTGATGTATATCGTCATTCCGCTCGTCATTGCCCAACTCCTGCGCCGGGTGCTGCTGAGCAAGGGTGTACTGGATGCCGTGCTGGCCCGTCTGCACCCGGCCGGCATTTCCGCCCTGCTCGCCACCCTGGTGCTGCTGTTCGCCTTCCAGGGTAAGGCTATTCTCGAACAACCGCTAATTATCCTGCTGCTGGCCGTGCCTATCCTGATCCAGGTGTATTTCAATTCCATGCTCGCCTACTGGCTCAACCGGACCGTTGGTGAGGTGCACAGTGTGGCCGGGCCTTCGGCACTGATCGGCGCCAGCAATTTCTTCGAGCTGGCGGTGGCGGCGGCGATTTCGCTCTACGGCTTTGAATCCGGCGCGGCGCTGGCGACGGTGGTGGGGGTGCTGATCGAGGTGCCGGTGATGCTGTCGGTGGTGCGCATCGTGAATGGCAGCAAGGCCTGGTACGAGGCAGGAGCGAAACAGCATGTTTGACGCCCTTGCCTCCTGGCTGATCTATGACCTCGCCGGGCTGCAAGGCACGCCCTTCGGCGCTGCCGCCCATTTTTTCGTGATGGATGTGACCAAGATCCTGGTGCTGCTGACTTTGGTGATCTATCTCATGGGCCTGCTGCGTGCGCTGCTCAAGCCGGAGAAGGTGCGCGAATTCATCCGCCATCGCGGTAATTTGCAAAGCCGTTTCATGGCGGTGGGCCTGGGGGCGGTTACGCCGTTCTGTTCCTGCTCCTCCATTCCGCTCTTCATCGGCTTTGTCGAGGCGGGCATCCCGCTCGGCGTCACGCTGTCCTTCCTCATCGCCAGCCCGATGATCAACGAAGTGGCGGTGGTGGTGCTGGCTTCGGTAATCGGCTGGAAATTCACCGTGCTGTACGTGCTGACCGGGCTCAGCGTCGCTTTGATTGGCGGCTTCGTGCTGGAGCGCTTCAAGCCGGAGCGCTGGGTTGAGGACTATGTGTGGAAAATTCACATGGGGCAGGTGGCAGAGGTGGAAGAGGACAAGTCCCTGCGTGCCCGTCACGAGTACGCCGTCTCTCAGGTGAAGGAAATCGTTGGGCGTATCTGGAAGTTCATTTTCATCGGCGTGGGGGTGGGCTCCTTCATCCACGGTTATGTTCCAGCCGAGCTGGTTGCCAGCGTGGCGGGCGATGGCGGGCTGCTTTCGGTTGTCGGCGCCGTGCTGATCGGCGTGCCGCTGTATTCCGACGCGGTCGGCATCATCCCCATTGCCGAAGTGCTGCTCGGCAAGGGCGTGCCAATCGGCACGGTGCTGGCCTTCATGATGGCGGTCACCGCGCTGTCGCTGCCAGAAATGATCATTCTGAGAAAAGTCGTCAAAGTGCCCCTGCTGGCGCTGTATTCCACTTATCTGGCCACGGCATTCGTTATCGTTGGCTTGTTGTTCAACCAATTGAGAGGTTTCATATGAATACCGATTTGCATACTTCCATCGTGGCGCTGGTGTCCCTGGCGGCCAACATTGCCACCAATCATCCCAAACAGGGCCTGTGCCAGGTGGACAAGCTGAAACAGTATGGCGTGGCGCAGGCACAGATCGACGCGGTGGTCGAAATCGCGCGCCATATCCGTGACGAGGCGGCACAGGCGCTGGATGCCAGTTTCGACGAGGCATGCCGCAAGGAAGCCGCCAATGCCAGCTTGTCCGCCATCGGCATCGCACAAAGTGCCTGCTGTACGCCAACGAAATCCGGCCAGTCGTGCTGCTGAATTTGGAAAAATCCATTGAACCACGGAGCACACGGAGAGCACGGAGGAAAGACGGGTTTTCTCCGTGCGCTCCGTGTGCTCCGTGGTAACTGTTTGTTGTTTGAAGGGAAACTGAAATGCAAAGCGTAAAACATGATGAAATCCGCCAGGCAGTGCGCGAAAACTACGGCGCGGTGGCCCGCTCCGACGCCGCCTGCGGCTGTGGCCCGGCGTGCTGCACCCCGACCGGATTGCCGGGCGCCGACATCCTGTCGCGCGGCATCGGCTACAGTGAAAGCGAAGTGGGTGCCGTGCCGGAAGGCGCCAATCTGGGTCTTGGCTGCGGCAATCCCCAGGCCATCGCCGCGCTGAAACCCGGCGAAACCGTGCTGGACCTGGGCAGCGGGGCGGGTTTCGACTGTTTCCTCGCGGCGCGTCAGGTGGGCGACAGCGGCCAGGTCATCGGCGTGGACATGACGCCGGACATGGTGAGCAAGGCGCGCGCCAACGCGGCCAAGGGCGGCTATGCCAACACCGGATTTCGCCTCGGCGAGATCGAGCATTTGCCGGTGGCCAACGCCACGGTGGATGCGATCATTTCCAACTGTGTCATCAACCTTTCCCCCGACAAGGCACAGGTGTTCCGCGATGCTTTCCGGGTGCTGAAAAGCGGCGGACGGCTGGCAATTTCAGATATAGTCGCGACGGCGGAATTGCCCGAGGAGGCAAGGCGCGATCTGGCGCTGTATACCGGTTGCATGGCGGGGGCGTCGCTGATCGGGGAACTGGAGGCGATGATGCAGAGTGCCGGTTTCGATCAGGTGCGTATCACGCCGAAGGACGAGAGCCGCGCATTTATCCGCGACTGGGCGCCGGGAAGCAAAATCGAGGAATTCGTGGTTTCCGCCAATATAGTGGCGGTCAAACCGTAAAACAATTTTTAACAAGGAGCTGGAAAATGAAGAACATCAAGGTATTGGGCACAGGCTGCGCCAACTGCACCGCGACCATGAAGCTGATCGAGGAAACCGCCAGGCTCAAGGGCGTGGAAATTCAGCTGGAAAAGGTCGAGGACATGGCCGCGATTCTGGGTTTTGGCGTGATGTCCACCCCCGGCGTGGTGATCGACGGCAAGGTGGTGCATGCGGGCGGCGTGCCGGGCAAGGCCAAGATCGAAGAATGGCTGGGCAGCAAGGAATCCTGCTGCGGCTGTTGCGGCAAGGAATAGGCAAGATGGTCAAAACCGTATTGATCCTGTGTACCGGCAACTCCTGCCGCAGCCAGATGGCCGAAGTTCTGGTCAACCATGATCTCGGTCCTGAAATTCGTGCGCTGTCGGCCGGCACCCGCCCCCAGCCCAAGGTGGCGGATGGCGCCATCGCGGCGCTGAAAGAGGGCGGCATGGCCACCGAAGGGCTGTACCCCAAGGATGTGGACGCGGTGATGAACGAGAATATCGACCTGGTGGTGACGGTGTGCGACAACGCCAGGGAATCCTGCCCGATTTTCCCCAGGCCGATTCCCGCCATTCACATGCCGTTCCACGACCCGCACGGCGAGCCGCTGGAAAGCTTTGTCAGGGTGCGGGACGAGATCCGGGCCCAGTTGATTCCAGAGATTGTGCGGCGGCTGAAGTAGTCCGCTTTCAATCGCGGACGCCACCTCCATGAGGCCATGGTTGCAGGGAGGTGAGCGGTTTCATGGAGGAAATTACGGGTTGCAGGTGCCGTGACAAGCTGCGTGGGGCTTGCAGTTATCGCGGTTCTTGCGCGAGAATGATTTTTATCAGCATTGGCATCAGCATGGTGAAATCAATCTTTGCTTAAGATGACCTCAATACACAGGATTTCCAAATTCTCTGGCAGCGTCTGGCTGACGCTGGTTCTGTTCGTCCTTCTTTCCATCGCATTTGCGGTTTACGCCTGGTCGGAAAAGCAGATCGACCGCGCCCATGAAGTGCGGCATCAATCCTATTTGCTGGCCGACACCTTGCGCCAGTCTTCGGATGATCTGACGCGGATGGCCCGGACCTATGTGGTGACCGGCAATCCCGTCTACAAAAACTACTATCAGGACATCCTGGACATTCGCGACGGAAAGAAAGCGCGGCCGGAAAAGTACGAAAATGTCTACTAGGATCTTGTCCTGGCTGACGGCAAGCTCCCACGCGCCGGAAACGGGCGGCCCGTTGCGTTGCTGGACCTGATGCGCCAGGCCGGGTTTACCCGGGAAGAATTCGACAAACTGGCGGAAGCCAAGGCCGATTCCGACGCGCTGGCCGCGACGGCATTCGAGGCCATGAGGCTGGCGGAATCCACAGGGCCCGAAGCCGAGGCAAACCGGGCCCGTGCACTCATGATGCTGCATGACGCCAAATATCATCAGGCCAGGGCCGCGATCATGCTGCCCATCCATGATTTCCATGTGTTGCTGGACAAGCGCACGCTCGATGCCGTCCATGCCGCCGAGCTCCACGCCGCGAATCTGCAGCTCCTGTTTATTACGCTGGGGCTGGCCCTGGTGCTCGCGCTGTGGCGGAATTATTCGGTATTGCGCGCAACGCTGGGTGGTGGTGCCGGCGATGTCCAGAAGCAGATAGCCAGAATTGGCAGGGGAGATCTTTCTGCCGCCATCCCGGTTGCCAGGGGTTCGGAGAACAGCGTGCTGGGCTGGCTGTCTGAAACGCAGATCAGGCTGAGGGAGCTGGATCGCGAGCGCAAGGCGGACGCGGCAAAAATCAAGCATTTGAGCCAGATCTATGCCGCATTGAGTCAGTGCAACCAGGCGATTTTACGCTGCACCAGTGAGCAGGAGCTGTTCCCGCAAATTTGTCGCGTCACGGTACGGTACGGCGGTATCAAAATGGCGTGGATCGGCATGCTGGACGAGGATGGCCGGCAAGTCAGAGCGGTTGCCAGCTACGGCGATGACATGGGATATCTGGATGGCATCGAGATTTTGCTGGATCCTGCTGTTCCATCCGGGCACGGCCCGACCAGTATCGCCATGCGCGAGAACCGGCCTTTCTGGTGCCAGGATTTTGCCATTGATCCCAGCACTGTATCGTGGCGCGAACGAGGTGCGCGCTCAGGCTGGGGTGCCTCGGCTTCGTTGCCGCTGCTGCGTAACGGTGAGGTCATCGGCAGCTTCAACCTGTATAGCGGGGAGGCAAATGCATTCGATGAATCCATACGTGCCCTGCTGGTCGAAATGGCGCTGGATATCAACTTTGCACTGGAAAACTTCATGCGCGAGAATGAGCGCAGGCAGGCCACCGGGGCGCTGCGCGAAAGCGAGGCGCGTTACCGCGCGGTGACCCAGTCCACCAGCGATGCGATTGTCACTGCGGATAGCGCGGGGAATATCGTGGACTGGAACCGGGGCGCGGAAGTCATCTTCGGCTATACCGAGGCCGAGGCCAGCGGCCAGCCGCTGACGATACTGATGCCGCTTCGCTACCGGGAGCGGCATCTCGCGGGTATGAACCGGGTGCTGTCTGGTGGAGACCCGCAAGTGCTCGGCCAGACGCTCGAACTGGAAGGGCTTCGCAAGGACCAGAGCGAGTTCCCTCTGGAACTCACGCTGGCCAAGTGCGAACTTGCCGGCGGCTGGTTCATTGCTGCCACCATTCATGAAATTACCGGGCGCAAGCGGGCCGAGATGCAAATCAGGCTCGCCGCCGAGGTGTTCGAGCAAAGCAACGAAGCTTTCATTATTACCGATGCCGCCCACAACATCATTCTGGTCAACCATGCGTTTACCGTCATCACCGGTTACAGCGAGGCCGAGGTTCTGGGACAGAATCCGCGCATACTGGCCTCGGGGCTCCATGCGCCAGAATTTTTCCGCACCATGTGGGCAACCCTCGGTTCGCATGGATATTGGCAGGGCGAGGTGTGGGATCGCCGCAAGGATGGGCGTATTTACCCCAAGCGGCTTTCGATCAGCAGGGCACTCGATGCACAAGGTAATCCAACCCACTATATCGGCATTTTCAGCGACATTACCGAGCACAAGGCGACGGAGGAACGGATCCAGAAATTGGCGCATTTCGATGTGCTCACCGGATTGCCGAACCGGGCATTGCTCAGCGATCGCATGCATCACGACCTCAGCATGGCCCAGCGCAATCATGGACACCTGGCCCTGCTGTTTCTCGATCTCGATCACTTCAAGAACGTGAACGATACGCTCGGTCACCGCGTCGGCGACGAATTGCTGGTGGAGGTGGGGAGACGCCTGAAATCCGTGGTGCGCGAGGAAGACACGGTCTCGCGCCTGGGCGGGGACGAGTTCATCCTGGTGCTGCCGGATACCGATGCCAGCGGCGCCGCGCATGTGGCCGGTAAATTGCTGGAGGTGGTCGCCCAGCCTTGCCAGATCGAACAGCATGAACTGTTCATCACGCCATCCATCGGCATCACCATTTATCCCGGCGATGGCGATAATTTCGATCTGCTCTCCCAGCGTGCCGATGTTGCGATGTACCGCGCCAAGCGCGATGGCCGCAACAGTTACCGCTTCTTTACCCCGGAAATGCAGGCGCGTTCAGCACGCACCCTGCAACTGGAAAATGCATTGCGCCACGCGCTGGAACGTGGTCAGTTGCAATTGCACTATCAACCCCAGGTGTCGTTGCAGGACTGGCGCATCATCGGTGCGGAAGCCTTGTTGCGCTGGCAGCATCCTGAACTGGGCCTGATTTCTCCAACTGAATTCATCCCGATTGCGGAGGACAGCGGCCAGATTCTGCAGATCGGGGAGTGGGTGATGCGCAGCGCGCTTAACCAGCTAAAGACCTGGATCGACAATGGTCTCGCGCCGATGACGATGGCGGTCAATCTTTCAGCGGTGCAATTCCGTCATCTCAGCCTGCCCGATCTGGTGGCACGGATTCTCGACGAAACACAACTGCCGCCGCAGTATCTTGAACTGGAGTTGACCGAAGGCGTTGCCATGGATGACCCGCTCGCGGCCATCGCGGTGATGGATGTCTTGCATGAGCGCGGCATCCGCATGTCGATCGACGATTTCGGCACCGGCTATTCCTCGCTGAGTTACCTCAAGCGCTTCCAGATCTACAAGCTCAAGATTGACCAGTCCTTCGTGCGCGACATCACCGAAGACCCGGATGACAAGGCAATCGTCGGCGCCATTATCAGTCTTGCGAACAGCCTGGGCATGATGACCATTGCCGAAGGCGTGGAGACGGAAGGGCAACTGGCGTTCCTGCACGAAAAAGGTTGCAATGAAGTGCAGGGCTATCATTTCAGCAAAGCGCTACCGGCAGAACAGTTCGAGCAATTCGTGCGGGGTAGAATCTAGCGCGCTGGGAGACCATCCTGAAACAGAGCCGCGAGAGCGCTTCGGCATCGGGCATGTGCCAGGGTTGGCTACAAACTTCAGACCTGCCTATAATCCGGGATAATCCATTAGAGTCAAAACATTGCTGCGAATGCGATCGCAAATCGCGGCGAGGGCGCCTCTCCTGCATGCACAAGCATTCCAATGGACAATCCGGGATAATCGGAAGTTGAACTAACCATGCAAAACACCATCCAATCAGCCTCTCGACCATTTCCAATCTTATGAAATACGGTTTTATACGCATATTGCCGGGGGTTTTTCTGCTGGCGGGCAACGCCCTGGCCGCCGGAGTTGGCGATCCCTTCGACACGGATGCGCTGGTTCCGCCCAGGCCGGTCCTGTATGGCCCCGCCGCAGAGGGCGTCATGCCCTGTACCGCGCCGCAGTCCGCCGCGCCGCTGGCGCTCTTGGAGGTGGTGGACCTTGCGCTGTGCAACAACCCGCAAACCCGCGAGGTGTGGGCCAATGCCCGCGCCCAGGCGGCCCAGGTGGGGGTGGCCCGGGCGGCATATCTGCCCGGCCTGTCCGGCAGTGTTTCCGCCAGCCGCAACTGGACCGATACGGATGGGAGCCGCTCGCCTTACGATCAGAATGGCACCGGACTGACTCTGTCCTACCTGCTGTACGACTTCGGCGCTCGCGAGGCGGCGCTGGAGAATGCCCGCCAGTTGCTGGCTGCCGCGTCTGCCACGCAGGACAGCACGGTACAGGCGGTGTTTCTCGCGGCGGTGCAGGCTTTCTATCAGGCGCAGGCAAACGTATCGGCGCTCTTTGCGGCACAGGAATCCGAGCGCGCCAGCAAGGAAAGCTTCAGCGCCGCCGAGGCACGCTACAAGGCCGGAGCCGCCACCCCTGCCGACAAGCTCCAGGCGCAGACTGCCTGGTCGCAGGCGACGCTCAACCGGATTACCGCAGAAGGCAGTCAGAAGAGCGCCCAGGGCGCGCTGGCAAACGTCATTGGCCAGGATGCCCATCGCCCCCCGAGCCTGGTGCCCGCGGCAGAGGTCACGCCGGGAGATGCGTTCGAGCGTGACGTGAATGCGCTGGTTGAAGAGGCGCGCCGCCGCCGTCCTGATCTGCTGGCTGCCGAGGCCCAGGTCCGTGCCGCCGCGGCAAACCTGAATGCGGTTCGCGCCGCAGGGCGGCCCAGCATTTCCCTCGCAGCCAGGAGCGATCTGTCGAACACGGATGGCAGTGCCACATCGCATGGCTCATCGGTCGGCGTTACGCTGACCATTCCATTTTTCTCAGGCTTTGCACCGGCTTACCGCGTGCGCGCCGCCGAGGCCCAGGCCGATGCCAGGGGTGCCCAGCGCGATCGCATCCGCCTGCAGGTGGCGCTGGATGTGTGGAACGCCTCCCACAGCCTGCATACCGCCACCCAGGCGCTGCGCACCAGCAGCGATCTGCTGAACAGCGCCACCCAGTCGGAACAGGTGGCGCTGGGCCGCTACAAGGCCGGCGTGGGCAGCATCCTCGATGTCCTCAATGCCCAGAGCGCGCTGGCCAGCGCCCGCCAGCAGCGGGTGCAGGCAGCGCTCAACTGGAATGTTTCCCGCGCCACCCTGGCCCAGTCCATGGGCAACCTTGATTACGGCCTGTTGCAGACCCTGCCTGGCGTTGCCACTAGTGAGGAGCATAAAAAACCATGAATTTGAAAAACTCATTCAACCACGGAGTTCACGGAGAACACGGAGTAAAAACAATGAATTGTGCATTTCTTGGCATTTACCCGTTGGGTGAGGTAATAAAAAAATGTAAATTGCCCTTCTCCGTGAACTCCGTGGTTTCGAATCAAGGTTTTGATGATGAAGCGTTTCCTGAAAAATCCCTTTGTCCTGTTTCTGCTTGTCTGCGCGCTGATCGCCGCTGGCGTCTTTGGCTGGCGCCAGTACAAGAGCGTGAGCCCGGAGCAGCGCTACAAGCTGCAGGCGCTGGAGCAGGGCGAGCTGAAGCAGAGCGTTTCCGCCAACGGCACCCTGAATCCAGTCACGCTGGTGAACGTGGGCACCCAGGTTTCGGGCGCGGTGAAAAAACTTTATGTCGATTTCAATGACAAGGTCGAAAAAGGCCAAGTGCTGCTGGAACTGGACCCCGCGTTGCTGAATGCCCAGGTCAAACAGAGCGATGCCAATGTGCAGAACGCCCTGGCCTCGGTCGAACTGGCGAATGCCAATCAGGCCAGGGCACAAGGACTGTTTGCGCAGGAATATGTCTCGCGCCAGGAGCTGGACCAGTCGGTGCAGGCTCGTAAAGCGGCACAGGCGCAACTGGCGCTGGCACGGGCGCAGAACGAGCGGGACCGCGCCCAGTTGGCCTATTCCATCATCCGCTCGCCGGTTTCCGGGGTGATCGTGGCGCGCAATATCGATGTCGGCCAGACCGTGGCGGCCAGCTTCCAGACGCCGACCCTGTTCCAGATCGCCCAGGACCTGTCGCGCATGCAGATCGACTCCAGCTTTGCCGAGGCGGATATCGGCAGCATCCGCGTCGGGCAGGCGGTGCGCTTCAATGTCGACGCCTTCCCCAGCCGCAGTTTCAAGGGCGTGGTGAAGCAGATCCGCCTGAACCCCACCACCCAGCAGAACGTGGTGACCTACAACGTGGTGATCTCGGTGGACAATCCCGAGCAGATCCTGCTGCCGGGCATGACTTCCTATGTGAGCATCGTCGTTGCCGAGCGCGAGAATGCGCTGCTGGTGCCCAATGCCGCGCTGCGCTTCAAGCCGGACGTGAAGGACGGCGAGATGAATGGCGAGGGTAAGGCGGGCAACGGCAAGAAACCCGGCAAGAAGCGCGATGCTTCCAGCGGTACGGTTTACATCCTGCAGGGCAAGGAACTCAAGCCGGTCAGCATCAGCCTCGGCATTACCGACAGCCGCAACACCGAGGTGCTGGGCGGCGATCTCAAGGCCGGCGACAAGGTGGTGGTCGGTGAAGGCCCGGCTGAAGAAAATTCGCCGGGCAAGAAAAGCACGGTACACATGAGGATGTTCTGATGGAGGGCGCCCTCTCCCCTGACTCTCTCCCTGTCTTCACTTCGACAGGCTCGGCGCAGCGCGCCCACGCTCAGGCAACAGGGGAGAGCCAGCCCGTCATCCGCGTGGAGGGGCTGCACAAATCCTATGAAACGCCGGCCGGGCCCTTTCCTGTGCTGAAGGACGTCAACCTCAACATCGCTCCCGGCGAGTTCGTCGCCGTGATGGGGCCGTCCGGCTCGGGCAAGTCCACTTTCATGAATATCCTCGGCTGCCTGGACCGGCCCAGCGCCGGGCATTACGAGCTGGATGGCCGCAGCGTGGCGGAACTGTCCAAGGACGAACTGGCCCTGTTGCGCAACCGCACCATCGGCTTCGTGTTCCAGGGCTTCAACCTGCTGCCGCGCATGAGCCTGGAGGACAACGTCGCCCTGCCTCTGGTCTACTACGGGGTGAAGCGCGAGGAGCGGCGCGCCCGCGCCCGCGAAATGCTGCAAAAGGTGGGGCTGGGCAACTACGCCAAATCGCCGCCCAACCGCATTTCCGGCGGGCAGCAGCAGCGCGTGGCGATTGCCCGCGCGCTGGTGAACCAGCCGCGCCTGATCCTCGCCGACGAGCCTACCGGCAAACTGGACAGCCATACCGGTGAGGAAATCATGGCCCTGTTCGATGAACTCAACCGCGAGGGCATCACCATCGTGCTGGTCACCCACGAAGCGGACATTGCCCGGCACGCCAGGCGCCAGGTGCGATTTCTTGACGGGCGCATCGTGCATGACGGGCCGACCGGACACCATGAGGAGTCCGCCTGATGCTGTATGCCATGCTGGGCGAAGCCTGGCACGCCATGGGCGCGAACCGGCTGCGCACCTTCCTCACCATGCTCGGCATGGTGATCGGGGTCGGTGCCGTGGTGCTGATGATGGCGGTGGGGCAGGGGGCGCAGTATGCCGTCAGCCAGTCCATCAGTTCCATGGGCAGCAATCTGTTCATTCTGATCTCGGGTTCGACCACCTCGGGTGGCGTGCGCTCCGGCAGTGGCGGCGCGCCCACGCTGACGGTGGCCGATGCCGACGCCATCGCGGAATTGCCGGGGGTGCAGGCGGTCGCGCCAGTGCATCCCGGCAGCACCCAGATGGTGTACGGCCCCAACAACTGGAGCGCTAGCACCTACGGCACCACGCCTGACTATCTGAATGTGCGTTCCTGGGCCGTGGTCAGCGGTTATCCGTTCAGCGATTCCGACCTGCGCTCGGCAACGCGGGTGGCCCTGATCGGCAAGACCGCGGCCAAAAACCTGTTCGGCGACGAGGATCCGGTAGGCAAGACCATCCGCGTGCGCCAGAGCCCCTTCGTGATCCTCGGCGTGCTGGCGGCAAAAGGGCAGAGCCTGGACGGGCGCGACCAGGACGACACGCTGCTGATTCCCCTTACCACTGCCCAGCGCAAGGTATATGGCACGCCTTTCCAGGGCTCCGTGCGCATGGTCATGGTGCAGGCGGAATCCGCTTCGGTCATGCCGATGGTGGAAAAATCCATGACCTCGCTGTTGCGTCAGCGCCACCGCCTGCGCGAGGGCATGGATAATGATTTCTTCCTGCGCAATCTGGCCGCGGCAGCGGATTCGGCGGCGGAAACCGCGCGCACCATGTCCTTGCTGCTCGGCGCCATCGCCTCGGTTTCGCTGCTGGTGGGCGGCATCGGCATCATGAACATCATGCTGGTCTCGGTGACCGAGCGCACGCGCGAAATCGGCATCCGCCTGGCCATTGGCTCACGTGAGCGCGACATCTTGCTGCAATTCCTGCTGGAAGCCATCATCATCTCGGTGGTGGGCTGCTTTATCGGCCTGGTGCTGGGCGTGGGCGGCGCGCTGCTGGTCAATTTCCTGACCGAGGCCACGGTGGTGATCTCAGGCAGTTCGGTGCTGGTTGCCTTCGGCGTGGCCGCCAGCGTGGGCGTGTTCTTCGGCTTCTACCCGGCGCGGAAGGCCGCGCGGCTCGACCCGATCGAGGCGCTGCGCTACCAGTAATATTGCCGCCCAGAGAGCGGCAAACAGGAGAAAACCGTGAAACGCTGGCTCATGCTTTTAATGCTATTTCTCACCTTTCCCGCCG
>Ga0172380_10000851_pt1 | contig 55250 bp, 43 predicted proteins | sample Leawe162metaG_FD_119747 | JGI IMG/M metagenome (GOLD analysis project Ga0172380, IMG submission 119747) | Leachate microbial communities from a municipal landfill in Southern Ontario, Canada - Leachate well 162 metaG | ecosystem: Engineered > Solid waste > Landfill > Unclassified | place... | reverse complement strand
CGAGAAGGGCCTGCACACCCAGGCCGGCGATGAAGTGGCCAAGGCCGTGCTCGCCTACGGCGGGTCCGCGCGGGCGGGGGATGTTCCCGGCGGGAACATGTTCATGATCGACCCGAGCTTCCTTTCCGGCGACCCCGTGCCGGTCAGGATATCCGTGGTGGTGAGGCGCAACGAGGCCAACGACACGGCGGGATTCAAAATTTTCTACGAGTCGTCAACGCAGAAGGGGCCGATCCGCGACACGCCGCTGCGCGACGGCTACAAGGCTGGGAACTGGTTCACCGTGCCCGACAACAAACAATGGCACACGGCGACATTCGATCTCGACGACGCGCAGTTCGTCGCCATGTATGGCTACAACTTCTCGCTCAATTCGGACGGCAACCAATACAACAAATATGTCATCCAGAGCGTGACAGTGGAAAAGCTGCCGCCTAAACAACCTTTTTGAAAACCATAAAAACAACCGTCCCGGCCGCGCTCGCTGTCCTGGCGACGGCGGCGGGTGCCTTCGCCGACAGCCCCGCCCAACCCGTCAGGTCCACCCAATACGGCGCGGAGCGCCTCGATTTTACCGTCGGTGCCAACCGGGCCTTCCTGATCCTGCCCACGCATCCCGCGCCCGATGGATCGAAGCCCTGGGTCTGGTATGCGCCCTCGTTCGTTCAGAACCTCCCCGACGCGACCCACGAATGGATGTTCAAGCAACTTCTGGCAAAAGGGTTCGCGATCGGGGGAGTCGATGTCGGCGAATCATGTGGCAATCCGAAGGGGCGGGCCGCCTTCACGGCTTATCACGACTTCGTGGTCAAGAACTACGGGCTTTCCCCCAAAGCCTGCCTCCTCCCGCAGAGCCGGGGCGGATTGATGCTTATCAACTGGGCCGTCGAACATCCCGAATGGGTGCAGTGCATCGGCGGCATCTTCATCGTGGCCGACCTCACAACCTACCCCGGCATGGGTCCCGCCTTGAACGCCGCCTACGGCTTCAAGCCGGACGACTGGGACACGAAACTTGCGGAACACAATCCCGTGGACCGTCTCGCCCCGCTCGCGGCAGCCAGGATTCCGATCTTCCTGATCCACGGAGACGCGGACGCATTGGTCCCGTTGGAGCGGAACAGCGCCGAGTTGATGCGCCGTTACAAGGCGTTGAACGGACCGGGCGAGATTGTCGTCATCAACGGCAAGGGGCACGAAGTCTGCGATGAATTCTTCAAGTCCCAGCGCCTCGTGGACTTTTTCCTCGCGCGAGGCTGGTAATTCAACGGGCTTCCTGCTTCCATCGCCGGCGCGATGAACAACGTGAGAATAGGACTCTTCGGAATCGGCCTGGATGCCTACTGGCCGCAGTTTGCGGGGCTGGAGGAACGCTTGAAAGGCTATCTGGCAAACGTGGAGGACCGCCTGGCCCGGACGGGGGTCGAAGTCGTCAACCTGGGCCTCATCGACAACGCGCCGAAGGCGTTCGAGGCCGGGCACCGGTTCCGCCGCGAGGATGTGGACCTGATTTTCCTCCACGTCACCACCTACGCGCTTTCCTCGACCGTGCTGCCCGTGGTGCGCCGCGCCAAGGTGCCCGTGGTCATCCTCAACCTGCAGCCTGCCGCCGCCATCGACTACGCGAAGTTCAACGCCTTGGGCGACCGCACGGCCATGACCGGGGACTGGCTGGCCTGGTGCGCCGCCTGCCCGGTGCCGGAGATTGCCAACGTCTTCCGCCGCTCCGGCATCGCGGTGCATCAGGTGACCGGTGTGCTGGGCGACGATCCGGAGTGTTGGACCGAAGTGGACGCCTGGATCGAGGCGGCCCGCGTCGCCCACGTCATGGCCCACAACCGGCTCGGTCTGATGGGGCATTATTACGGGGGCATGCTGGATATTTATTCCGATCTCACCCGGCACTGTGCCGCCTTCGGCGGGCACATGGAAACCGTCGAGGTGGACGAGCTCTCCGCCCTGCGGCGGGAGGTTTCGGATGAACAAATTCGCAGGCGGGTGGAGGAGTTCCGCGGGGCGTTCGACGTCCAGCCCGACTGCCCGGAGGCGGAACTCGAACGCGCCGCGCGCACGTCGGTGGCCCTGGACCGGCTGGTCGAAATCCACGATCTCGGTTCGCTCGCCTATTATTACATGGGCACGGGCAACGCGGAAAACGAAGACGCGATCAGCTCGATCATCCTGGGCACCTCGCTGCTGACCGCGCGCGGGATTCCGGTGGCGGGCGAGTATGAAATCAAGAACGCGCAGGCGATGAAAATCATGGACAGCTTCGGCGCGGGCGGCTCGTTCACCGAATACTACGCGATGGATTTCAGCGACGACGTGGTCTTGATGGGCCACGACGGCCCCGGCCACATCGCCATCGCGCAAAGCAGAACCAAGGTCCGTCCGCTGGATGTCTATCACGGCAAGGTGGGCCGCGGGCTATCGGTGGAAATGTCGGTCAGGCACGGACCGGTCACGCTGCTCTCGGTGGTGGAAGCCGACGGCGGCGGACTCAAGCTGCTCGTGGCCGAAGGGGAATCCGTCCCCGGTTCGATCCTGGAAATCGGCAACACCAACAGCCGCTACCGCTTCCCCTGCGGCGCGCGCCGTTTCGTCAACGCCTGGAATGCCCACGGCCCCGCCCACCACTGCGCTGTCGGCACCGGCCACATCGCGCCCAAACTGGAAAAACTCGCCGCCCTGCTCGGATTGGAGTTTGCTGAAGTTGGAAAATGAACAACCCATGAACCCGCAACCCGCTCTCGCTCTCTGGCTGACCGCGCGCGACCTTCCCGGACGCATCGCCGCCCAGCCACCCCAAACACTCCTCCCACTCGGCGACGGACTTGCCAAGGACGCCACCATTTGGGTCGATGACTTGGTTTCCTATCAGGAAATCGAGGGATTCGGTGGCGCATTTACCGAAGCGGCCGCCGTCACCCTCCAAAAAATGCCGGAGGAAACGCAGCGCGAAATCCTGCGCGCCTATTTCGACCCGGAAGCGGGAAGCGCCTACACCCTCTGCCGGACGCACATCAACAGCTGCGATTTTTCGACCGGCAACTACGCCAGTTGCGACACGGACGGCGACGTGGCCCTCGAGTCCTTTTCCATCGGGCGCGACCGCCAGGCACTGCTGCCCATGATCCGGCGCGCTCTGGAAATTTCAGGCGGAAAAATGAAGCTGTTCGCCTCGCCGTGGAGTCCGCCGGCGTGGATGAAGACCACCGGACGGATGAATCGGGGCGGGCAGTTGAAACCCGAATGCCGCCAGGCTTGGGCGGAGTATTATGTCCGCTTCATCCGGGAATACGCCAAGGCGGGCGTCGAGATTTGGGGGCTCACCGTGCAAAACGAACCGGAGGCCACCCAGCCGTGGGATTCCTGCGTTTACAGCCCTGCGGAGGAACGGGATTTCGTGCGCGACCACCTGGGGCCGGCCTTGGAGCGCGCCGGTCTCGGCCACGTGAAAATCATCATCTGGGACCATAACCGCGAACGGCTCTACGACCGGGCCAAGGCGGTTTACAGCGACCCGGCGGCGGCCCGCTTCGTCTGGGGCGCGGGCTTTCACTGGTATTGCGCCAATGTCTTCGAGAACGTGCAGCGCACGCACGAGGCCTGGCCGGACAAGAAGCTGCTTTTCACCGAAGGTTGCCAGGAAGGCGGCCCGCACCACGGCTCGTGGCTGACGGGCGAGCGTTACGCCCAGTCCGTCATCCAAGACCTGAATCATTGGACGGTCGGCTGGGTGGATTGGAATCTCGTGCTCGACGAAACCGGCGGGCCCAACCACGTCGGGAATTTTTGCAGCGCTCCGATCCTGGCCGACACGCGCACGGGCAAGGCGCATTACCAGAGTTCCTATTATTACCTCGGTCATTTCTCCCGCTTCATCCGGCCCGGAGCCAGGCGCATCCTCACAACCGCCTCGCGCGACGAACTGGAGGTGACGGCCTGCAAGAATCCGGATGGCAGCCTGGCTGTCGTGGTTTTGAACCGCTCGGAATCCTCCTGCCCGGCCACCCTCAAATTCAACCGGGGGGAAACGGCCATCAACTCCCCCCGCCGCTCCATCCTGACGGCGGTGCTGGCCCCTGCCTGAAAATCGCCCCACCCTTTCTCATGCGCACAAAACCTGCCGCTTCCACGGCCACCCTCCAATCCCTCCGCAAAATCTTCTCCGAGCCCCCGCGCGAATTCTCGCCCGTGCCGATCTGGTGGTGGAGCGGCGAGCGGCTGGAGCTCGACCGCCTGCTCTGGCAGCTCGATCAGCTCGTCGCGGGCGGGATTTACAACGTCATCATCCTGAACCTCGCGCCCGCCGGGCCGCTCTACGGCAAGGACGCGGACGATCCGCCGTTCATGTCGGAGGAATGGTGGGTGCTGTTCCTCGCGGTTTGCGGGCACGCGAAAAAGCTCGGCGCGCGGATCTGGTTCTACGACCAGATCGGGTTTTCCGGAGCAAATTTCCAGGGGCAGCTCTGCGTCCGCGACGAACGCTGCCGGGGCCGGGTGCTCGACGCGCTGGCCATCGATCTGGAAGGCCCCGGGCAGGCGGAGTTCCCTGCGGCTGCGGAGCCGCTGGCGGCTTTCGCAAGCGAGCTGGACGAGAACGGCCTGCCGTCCGGCACGCCGCGCGAGATGGAGATCGAGGGCCGCATTGTCCGCTGCGCGATGCCGGGACGCCACCGGCTTCGGCTGGTCTATGCGCTGACGGGCGGGTTTGACTATTTCCATCGCGCTTCCTGCGATTTGCTGATGGACACGATCCACGGCGAATTCGAGCGCCGCGCGGGCCATCACTTCGGCGGCGTGATCGTCGGCTCGTTTCAGGACGAGCTGCCCTCGATGCCGACGTGGGGGCGCGATTTCGCGCGCCTGTTCCGGGAACGCGCGGGCTACGATTTGCGGCCGCTGCTCTGGGCCCTGTGGGAGGGCGATGCGGAGGAGGCGCGGCGCGTGCGGCTGGATTACCAGCGCGTGCGGGCCGATCTGGCGGAAGAGGCATTTTTCCGCCCGTTCTACGACTGGCACAAGTCGCGCGGGCTGACCTGCGGCTTCGACCAGCAGGGCGGCTCGCGGGGCGGCGACCCCATCGACACCGTCAAGCAGTATGCGGATTACCTGCGCACCCACCGCTGGTATGACGCGCCGGGCAGCGACCACCACGGCGAGGCGCGGATTCACAGCTCGCTGGCCGAGCACTACGGGCGGCCCCGCGTGTGGATCGAGGCATTTCATTCCACCGGCTGGGGCGGGATGCCGGAGGAAACCTTCGACTGGCTGCTCCCCTGGTGGCTGGCTGGTGCGAACCTCTACAACCCGCACGCGATCTACTATTCCACGCGCGGCGGCTGGTGGGAATGGGCGCCGCCATCCACTTGCTGGCGCCAGCCCTGGTGGCGGCATTACCGCTATTTCGCCGAAGCCGCGAGCCGCGTCTCCGCGCTGCTCGCGCAGGGCGGGCACCGCTGCGAAATCGCCGTGCTCCATCCCACCACGACCGTGCAGGCGTTCCTGACGAAAAACGATCTCGCCGCTCCGGCGCAAGCCGCGAACAAAATCTACACCGACATCGTCGGGACCATGAGCTGGTTTGCCCCGCGCACCGGCGTCATCGACAGCCTGGACTTCAACATTCTGGACGACGACACCCTGCAACGCGGCCAGGCTGCCGGGGGCAGGCTCGCCGCCGCCGCGTCCTCTTATTCGACCATCATCCTTCCCGGCTGCCGGGTGCTCGAGGAAGCCAGCGCGAAGGCCCTGGCGCGGTTCGTGGAAAACGGCGGACGCCTCATCGCGGTGGGCGTCGTGCCCGGGTCCGCCGAGTTGAAGCCGCTCTTCGATGCAGGGCGGGCCTTGTTCGTCGCGGCGGCGGACGACCTTCCGTCCCTGTTGAAGGAAACGCCCCGCGCGCTCACGGCTTCCGTCCCGGCGCGGTGCCTGCGCCTGGGTGACACCAATCTGGCCTTCCTCCCGCTGGCCCACCCCGGTGCCACGCAATTGGATTCCCTGGAAGGAAAAGTTTGGTGGAACGCGACCTACACCTTCGATCCGGCCCGCTACCGGCGTCCCATGACCGTCACGATCCATGAACCCTCCATCGCGGTGGAGCTCTGGGATCCGGTCAGCGGAAAACAATCCGCGTTGCCGACACGTCCGGTGGACGGGGGAACCGAGGTGGAATTGCCCGAAGACACGCCCCCGGCGGTGTTTCTGGTTTGGACGGAAAATGGCGGCTCCGAAAAAACCGCCATGCCGGCCTGGACCGAACATCTGCGGCTGCCCGAACGCTGGGAGGCGGCGCTGGAACCAACCCTCGACAACCGCCACGGGGATCTTTCCCGTCCCGCCCATCCCGGCCCCCCGCCATTGCAGACATGGGATTTCAAACACCGCGAAGAACGGGAAAAGCCAACTTCCGGCTGGCAGAATCAAACATGGCCGGAGGGAAGTTTCGACATCGCGCACGCCACCTTCGGGGTTCAGGGCTGGATGCGCGGCCCTGTGGCGGCGGACGATTTGCGTCCCCCAGGTCAAGGGGACGACTGGCGGCCCGCAGTCTATTCCCTCTCGCGCGGCATCTGGCGCGATCCGCAGCACGAATGCACGCTTGGCCCGAGCGGGCACGTGGCGGAGCACTTCCTGGATTTCGGACCGATGCGCAACGGCCAGGCTGCGCAGTTCGCCACCTCGGTCTGGATGGACGAACCCCGCGAAATTCATTTCGCCCTCGCCGCGCCGGGTGCGCGCACGGTGACGGTCAACGGGGTTGCGCAGACGGAGAGCACCCCTTCCGGGCACGCCTGGCTGCACCCCGTGCGGTTGCGCGCGGGCTGGAATGCCATCGAGTGGAATTTCATCGCGGAGGAAAATCGCCCGGCCTACTGCCACTGGGCGCTGGTGGCCGATCCCTCGCACTTCCGGCGTCCGTCGTATCTCACCTCCGCCGACGCTCCGCAGAAAGGGGCGAAGCTGGTTTTCTCCAGGGAGTTCGAGATGCCCTTCGACGCGACAGAGGGAAAAGCGCTCGCCTGGGCCGCAAATTCTCCCTGCACGATTGTGCTCGACGGAACCGAAATCGGGCGGCTGGGCGGCTTCATGCCCTACGGGGCGAAAGAATCCACCGTCGTGATTCCCCTCGGGCCGCTCGCCCGCGGAAAACACCGGGTCGAACTCCATGCCACCGATGGCCTCAATCCCGCAGAAAAGGCGGACCCCGACAGCGGGGCGCGCTCCCCGGTGCTCGTCCTGCTCGACGCCGAATGGCGGAATCCCGCCGGACAGATCCACACGCTGGCCAGCGGCCCGGATTGGCTTGTTTCCCGCGACGGCGACGCGCCGCGACCGGTCGGGCAAAAGTGGCACTGGATGGTCACTCCGGCCCTGCTCCGCCATCGCCCACATCCGCTGCCCCGCGCGCATTGGCTCGAGGACGCGCCCGCCGACGGAACCGTGCTCGACGTTCGTCCCGCGCCCTTCGGCGGCGACCGCCGCGCGGATTGGTTCCAGTGGACGCTGCCGCCCGGCGCGGCGAGCGCCTGCCTGCCCGTGGACGGAACAGGCTCGCTGTGGGTGGACGGCGAACCGGTGGAAATCCGCGATGGAAAAGCACCCCTGCCGCGCCCCCGCCAAAACGGCAGGACCGCCACCCTGCGCGTGGAATCCACCGGCGGATCGTCCGGAGGCGGCCTGTTCGACGCCCCGGTGTCCTACGACATGGAGTCGGGCGAACTCGCCCTGGGAGACTGGACGAAGCAGGGCCTGGAATCGTATTCCGGCGGCGTGCGTTATCGCGCCGGCTTCGATCTGGCCGAAACCGGTTCCCGGCGCTGGATGCTGGACTTGGGCCGTGTGCGCGGCACGGTGGAAGTCTGGGTCAACGGGCAAAACGCGGGCGTGCGTTTCCTCGCCCCATTCCGCTTCGAGATCACGGAATTGGTCCGGGCCGGAAAAAACGAGATCGAGGTGCTCGTGTGCAATTCCCTGGCCCCGTATCTGGCCGGCCACAGCCCAACCAACTTCGCCTTCGCGCACCAGTGCGTCTCCGGCCTCTTCGGCCCTGTCACCGTGCTGGCAGAGGCAGCTTCGTAGCTTTCCCCGGTGACCACCGACCTGCTCCAGACCTGGAATTGGCGCTCGTTTCCACGGGCGCTCTGGACCACCCCGCTGCCTGGCGAGGACGGCGCACCCGCCCACCGCATCATCCATGCGCGGGCCCTGCCCCTGGCCCAAACCGTGCGGCTCGAACGCCTGGGGCTCCGCGCCGCTCCCGGTTACCACAAATGCGGCAGCGGCGGCCACGCGAAGGATTGGGTGAGCGATTTCCGCCTGCTCGCCTGGCGGGACGGACGCTGGGAAGCGGCGCTGGAAAAACGCGGCCTGCCGCGCCCGGCGGACGACGAAACACTCTGGTTCGATCTGGGGGGATCGATGGCGGAATCGGTCCTGATCGAGATCCGGCGCTGCGGGATTGACGGCTGGTGGACGCCGTGGGCGCTCGCGGCGAATGCCCTCGTGCTGGAGGGAAAACAACCTCCCCGCGCGGCGACGCGCTTCAATCTCCTGGAGATGGCCGGATGCGAGTGCGCGCATCTGCCCGAGGGAGTCACCGCCGAGGTGTTCGACGACCGCGTGGTGTTCCGCAGCCAACATCTGGAAACCGGCTTCCGGCTGCGCCGACCGGAGCTGACGCAGTTGGCCATCAACCCATCCGGAAATGGGCCGTTGAGTCCCGACTTGTTGCTGCACTTCCCCCAGCACGAATGGAACGTGTTTCAACAGCGCGAATCCTGCGCACAGGGGCCGCGCCTCTGGCCGGTGGGACAGTCGCCCGTCCAGGGCTTTTTGGACAGCGCCATCGAGGGTCTCTGCCGAGTGCGGGACAATGTCGTGACCTACGAGTATGAGGCACCCTCCCTCGGCCAGAGATGGAAAATCCGCTGGGAAGTGCTGGAGGACCGGCTGCGCCTCTCCTGCGCGCGCGAGGGGGAGCGCGATGTCCGGGCCTGGGAAAGCGGCGCGTGGCATTTCGCGTTTGACGCGCAGGTGACGCCGGTGACGGTGCTGGGAACTCCCTCGCGACAGGGACAGTCGGGCCTGCAACCCTCGCCGGTGCTGCTGCACGCGCCGCGCTTCGGCACGCTCAAGGCCGAAGCGGCGGGCGACCCGGTCCTGTGGCGACAGGATGCCAACCGGACCCTGTTGAAACCCGTGGTGACGGCCGAGATGAAGCTGGGCGAAGAGGCGATGCCCGAAGGCGACTACCTGCTGCGCGCGGGGCGGCACCATGCGGAAATCGAGTTCCGTTTCCAAGATCTGGAAATCGCGCTGCGTCCCGGGACGCCGCCGGTCATACGCGCCGCAGTGGAACGCTGCGCCATATCGGGCCTGACGTGGCGCGCCGACACCTTCACGCTCTCCAACAACGGCTGCTCGACCCATTGCCCGCTCTGCATGGACAGTTGGTCGGCGCTGACCACGCGGATGCCGACGTTGCTGCCGGGGCTGCATCCCAACGACTATTTGCGGGCCTCCATCGAGCGCTGGCTGGTCGGCGCGCCGGGCTACGCCAGCGGACGGATCCTCGGCGAGGACGGCTTCCACCACCTCGAAGATGAATACCTCAACACTGGCGTCTCGGCCCTGCTCGGCCTGTCCGATTACCTGCGCGCCACTGGCGACGATGTCTGGTTGAAAAGCGTCGCCCCCTTCCTGGGAGGCGAATTGCAGCGGATGCGCGCGCGTGACATCGATGGCGACGGCCTGATCGAAAGCCCGCACCGTCCGGGCATCAGCGGCACGGACGGCTTCCACTCCGCCCAGTGGAGCACCAATTGGTTCGACGTGATCGCCTTCGGCTGGAAGGACGCCTTCGTCAACGCGCTCCTCCACGAGGCGCTCAAAGGGCTCGCCGTGCAACTGCCGCGCCTGGGACAAGCGCCGCTGGCCGAAGGTCTGGACGCCTGGGCGGCAAAGCTCCGCGCAAATTTCGCGCCGACCTTCATGAATCCCGCCACCGGCTGGCTGGCCGGTTGGCGCTGCAAGGAGGACAAACTCCACGACCACGCATTCCTGTTCGTCAACGGCGCGGCCGTCCGGGCCGGGTTGTTGGAACCGGCTCCGGCGCGCCTGGTCATGGAAAAACTCTGGGCGGAAATCCAGCGGGTGAAACTCAACATGTTCCGCTGGGGCCTGCCCGGCAATTTGTGGTGCATCCCGCCCGAAGACACCTCCACCGCCTTCATGGACCAGGCAATGGGCATGGGCCTTTACGAAAATGGCGGGCTGACCCTCTCGCAGGCGCGCCACTTCACGGGTGCCCTCTACGACGTGGGCATGACCGCCGAAGCCGATCGACTGCTGGAGGCAATGTGCGACTCCCTGGCCAAGGGCGGGGCGTTCGCCGGGGTCGGCTCGGGAGTGGACTGGCGGCAATGGGACGGCACTCCCTGCGGCTACGAGGGCATGCTCAGCGACCAGTTCGGCATCATCGCCCTCGCGCTGGAACGCCATCGCCCAAGCTCATGAATCCGGCATTTGCCGCCTTGTGAATGCAGCCAGACACGCCATTCAACTCGAAAACCGTTTTTCTCTGCGGACCCTGCGGCTCTGCGTGAGGAATCGCTGAATCCGGGTTAGGTTGAATTTAAAATCAGGGGGTGAGGTTGCGACAATACACGGTATGGAAACGGACCGTGTCGTCCGCAGGATCGTCTGGCGTATTGCCGTTGTCCCTGTAACGCTCCACGACAGCCTGCTGGCGCTGCTCGGCGGTGACAATGAGCTTGCCGGCGGGTGTTTGTTTGAGGGCCTGGCCAATGGTGTAAACGCTGAATACCCCGCCGCGCGAGGTGACAAGGCTGGCGACATCGCGAACCAGGTTCTCGCTTTGTTCCCCTCCGTCGGCCACGCCCTTGATTTCACAGATTTCCCCCGAGGTGTCGAACGCGTCCGCGTGCCCGTAGGCTTTTCCAGCGTTGGCACCGGTCGCGAGTTCGCGCTGGTAAATGTTGTCGGCAATTGTCGTTGCGCCGCCGGTTGCCGGAAGACCGGGCGCGCCGGTGAGCAGGGCGATCAACGCGCCTTCGCGGGTCATGTCGAACGGCGCGACATGGGAGTTGACATTGACCCGTCCCCCGACGCTTGTGCCATGAGGGGTCAGCAGTGCCGCCGCAGCGTCACTTATGTTATTGGGTTCGAGGGGAACGGGGGTGTTCGGAACGAGCGTGGCGCTGCCGGATACCGGCGCGGCGAAGAGGTCCATGAACGCCCAGTCCGGCGGCAATTTTGTGTCGGCATAATTGTTCGGTTGCAGGCGGAGCGTGCGGTAGGGCGTGCTTTTGTCGGACGCGAGAGGTGTAACCCCCGTGTTCACATAGCCGAGTTCCCCAACGGACAGCACCCGGCCCAAGGTGTTGTCATCCACCGTGACCGATCCGTCCTGGTTGGTATAGGTTATCTTTGTCCCGGCGGGCGGTGGCATGTAGGTGCTGGCGTCGGTGAGCTTCCCCTTGGCGTCGGTATCCTGTTGCGGGCCGATCGTGGGATCCGGGGGGGTGCCGAGCGTCGAGACGGAATTGATTCCGCCAAAGGAGTTCCTGCCAGTGGCATGGGGGTGCCAATCCTCTATGGTTCGGGCAGCCTGCGGATCATCCGTTTCCACGGAAGGCATATCCGCCCTTGAGGGGTATGTGGCGCTGTGGGGAAGCGCATAGGGCACGCGTCCATATTGCATGGAACTGACCTTTGCCGGGAACTGCAATGCCGTCAGGGTGCCATCGCCAGCGGGATGGTAGAGAGGATCCTCAGGCAGGTAATCACCGAGCAAAAGACCGGTGTAAGAATAACCCTTGAAAGGGATGGCACCAGAATCCGAAAGACCATAAATCAAGCTTCGACCCAGATACACCGTGTCGCGGGCGGGAGCCCATTGCACGGGGGTGCGATACACCAGCTTTTCGATGACGACACGCTGGCCCGGCATCAAGACCGTGGGGCCGCCGCTGCCGGTGTTAAGGATGATGTCGCTCGCGTAAATTGGCAGGCCGCCGTTGGAAGTCTGCAAGCTGATGGCCTTGTTGTTGTTTGGACACACCCAAAGAAATGAGACCAAGCCATTGGAGGGCGTATAAGAGTCCGAAAGGCCGCTGTATTCAAAAAATGTCATGAACCATTGAGGCGAGCCGACGGGGGGAGGATAGGCCTTGGTGGGGACGAGGTCGATGCCTTTCGAGGGATCGATGCCATAGGTTCGAGGCAGGTAGAGTTCCATCCTGACATGATAGGGGTATGCCGTATTATACCATGGCCAATCAGCCGGCTTCGGGTTGGGGATGTTCGGGGTATCATCCATCCACTCCGCCATTTCCGTGATGATGGGCATGCGCCCATTGCCCTGATAGTATCCATAATACCCCGTGGTATAAGCGTAATTCAGGCTGTATTTTTGATAATTCACTGTATCCGCAGCTTTGTTGCCATACCCGAAGCTGAGCGGGGGCACCAGTTGGGACGGCGATTCCCTGGCTCTTACATAATCAATGATATTGACAACGAATTGGGCGATGCGGGGGTCGGTGCTTGCCGAGTTCTGGAAATATTTGTATTGAAAGCTGTTGTTGGAGCCCGCCGGAACCATCGGCCAGTCGGTCCGGGTGACGTAGGCCATGAGCATCTTGACCACCGCGTCGAGTTTGTTGGGCAGAATATGAGGGGAATCCGTGGGGTTGGCCGGATTCGGAAACACCATCTGGCCCCCCGCGATATGGTTGGGATTGCCGGGATCGAGGCTGGTGACACCCGGCGGGAGATCGTCCCGCATGATGTCCAGAAACCTGCGGAGATAGATGACTTTTCCGTTGGAGTCGGTGATATGGGGCACGAGGTTGCGATTCGTGGTGAGCAGGATGCGATCTTCTCCGAAGAAGGTGGTGTCCGGATCGTGGTTGTAATGCGTCACCTCGAATTTGTTGTGGTCGAGCATCGAAGAAATGTCCGGACTGACCTGGCGGCCATCGAGAAAGGAATTGAAATAGCGCTTGGGCGTCGTGGCGGTCCAGTTGTGCAGGGTGTCGGCCATCGCTTCGGTGAGCGACGTGCCATCACCGAGGCCGAGGCCCATCAAGTTGATCAGGCTGGGGTCCGAACCCATCGCGTTGTTGGGGGTGGCCGTGGCCGACGTATTCCTCTTCCAGGCGAGGTTGTAGTTGATCTTGCTGCTCTCGTCGTCGGCCCAATAGGCGAAGCGGCCGACGACCGGGTTGGTCTTTGCGCCGACGCTGGTCGTGTCCGGGGATTCGGAGGTGTCGTAGCTCCCGTCCTTGCGCACGTAGATCCAGCGCAGCGGCATTTGAAGGGGCTGATTGCTGGCGTCGCGACGGTTGGTGATGAGGAATGTCGGCGGGTTCTGGTCCGCCAAAGTCTGGATATTGAGATTCGTCGGAGCCAGCCCCGGGTCCTGGTTCGTTGCGAGGAACGCCGCGCTCGACGTGCCGGAGTTGAGCGGGACCACGGTCTTCAACGCCTGGCTGTTCGCCGGGCTTACGACCAGTTGTCCCGGCTGGCTGATCCAGTTGCCGCCCGTGCCTGTCGTGGTCGTGTGCTGGCCCAGGGTGGCAACGACGTTCTCGACCCCCGAGTGCGCCAGGGCGGACGCACGCATCCGTTCGAAATGACTGTCCGCTGTGGAAACCTCGGTCCGCACCATTTCGAGATAGCCGACGACGACGACCGTGAGGACGGCAATAAATAGCAGGGTGATGATGAGGGCCGCGCCGGTCGTCCGATGCCGGGGGAAACGAAGAAGACACTTCATTGGATCGTGTATTCGAGGTTGTTCTCCAACTGGATTTCCGTCGTGTAAACATGCAATCCGGGAAGCAACGGCTTGAAGGCGGGAGAATAGCCCGGTGCGGACGGATCGCTAAGTCGCTTGATAAAAGCCTCCGCGTCCGGCACATCGGAGGCCCGGGTTGCGGTCTGAACGCTCTTCCATAAGGGATAGAGGCGTTCCAGGTAGTGGCTGTCAATCTGCACGATGGAGACCGTCACCCGCGCCGGCAGGTAGTGCCGCTCGTTCACCGTGTTCGTTTGCAGTTGTTTGTCGGCGTCGAGGTATTGGTATTGGCGTTTGTAGGTGTAGCCGGTCCGCGAGTCAAAAGCGCGGGGGAGTTCCATGCCGTCGAGCCCGTAACTGCGCACCCACAGGCCGATGACATTTTCGGCGAAGAGCCCGTTGTATCCCTGCGCGCTTGTTGCCGGAGCCACCGCATCGAGAAGGTTTGGGCTGAGCCAGGCATCGGGGTCCGTCGCATCGTAGATCTTGTAATTGGGGTTGGGTGCCACGACCCCGGACGCCTGCGTGGAGGGATTGACGAAGAAGCGGCAGAGCACCGGGCGTGGCTTGGCGGGGGTGGATTGGTCCCATTTCACGAAATAGCCAATCTCCGCAAGGTCGCCATAGGAGGTCTCGGTGGCGAGCGGAGCCTGCCAGAAGACCGCGTCGGCATTGCGATAATCCTCCGGGACCTGGCCGGACGGAGGATTGATCAGGAACTGCAGGTTGCTCTCTCCCGTCCGGGACGCGGTCCGCGCCGGGAGCAGCGCCCCCCGCATTTCCTCGCCAATGAAATCGCCCAGCGAACGTGTGACGCGGCGGCTCTCGACATCCCCCGAGCCCTTGAGCCATGCGTTGCTCGCGTGGTGGAATATGCCGCTGAGCGCCAGCACGAGGAGCAGAAGCACCGCCATGGCGACGAGCAATTCGAGAAGAGTGAACGCTCTCCTCAAATCAGTGGCGCGCGATCGTTGCATGAATGACCTGTCGGCTGGTGCCCGCCGGATACGGCCAGGAATAGGCCAACTGGATTTTGACCATCCGGAAGGCCCCGTTGTTGGTCACTTGCGTATTCGTGTCGGGCGTCTTTGTGACAACGCACCGGTAGATGACAGCGCCGTTTCCCGGAACCTGGGAAGAGTCCACCTCCTCGCCCTCCTTGGTGAAATAATAAGTCCATGCCGGAGTGTTTGTGGAGGCTGCGGCGGCATACGGCGGCTCTGCGGGGAACGATCCCGGCGCGGGCGGGGCATTCAGCCAAAACGTGCTGAACGGCAGCGCCCTCATCTCGTTCAGGACTTGTGCGGTCATGGACACAAGCATGCTTTTGTGGCTGGAGGCCGCATTCGTATTCATGGCCACGCCGAGTCCCCCGATCACGATGAGCAGCGCAAACGCGGTCAAGCCGACGGCGAGGACGACCTCGATCAGGCTGAAGGCGCGGAGGCACTTCCGGGGGGACACAGTCATTTTTCGGGCCGACTCACCTTGGTGGCCCCGGTCACGCCGAGAATCGTGATGTCGTAAAAGTTCGATGGCCCGCCTTGGCCGTTCGCCCGAGTGTAAACGACCCGGTCGTTTTGGATGACTCCCTCGACAAGCCGGATTGTTGCCGGAGCCTGCGAGTTTTGCAGGCCGCCGTTCGGCTGGAAAATGCGCGCGGCATAGCCCGCCTGGCTTTTCACCTGTGCCCCGCCATACGCGAGCGGCGGATTCTGTTGGGTCGGCGGCCCGGCAAGGAATGGAAAAGTCTGTGGGGAGTTCGCCAGGAATGTGCATGTCGCCCCCGGCTCAACGGCAACACCAACGGGAAGCGATTCCCATTTGGTGACCGGCGTCCAGCCTCTACCCGCGTTGTATTCCACAACGGCGAAAGCCCGGTAATCATCGGGCGTTCCCTGATCGCAAAGCAGGACGAGCGCCGTCAATGTGTTTTTCGAGACGGCTCTTTGTTGGGCCAGCGAAACGAGGGCGGCGACTTTGGCTCCACCCGCAACCAAGGCGGTCGAGCCCCTGTTCACCGCAGACGTCAAAAGCCCGAGCATGACGGCCATGACAGCCATCACCGAAAGCATCTCGATGAGTGTGAAGCCACCGCTCGTTCTTGGAGAAGGGCTGGAAGCAGGGGGCTCGATCATGTGATCCTTCCGGTAACTGGAAGCTAAGCGGTTTTAAAAATCACAGAAAACCGGGCCGGAAAATTTTTCGGAGACCGCAGATGTCTTTTTAAAACGCCTCATATGGGTGAATGTGCGCCCCTCCCGTGCGGGCAAATTTCCGTTCATCGAAAAGTTGCCGCAGGGTTTTCATCCAAAGCTGGTGAGCCGGGGAATTTAGGAAATCTGGCGACGACGAAGCACGATGACAGCCGTCAGGCTGAACGCGAGGAGCGCCCACGTGCCCGGCTCGGGCACCGCCGATATCTCGAACCCGTTGATCTTTCCTTTAACACCGCTTGCCCCCACCCCAAAAGTGAGCCGGCCGTTTGCGTCGCTTGTCACCGTGCTGGTCAGGGAGAAGATGGATTCCGGCGTCGAAGAGTTAAATGTGGAGCCACCAGTCCAAGTGATGGTGCCCAATGTCGTGCCGGCATCCCCGGTGTTCAGCCCGGTCCGGTTGGTGAACGTGGAGGTTCCCGAGTTGTCATTATCGTAGGCATAAAACGTTACGTTGTAGGCCGTGTTTGCGGACAAGCCGGGGCCGTAGATCTGAAATGCGAACGAGTCGGCACCAGTGTTCCCGCCGAAAGCAAAATCTCTATACAGATTGCTGTAGGTGAATCCGCTTCCGAGAACCCCTTTATCGCGGGAGAGCACGCCATCAGGACCACTGCCGGTGGAATTGAGGACTCCATTGGCATCCACGGAATCATCACCAGCGACATTGACCGTGAAGTTGCCATAGGTGTTCGTATAGACACCGCCGCTTCCGCCGCCTTGTGCCAATGCAAACCCTTGAAATCCCGCTTGGGTGTTGATATTGTTATCGGCATTGAAATCGACCGACAAGAGCGGCGCCGCCTGGGAGGTGACTGGGATAACCGCCAGCGCGAGCGCGGCGACGACTGGGAAGAGTGCTGTTTTCATCGCGGCTAGGTTCGCCCCGCCGCCCGGAGAATGCAATCCAGAATAAAGGCATCACGATGCCTGGAAAGAATAGGCAGACCCGAATGGCGCGAAGTTAAGGATCGTGGAGCAGGCGTCCCGCCTGCTGTTATTCGGGGAGAAAGGCAGCCGGGACGGCCGCCCCACATCCCAAACCGGCCTTAACTTCGTGCCATTCTAGGCAGACCCCGAAGGCATGACCTCCTGGGGTGCCTCCCGGTGCCCGCGCATCTGCGAAAGTTCAGACATCCTGATGTCATCCAGACAAAATGGTGTAGCGAGGAAAAAGGTTGAACCCAACACGCGAGAGAAAGATGCTCGCCAGCCGCGGCAATCGGGCTTAGATTGGCGGCATGAGCTACATGGACCGAATCACGTTCAACCCGAAGCAATGCGGTGGCCGCCCGTGCATCCGGGGAATGCGCATCCGCGTGTTGGATGTGCTCGACCTGTTGGCCGCCGGTGTTCCCGAAAAAGAAATCCTCGAAGACTATCCCGACCTCGAGGCCGAAGACATCCGGGCCTGCCTGCAATACGCGTCGGCCCAGGCCAACCACGCCGTCCTGCAGCCCGCGTGAAGTTCGTTGTCGATGCCCAATTGGGGAAGGTTTTTCATCTCTTTTTCGGCTTGGAGTGAGGTTCTTTGGGTTTGCCATCCCCAGAACGGGGAGGTAGGGTGGGAGGCGTGAACTACGGGGAATTTTTTGATCGCAACCAAACCGTTTGCGGCGGGCAATGGGTGGTCCGCGGGACACGTGTGCCGGTGCGCACGCTGCTGGCCAGCTTGGCCGAGGGGGATGATGCGGAGACCATCCGCGCGGCATTCCCCACCGTATCCCACGAGGCTCTCCGGGCGGTGATCGCCTTTGCCGCAGCTTCGGCGGAAGAGGACCTCCCGCTGCAGCCCATGCCTGTTTTTGCGTGAGGATCAAGCTGGACGAGAATCTGCCGGCCACTCTCGCCGCACGACTGCGCCAACTGGGACATGATGCCGATACGGTGCAGGAAGAGGGGCTCTGCGGACGGGACGACGAAACGGTCTGGGAGGCCGCACAGAGGGAGGAGCGCTTCCTGATCACACAGGATCTGGATTTCTCGGATATGCGAAAATTTCCGCCGGGCACTCACGCGGGTCTCCTCCTGGTGCGACTGCAAGAGGCGAGCCGGAGGCAAATCGAACGCCGGGTCATGGATTTGTTCGCGACGGAAGCCGTGGAAACATGGGCGGGCCGTCTCGTGGTGGCCACGGGCGTCAAGCTGCGCACCCGGTAAGATCAATACGGTGGCCGCCCGTGCATCCGGGGAATGTGCATCCGCGTGTTGGAAGGCATGTGATCTGGCGGAGGCTGAACGCCTGCCAGGCCACCATCGGGTTCATCGGGGGGAATTTCGAGCGGCGCATGAGCTCGACCTGGGTCCAGCCTTCGCGTTCGCCGCTGAAGTGGGAGGAATAACAATCCGGCCCGTTGAAAATCCCGAAGGGGGTTTCCGGGTGCAGCCGCGCGTGGTTTCGCAGGCTCATCCGTTTCCAGGCCGCCAGGGCCTCGTTTTTCCAGCCGAGTTCCGCGAGTGCCCAAACCGCCCAATGCACGGTTTGGGGCCAGATGCCCGCGTTCTCGCCCTCGCCGGCGGGGATCGGGCAATTGGACACCTCCGGGGGCGGGGGGCAGGAATAGGGGCGGCTCATCAGGGTGAGCCCGATCGGGCTGTGGCATTTTTCCAGCGCGGCCCGCATGGCCGATTCCCGCATTTCCCGCGTGCCGCATCCGCCGAGCACGCACCAGCTCTGGGCATTGAGGAAAAGCCGGTCTTCCCGCACCGTGCCGAACGGGTCGCCGTGGTCGGTGTAGCCCCGCACGAACCAGCGGCCGTCGAAACCCGCCTCAGCCGCGAGACGCAAGGCGGCCACGAACTCCCGGCACCCGGACGCGAACCCGGCATCCTTGTTTTCGAGAAACGGGAGCAGTCTTGACAGGGCGAAGCACGCCATGCCGGTGTTCATCATCGACTCTCCGTGTCCCCCCCGGCCCACGCCGGTGAGATAATCGTTCCAATCCCCCTGCGCCATGCGGATCAACCCGTGCGCGCCCGTCCCGACGCCATTCCGGATCCATGTCACGGCGCGGCGCAGGTGCTCGAGGATCGTGCCGGAGCCCGCCTCCCAAAACGGGACTTCCTCATCGAGAAACGCGGTGTTCCCGGTTTCCCGCAGGACTTCGGCGCAGGCCATGACGAACCAGATTTCGTTGTCGCTTTCCCGGTGGCCGAGGTCCACGGTCTCGCCGGGTGCCGGGCGGCGGAAAGCGTGGCATTGCGGGAGGTCGCCGTTGGCGTATTGCAGCTTGGCCGTCCAGCGCAGGCAGGAAAAGGCGAGCGCCGGATCCCACGCCGCCACGGTCATGGCGGTCTCGGGGACTTCGCGCACGCCGAAACGCGGCCAGCCGTAACCGCCGAGGTTCAGGTAATGTTCCCGCACCGAGCTGTCGTAGGACTCGAACGAGCAGAGTTGCCCGAAGCTCCAGACCGTTTCGTCCGCCAGGTGGCCCTCCACCCCCTCCCATTTCAACGGGGCCAGGCGTTTCGCCCACATTTTCCGGGAGTCGTCGGGAGCCGGGCAATCGGGCAGATCTCCCCCGTAGCCGACCTGGGCGGCAAAGTGCAGGGATTCGCCCGGCGCGAGGACCAACTCCCGTTCCAGCAGCAGCGCGATTTCGCTTTCCGCCGTGCCGCGGAAGGACGAGGAGGCGCGCAGTTGGTAATCTCCGAGCCCCGGATAAAAATTCTTCCAGAGGCAATAGCCGGGCCCCGCCTCCAATTCCCGCGCGGTCGTATCGTGGGCCTTCGGCTCGACGTCGGCCCGGACTCTCAGCCGGGCCCGGAATTCCGTCGGCCCCGAATTTTTCAGGTGGAATGCGCCTGCGAACCGGCTCCGGCGGTCGGGAGGAGAAAAAAATTCCTGGGACACATCGAGAATATGGCCGCCGGGGCCATGCCATGCGCCGGTGAAGACCGCGTAGCCGATGCCGTAGCGGATACCGGTTTTCACATGCAGATCGTCGTGGACGAGGGTGTGCCTCGCACCGCCGGTGATGAGTTCGAGGTAGAGGCCGCCGCGCACACGGCCGATATTGGCGGAGAGGTCGGTGTAGCCGCCTTCCGTGGTGAAAAGATGCGCCAGCCCCCACCGGTTGACCAACACGTTCAGCCGCCCGCTGGAAAACCCGTGGAGGAACGGGCTTTCCACCGCCGCCGCGCCATGGAATTCCGCGTCGAAGCAGGGCAGGTCGGCTTGATCGTGGGTCCAGCAACCGTAATGCTGAAATTCCTCCCCGGAATCCTGGGTTGCCACCAGGCCCGGATCTGACGATTCCTCGCGCGGAGTTGCGGAGCCCGCAGAGAAAACCGGTTGGGGGGCCAAAGGCACGAGGGAGGCAGCGCTTCTCACGGCAAGATCTCCAAATGGCTGATTTCGATTGTGTAGCAAGGTTTCAATACAAATTATGTGGTCACCACAAGCTGACTATTGTTTCGATGGGCATGTCGCCTGCGAATTCGAGCATCCCACCAACGTCGCTCCATCCCTCCCGATGGAACACAATCTTCGCGCATGGGCTTCCGGTTAGCTTGTTCACGCTCAGTTTCGCGCTATTGCCTTCATCGGAAATGGATAATTCCAGTGCGAGTTCGCCGAATGGAGTTGCGATACCCCGCAGCGAAACCACTGCCCCTGGGAAGACCCATTCGCGGGGCAGGCCTTCGCAAAGATGGAGTTCTTCCCCGCGATCGAGCGCAATGGAATGCACGACCAATCGAATGAATTCGGCGCTGGCCCAATTGTGGGGCATGTCGCCAAATTCCTGGTCGCCTTTTCCCTGGGGCATTTGTTCTTCCCGCCAAGCCATATTGGGGGCGGCGTGATTGGCGAAATCGTAGAGCGACTCGGCGGCCTCTCGTCCGTGCCCCTCCCATAGCAAAGCATGTCCGTAGAAGGACGCGAAATAAGTCCAGATTCCATCCTTTACCCACCCGGTCCCGAGCACCATGCCCTCCGCCTTTGTCGCGCGCAACATGCTCAAGTTGCCTTCGACCAAGGGATCCCCTTTTTCAAAGAGCATTCCCGGGTAAACCGCGTGGCAAAATGACCATTGGGCGCGCTGCGGCACCTCGTTCATCGCGTCGGCCATGAGGATAGGCAAATACTGGTTGCCATGCGGGTCGTCCTTCATGTCGCGCTTGGCCGCTTTCCGGAAGGAGGCATAAAAATCCTCGTAGTCCGCGCCCCATTCCGTTGCTGCCGCAGCATCCTCAATCCAGCGTGCCGCATCCACCATCGCTTTTAACCCGATGAGTGACCAATAGATATTCGAGTATTCGGGCTTCCCGTGGTAGCCGATGCCTCCGTCGATGTCGCCCGCTGGCAGCAACCGGTATTCGAGCGCTTCCAGATCGACGGTATTTTCGGCGCTTCGCAGCCGATTGATAAAATCGACAGCCCGTTTTAAAGTCGGCCACTGGCCCCGAAGCCATTCTTTGTCCTGTGTCAGAAGGGCGTGTCGAACAACGGCCCAGAGGATGATCCCCGTCTCCTTCCAGTAGCGGGCTTTCACCTGGAATCCGCCATCCGCTCCTTGGAAAGAGAGCATATATGCCATGCCCGCGCGGGTCTCTTCCTTCCTTCCCAGCATCGTCGCTGTCTCCAGCAGGAAGGCCCCGTCCACAATCCAAAGGCACCTGTAGCAGGTGGGTCCCACGTGAAAAGCAGGAAGGCCGTCCCGGATGTCGCGGGCCTGGTAGATGTTCCGGATGGATGAATCGATCATCGCTTGAATCCCGGAATCGGGGACTTGAATTTTATCATACGGAAGAGCTGCCGAATTCCAATACCGGATCGCCCCGTCGCGCAGCTCCCCTGCCTTGTCGGGACTCAAGGCTTCGCCCATATAGCCATGCCGGTTTACGGTGATCACCAGTTGCTTCGTTTCGCCTGGGGCCAGCACGACCGGGGAAAGCTTCGCGAAGCGGCAATGCGGCGACGCTTCTTCCAGCGACAAAAAACCCTCGCTCGCCAGAACACGCGTGTTATGGCCGAGGTGCAAAACTCCCCGTTTCAACCCAAGGCGCTCGAATCGATCGAGCCTTTCGATCTTCCAAACAGGAGAATACGTCCGGGTGTCGCTGCCGTTGTTCGTCAGCCGGACAATCGTGATGTATTGGCGGCCGGGCAAGGGAGCGACGCCGCAATCCGCAAATGCATAGGCAAGCTCGCATGCCTCGCCGCCCAGGATCGTTTCACGCGCCGGAGGTTCTTCGCGAAAAGCCCATATCGCATTCACAAATACGTTTCGATCCCCCGAGGCCTGATTCGCCTCGATCCGGATCTCAATAACGCCATCACCATCGTGGTCACGGGCGTTAAACGCGAACAGCGCGCCCTTGTTTTTTCCAACCGTGCCTGCAAGGTCGATGCCCCGCTTGGACTCGGCCCCGTCCACATGCAAATCGAGCACGCGCTTCCCGGCCTCCGCATGCTCGCCTTCGCATAGCCCGACCACAACATGGCGGCTGCCTCCCGGCTCAACCATCAGACGATAGCGAATCGGTTCGCCCGCTTCGCCCCAGGCGACCGACCGGAAAGCGGGATCACATCCCTCGTCCGGTGCGGCCCACGCACGTTTCGCGCGCGCCACAGGCTGCCGGTCGCACCCGATGACCTGCTCCTCGCCACCCACTCGCGTCAGCAATGGTTTGATCTCCATTTGTGAATCCGGAGGAGCAACCAAAAATGTCTCTTCCTCGATTTCGATCGCTTGGGCGTGCTTGAGAGTTCTGACAATCGGAACTTTGGCTGAATAAAGGTTCTGGGCTCGCCACTCGATGCCCTCACCGGCATTTGGGGTGATTACGAAATGGCTGTGGCGCATCGCGTCGCCCATCTCTTTGTCCGCAGGAATCTGCAGAAAGAGAATCCAATACCCCAGGCACAGCTGGCCCTCTTTTCCCACGAGCGGCTTGTCCGGGTCGTCCGGCAGACAAATGGACGTCTGCCACCAGGGGAGAGCATAGCGAAAATCAACAGTGCGAATGGTGTTTTGCATGATAGTTGGGTGTTAAACAAAATGCCCGATCGACGCCCGGTCTTTCGTGTGGCCGCCTTCCGCAGCGAAAAGCAGGTGCCTGGCCCGGATCCGCCGATTCCTCGCGCGAGCCCGCGAGCAAAACCGGTTTGGGGGCCACAGGCACGAGGGTTAAAGCACCCCTCACGGCAAGATCTCCAAACGGCTGATTTCGATCACGTATTCGCCGACTTCCTTCGGGATGGGAATGTGTGCGGAGATTTCCTTCACCTTGCCCGTAAATGGCTCCTCCGAATTCCTGAATGTCATGCCGCCCAAATCGAGGCTGCAATCCCCGTCCGGCATCAAAAACTTGTAGGTCACTCCCCCCGCTTCATTGAGAACATAGACAATCATCCGCCCCGCAATGCCCGAAACCTGGAACGTGATTGACCCGGCATCCCTCGGAACCGCCAGTTTCTTGCCGAACACGATCGCGGGGTCGCCATCCTCAATTTCCGACGCGTTCGTGCCGGTGATGCGAATCCCCCCGTCCTTCGTTTGCTCGGTTTTCAGATTTTTGCCGCCGATGGAAATCGAATCGTCCAGCTTCAGCAAATTCGTGTTCGCGGGCGCGGGTTGAGCGACCACGGCTCCCGGCAGCAGAAGAAATACCAGCGCCGCAGCCGCCAATGGAATTTGCTGTTTCATCGGAAAATTCGATCAAAAGCCTGCATGTTTTCCCGGGAGTGAGGCGAGCGCAACACATTCTCAAGGCATCACGATGCCTGGATGCGGTTCGCTAAATTTGGCATGGAGGCACGGATAGGGTTGGACGGCTTGCGGATGATTTTTAGCGGTGAGGGCAATCCCTCTGTTTTAGGGGGAGCTTACGGTCACATTATCGAACGTGGCCGTTGTCAGCACGGGGTTATTGTGCGAGCAGACCGCCAGTCCAACATAGATGGTGCTGTTCATCGTGATGGTTTCCGTTCCCACCTGTGTCCAGGTGGTTCCGTTAGGGGAGACATAGCTGGTGAACACGTTGCCCGCCCGCTTCAACCGCACCCAGTAGGGGGCCGCTCCCGACCCGGCGGCATAGCTGGTGCTGCCTCCATTCGTCACCCGGTACTGGTTTCCCGTTCCGGCGTTTGGCGTAACGAACGTGAAGGTTTGGGGGGATGCGGCATCAAGGGTGTTGCGCATCATCACGCCCGCCTTTGCCCAGGCGTTGGTGTTGACAAGACTCGCCACCCGGGCGGTGATCGTCCCGTCGCCGGTCAGCGGTTGGCTCTCGTAATTAAACGAATCGGAGGTTCCCCAGATGTCCGCTCCGGATCCGTTGACGGTGAACGTGCCGCCCACATTGCTGGCGCTGCCGGCTGCTCCCGGCGATCCGATGTCGTTATCCGCCCATTGCGCGGGCGAGGGCGGAAGCGAATAAACCCTCACCCAATCGACCTGGAGGGAGGAGCTGCCGTGCGTGGGGAAGGGCACCCCGCTGAGCGGATGGCCGCTTGCGCCGCCAATCGCGTAATCGATCATGAGATAAAACGGGCTCGACACATAGGCGGCCGGGGTGGCGGTCTGGTTGGTCTGCACGCCGTCAATATACCAGGTGACATGCACCGGATCGACCTGACAGCCGTAAATGTGAAATCCCTGCCACGGCTTGGACCCGTCTGGCATGGGGGTGGAAGGGGAATAGAGGCCGCCGCTCTGGGTATCGTCCGCGTTCCAGTTATGGGAGGCTTGCGAGACAAGGCCCGGAGCATTATCGTGGCTCGAGCCATACCACTCGAAGATATCGATTTCCAAATGATTCTGGGTCTGGCCAAGTGCCGGTATGGTGTATTTGGGGAGCAGCCAAAATGCGGGCCATGCCCCCGTGCCGGCATCCGGCATTTTGCAACGGATTTCGAAGTAGCCGTATTGCTGGGTAAACCCGGCTCCGGTGGGGTCCGCCGAGGAGAGCTGGCCCGACTGCCAGGCGCTGCTCGCGGAATCCCACCAGCACAAATCGGTGAGAATTCCCCCTGAGGCGCTGAAGGCGTTCGCATTCCAGTTCGAGGAGGAATAGCCACCGGCTGCCCCGTAGGGAGGCCAGTAAAACCACGTTGCCGCCCCTTTCGGAGAAGCGGTGCTGACGCTCACGCTGTTGAACTCATCGGAGAATGTCAGAGTGTAACCCGTCAAGTCGATATCCTGCTGCAAAGGCAACACTTCATTGAGCCCCGTATCTCCGCCCGCATTCGAGATGCGAAACGCGGAAATGCCGACGTTGAAAGCATTGTTTGCTGTAAACTGAAACTGGCCGGCGGCGTTGAAGCTAATCGGAGCGGTCGTGCTGTTGCTGCTGCGCTGGAGGACGGCGTTGCTGGCCGTTCCCGTGGCGGCACTGTTGAGCCCGGCCTCGGTCAGGCCGTTGGTCTCGAAGTTGGCGAACTGGTCCGCGGTCAGAATCCATTGCGTGGCAGTCTGCGTCGTGCCTCCCGCCGCACCGACATTGTCAATTTTGAAGATCACAAGGTTGGTCTGTAAATCCGTCAAGGCCGCGCCGGCAGACACTGGCGCGGCACCGCCACTGAGCGTAATATTGCCCTGCGCACTAAAGTATTTCCTCGGGGCGGAAACGAACTGTGTTGCGCCGGAGACAGCCGTCACAGAGGCAGCCGTATAGTTGTTGGGATTCGGGTGCCACCAATACGCTCCGGACGTGGTCACCAAGTAGCTCCCCCACAACGTGCCGTCGGCGCTAATCGCGGCGGAATGTGTGACGCTGGCAACCTGTGTTCCCCAGGGGTCGCCGCTGCTGGCGACGCTGAGGTTCAACGAGCCTCCCCCGACCTTCAGGTCGCCGAACGACAGGCCCACCGGGCTGTAGGTGGCCTTGCCAGCGGTTCCAGTCCAATTGCCGGAAAGGCCGGAGCCCGTCGCAGCGACTCCGCCGATATTCCCGCCACTCGGGCCATAGTTGAACCCCTCATCGACGATCAGTGTCGCGCGAGCCCTGTCTGGCAGGAAGGCAAGCGACGCAAACAGGATGAGGAAGAGGGTTTTTATGATGTGGTTTTTGCGGGGGCTGACAGAGGATAGAGTTAGCAGGGAGGGGGTGTTCATAAGATTGTGGGAGGTTATCAAATACAACAATCGAGTTTTGAACCGGGAGTGAGGCGGCCGCAATGTATTCTCAGGTCATCACGATGCCTCGCCAACCAGGCGGCCCGGGAGGCCGCTCGGCAGACTGCCGAAAGGCAGCCCGCAGGGCGAGACGCCGGGGGGCGGCGCGAGTCAACTGATCGGCGTCCGTCGAGAGAAGTCGGCGGTTTCGGCGAAACCAGCGCGCCAGCGCACCTGTAACACGATGGGCCAGTCGAATGTTTGGCCGGAAAGGCTACCAGCGGAGAGTTCCCGCCAAATAATCGTGTCAGCCGATTTCCCCGCGCGTCAGGATGTCTGAGGCTTGTTTGGGCAGGCGGGGCATGGTATGAGGGTGGCCCATGCGTCAGGACAAGGTTCCCACAACCCGCGAGATCGCGGTCGCTTGTGGCTGCAACCAGTCAACAGTTTCCCACGCGTTGCGCGACCACTCAAAAATCCCCGAGGCGACGCGCGCCCGAATCCAATCCATCGCCCTGAAAATGGGCTGGAAACCCAATGCGCTTGCCTCGGCCTACATGGCGCACCTGCGTGCAACCCGCACGCCCGCATACCAGGCAACCTTGGGATTCATAGTCGACGACATGCCTGCCACCGGAAGGATCGCCGATCTTCCCGGGCACACACAGCGTTACTTGCAGGGTGCCCGCGATCGCGCGACCCAACTCGGCTACGCGCTCGACCCGATCCCTCTGCCGGATGATTCGGATGCGGAGATCGAACGCCTTGCACGAGTCCTGAAGGGCCGTGGGATTCCCGGCTTGATCATCTCCAGCTTCGCCCACCCGGACGGCAACATGAGTTCTTTTCCGTGGTCAGAATTTGCGGCTGTCACCCTGGGGTACACCCTGCTGGAACCGCCCCTGCACCGGGTCGTCTCAAACACATTCCACGGTTTTCACTTCATGATCAAGAAAGCCTTCGCTCTGGGGTATAAGAACCTGGGGGTTGTTATTTCCGAGGAATACGACCGCATCACGGATCACGGGGTCCTTTTTCCGGTCAGTTACGAAAAGGAACGCGTCCTGCCCGGTCGTTCCATCAGGACGCTCGTCCTTCCCAGCCACGAGCCCAAGGAAATTCCGCGCATCCAGAAGTGGCTCAAAAAAAACCGCCCCGATATCGTTTTGGGCGTCGATCTGACCTGGGTGGCGATACAGGAAATGGGGTGGAAGGTGCCGACCGACGTGGCCTTTATCATTGCCGACCGGGATACGAAATCGGATTTGGCCGGGTTCGATCAACTCCACGAGAACCATGGAGAGATAGCCGTTGACCTTCTGGTCGGCCAGTTGCTTCACAATGAAAGAGGGATCCCGCTGGTGCCCAAGTTCGAGATGGTGGAAGGTTGTTGGCGGGATGGGGCGAGCGCTCCCCCCTGCCACCCCGCATCAGCGGGTTTGAGTTTGCGGGCCAGATCGCGGAAAGGGGCTCCAACGGGTAATTGAACCCTTTGGATCGCCCCTCTTCCGCCAACCGACATGGACGACAGCTTCGACTAAGGTTGGGCGGTGATGTTGGTGAATTCAAGCGTGCCCGTCGGGCTCAAGGGCGGCTTGTTCCCCAGGAGAAACTGAACTTGCCTCAACGGATAATAGAGCACGCCGTCATTCGGTCCGCCAAAGTGGCTGTCGTCGTGGAAATTTGCGAGATCCACGCGCAGGACGCCCCATTCGCCCGCCCCGCTATACGCCAGATTGACCGAGTGCCACTGGTCTTTGGCATCGCGGATGCGCAGCGCAAGATCCCGGTTCTCCGATGAACGCGCTTTCAGGCGCAATTCGGAGTAGCCCTCCGGAAGAGCGATGTCGGATTGTGCCGCCACATAATTGCCGCCGCCGGTGAAATCGAACGCGAGCAGGCCGATGGTTTTTCCATCGTCGGTTTTGGCGCTCACCGATCCGCTGGCTCCCGGGAACTCCGCGCCCGGGATGAAAATCCAGGTGGGTCGCGGCTCGAATCTGGTCAATTCCAGCGGCGATTTTTGAGTCGCGGGTGTTTGGGCGGCGAGTTGCTGCGATCCCGGTTGGGCGGTGATGTTGGTGAATTCCAGCGTGCCTGTCGCGCCCGTGGGTGGCTTCCCCAAGAGAAACTGAACCCGCTTCACCGGATAATAGAGCACGCCGTCGTTGGGACCGCCAAAGTGGCTGTCGTCGTGGAAATTCGCGAGATCGACACGCAGGACACCCCATTCGCCCGCCCCGTCATACGCCAGCTTGACCGAGTGCCACTGACCTTTGGAATCGCAGAGGCGCAACGCAAGATCCCGGTTCTCCGATGAGCGCACCTTCAGGCGCAATTCGGAACTGCCCTCCGGAAGGGCGATATCGGATTGTGCCGCCACATAATTGCCGCCGCCGGTGAAATCAAACGCGAGCAGGCCGGTGGTTTTTCCCTCGTCGGATTTGGTGGTCAGCGACCCTGTGGCTCCCGGGAATTCCGCACCCGGTATGAAAACCCATGTGGACTGCGGCTCGAACCGGGTCAGTTCCCTCGGCGGGTTCTGAGGCGCGGGTGTTTGGGCGGAGAGTGGCAGCGAGAACGGCAGCAGGAGGCTGAGGACGGCAAGACAAGCGCGGGGATGGATCATGGTGGTGGTTTTTTTGTTGGAGATTGGAAAAGCCGCAGGAATCAGCGGAATTCTATGGCGACAGGATGGTCGGGGATTGTTACCGAACTAAGGAGCAGTTTGCCCGGGCTGCGCTTGCAGGCGACGTCCGCCGTCTCCCCGGTCCACAGGTCGTGGGCGCGGACCGAGGCGGACGGCCAATCGCCCAGGATCTCGATGTCGGCGGTGCGGGGTTGCAGGTCGGAGCCAGCGCGCTCGGACGACCAGACGGCAAGCATCGGCTGGTGTTCCGCCGTTTCGAAGGCATAGGTGGCAACCGAGCCCGGGGCGGCGAGCTTGGAGCCATCCCACGTGATCGGCCATTCGTCAGGGCGCGAATTATTCGTAAAGACGTTGATTTCGGGCGGGGTGGCGAGCGCCCGGTAGGGGATCATGTAGCGGGCGAGCCTCTGCACGGCAACATAGGAGGGCTTGGGTTCGTCGTTCCAGGTGAGCAGACCGAAACCATGCTCGGGGTCATGAATGCTGGTGCCATCATCTTTCAAATCATAAACCACCGATGTTTCGATATTCAGGCCAAGGGATTCCATGAAGCGGCGAAGGATGTATTTGCCCTGCGCTTCGCGGGTGTAACCGGCAAACATTCCGGGTTTGACTTCCTGATAGCTTGGAAATCCCCACTCGGTCAGCCAGATTTCCTTCGGCCCGTTGTTTTTGGCGGAGGTTTGGCGATACATGCGCATCTGCGAGGCAAAAGTGCCCCGCTCGTCGGCGGTCGCGATGCCGTCGCGCTTGAGAATCCCGCTGCTCGCTGCAAATGGGACGATCTCGGGCACGGTGCGACAGGAATACGGGTGATCGACCAAGCCGTCCACTTCGGGAGCGACTTTCATGGCAAGCTGACGAAAGTTCACCGGGGGAACCGAGCCAAGCCCGATGACCTTCATCTCCGGGTTGCTCGCTTTGATGGCCTTTGCGGCGCGGTTGAGCAGTTCCACGTATTTGCCCACCCAGCCGGAGGTGCTCCCATCGGGTTCCAGGCCGTTCCAATTGCCCTTGTAATACTGGCGGAAGCCGAAATTGTGAGGCTCGTTCAATATCTCCAAGGCTTGCACCTTTCCTTTCAACTCGCGTGCAAGAAACGCCGCCATGTGCGCGTAAGCCTCCGGGTCGTAGGGGTTGTCATACATCTTATCCTCACCATACGACCCGACGATCAAGACGATTTTTAACCCGGCGGAATGCGCCGCATCGATCCACTCGCGGGTTTGCTTTGGAACAGCATATTGTCCTTTGCTCAATTCCACGTCACGCCAGTTGACTCCATCGCGGATCCAGCCCACGCCCAAATTGGCCGCCAGCGCCACATGTTTTGCAGTATTATAATGGTCGGTGTAGCCGAAATGCGTGGCGACGCCCATGCGGTCGTTGCGTTCGGGTAGAGCGGCGGCGGCATCGGCGGCACGCGCGGAGGAATTTCCATTGAGGAGCAGGCAGAAGGTGACGAGAAACAGGCTAATTTTGAGCATTGTAAGGAGAATCGGTGTTGGGTGGACCAGCAGAGGGAGGCAACGGGGCGGAAGATCGACAAGAGTGCAACCTGGGAAAACTTATTTTATGGAGGTGAAGTGGAGGAGGGGCTTTGTTACTCGAATGCCGTTGGATTTAACATTTTTAAAGCCTGCCTGAAGCGCCGATGCGGGGACAGACATTCGTAGGGCATCACGATGCCCCGGCCTGCCACGACGCAACCGTCGTGGGAAAGCACATCAAGTGAATGACCTTCAACGAAGCGGGCATCGAGCCCCTGTCGGCGTAACCCTGGGGAATATCAATCCCCCACAACAACATCACGGCACCCAAGACCATCGACCACGTCCAGGGTGCCTCGCAAGTCCACTCCTTCCCAAACTCACCGAGGCAGGCCATCAGCGCCAAGGAGACGGGGTTTAGTCTGCATTTTCAACACTGATGGGGTCTTGCCAGTCCGCTGATTGCCTGAAATCCTGCAAGCCGGATTATGGACAAGGATGCAAAAATTTTCGTGGCCGGGCACCGGGGGATGGCGGGAAGCGGGATCGTCCGGAGCCTGAAGAAGAGGGGCTATCACAATCTGCTGCTGCGGTCGCGGGCGGAACTGAATCTGCTCGACAGGGAGGCGGTGAACGCATTTTTCGATTCCGGGCGTCCGGAGATCGTCGTCGATGCGGCCGCGCGGGTGGGGGGAATCGTGGCGAATGCGGAGAAGCCGGTCGAGTTCCTCGTGGAAAATCTGACGATCCAGAACAACGTGATTTGCGCTGCGGCGGAGCACGGGGTGCGGAAGCTGCTGTTTCTCGGGAGCTCGTGCATCTACCCCAAGATGGCACCGCAGCCGATTCCGGAAAGCGCACTTCTCACCGGGCCACTCGAGCCCACGAACGATGCCTATGCGCTGGCGAAAATCGCCGGCATCAGGCTCTGCCAGGCCTACGCCGGGGAATACGGAAAAAACTTCATTTCCGCGATGCCGACGAACCTCTACGGGCCGAACGACAATTTCGACCTGCGCACATCGCATGTCCTGCCGGCATTGATCCGGAAGGTCCACGAGGCGAAGGGTTCCGGTGCCCCGGAGGTTCCGATCTGGGGGACCGGGAATCCGCGCCGGGAATTCCTGCACGTCGACGATCTTGCCGATGCGTGTGTCTTCCTTCTCGAAAACTACGACTCGCCTGAAATCATCAACATCGGCTGCGGCGAGGATGTGACGATCCGGGAGCTGGCGGAGACGGTCTGCGAGGTGGTGGGCTACACGGGCACCCTGGTTTTTGATCCTTCAAAACCCGATGGCACGCCGCGCAAGCTGCTCGACATGCAGAAGCTGTTTGGTCTCGGATGGAAACCGAAAATCCCCCTGCGTGACGGAATCCGGAATGCCTACGAGTGGTTTCTCGGAGGTGCCGGCCAGGACACCCGCTGACGCTCTCAGAACTGCGGCTTGAAAATGCCGACCGGCGCGTTCTGCGGATCGAGCAAGACGGCGATGCGGCCGACATTCGGCACGTCCATGGGTGGCAGGATGATCTTGCCTCCCAGTGCCTCCGCTTTTCCAGCGGTCACATCCACGTCTTCAACGGTGACGTAGGCCACCCATTGCGCGGGCATGTCCGGCCGGGGTGTTTTCATCAGGCCTCCGACATCCCGTCCGTCTTTTTTGAACAGGGTGTATTCCGGGCTGAATGCGGTGGTCGTCCAACCGAGAAGGGAGGAATAGAATGACGTGGCCCCCGCGACATCGGTGGTGACGAGTTCGTTCCAGCTGAACTCGCCGGGCTGGCCGCAGGGAGAGGAGTCTTTTTCGCTCATAATGATGGGTGTGATTGAAGTTTCTGTGTCTTGCTTCGGCAATCTGGCGCAAGCAGATCTTTGCGCAAGCGCATTTTTGGTTTCGCTTTTTTTCACAAGAATCTTGCATCCCGTCCACGGGCGGATTGTTTGGTTGAATGGACCTTACTCCCGTCACGATTCTCACCGGCTTTCTGGGAGCCGGGAAGACCACGCTCCTGAACCGGATCCTCACCGAGGAGCACGGGCTCCGGATCGCGGTGATCGAAAATGAATTTGGAGAGATCGGGGTCGACCACGAGCTGGTGATCAACGCGGACGAGGAGATCTTCGAAATGAACAACGGGTGCATCTGCTGCACCGTGCGCGGGGATTTGATCCGGATTCTCGGCAACCTCATGAAGCGGCGGGAGAAGTTCGACCAAATCCTGATCGAGACCACCGGCCTCGCCGACCCCGGGCCGGTCGTGCAGACATTTTTTGCGGACGACGAGATGAAGGCGAAGCTGTTTGTCAACGCGGTGGTGACGCTGGTGGATGCGAAGCACATCCTCCTGCACCTCGACGAAAGCGACGAGGCCCGCGAGCAGGTCGCATTCGCGGACGTGGTTTTGCTCAACAAGTGCGATCTTGTCTCGCCGGACGACCTCGACAGCCTCGAGAAGCGGATCCGCTCGATGAACGCGCTGGCGAAGATCCACCGCACGACGAACGCCGGGATCGGAATCGAAAAGGTCCTGGATGTCGGCGGGTTCAACCTCGACCACGCGATGGAGGTCAACCCCCATTTTCTGGAGGAGGGACACCACCACCACCACGACGACCATGTGACCAGCGTCGGAATCGAGGCCGACGGGGACTGCAACGGGAAAAAACTCAACGAGTGGCTGAGCCGGACGGTGCGCGAGCAGGGCGTTGATATTTTCCGCATGAAGGGGGTCTTTGCCATCAAGGACGGGCCGGACCGCATCATTTTTCAGGGAGTTCACATGATCATCGACGCGGCGAACGGCGGGCCGTGGGGAGGGCGCCCGCGCCGGAACACGCTTGTCTTCATCGGTCGCAACCTCGACCGCGCAGCCCTCAACGCCGGATTCCGGGCCTGCCTCGCGTGAAGCAGATCGGAGCAGTCACAGCGGATGACAACATCGCCGGTCTGGCCTGGGGCGGGGACTCGCTCGCCGCGTCGCCCTCGACCGGCGAGATCCTGATCCTTGATGCTGCGAGCCGGGAGGTCTCCACGCTTGGGGGACACGGGTTGGGAAACGGCGAGTCCGCGTGGTTCTGCGGATCGCTGGCGACCTGCGGGTTCGATGGGAAGATCCGATGGAACGGGCGGGAGATCCATGCCGGGCGAGGGATCATCGAACGCTTGAAGGCCAGCGCGGACGGAAAATTTCTCGGAGCCGGCCAGGGGAAGACGCTGCTGGTTTTTGACCGTGAGGGAAATCCCGCGCAGGGCCTGGCCGGGCTTCCCGCATCGATTGCGGATTTTGCCTGGGATCCGACCGATGCCTCAAAGGTTGCCGTCGTTGGAGCGGGCGGTGCGAGGATGTGGAAATTCGGCGAGGGCGAGCCGTTCGCGCGGTTCGACTGGGGCGGGGCGAGCCTGCGTGCGGAGTGGAGTTCGTGCGGGCGCTGGCTGGTCACAGCCGACCAAACCGCAAGCGTCCACATCTACGATTTTGGCCGGGACTATCCGCTTCACATCCAGGGCTACGAGACCAAAGTGCGCGCCATGGCATTTTCCGCCGATGGCACACGACTTGCGACCGGCGGGGGGCCGGTGATCACGATTTGGCCATGCACCGGAAAGACGGGACCCGAAGGCGTCACTCCGATCCAACTGGACGGTCATGACGGCGAAGTTGTGGCGGCTGCCTTTTCTCCAAAGACCGGACAGCTCGCCACAGGGGACGGAACCGGAATGGTCCTCATCTTTACGTTTCAAGGAGACAAGGCTCTGCGGAAGCGACTGCGTCTTGACGCCGGGATCAGCGCGCTTTCCTGGCATCCGGAGAAGGACTGGCTGGCCGTGGGTAGGGAAGATGGTGCCGTGTCCATTTTATCCATGAAATCCTGAATATGGACGACATCCAAAAAACACTGAAGAAAACATTCGGTTACGACGCATTCCGTCCGCTCCAGCGCGAAATCATCGAGGCTTCGCTCGCGGGCCGGGACACGTTTGCCCTGCTGCCGACCGGCGGTGGAAAATCGCTCTGTTTCCAGCTTCCCGCTCTCCTGCGCGAGGGTCTGACGGTCGTCGTTTCGCCATTGATCGCCCTGATGAAAGACCAGGTCGATCAATTGGAGGTGGCCGGTGTGGCGGCGACATTTTTGAACTCCTCGCTCAAGGTCGCGGAGAGCAAATCCCGCCTGCGCGGGCTGCACGAAGGGAAATTCCGCCTGCTCTACGCGGCTCCCGAGCGGCTCATGCTGGACAACTGGCAGGAGAACCTCTGCAACTGGAATGTGGCCGCCATCGCGATTGACGAGGCGCATTGCATCTCGGAATGGGGGCATGACTTCCGTCCGGAATACCGCCAGCTTGAGCGCCTGCGGACGCTGCTGCCGGATGTGCCGGTGACGGCGCTCACGGCGACCGCCACCGGGCGGGTGCGCGAGGACATTGTCCGGCACCTCAAGCTCCGCGACCCTGCGATTTTTGTCGCGAGTTTCAACCGCCCGAACCTCACGTATCGCGTGATCCCCAAGGACCAGGGCGTGAAGCAGCTCGCGGAGTTTGTCAGCAAACGTCCGATGGACGGAGGGATCGTCTATTGCGCGACGCGGGCGACCGCAGACCGGCTGGCAGGGAGCCTGAGCGACCGGGGGTTTCCCGCGCGTCCCTACCATGCGGGGCTCACGGCGGACGAGCGCGCGACGAACCAGGAGCTGTTTTTGAGGGACGAAGTCCGGATCATCTGCGCGACGATCGCTTTCGGGATGGGGATCAACAAGCCGAATGTGCGCTGGGTCATCCACCACGATCTGCCGAAGAACATCGAGGGGTATTACCAGGAGACCGGACGGGCCGGACGCGACGGGCTCCCGGCGGATTGCCTCCTCCTTTTCAATCCCGGCGACGCGGCGAAGCAGACGCATTTCATCGAGGAGATGCGCAGCGCGAAAGAGCAGCAAATCGCACGCGAGCAGCTCCGCTTGATGATGCACTACGCGGAATGCCCCTCGTGCCGCCGCCGTGAGCTGCTCAAATACTTCGGAGAGGAGTATTCCGCTCCGACATGTGATTCCTGCGACAACTGCCTCGACCCCCCGGAATCCTACAACGCCACCACGCATGCGCAGAAGCTTCTCTCCTGCGTCTATCGCGTTCGGGAAGGCGGCAGATTCGGCGTAGGGCTGAACCACCTCATCGAAATCCTCACCGGTGCCGACACGGAAAAGATCCGCCGCTGGAGACACGACCAGCTCAGCACCTACGGGGTCGGCCGCGACCTCGGCCGTCCGGAATGGGCGTCCATCGGTCGCGAGCTGATCCGCATGGGGCTGATCGAGCAGGAACGCGGCGAATTCCCCACCATCGCCCTCACCGAAGAGGGGATGCATGCGCTCAAATCACGCCGCATCATCATGCTCACAAAATCCCTGATGAAGAAAAAGGCCCCCGCCGTTCGTGCCGGAGAGATCGAGTGCGACGAGACGTTGTTCGACCGGTTGCGCAAGCTCAGGAAAAAGCTGGCCGACGAGCGCGGGGTCCCCGCCTACGTCATCTTCGGCGACAACACGCTGCGGCTCATGGCGCGCGAGTATCCCGAAAAGTCCGACGACCTCCGCGGGATCAGCGGCATCGGTGAAAAGAAAATGGCCGAATTCGGCGGGGTCTTCCTCGCCGAGATCACCGGCTATCTCGCGACGTATCCGAGGGTGAAGTTCACGGGACCATGAGCTCGCAGAAACGTCGCCACTGAACCAACGTGCTCGAGTGGCGGGCATCCATCAACTGCCCATCTCCCCGGAGAGTTTCCTATCCTCTTTGAATCTGGCAGGAAGATCCATATTCTCATGGAGGACCGTGATGACGCCGATGGTTCCGCCGGAAAGCTCACGGAAAAAGACGTAATGATGCCCGTGACGGACAAACCAAACGCCTCGCAGGGTTTTGTCCGGAACCGAGCGCCAACATTGTGGTTCCTTGTCGAGGGTGTGAATTTTCTCAACCAGGGCGCGGACATAACCGTCGGCCCGCTTCTCGCCCCACTTTTCCAGTGTGTATTCCCAAATTTCGACCAGCCGTGCCTCGGCCGGAGCAAAAATCCTAGCGGGCATGGGATTTTCTGCGGGATTTCGCTTTCCGGATCACGGTTTCCGCGTTCAACGCGACAAACCGTGATGCGTCGGCCTCCGCGCCGGCACGCAATTCACCGCGAAGCCAGCCCCATCTCCGTGCATCTTCGCGCTCAAAATCCCGTCGGACCAGATCGCGGATGTATTCACTGGCCGAGCCGTAGAGCCCCGAACCTCGAACCCGCTCATGGATGAATTGCTGCAATGCGCCCGCGAATCTGACGTTGATGCCTTCGGCCATAGTGGTGAAATAATGATTGGGTGCGAAGATACCGTGCGTCCCACAATCCGTCAAGTCTGTGGGACAGCATTTCCGAAGGTGAAGTTCTGACCATCTCGACTTCGCATGACGGCCACGGTTTCTTGCGGACAGATTCCAACCTGGCCCGCCGGGCCATCCGGAACAAGCCCCGCGAAACCGCCATTTTCTCCCGAAAACCGCGTTTACGAAACACGTTCCGTGTTCCGCTACAGGGAACGCCGTTTTCGGGTTTATGGCATTCGCGTCAGGTTTCGTAGGGGGCGAGGCGGGCGCTGAGTTCCGGGGGGACGTGGGCGTGGAGGATGGCGTCGTCGCCCTCGTAGCGGATGTCGAGGACGTGTCCGGAGCGGTGGATTTCGGCGAGGAGGGCGGATTCGTTTGAGGGGATGCGGAATTCTCCGCGCAGCCTCCAGGCGGCGAGGCGGACTTCGAGTTCTTCGATGAGCGAGGTGATGCCCTCGCCCGTGCGGGCGGAAATCCCGACGCTGCCCGGGTGGCGGGCGATCTGGTTGACGACGATTTCCCTGTCCGGCACGAGGTCGGTTTTGTTGAAGACGACGACCGTCTGCTTGCCCGAGGCATCGAGTTCTGCGAGGGCGGCATCCACTGCGGCCATCTGCTCGTGGTATTGGGGGTGGCTGAGATCCACGATGTGGATGAGGAGGTCGGCGAGCTGGACTTCTTCGAGCGTGGCCTTGAACGATTCGATGACCGTGTGCGGGAGTTTGCGGATGAAGCCGACCGTGTCGGTGAGGAGGATTTTCTGGTGGTTCGGGAGGGTGACCTGGCGGGTCGTGGGATCGAGGGTGGCGAAGAGTTTGTCCACGGCGAGGACCCCGGCACCGGTGAGGCGGTTGAGGAGAGAGGATTTGCCCGCGTTCGTGTAGCCGACGAGCGAGGCGACCGGCCAGTTCCGGCGGAGGCGCCCCTCGCGCTGGACGCCGCGGTTTTTCCGGACCTCCTTGAGGTCGCGTTCGAGGCGGGCGATGCGTTCCTGGACGCGGCGGCGGTCCACTTCGAGCTGGGTTTCGCCGGGACCTCTCGTGCCGATGCCGCCGCTCTGGCGGGAAAGGTGGGTCCACATGCGGGTGAGGCGGGGCAGGAGATACTGGAGCTGGGCGAGTTCGATCTGGAGGCGGCCTTCTTTGGTCCTCGCGCGCTGGGCGAAGATGTCGAGGATGAGCTGGGTCCGGTCGAGGACTTTGCGGGAGGTGAGGAGTTCGAGGTTCCGGCCTTGGGCGGGTGAGAGCTCGTCATCGAAGATCAGCGACGTGATCTGGTGTTCCTCGCACTGTTTTGCGACCTCTTCCGCCTTGCCCTTGCCGATGTAGTAGGGAGCGGTCGGCCTGTCCAGGCGCTGGATCACGGTGTCCACCACATTCGCCCCCGCCGTGTCGGCGAGCTGGCGGAGTTCGCCGAGGGAATCCTCCACGTCCCACCTGTTGATGCCGCTGTGTTCGAGGCCCACGAGCAGGGTCTTTTCGCCCGTGGTTGGAGAAATGGTCGTCATGCTCCCATTCCACCCATGAGGCGCAGGGCGGATTCGATCAGATCGTCCGGGGAAGTCGTCGGGGTCGGATTGATGGTGGGAAACGTAAATTGATGGCGGCACCAGGTCAATTGCCTTTTGGCGTAGCGGCGGGTGGCGGTGACGATCCGGTCCCGGCATTCGTGGTGGGTCATCCGTCCGGCGATCAGGTCCTGGATTTCCCGGAATCCGATGGCGCGCGAAGCTCCCGGCCCGGCATTTCCGGCCCGGCGGACTTCCTCGATGACCCCTTCGTCGAACATGGCATCGACATGGGTGGCGATCCTCATCCGGAGATCGGGTCTTTCGAGCAGGATCCCCTTGAAATCGTTGCCTGCGGATTTCCAGTTCGTCCGGGCGGCTGCCAGGGGCTGGCCGGTGGAGAGGACGATTTCCAATGCGCGGCGGACGCGGGCGGGATTTTGGGCGTCGATTTGGTCCGGGGCGCCGACATCCGCCTCGCGGAGCCGGGCGAGCGCCTCGGGGAGATCCATTTCGGAAATCCGTTTGCGGAGCGAGGGCTCCACTGGCGGGAGTTCCGCGAGCCCGTGGGTTATGGCCTTGAGGTATAGGCCGGTGCCTCCGGTGAGGATGGGAATCCGGTCGCGGGCTTGGATTTCCCGGATGGCTTGGGAGGCCATGCGGACATAGCGTCCCGCATCGCAGGATTCTCCGAGGCCCAGAATTCCAATGAGGTGATGAGGGGCTCCGGCCAGGAGGTCCGGCCCGGGTTGGGCGGTCAGGATCGGGAGGCCGACGTAGATTTGGAAGGCGTCCGCCCCGACGATTTCCCCCTGGATTTTTTCCGCGAGCGCGACGGCGAAGGCGGATTTTCCGACTCCCGTAGGCCCCGTCACGATGATCGGACGGGGCCCGGGAAACATTGTTGGTTTATTGTTCAGGCTGGCGGGTGCGCTCGCTGCGGCGCTCCTCGACGGCCTTGGCACCGCTCACGACGAGCTTGCGTCCGCCCATGTATTCTTTGTCATGGAGCTCGGTGACCGCCCGCTTGGCTTCGTCGACCGATTGCATTTGGACAAAGGCGAAGCCTTTGGACCTCATGGTGTGGCGGTTCATGACGATCTCCACGTTCTCGACCGTTCCGACTCCGCTGAAGAGCTCGACCAAGTCGCTTTCCGCCGCGTCAAACGACAGGTTGCCGACGTAGAGGCGCGCGGAAGTGACTTCCACGATCTCCGGTTTGCGCATCCCGGTCGGGCGTTCGCCGCGCGACGCCTTTTCGCGGGAGCGGGGGGCGGGGTGGGATGGTGCTGCCGCCGGTTTCCGCGGGGCAACTGCGGGTTTTCCACCAAAAAACCCGAGGATTTTTTCGATGAACGTCTTTTTCTTCGCCGGTTTTGCATCCTGGCGGCCGGATGTCGCGGGACGATCTCCGCGGTATGGGCGGCGTCCGCCCCCGCGGGACGAGCGGCGCGATCCGCTCGGTGTGTAGTCAGTTGGCATTATTCTATTGTTGGATTGGCGGGAACTCCTGAACTCCCATCGGAGTCGGAAGGCCGGCCGGTAAGTCCCCCGGCGGTGCGCATCCCCCCGCGAGGGCTTTGGTCGGCGCGCCGCGAGGAACATGAATGGCGCCATGCATTGACCGGAAAAACGGACCCAAGAGCCCTGAAATCCGGTTTCCATGAGATTGGCACCAGAGGATTGTGAACATCTTCGCATGTTCCACGTGCAATTCAAGAACCAAAAAAAGCCGGTCTTTCCAAGCGGCGGATTATCTGATTTGCTTCAGGGCATGGTCCGGGAATCAAAAATTGAACGCAAAACGTCTGAAACTTCCATCGCCTTGCGGTTTGTGGTTGACGGGAAGGGGGAATCCAAGCTGGTGACGGGGATCCCGTTTTTTGACCACATGTTGACCCTGTTCGCGAGGCATGGGGTGTTCGATCTGGAGCTTGATGCCCGGGGCGACATTGCGGTGGATTACCACCACACGGTCGAGGACACTGGCATCACCCTTGGGCAGGCGCTGGGGAAGGCGCTCGAAGACAAAGCCGGGATCCGACGCTACGGGTTATCTTATGTCCCGATGGACGAGGCCCTTGTCCGTGTTGTCGTGGATCTCAGCGGGCGTCCGTATCTGGCCTTCAACGCCCCGAAAAACGTCGAGCCGATCGGGGGGAGTTTCTCATTCCAACTCGTCGAGGAATTTCTTCGTGCGGTGTCGGTTCACGGGGGGATGAACCTCCATGTCGATGTTTTGGCCGGGCGGGATGCGCACCACATGGCGGAGGGAGTGTTCAAGGCTTTCGCCCGCGCGCTCGATCAGGCGACCCAAATCGACCCGAGAGTCGAGGGGGTTCCGAGCACCAAGGGAATCCTGTGAAATCCCGTTCGATCGGAGTCGTGGATTACGGCAGCGGCAATCTGCGCAGTGTCCGCAAGGCGCTCGAGGCCTCCGGCGCTTCGACATCCCTCGTTTCCGGCGCGTCGCAGCTCGAGGGGTTGGATGCGGTTGTCGTTCCGGGAGTGGGGGCGTTCGGCGATTGCGCCGCAAACTTGCAGGGGACGGGGCTCTGGGAGCCGCTTCGCGAATGGATCCAAGCGGGCCGCCCTTATCTCGGGATCTGCCTGGGATACCAGCTTTTGTTTGAATCCAGCGAGGAATCCCCCGGCGTGAGCGGCCTCGGCGTTCTTCCCGGGACGGTGATCCGGTTTCCGGAGGGTGGGCTGAAGGTGCCGCACATGGGGTGGAATTCCGTCACGGGTCTCGTCGGCCCACTGTTCGAAGGGCTGCCGGACGAGACGGCGTTTTATTTTGTGCACTCCTTTTACCCCGTGCCGACGGACGCATCCCTGGCCAGTTCGTCCTGCGAATATGGAACGCGCTTTGCTGCCAGCATTTCGCGGGGCGCACTCCATGCGACCCAATTCCACCCGGAAAAAAGCCAGGCCGCCGGGCTCGCCGTGTTGGGGAATTTTTTAACCACATTATGATCCTGTTGCCCGCCATTGACCTGATGGGGGGGGAAGTCGTGCGCCTCAAGCGCGGGCTTGCCTCCGAAAAAACCGTGTATTCGTCCGATCCCGTGACCTTCGCAAAAAAGTGGGAGGACTCGGGTGCCGACTGGCTCCATCTCGTGGATTTGGACGCCGCGTTTTCCGGGGAGCCCGCGAATCTCGCCTCCATCGAAAAAATCTGCTCGTCCGTGGGCATCCCTTGCGAGCTGGGCGGGGGGATGCGCAATTTCAAGAATGTGAGCGCGGCCTTCAGTTGCGGCGTCAGCCGGGTGATCCTGGGCACCAAGGCCTGCGAATCCCCGGAGTATATCGCCGAGGTCTGCGCGGAATTCGGAGGGGAGAGAGTCGCGGTGGGGATCGACGCCAACCTCGGGAAAGTGGCGGTGAAAGGTTGGACCGAGACGACGTCCACGTCCGCCGCCGACCTCGCCCTCATCGCGCAGGTGGCGGGGGCGGGAACGATCATCTACACCGATATCGCCACCGACGGAATGCTCGAGGGGCCGAATTTTTCCGAGCTTGAAAACCTCCTGCGCATCCTCGACTGCCAACTCATCGCCAGCGGGGGGGTCTCGGGCGCGGACGACCTCAGGAAACTGTCAAAGATGCACCGCCTGCACGGGGCCATCATCGGCAAGGCCCTCTACGATGGCCGCATCACCGGCAACCTGCGGAAGCTGATCTCGTAAGGCATCCGTTCTCCGGGAACGCGGCAATGAATTTCGGCGGACGCTCAAGGTGAAAACCGGAAAGCCAATCCTTTTGGCCGCCGACGGTCCCATCTCCCTCGATCTGACACTGCGGAGCGGGCAGGTTTTCCATTGGGACAAGCGGGCGGATGGGTCGTGGACCGGGCTGATCGATGAAACTCCGGTGCGGGTCTCCGAAAAGGACGGCTTTTTACAGGTGGCCGAAGAATCCGCGACACTCGCCGGAAACTATTTTTCCCTCGACCATCCGCTGGAGGAAATCTACTCGAGATTTCCCTCCGACCCGATGAGTGCGGAGGCTCTGGCGCTCTGTCGCGGTCTGCGGATTATCCGCCAGCCACGCTGGGAATGCCTCGCCACCTTTGTCACTTCCTCGATGAAACAGGTCGCCCACATCCGCTCGATGTCATTGGCCCTGCGAAGGACGTTCGGCAGGCCGACGAAATTCGGTTGCACCTATCCATCCCCCGAACGTGTGGCGGATTTGGACGAGGAGGCGCTCAGGGCATGCGGCCTGGGATACCGTGCCCGAAATCTTTTGGGCACAGCCAGGATGGTCGCGGGCGGAGAGGCCGATCTCGACGCGCTGGGCGGCTTGGAGACCCCGGCCCTCCGCGAAGCGCTGGTGAAACTTCCCGGTGTTGGGGCCAAGGTCGCCAACTGCGTGCTCCTCTTCGCCTACGAGCGCCTGGATGCCGTCCCGATCGATGTCTGGATCCACCGGGTTCTGATCGCCATGCGGAGGGGGCGGGGCGGCACGGCGTCCCAACTGGCCAGGTATGCCCGCAAAAATCTTGGGCTCTACGCGGGCTACGTCCAACAATACCTCTTCCATCGGGCGAGGGTTTCGTCAAAATAGGGCGATGGATTCCATGGGATGGACAGAGACACGCCGCGAGACGGTTCTGGCCGCCATGGCCTCGGTCCTGCTGCATCTGGTTCTCATCCTGTGCGTGGCGCTGGCCTTGAGTGTCCCGGCATGGCAATTCCCGGTGTCTCCCTCCGAGAAGGAGGCCCCCATCGAGGTGATGATGATGCCCGTGGAGGCTCCCTCCCCCCACGACCCTCTCTACGTCCGCACCACGGAGGAGAACACCCCGGAGGCCTCCAAAAACGCCCCGTTCGAGTCGGACAAAAACACCCGGGCCGCCAGCGAGACCGCCCCTGTCGGCTCCGCGCCCGTGCCCTCGCTCGATGGGCGCGAGTCCCCGGACATGGAGCTGGCAAACCGGAACCACACCAAACAGGGTGAAGCCGCCGTCCCGCAGCAACAGGCCCCGGAGCAAACCGCCCCGCCGGAGCCGCAGGCCACGCCTGTTTCCGCCCCTCCGGACGCCCCCAGCCAACTGGCGTTGCGGGAGGCCCCGGCCCGTCCAAAAACCGAAGCGCAGGCCATGCCTGCCCCGACCGCCCAGCCCAAACCGCCTGCCGCTTCGGGTTTCCAGCCCGAGACGCGGATCACCCGGATCCGGGGGGGGATTTCCAACCGCGGAAAAGCCTCCGTGGACGCGGCGGCAACCCCGCTCGGGCGCTACAAAAAGATGGTTTCTGACGCCATCGGCTCGCGATGGTATTACTACGTCAACGACCAGATCGGGCTCTTGAATATCGGCACGGTCGAGATCCGGTTCATCGTTTCCTCGAACGGGAAGGTCGGAGGGGTCAAGGTCCTTGCAAACACCTCGAACGAAAGCTTTGCCTCCGTGAGCGTAAACTCCATTATCGAGGCGGAAATCCCGCCGATCCCCGACGAAGTGGCAAAACTCCTCGTCAACGGGCGGCTTGAAATCGACTACACTTTCACCATCCTGAGCAACTGATGCCATCCCTATTCGTCCACACCATCGATTTTTTCGTGAGCGGCGGGCCCTTCATGGTCCTCCTCCTCCTTCTCTCCCTGGTTTCCTGCACGGTCATGCTCCTGCGCGGGCGCGCTCTCCGGGAAAAAGTGGTCATCCCGCCTGCGGTGGAGATCGCTTTGGAGAAGCTTTCGCCGGGCGACGACATCGCCCTCCTGCAGTTCTCCATCACCCGGTATCCCTCACCCATTTCGCGCATCGTGACCGTCCTCATCGCCCACCTGAACTGGCCGAAGGCCGAGAACCTCGAAGCGGTCCAGACGCGCGCGCGGCAGGAGGTCGCGCATCTGGAAAAGGGCCTGGTGTTTCTTGAAATTGCGACCGGGGTGGCGCCGCTGCTCGGCCTGCTCGGGACGTTGTCCGGCTTGGTCGGGATTTTTGCGACGCTCGGGTCGAGCGGGGATCCCGTTCTCATTGCCCGCGGCATTTCCGAAGCGCTCAACTGCACGATCGTCGGCCTGGGCGTCGCCGTCCCGTGCCTGATCGCCTTCAACTATTTTCAACGCAAAGTCGAGGTCATGGCCATCAGCATGGAAGCCATGTCCTCCGATCTTCTCGCCAAATGCTACCCGCACGGGGAGCTGCCCCAGGTCGAAAAGCAGGTTTTCAAGTAGGCCATGCGGTTTTACACGCGCAAAAAGCGGAGCCCCCAGCTGATCATCGTTTCGCTGATCGACATCCTGGCGATCCTCCTGATCTTTTTCATCGTCAGCACGACGTTCCGCAAGGAACAGCCCCGGCTCGAAATCAACCTCCCGGAATCCCGCTCGGCAGAAGTCGTGGCCGCGGCAAAGCAGGACCCCCTCATCCTTCGCGTGAAAAGCGCCGACGAGATCACGCTCGGTGCCGATCCTGTCGCCATCGAAGGCCTGGCGTCCGCGCTGAAGGCGGCCAGGGATTCCGCCCCGGACCGCCCGATCGCGATGCAGGCCGACCGCGAGGCACCGTTCGGTGTCGTCGTCAAAGTCCTCGACGCCCTCAGGCAGGCCGGGCTGAAAAACATCCCCGCCTTCACCCAGCCGGAGCCCCGATGATCCTCGAAATCACAACCGCCGGCCATCCGGCTCTCCGCACCAAGGGCCGGGCCATCGAAAAGGTGGACGCGAAAATCCGGCGCCTCGCCCACGAGATGATCGAGACCATGCGCGAGGCGGAAGGCATCGGCCTTGCCGCCCAGCAGGTCGGACTCCCGCTCCAGATGTTCGTCCTCGAAGTGCCGCACATGAAGGACCGCCCGAGCGCGATGCGGATCGGGGGCAAACCGGTCGATTTCGAAGCCCTCATGCCGATGGTGATGATCAACCCCAGGATCGAGACCTTCGGGAGAACCCGCATCGGAAACGAAGGCTGCCTCAGTTTTCCGGGGCTCCGCGGGGACGTTCCCCGCCCGTTTTCCGTCCGGATCAACGCCCTGTCCCTCGACGGCGACGAGATCTCGTTCGAAGCCGACGGGCTCCTCGCCCGCGCCGTCCAACACGAATTCGACCACCTCCAGGGCATCCTCTTCATCGACCGCATGAGCGAGGAAAACCGCCTGCGGGAACTCCCGGAGGAAATCCGCCAGCTCGCCCGCCCGGGCCCGGTTGCCGCCCGTTGAGCAAATCGGCCCGGGTTGGATCGGGCCCCTTTTTGTCGGGAGCGAGTCTTTTGCGTCGAAATCCTGCGGACATCGGGTAGGGATGGACGGATGGATTCACTTGTCGGGCACACGCCATCGGAGGAGGGCCGCCGTTCCGTGCTGCTGATCAAGCCCGGTTCGATGGGGGATGTGATTCACGCGCTCCCCGTCGCGGCGGCAATTCGTCAGGCGTGGCCTGGCGCGGGGCTCACCTGGGTTGTCGACCCCCGCTGGGCACCGCTCCTCGAGGGCAACCCGGCGGTTTCGCGCGTGCATTTGTTTCCTCGCCAGGAATTCCGTGGGCCGGGCGGTTGGGCGCTTGCGGCCCGGTGGTATGCCGCGCTCGGCGGGATGCGTCCGGACTACGTGGTCGATCTTCAAGGGCTGCTGCGCAGCGCGTTGATGGCGAAACTCTGTCGCGGGAAAGTGGTGGTGGGACTTTCCGATGCGCGGGAGGGGGCCCGGCTTTTTTACCGGAGATGCGGCGGCGTGTTGCGCGGCGAACACGCGGTTTTCCGCTACCTGCGGTGCCTGCCCCCGCTCGGGGTTCCGGTGCCTGCCCGGCGGGAATTTTTCCTGCCACAGGGCACGGCCCCGTCGCTTCCGGACGGATACATCGTTTTGCACCCGTTCGCGCGAGGGGCGGGGAAATCGATGGAAGCCGGAGCCATCCGGGCGTTCGTGGCGGAGTTCCGGGCGAAAAGCAAAAGACCGGTCGTGATTGTCGGGGTGGGGGACCCGCCGGATTTGCCGCCCGGCGGGGTCATCGATCTCGCGGGAAAAACCTCCCTTCCGGGATTGATCGGAATCCTGCGGGGGGCGGGCTTCGTGGTGAGCGCCGACAGCGGCCCCATGCACCTTGCGGCGGCGCTCGGGATCCCGTTGCTCGGCGTCCACACCTGGAGCGATCCGCGCCGTGTCGGTCCCTTCGACGAGAATGCCTGGATCTGGCAGGGCGGGGAGATCCGCCGCCAGGATTTCAAAAAATCGCCGCTCGAACAAAAACCCTTCACCCCCGGTTCCGCCCGCGAAGCGGCCCGCTTTGTCGCCGCAGCCCTGGACGGTTGATCCCACCCTCGGAGCCCTTCCTGCTTTTCAGATAAACCTATGGCATTTCACATCGTTTCGCGGGCCTCCTCCGCTCTTTTTAGCATCAGGCAGGACATGGACAGACCGGCGACAGGCGGCGCTTTTTCCGCCCGCTTCGCCCCGGTTGGCTGGCGGCACTGGAGTGCTGCCGCTTTTGTTTTCCTGTTCGGCTGCCTGCTGAGGTTTCACGTCTGGCACAGCTTCGAATATGTCGGCTTCGACGAAAAAATTTACGCCATGTATGTGGGCGACCTCGATTCGGCCGGCCTGGCGGGATTTCCGGAGATTGCCAGGGGCTACATCGAGGACGTGCAGAAGGCGGCATACGTTTACCTCCCTCCGACGCGGGTCGCCTATTTGTTTCCGGCCTATGTGCTGCACGAGCTGCTCCACCTTCCCGCGCTGGTTTCCCTGAGGGTGGTTTCCGCGTTTTCGAGCTGCCTGTTCATGCTGGTGGGGTATCTGTTTGCGCTGAGGTGGCTGAACCCGCGCGACGCGCTCGCCACGCTCGCCCTCCTGGCCTGCGCCCCGCTGCAAATTCACATGGCGCAATACGCCTTTATCGACGGGGTTGCCGCGCTGGCGGCCCTGCTGGGCGTGGCCTGCTTTTGGGAAAGCATCCGACACGGCGGAAAATGGCTCGCCGCCTTTGCGGCCAGCTTTCTCTTCCTGCTGTTGGCCAAGCAGGAGACGGGAGTCTTCGCGGGGGTGTTCTTTTGCGTCGTGTTGTGTGGCGCGGGCCGGATGGGTTTGGGCAGGGCCGGGTGGCGGCATGCGCTCGCGCTATTGGCTTCCGCGCTTGCCGCCGCCGGGATTCTCTCCCTTCTCGCCGGGGGTCCGGGCACGCTGCGCGAGGTGTTCCAGGTTTACGCGCGGCTTTCCATGACGCTGCCCTACACGCTCGCGACCGGGGGAGGCCCCTGGTATCGCTACCTGGTCGAGCATGTCTTCGTGGCCCCGGCGGTCTTCCTTCCCGCAGCGGCCTTCGGCATTTGCCTGGCGGCACGAACGCCGCTGAACCGATACCTCCTGCTGTTTTTCGTTGTCACCTACGCCGTCATGTGCGCCATCCCGCACGGGATGAACATCCGGCACACGGTGATGTGGGATTTCCCCATCGCCCTTTTTGCGGTGCAGTGCGTGGGTTGGATCGTCGCGGGCTCCCGCGCAAGGGGATTGGTTTTTTTCCTGGCGGTGGCTGTCATGTGCCTGCTCAGCCTCCGGCAGTATGAGTCGATTTTTGTGACGCTCTACGACACGGACCCGACGTTCATGTTCCGCAAAGTGGAGTTGATCAGATAAGGAGCCGCTCAAATTGTCCCCAGGTGGAGTCGAACCACCATCTGAGCTTTAGGAGAGCCCTGCTCTATCCACTTGAGCTATGAGGACGTTTATTTTCAGCAACTTATGTGTTGATGGGGGGGTGAAAGCGGCGAAAGCCCCACCATATGTTCTACTTTGTGCCTCCTCGTCCAGCAATGTTTACCCTTGTCCTCCCCACCTCGCAAGCCTCGTTTTCTCTCTCGTGTTTCCCGTCTTGCATATCATCACTGGAAGGGCAATGTCTCTATCATGACGCTGAAAATTGAAATCGAACGGGAGGAAGATGGCCGTTGGATTGCAGAAGTTCCCTCGCTGCCCGGTTGCCTTGGCTACGGGGTAACGAAAGAAGAGGCTGTCCGTTCCACGGAGGCGTTGGCTTTGCGTATCTTGGCAGAGCGTTGTGAAGCGGGAGATGATTCATTCGCCCGCGATGCCTTTGCTGTCCCGGCGTGAGCTACTGGCCCGCATGCAAAGCCCGGAAAGTTCTTCGGGCGCTGGAAAGCATCGGGATGGGGGGAAGCCCGCCGCACGGGCTCCCATCGCATCCTGAAACGGGATGGGTTTCCTGATTTCGTGTTCGCCTTCCATGAGGGGGAGGAAATCGGTCCGCGAATGCTGGCCCGCATTGCAAGGCATACCGGGTTGAAACCAACGGACCTTTGAGCGAGTGAGGCACAAACGCCCATCGCCGAAACCCGCCGCAAGCGAAACCTCCCAGCCGGTTGCCGTGCCTGAAAAACGGAATCCGGGGGAGGATGCTGGCCTGCTACCGTTCGGGGCTTCCAAGGAAATGCTGGTGACGGTTGATGCGCCCCATCAATGACCGCACATTTGCAATAGTCATGCAAATTACGGATTGGGAGATTTCTATTTACAATGAAACAGTATCACGTTAATCTCCAGTAGATTATGCCATATTGAGGCTTGCGATTCGCTCCCATTTTTGCCATTATGCCACTCGGCATGAGCAGAGAGCGAAAACAGAGAGGAAGACCATGTGTTTTGACCCCAAAAATGCAAAGGGAAATCATTGCGGCAGTGGAGAAGGGGTTGCCATTGAAGAATCTGGCTGGCTGCTTGACGCAAGCCGCGCCCACGGGTTGTGGTTTGTTGCTGCATTTTTCGGAACCATCGCACTATGGATTGCGGCCACTTGAGTCAATCAGCCAGCCAAATTGGGAAATGCCCGCAAAGAGGCACTTGTTAAACAGCGATTTCCCGTTAGTGGTATGGGTTTTCCCATGACCTACCGCACCCACCACTGCAATGCCCTGCGCGGGGAAGATGCCGGAACGACCGTGACCCTCAGCGGGTGGGTGGATTCGCGGCGCGATCACGGCGGGGTGGTTTTCATCGATCTCCGCGACCGCGAGGGCCTGACGCAGGTGGTTTTCCGTCCGGAGGAAGACCCGGAGACGGCCGCGCGCTCGCACGAGCTGCGGGGCGAGGATGTCGTGCGTGTGACAGGGAAAGTTTCCTCGCGCCTGGTCGGCACGGAAAACCCGAAGCTGGCGACGGGGGCCGTGGAAATCGTCGCGACCGGCCTGGAGATCTTGAACAAGGCGGATGTCCTGCCGTTCCCGATCGACGAGCGGATCTCGAACGAGGACCTGCGGTTGACCTACCGCTACCTCGATCTCCGCCGCCCGGAGATGGGCGCAAACATGCGGCTCCGCCACCGGGTGATCAAGGCGATCCGCGACGTGATGGATGCCGAGGGGTTCCTCGAGATCGAAACCCCGATCCTCTCGAAGAGCACGCCCGAGGGGGCGCGGGATTTCCTCGTGCCGTCGCGGCTGACCCCAGGCTCGTTCTACGCGCTGCCGCAGGCACCGCAGCAATACAAGCAGCTCCTCATGGTCGCCGGCTTGGAGAAGTATTTTCAGATCGCGCGGTGTTTTCGCGACGAGGACCTGCGCGCCGACCGCCAGCCGGAATTCACCCAGCTCGATGTCGAGGCGTCGTTCGTCACGCAGGACGACATCCTGGGCCTGATGGAAAAGCTGCTGGTGACGGTCTTCGAGAAATCCCGCAGCGTCACGATCCCGACCCCGTTCCCCCGCCTGACATGGCGCGAGGCGATGGACCGTTTCGGCAGTGACAAGCCCGACACTCGCTTCGGCATGGAAATCGTCGACCTGGGCGATGTCTTCCGTGAGAGCCAATTCAAGGTCTTCCGCGGGGCGCTCGACGGCGGCGGCGTGGTCAAGGCGATCAACGCAAAAGGCTTCGCGAAGATCACGACGGGGCAGATCGAAACCCTCACCGAACTCGCCAAACAGGCCGGGGCAAAAGGCCTCGCATTCATCAAGGTCGAAAACGGCGAGTGGAAATCCCCGATCGTCAAATTTTTCTCCGATGCGGAAAAAGCTGCGCTCACCGAGCGCCTTGCCATCGGGGAGGGCGACCTGATCCTTTTCGGCGCGGACAAATGGGAGACCGCCTGCGAAACCCTCGGCCGTGTGCGCCTGCGCGTGGCGGAGATCCTGGAACCCGTCAGGGATTCCGACCGGCTGGACTTCCTCTGGGTCGTGGACTTCCCGCTTCTCGCCTGGAGCGGGGAGGAACAAAAATGGAATGCGGTGCACCACCCGTTCACGCGCCCGCAGGCCGAAGACGCCGCGCTGCTCGAATCGGGCGAATACGCCAGGGTCCGCGCCGTCGCCTACGACGTGGTTTTGAACGGCGTGGAAATCGGCGGCGGCAGCCTGCGGATCCACGAGCCCGATCTCCAGGCGAAGATGTTTTCCATCCTCGGAGTGGACGAAGAAAAGCAGAAGTCGATGTTCGGGCACATGCTGCGGGCCTTCCAGTTCGGGGCACCGCCCCATGGCGGGATAGCGCTCGGGCTCGACCGCTTGGTCATGCTGATCGCCAATGCCGAAAGCATCCGCGATGTCATCGCATTCCCGAAAAACAACCGCGGGGTCGAGCTGATGACCGGCTCGCCGTCCGAAGTGGACTTCAAACAACTCCGCGAGCTCTCGATCCAAAGCACCAAACGGCCGGGGTGACCCACCGGACCTACTCGTCGAGCGGGTGGCGCCAGCGCAGTCCCGGGAAGCGGGCGAAACCACGATCGAGCGTGATCCACTCGCAGCCGTGTTCCAGTGCGAGCGCGGCGTGGTAAGCGTCGGGGATTTGATTTCCCCGGGCCTCGACCTTGCGACACAGACGGGTGAAAATCTGCCAGTGCGCCGGGCCGGGGGCGAGGATATGAACCTCCGCTCTTCCGCGAAAATCTTCGACAAACTCCAATGCCTTCGCAAGCGGTGTCGGTTCTTTGAAGATTTTGGGATGCGTGATGACACGAAGACTCCCGCTCAGCGCAAGTTCCGAAACGGCCACGCCCGCTGTCTGCTGCAACGAGTCCTCGATCCACGACCTGATCTCTGCGTGCCGACCGGCATCCTGCCTGTGGATATGCACCAGAATGTTCACGTCCAGCAGAATCATCGGCCCTCCATGATTTCCAAAAGGCCTGCGGACGAGGACAGATCGACCCCGGGCTGCAGGCCGGAACCACGGAATGTTTTCAAAGGCCGGATCCCGGTTGCGCCGGCGGACTTCGGTCTTGCTGACAAGGCAACCCGCAACGCGTCTTCAACCACGTCACCCAGGGAACAATTGCGGGCAAGCGACTCCTCCCTGGCACGCCGGAGAAGGGCATCCTGGATGGAGATGGTTGTTCTCATGCATCATAGTGTATGTTATGTGCACCATGATGTCAAAATCCAAACCCGATGTCCCGCTTGAAGCCCCGGGGAGGAACTGGCACAAAAACTGATGACTTCCCGCCTCGCATTCCGGCTTGAGGCCCGCGCCGCAGGCTCCGGGGCGCGGGCCGGGATGTTCCGCACATTGCACGACGAGGTGCTGACCCCGCTGTTCATGCCGGTCGGGACGCAGGCGACTGTGAAGGCGCAGTTGCCCCAGACGCTCGAGGACTCCGGTTCGCAAATCCTCCTTGCGAATACCTACCACCTTCTCCTGCGTCCGGGGCTGGAGGTCTTCCGCAGCATGGGAGGCATCCACAAATTCATGAGCTGGCCGCGGTCCGTCCTCACCGATTCGGGCGGCTATCAGATTTTTTCGCTTCCTCATTCAAGGTCCGTTACCGAGGAGGGGGCGGTCTTCCAGAGCTACACCGACGGGCGTTCGATTCTGCTGAGCCCGGAGGCGAGCATCGGGGCCCAGGTGGCCATCGGCAGCGACATCATGATGGCGCTCGACCAGTGCGTGGCATCCACTGCGGACGAGCCGACGGCGCGCGCGGCGCTGGATCTGACGAACCGCTGGGCCGCACGGAGTCTGGCCGCGCGCGGGGATTCGCCCCAGGCAATGTTCGGGATCGTCCAGGGGGCTTTGTTCCCGGAGTTGCGGCGCGAAAGCGCGCTGGGTCTGGCGGAAATGGATTTCGAGGGATTCGCCATCGGGGGCCTGGCGGTCGGGGAGGGCCGGGGCGAACGCGAGGACACGTGCGCGTTCACTGCGGGCCTTCTGCCGGCGGACAAGCCGCGCTACCTCATGGGCGTGGGCACGCCGCTCGACATCCTGGAGGCGGTGCACCGCGGCGTGGACATGTTCGATTGCATCATCCCGACGCAGGTGGCGCAGCGGGGCGGGGTGTTCACCTCGCGCGGCTATCTCCAATTGCGCCGCGGCGTCTACAAGTTCTCCGATGAGAAGCTCGATCCCGCGTGCGGTTGCCCGACTTGTCAGCGCTACTCGCGCGCCTACCTGCACCACCTCACAAAAACCCGCGAGACGCTCGGCTGGCAGCTTCTCGGCAAGCACAACATCCACTTTTACCACCAGCTCCTCCGCGAGATCCGCGCGAGCATCCTGGCGGACACGTTCCTCGCGCTGTATCGGGAAAAGCGGGCGACTCTTCACGAGGACGATCTCGACAATCCGGTCCCCGCCCAGGCGCCCAAAAAACAGAAGCGGCTGGCTTTGGGAAATTACGAAATCCACACCGCCCGGGAGGGGTTCTCGAGCATCCGTCACATCCGCTCCGGGGAAATCATGCACTCGCGCACCCCGCCGATGGAGGAGGCGCAGCGGCTCTACATTGACCAATCCCGGCTGGCCGAGCGCCTCCGCGAAGCAGGCCACGGGCCGCTGGTCATCTGGGATGTCGGTCTCGGGGCCGGTGCCAATGCCATGTCCGCCATCGCCACGTTCGAAAGCGGCTCCTCCCCGGCCCGCGACCTGCACATCGTGAGCTTTGAAAACGATCTCGACTCGCTGAGGCTGGCGTTCCGGAACAACGACCGGTTCCGATACCTGCGCCACGGCGGGCCGGCGGCGATTTTGGGGGGTGGCCGGTGGCAGTCGAAAACGCATCCGGGTCTCGCGTGGACGCTCGTGCCCGGAAATTTCCCGGAAACCATGAACAACGCGCCGCTGCCTCCGGACCTTATTTTTTACGACATGTTTTCCGGAAAAACGAACGCGCAGGCCTGGACGCTCAATGCCTTTCACCGGTTGTTTGCCGTCTGCCAAGGAAGGGGTGTCGGGCTTTTCACCTACACGTGCTCGACCGCTTCGCGCGTTGCCATGCTGGCGTCCGGATTCCATGTCGCGCGCGGACGCGGCACCGGCGACAAAACCGAGACCACGATCGCGCTCACACCCGAAGCCGTCCGGGGCGACCACGACCTCCTTGCCGCCGACTGGCTCGCGAAGTGGCACCGCTCGACGGCCCGGTTCCCTGTGGATCTTCCCGCCCACGAGCATTCCACCTGGGAGGAAGTGATCCTGCGGCACGCGCAATTTCGGCACCTCGCCGGCGAAAGCCTTGGGAAATCGGGCTAGTCTTCGGCGGTCTCGCTGTTGCGGTCCAACCGCTTTCTCAGGGTCGCCCGGGTGATGCCGAGGAGCTTGGCGGCGCGGACCTGGTTGTTGTCGGTTTTTTGCATCGCGCGGAGGGTGAATTCCCGTTCGAGCCACGGCAGAAGCTGGAGGGCGGGATCTTCGGACGCGATGGCGAACAACGCTTCCACGACGCTTTCTTTGTCCGGAGCGCCGCCGCCATCGCCGGACGCCGCAGCGGGTTCGGCCAGGCTCTGGCCCAACGGGATGTCTTTCGGCAGCAGGACGTCCGCCGTCGCCAGAACGGAAGCCCGCTGCAGCGTGTTCTCGAGTTCGCGGACGTTGCCCGGCCAGGGGTAGGTTTCGAGGACGCGGATCGCCTCTTCGGACAATTTCAAAGGCGGACGGTGTTTCTGGTTTGCAATCTTCTGCAGGAAATATTCCGCGAGCAGGACGATGTCATCCGGACGCTGGCGGAGCGGAGGGAGGTGGATGCGGACGACGTTAAGCCGGTAGAACAGGTCCTCGCGGAAGGCGCGGCACGCGACTTCCTCCTCGAGGTTCTTGTTCGTCGCGCAGACGATGCGCACGTCGGTCCGGAGAGTCTGGTTGCCGCCGACCCGCGAGAACTCGCCCTCCTGGAGGACGCGGAGGATCTTGCTCTGCACCTGCAGGGGCATTTCCCCGATCTCATCCAGGAAGAGCGTGCCGTTGTCGCACTGCTCGAAACGCCCGATCCGCTGGCTGTGGGCTCCGGTGAACGACCCTTTCTCGTGCCCGAACAGCTCGCTTTCCAGGAGGTTGTCCGGGATGGCGGCGCAGTTGATGGCGAGGAAGTTTTTGCTGCTGCGATGGCTGTAGTTGTGGATCGCGCGGGCGACGAGCTCCTTGCCCGAGCCGCTTTCTCCGGTGATCATGACCGGTGCCTCGCTGCCTGAAACACGCCCGATCATCTTGAAGACCTGCTGCATGGCATCCGAGCGGCCCACGATGTCCTCGCGGTGCTGCTCGACCGTGAGCTGGGGCTTGAAGGCGCTGGCGCTCTGCAGTTCCGCGACCGCCTGGAGCGCCGAATCCACCACGACCTTCAGGTTGAACGGGAGCTGTTCCTTGCGGACAAAATCGAACGCCCCCATTTTCATCGCCTCGATCACCGACTGGGTGGTCCCGAACGCGCTGGTGAGGATGACCGTGGCATTCGGCGAATGCTTGCGGATCCGGGCCAAAAGCTCCAATCCGCTGAACGGGTGCAGGTTCGTCTCCGCCAGCACGAGCTCCGGCTGCTCCAGGCAAAAGGTCTTGTAGGCCGCATCCGCAGAGGTCTCGATCAACACGCGCGCCGCCGGGCTTTTCAGCTGGTTTTGGGCCCATTCGAGGAAGTCCGTCTCCCGGTCCACGAGGAGTATTGTCTGCTGTTTCGCCATATTAAAAATCACCCGACAAGTCACAGTGGAGCGGATTTTCTCCAATAAAAAGCATTTTATCTCTCGCAACCGGGAGGCATCTGGTCTCCACCGTGAAAAAAGACGCTTCGCGAGCCGACGATCTTCAAAAAAGGAGCTTTCGAAAAAAATGTCCCCCCCATGCGCTTCCCAGATCCGCGCGTAAGGGAAGAAATGAGAGGGGAGAGGTTCGACGACCTGTCGATAACGCGAGGGAGGGCGAAGCTCCGTCCTGGGAGGGCGAAGCTCCGTCTGAGCCGTAATAAATG
>Ga0172380_10000850_pt1 | contig 55270 bp, 73 predicted proteins | sample Leawe162metaG_FD_119747 | JGI IMG/M metagenome (GOLD analysis project Ga0172380, IMG submission 119747) | Leachate microbial communities from a municipal landfill in Southern Ontario, Canada - Leachate well 162 metaG | ecosystem: Engineered > Solid waste > Landfill > Unclassified | place... | reverse complement strand
TAGCACCGCTACTAGGTTTTGACCTGTTTGGCGGTGCTATGTCTGCTGATGAAGTTAAAGTAGCATCAGGTGCTGAACTTTTTGATAAAGCAGAAGCTATAGCCGAAGGCAAGGCAGATGCCGCTGCCTTGCCAGTGGGTGCAGAACCTGCCATAGATACACAGGTAATCTATGATGCCCTGACAGGTGACGGTAGTGACCTGATTTTAGAGTTTTTAGCCTTTGCTATTGATAAAGATGTGTCATTTTTTAATGGCATGTATGAAGAAATAGTAGATATAGCAGTGGCGGTTATAGAACTGAATCTAAATTTTTTCGTCCAGAAGCTACTACCCAAAGTGCTATCAAGCACAAAAAGCGTAGTAGCCACGGCACAGCAGGTCAGAAACGTCAAAAGGTAAACACATGGGCACTGACTATCACGCATCTGCTTAAGGTAGGCTTTGCTTTTGATGAAATTTTGCAGATGAACTACTGGCAAATCAATGCCTACATTGATGCCAGTGAACTTGACAATAACGAACGGCTGATAATGCTGATGAATGTCATGGCTGTAGCCTTTGGCGGTAACGCAAAACAAAGGCAGCAGATGGCAAACGGGCTACTAGGTGCAGGTGACGAACTAGACGTAAAGGCCTTTGAAAGCGTATTCAGCCATCTTGCAAGCCCGGTCAGCCCTGTGGACGGTTCAGATGACACAAAAGCATGGGCAGCCACTGAATTTGACTTTAATGACCCTGCATTTAAGGTGAAGTAATGGCAGATAATGTAGAAATTTATATTAAGGCGTTAGTACAAGGCTTAGCTGATGTACGTGCGTTAGTTAATGAAATTCAAAAACTGCCTAGTGCTGGTGCAGGTGTCAGTAATCTGTCAAAGGAATTTGCAGAAGTCAAGCGTGAAGTGGCTGCTGCTGCTACTGAAATTCGTACTATAGGTACGCAGGCACAGGATAATTTCAGGCAGGTAGCTACTAGTAGTCAAGGTGCTGTCAGGGGTATACGTGATACTGGCAAAGCTACCATTGCTACCAAAGAAAACCTTGCTGAATTATCACAAGGTGCAGCAGCAGCAGGCCGTGCTATTACTGATGCCTTTCAGGGTAACATTCTAGGTGCATTACAAAGCGTAGGTGTAGCCCTACGCACGTCACTTAATGTTACCCCTTTTGCTGATGGTGCGGTAACGGCTTTTCTGCGTGTAGGTAGCGTAGTTACTGATACTGACAAGCTGCTGACCCGGTTCAGCAGCACATTAGGTACGGCTGCTAAAAATACACAGGGTGCACTAAACAGTACCTTGATACAGAAGTATGGTATAGATGCTAAGCAGGCACTAACAGAACCACAGGTAGCCCTTGATTTGTTTGTAACTAAATTACGTGGCTTACCTGATGCTACTGAACGGGCAGCCGCTGTATCTGAAATCTTTGGTGCAAGTACGGCAAGGCTACTTCCCACTATTGAAGGTCTGGTGGCTGCACAAGAAGCAGCAGCTTTAGCTACAGAAGCACATGCAGCAGCACAAACGTCTGTACAGGCTGCACAGTTACGTACCACGGCTGCTACGGCTGCTGTTCTTTCGTCACAGACGGCCTTGAATGTAGCACAGGCCACAGGTACAGCTTCTGCTTCGGAAATAGCAGCAGCAGAAACCGCATTAGCAGCAGCCTATACAGAAGCCGCTGCTGCCACTGCTGCTGAAACGGCTGCTACAGAAGCATTAGCTGTGGCACAGCGTCAGCTTGCTGTGGCTAATACCGCTACCACGGCTACCACTACCACCGCTGCTGCTGCTACAGTTACATTAACAGGTGCATTAACTGCTGCTGCTATAGCTATTACTGCTGTTCTGGCTGCTGCTGCTGTAATCATTGGTGTAGGCTACGCTATTACTAAGTCTTTTTCTGATGCTGGTAGCGTACTGCATGACATGGCAGAAGAAACAGGCTTGACTGCTTCTGAACTGTCTGTACTTAAATTTGCAGCAGAAGGTGCTGGCAGTAGCTTAGAAAAGGTAGTAGGCAGCTTTCAAAAGTATCTTAGAAATATCAATGAAGCTGCTAATGGTAACAAAGAAGCTGCTGGTACGTTCAAAGAACTAGGTATAAACGTAGAAACGGCTAATGAAAGCAGTGCTAACGCGTTAGAACAGTTATTTGTAGCCCTAAGTAAAATACCACCGGGTGCACAGCAAGTAAATGCTGCTATGAAGGCAGCAGGTAAGTCTGGTGCAGACCTGATACCTGTTATCAATCAGGCTGGTGGCAGCTTTACTAAGTTTAGGGAAGAAGCAGAAAAGCTAGGCATAGTCATAGATGATGACGCGGCTGCTGCTGCTGATAATTTTGGTGATACCATGCTGGAACTGAAAGCGGTTCTTGAAGGTATCAAAAATGAAGTAGGCAGTGCCTTACTACCTACTATACTTGAACTTGCTAAAAGCCTGTCAGGTTTCTTGACGGATAACCGGGCTGCTATTATAGACCTTGCCAAAGTTATAGGTGTAGCCGTAAATGCATCTATAGCTGCGTTCTATCTGTTTGGTGGTATCATAGCGTACCTGACTAATCTGGTTTATGCCTTGATTACAGCCTTGATAGGTTTGATTACCTATTCATATAACGTAGCTAGTGCGGTCATTAGTGCTGGTAAGGCTATAGCACAGTTTATAGGTGGTGATATAGCTGGTGCTTTGAATACCATGCAGGGTGCTGTTAATCAGACCCGTGCTGCTGTACAAGGCCTTACGGAAGATATGAAACGGGCTGCCTTTATTGTCAGCCAGCCTACCTTTACCAGTTTCTTCAAACAGCTTAACGGTGGTGATGGTAGTACGCCTAAAACTTTCAGCATACCTAAACCTAAGCCTACTGGTGGCTTTACAGGTGGCGGTGGCGGTGGCAGAAAAGGCGGTGGCGGTGGTGGTACGTCTGATGCACAGGCACTAGCTAACGCCTTGATAGCTATTGAGAAAGCACGGCTGCAAACACAGAATGACCTGCTGAAAGATAGCATCAAGACTGAACAGGAAATACTTAAAGAAAGATTTGACCAGAACCTAATTAGTTATAATGAATACTATGACCAGCTAGGTGAAACGCAGCTAAGACAGAACGCTGCACAGATTCAGCTTACCCGTGACCTGATAGCTATAGAAGAAAGGCAGCTAGCTAAAGCTAAGAAAGGTTCAGAACGCGTCAAACTTGAAACAGATATATTAAAACTGAATACTGAACTGACTATACAGTTACGTAATCAGGAAAATATAGCTAGACGTACCACGGAAGAAATACGTAAGCAGGCACAGGCCTATGCAGACATGATGGCTGATATAAGTATACAGCTACAGGAACTGCAAGGTGAAGAAATTGAAGCTGCCAGTGCCAAAATTGATAAGCAATTTCGTGACCAGCTTGCTAAGGCAGAAGCAAGGGCACGTGAAACAGGTGATGACCGTGATGTAAGGCGTATCAATACGCTGAAACAGCTACTAAAAGATACTGAACGGTTCAATGCTTTACAGGTACGCGTTAATGAACTTATCACAGACCGTGACCAGCTTGAAGATAGCCTGAATAATCAGGTGGAACGTGGCTTAATTAGCCGTGAAGCTGCAAATGAAAAGCTAAAAGAATTTGAAAATGACCAGATAGCACGGGCACAAGACTTACTTGTAGCAATGACTAAGTTTGCTGATAAAGTAGGTAGCCCGGAATTGAAAGCAGCGGTTAAAGATGTAGGCATTGCCCTTGAAAAATGGGGTATAGGTCAGTCAGTACGTGACGTAGACGCCTTAAGAACTAGGTTAGAAGCTGCACAGCAGACCCTTGATTTACGTAATCAGGCTATAGATACCGCTGTTACCAACGGTGTTCTGAATGAAAAGCAGGCCTATGAACAGCGTCAGATAGCTATTAACACTTATGCTGATACAGCAGCAGGCCTTTTATCTACCCTTGAAGCTATTGCGATAGCTACAAAGAATGCTGACCTGCAAAACTATGTAGATAACGCACGGGCAGACATAGCTAGTCTTAAATCTGATAGTGATGACCTTGCTATATCTATAAATGAAGGCTTCACAGGTGCTTTTGAAGGTTTATTTAGTAGTATCGCAGAAGGTACTAAATCAGGTGCACAAGCCTTTGCTGACTTCGGTAGGTCTATTTTGAAGGTACTTAGTGACGTACTGGTACAGATTATAGTTACTAAGATAGCTATGGCTGCACTAGGTGGTGGCGGTCAAGGCGGTATAGGCGGTTTCTTATCAGGTCTGCTAGGTGGTGATAAAGCTGCTAAAGGTTTTGCAAAGGGTGGCTACACAGGCGGTAGAAGTGATGATGAAATACAAGGCTTTGTACATGGCAAAGAATTTGTAGTCAATGCTGATGCTACAGCCAGAAACCGGGCACTACTTGAACAGATGAATGCTGGTTTGAATCCACAGCGTAACCTATCCGCTGGTTCTGCTGTCAGCCCTGCTACCGCTATAGCTGGTGGTATGGAAAAGAACCTAAAGATAGTGAACGTGCTGCCTAATGACCTGCTAGATGATTACGTAACTAGCAGTGATGGTTCACGGGCATTGCTGAATTTTATTGATAGTAACGTAAACGCTATAAACGCGAAACTAAAACAGTAGGTTTATATGGCTTTTGTTAAATCAGATGGTGGTGCTACACCCCATGCTACAGACTACAGTGACCTGCTAGACATACTGGTAGCCTTTGCGGTAGGTACTGGTGACTGGGAAATTACAGATGATGAACTAGCAGGTAATGGTTTTATCATACTAAAAGGCCTTGACTACACAGGTGATAAGGCTATTTACGTAGGTATCAAGAAATATGCTGATGTATTGAACGATATTTACGGCTGGATACTGCAAGGGTATACCGGGTTTACTGGTGCAGGCTTTATGCTTGAACCGGGTGCTATTACAGGTGTGCTGCCCGTTCTGCCACTGTGGAATGATGATATACCGTACTGGCTTTCAGTAAATCCTAGACGTATCTTGCTAGTAGCTAATGTGTCTGGTGTTTATGTAGCCATGTATTTAGGTTTAATGCTGCCTTATGGCAGTACAGGTCAGTGGCAGTATCCGCTGGTTATAGGTGGCAGTAACATTAGTAACGGTGCAGGTACTACCGTGCCACGGTATTCTGATAATAGTGCTAGCATGACTGTACCTTTTATACCTGCTGGTGGTGCTAGTAACAGTAATCTTCTGGTACGTAGTGCTGCTGGTCAATGGGTACGTTTATTTAATAGCACTGATACCGTGACTATTAACGCTGGCAGTTTTACTACTGCACACGGAATATCACCCTATAATTCTACATTTTGGACACAGTGCAGGGCTAATATAGATGGTGATTACCCACTACGTGCGTTACGGCCTATGCGGGGTAATACACCTGACGCGTTAGGTATCTTAGATGGTGCTAAATTCGTGCCCGGTCACCTGTTATCATCAGAAGATACTATAACAGAAGGTTCTGATGACTATACAGTATTTCAAAATACGTTCAGAACCAGTTTATTTAACTTTTTCGCTATACAGGAAAGCTAATCATGGCTATTTTTGAAACAGGTGCATCAGTATCTATGCCAGCATTGCTTGATGCACTGGCTGATTTTTGCGTAGATAATGGGTGGACACAAAACGCTAATGCAGTAGAAGGCAGCGGTAGACGCGTGCACTTGCAATTAGATAGTGATGTATTCATAAATCTACGTGCACTGGTTACGGAAAACCCTAACCCCGGTTCTGGTTCTGGTGTAAGCGTAGACGGTATTTTGGTATCTGGTAGTACAGGGTACAGCGGTGCAGCTACATGGTGCAGGCAGGCTGGTGCACCTACAGCGGTTAGTGAACCACTGAATATTAAACTAGCTGGCATAATAGGTATTTTAGGTGCTGTACCTGCCTATTACTTCTTTGCCCGTGATAGCATGATTTACGTATGGGTGGAATATGCTACCGGGTTGTACCAGTGGTTCATGTTTGGCAGGGTAGCTAAGATAGCTACATGGACAGGTGGAATGTTTTTTGCTGGTAGTTTCAGCGGTGCTTCAAACAGTGCAGCAGGAACTACAGGCCGTAACATAGCGGGTACACCATCCAGTTCTATGCATAATGGTATCAATGGTAATGCTAATGCCTATCTGTACGGTACGGTAGATGCGTTAACGGGCTGGATGCCAGCCAGTAATGCTAGCATGGGTATAGCCATGCCTAAAGTCTTTGATACTATGGTACTGGATAGCGTTAATTTTATTAACCTGTCTAACAGCTTTAACACGCAGCCTGTGCTTGCACCTGTGGAACTTTGCATAACCCGTGACGGTACGGCTAACTGGAATGTTAGCACTAGCAACTTTTCTATAGAAGCAGTCTTGCCTGATTTGTATTTCTGTAATACGCGTACCCTGCTAGGTGGGCAGCAGCTTGATGATGGTAGCGGTGATGTGTTTAGGGTACTACCGTTCAAAAATAAGACTAGCAATGGTAGTGATGGTGGCTTTTTTGGGGTAGCGATTAAAGAAAACTAATGGCAGCCTATACAGGTTCATTATCACCAGAAGATATAGTAGCGTTATTAGATACTACGGTATTTGATGATGACGCTGTTATAGACATGTCACCCTTTACTGTATGGGTGGGCGATACTTCTATTTATGGTGATGATACTCATGTATTGCCTGATGCGTCTGATATAGATAGTTTTGATGGCTGGTTAGCACCTGATTTTGCTGACCTATGGTATGGACATTTTCACATCATACCTAATAGAATCAATCTAGGTAACTTAACTAGTCAGCAGGTCAGACCTATAGAACTATTTAATGGTCATTTTGTACCGCTGGAACTGTCAGCTATATCAGCCACAGACCTTAGCGGGGTAGAATTTGACTTGAATGTACCGGAAACGCTAGACCCGCTTGAATCTGTTTTCCGTAACCTGACTGTAGACACGGTAGGTACACCTAGCTTTGACGGCTTCTTTGAAATTACGGCTGATGATGCGGTAGGTACGTACTTTTTGTATGTGACCGGGCAGCGTGTGCTTGTGTTGCCTTTCCAGCATAACTGGAATGACCGTGTGATAGAAAGACTGGCATGGCTTAATAGTAGCAGCAAAGCCTTAGATGGTACTGACCAGATAGTAATGCTGCGTAACAAGCCTAGACGTATACTGGATTATCAAATACTACTAGCTAGCACCCAAACTAACGCGGCTAGGCTGCGTGCACTGTTTCAGGCTTTAATGTTCGGCTGGCAGGCACGTACTTTCATTATACCGATATGGACAGATGCTACTAGACTGACAGCAGAAGCTGCTGCTGGTCAGAATGCTATTACAGTACCTACCACTTACTTTGATTATGATGTAGGCAGCTACATCATGTTATGGAAAGATGAAGAAAACTATGAAGTGGTGGAAATCGAAACAGTATCTAGTGGTGGGGTAACTGTCACGGTAGACCTGCTACGTACATGGTCTGCTGGCAGAACAGTAGTTATGCCAGCTAGACTGGCCTACGTAGCACAGAATTTGACAGGTGAAAAGCACACGGTAGACGTAGACAGCTTACCTGTATCGTTTGAACTACTAGCACAGCATACCAGTGCTAACAGGCTGGTGGCTGGCACAGAAGTAACGTACCGGGGTTACCCGGTACTTTTGACTAAGAATAATTACGCTGCCTTGCCTTCTTTTGGTATAGAAAGTAATACGCTTAGGAATGATGCTAACGTAGGTATCTTTAATCTTGACCGGGTGCAACCTACGCCTAACGGTGATTATAGCTATAGTTTCCTTTTTCGTAACCATGCACAGGTAGCTAACTACTTTAAGTGGTTAGATGATAGAAAGGGTAGGGTAGGGGTGTTCTGGTATCCTACATGGTCACGTGATATGCAAGTAGTACAAGATATAGGTGCTGCTTCTACTAGCTTCTTGATAAACAGTATAGGGTATACCAGTCTGTATTATGTGAACGGTGCACCTGCTTATACTAGACGTGACCTAATGATAACACTGAAAAATGGTACACGGTTCTTTAGGCGTATTACAGGGGTAACCATAGACCCTGATACTGATATAGAAACGGTAGGCATCAGTTCTGCATTAGGTCAGATAGTTACTATAGACCAGATAGACCGGGTATGCTTCTTGATACCATCTGCCTTGAAAGCTGACGCAGTAGAAATAGCATGGGAAAGTGGAAACGTCAGCCAGTCTACCGTGATGGTAGCTGATGTGTATAACGCTAATATCTAAATGTCGTTTAATGCTTTTGAAATCAGTGACCGGGCAGGTAAACCTGTATTCTTATTCAGGTTTACTTTAGGTGTAGTTACGTATAACTATACCAGTGATGCTGAATCACATGACTATCTAAGTGAAACCTATGAACCGCTTGAAGGTATAGCACCTAGTGGTACTGGTCAAAGTCAAGAAGTGAACGCACAGCGTATCACTATTACAGCTACTAAAGACTGGATAATACCGCGTCAGTATGTAGACTTTGTGCCAGCCCTGTCTATGTTTCTGACGGTATTTAAGTTTCATCGTGATGACCCTGCTGACGTAGTAACCTACTGGCAGGGGTTTGTCAGGTCAGTGAAATTTGACAGCCTTAGCGGTAAGGGTAGTGTAATCTGTGACCCTTTAATAGTGATGCTGAAACGGTCAGCACTTAGGCGTACTTTCAGCGGCCTTTGTGGACACGTTCTATATGATGGTTTTTGCCCTGTACCTGCTAGTGCGTTCAAAGTAGACGGTATACTACTATCAGACCCTACTGGCTTTAGCATAGTAGCTGCTGCATGGGATGCACAGCCTGATGGATGGTTCAAGTTAGGGTTTGTAGAACGGGTATTACCGTCTGGCATTACCGATATGCGATTTATCACAGGTCATGTAGGTGATACGCTGAACCTTCTGTCACCCTTTCCTGATGACCTTACTGCTGGTGAAGAACTGCATGCCTATGCAGGGTGTGACAGACTGTTCAGCACCTGTTCTGGTAAGTTTGGGGCATATACAGATACTGGTGGTGCATGCGGGTGTTACCACAGAGTACCTAAAAAGAACCTGTTTAAGACGGGTGTAAACAATGCGGGGTAGCCTTTTTGCTTGCAAAAGGTGTACCGCTATAAAGTATTGATTCTAAAGAGAAATCAATTTGAATTAAAAATAGATGCTACCACCCTAGTAAGGGGTGCAAAACGGTCACAGGGCATCTATAAGCAAGCAATAAATAGGTAGGTTCTTCCAGAAAAATCTTTATGCCGTGGTGGTTTACATTACTTTTATACGCTGCTGTCACTGTTTTAGGTCAGCTTTTTAGACCTAAGCAGGCTGCACCTAAACCTGCTACGCTGGCTGAAATAGATTTTCCTACAGCAGAAGAAACCAGAAGTATACCAAAGGGGTATGGTACTTTTCTGATGAAAGCACCTAACGTAGTTAGCGTGACTGATTTCAGCACTGAACCTATCAAGACTAAACTGGATATATTGACGGTCATAATGTCTTTTGGTTTAGCTAAGAAGCAAACCATAGGCTATAAGTATTTTTGCGGCATTGAAATGGCACTATGCTACAGGCTAGATGCCATCACTAAGATAATCATAGGTGATAAGGTAGCATGGACAGGTAACCAGACTACTGATGGTGAAGTATTCATAAATAAGCCTACCCTGTTTGGTGGTAATGATAGTGCCAGCGGCGGTAATGGTGGGGTAGTGGGCTGGCTAGGTTTTCACTTAGGTGACCCTAACGCCACCAAAGATACCTACCTAGTAAGTGAATATGGTAACTATACTGCCCACCGGGGTGTATGCTATCTGGTCTGGAAAGGCCAGCACCGGGCAAAAGGTTCAGGGTATCTAGGTAATAACGCACGTGTAGACCCGTGGCAGATAGAAGGCCGTTTTATTCCTAATAATTTAGGTACTGCCTATTCAAATATCAATTCAGGTGACGCTAATCCAGCAGAAGTCATATATGACATACTGCGTAACGGTGAATACGCGGTAGGTATGCCTGCTAGCTACATAGACCTAGCCAGCTTTCAAGACGCTGCTGAAACGTACCATAATGACGGCTTCGGATTCAGTGCCCTGTGGGATACTTCAAAGCCTTGTGAAGATACCATTAACAATATCTTGCAGTACACTGATTCAGTTTTGTACAGTGACCTGCAAACGGGTAAGCTGACATTAAAGCCTGCCCGTGCTGATTACGTCATAGGTGACCTGCTAGAACTGGATGACTCAAACGTAATACAGGTTACGTCTTATACCCGTGGTGCATGGAATGAAACTACTAATGAAGTCAAGATACCTTTCATAAACAGGCATGATGAATACATTCAGCAGACCGGGCAAGCACAGGATTTAGCAAACATCAGAATACAGAATGCTAATGGTGGTAACGGGGTAATATCTACCAGCATACAGTATCTAGGTATCAGTAACCCTGATACGGCTGCTGATGTAGCAGAACGTGATATACGTGCACTGACCACCCCGCTAGCTAAAGTAGGATTGCAAATCAATCTAAAAGGCCATGCCATGACCGTAGGCCAGCCGTTCAAATGGTCTACCAGCAGTATACTTGACCAGTTTGGTAACCCCATACAAGACATGGTACTACGCTGCATAGGTCTAAAGAAGGGCAACCCTAACAACCCGGTCATAGATATTGAAGCCATCGAAGATGTATTTAATAGTGCCACGGCTGTTTATGCATCTACACCTAGCAGTTCCGGTGGTGCTACTTCCGTAGCACCTGTAGCTACCAGCACGCATCTTCTTGATGAAGTGCCCTATATGCTGGCAGATGAACAGTCACACCTGTGGACAATGGCAGCAGCACCAAACACGGGCAGCTTTACGTATGACATGTTCACCAGTCTGGATAACGTAACTTATGAACAAGATGACCCTAATAACACCTTTACACCCACAGGGGTACTGAATGGTAACTATTCTGCTGCTACCGCTGCTAAAGATTCTGGCAGTAGCTTTATAGTTACGGGTAGCGGTAGTAATGGGCTAGATAGATTATCTAACGCTACAGCTACAGAAGTGGCTAATGGTAATAATCTGATGCTTGTGGTAGAAGGTTCAGTGGTAGAAATCATGGCCTTTGAATCATTCACTATAAATGGTTCAGGTAACTACGTCTTTACTAACGTGTGGCGTGGCTTAATGGATACTACCCCACAGTCATTCACATCTTCTGCCCGTGTCTGGTTCTTTTCTTTAGGTGATGGCAGAAGTAGTGCTAACTTTGTAAGCGGTGCTACCGGGTATGCAAAGCTGCTGACACGCACGCTGCAAGGTGTACTGGATGAAGCAGGTGCTACCGCCCTAAGCAGAACTATGGGCAGGCGTGCCCTAAGACCGTATGCACCGGGCAATATTCGTATCAATACGGTGTATAACGGTTCTATACCTGCTGCTGGTACTGATGTAGTGGTAGCATGGTCACATAGAGACAGGACAAGGCAGGCCACTGTAACTTTACAAAATGCTGGCACGGTAGGTTTAGAAGGCGGTGCAAGTTACACGCTGCGTATCTACAATCAAGCAGGTACGTTGCTACGCACGGCATCAGGCCTTGTAACTGAAACCTACACATACACTAATGTACAAGAAACCGCTGATAATGGTGGCGTGCTGGCTGATGCCCTGACCTTTGTGCTATTCTCTACACGTGACGGCTTGACTAGCTATCAGGCACAGATACGTGGCAGTGCACGCACGGGCAGCACGATTTTTGCACCTACCTATACCCCTTCTGGTACTTATGTAGCACCACCAACAGGAAATGCCACCAGCATAGGTGGTATCACGGTTACGGGTACGCCTGATAGTACGAATAATACGCCTGTCTATGACCCGGTTACTGGTACTATATCATGGCAACCCGGTGGCGGTTCTGTAACGGTACGTGATATAGACCTGACACCTAGCGGTATAGCTAGCACCCTTGAATTTCCTAACGGTACTGTAACCAGCATGGGTGGTGGGGTGTTTAGAATAACCCCACTAGCAGGTGCACCGGGTGCTGATGGCAATGATGGTGCAGATGGTTCTGTTTGGTATTTCGGTTCAGGTGCACCGGGTGGTGGTACAGGTCAGGATGGTGACTATTATTTTAGAACCAGCAATAATGATGTGTATTTTAAGACCAGCGGTACATGGTCAGTCATTGCAAATCTGCAAGGTGATGACGGTGCAGATGGTATGCCGGGTACTGAACAGTCAGTAACGTTTACTACTGGCACGCTGGCAGCCGCTGCCATCGAAACAGGTACTATCATTACAGGTGAAGCATGCTATATCAAGCGTATTATAGCCAGTGAATACTGTAGGGTACGCTTGTATAAGACAGCAGCCCACCGTGGTGCTGATACAGCTAGACCGTTCGGTAACAGGTCATACGTAGGGAACGAACACGGTATTATTTTAGATGTACAAGTGACTGCTGGTGGTGAACCGTTCACATGGGATATGTCACCTGATGCACTTGCCACTAACGGTGATGACCCGGTAGGTAATGTGCTGTACTATTCGGTAACTAATTTGCATGGCAGCAGTGTTGCCATAGATTTAGAATTTATTTTTATAGGGTAAAACATTATGGCATTCAATACAGCTTTGCTAGCGGGTGCGGCTACTATCACAAATGCAGAATTTCAAGCTATCATGCAGTTCATTTCTAATGTTTTGCAGACGGGTGGCGTTACTAAAACAGCAGATACCGGGCAGATAAATACAGGTAGTGCTGCATGGCCGGGTAGTAATAATACTGCTGCTGGCTATGAGATAAGACAATTTACCGATACGCTGGCAGCTACCCACCCTATACTGATAAAATGGGAATATGGCAGAGGTGGTGCAGCTAATCAGGTTAGTATCTGGTATACTATCGGTACGGGTAGTGATGGTGCAGGTAATATTACTAATGTTAGGGTAGCTAGAACGCAGTTAATGACTACTACGACACCCGTGTCACCCGGTGAAGCATGCTATGTATATGCAGATAATAACCGTTTTTCGTTTATTATGTTCAATACATCTGCTCAAAGTAATCCACTAATTTTTGGTATAGAAAGAACGCTAGATGCATCGAAAACTTACGTTAGTGACGGTGTATTAACTTATTGGCGTATGGGTAATACTTCATCTTTTGGTTTTAGGTTTGTGCCTTATACAGGTGTAGTACCAGCAGAAGAAACACTAGGCTGCTGTTTTCCACCCGGTCTGCAAACTACCGGGCTGCATAGTGATGGTAATGTAGCCGTGTACCCGTGTTATTTTTATGGTATAGGTGAAACCAAAATACCGTTTACTTTGTTTGTAGGTCATTTTGTAGGTGATTTTACAGGCGGTAATACTTATACGGTAGAAGTATTAGGTACTAATCAGATTATGGTAGCTATGTATGCTGCTACTAATCCTAAGTTACAGCGTGGCACTACACCTAGTTCATCTGTTTTTAGTGGCATGATGCGTTACGAATAATGGCAAACAGACCGCGTGACACAATAATAACGGTACAGGTCAAGCCTGCTGATACTTTTGTGTTCAGAGGTAGAAAGGGTACTACTGATAAAGAAAAACAGCTACTGATAGAATCAAAAGCACAGCAAGGTTACTTTTCACGCAGGCTGATTAAAGCCAGCCGTGCTATGCCCGGTTTTGGTGAAAGCGGTACAGGTGACATTTTAGTACTAGAAGGTCAAGACTTTCCACGGGGTGACGGTAACATTTAATTAAAAGGAAACACCAGAAATATGGCTAGATACTTCATCAAACAGCACTTTGAAAAGGCCTACCAGCGTGGCTATATACCCATGTTTGCACAGGCTGCCCTTAAGTATGACTTTCCATTAGCCCTGTTAATGGCTATTGCCAGCCGTGAAACTAACATGACTAACATGAAAGGTGACTTTAGAAAGTCTAAACACTTTCCTAAAGGTGGTTACCACGGCTACGGCATTATGCAGGTAGACGTAGGAACTGACCCGCAATGGATAGCATCAGGTGCATGGGTAAATGATATAAGTGCTGCCATCATGCGTGGCACTAAGATACTAGGTGATAAGCGTAATGAACTTAACCGCATGTGGGAAGGCTCACGCACGCTACAGCAGTTCCTGTGGGTGCTGGCAGCATCTTATAATACAGGTTCAGGCCGTGCGTACCCTAGCTTCAAGAATCATGGTAACCCTGACCGCACTACCACAGGTAAGGATTATGGCAAAGATGTATTAGGCCGTATGGTGGAATTTCAGGAACTACTGACCGCACGCGGTATCACGGCTACAAGCTACGCTATACAAGGCAGTACTAATCTGGCTGCATTGCCACAGCAGCCAGCTAGCGTTACCAGTGCTGAACCGGGTGGCGTAGCTGCACCACAGCAGACTGTGGCTGGTGGCGGTGGGCTGATTATACAAAGCGGTGAAGAAAACACGGTAGATTCAGGTGCTGCACCACAGGCTGTGGCTGGTGGTGGTGCTACTGATGCTGTGACCGCTATAAGCACATCTGCACCAGTCAAGTCTAGTGGTGTTAAAGCTATAGCAGCGGCTGTATTTGCATCTATATGGGGTGCTATTCAGTTCTTCGGTATACAGGTGGGTGAAGCCTTTGGCTATGTCAAGGGTAGTTTTCAAGATAATCCGCTGATGACGGTGCTGGTCATTGTCACCTTTGTAGGTGGTATGGTGGTCTACTGGAAATATCAAGACCGCCTGACACAGCTAGACAAACAACGTGAACAGAATGCACATGCACGTGATATGGCTAACCTTGCTACGCTATCTGACCCTAAGCAGCTTAACGTAGTAGTAAGGCCACCTGTGCCTGCTGCACAGAAAGAAGGGCAGCCAGCAGTAGAAGAAAATATGCATGGTCAGCCCGTAACTTTCAAGGGGTAGATAAAATGGCTAATTTCAGTAATCCAGTATTACGCTGGTCACATTTTCGTCAAGATATGGTCAGACTGTTCTTTAACACTGGCTATACTACAGAAGGGCAAGGTGCTACTTTAATGCTAGGCTTAGGCTTATGGTTAGTAATAGGTGGCATGTTTAGCACCTGCCCTGCTGTATATTACGTAATGATGAACGTAGCTAATGAAAGGCTATGGGGTATACTTTTCTTAACGGTGGGTGGGGTGCAGGTTTATGCTTTGTTTCGTGGCAGCATCAGCTTACGTAGAAGCATGTTACTTCTGAAAGGTGCTATGTGGACTACCTTGCTGGTTACCCTGCTTTATGGTGACTGGCATGCACCGGGCGTGCCTATCTATGGTATACTGGCTGTGACCGCGTTCAGAGCATTCTTGATGCGTGGCAAGTACAATTTAGACGAACAAGCAGTTTAACTACCAGTACCAGCAGGTAGCCATGTTTACAAACAAACTAATGATGTTCATTTTAGCCCACATGTTTGAAGGCGTAAAGCTGGCTGCTATTCTGGTGGCTGCTTTTCTAGCTGGTTCACTTGCTGAACTTTCTAGCGTAGCTAATAACTACCCCGGTACTACAGCAGCCTTAGCAGGTGGTACAGTGGCTTTGCTGGTTAAGTTTGTTGATAAATGGTTAGAAGGTAGGAACAAAACAGTAAAAACGGCTGATAAGGTTCTGGAACTGGAACACGCAGATAAGAAAGCACTGCGTGAAGAACATCAGAAGCTGATGGCTGAAAAAGAAGCATGGTGGAAAACGCAAAATGACAGGCTGAAAGCTGAAAAGTTTGAAATAGAAACCCGGTACAGGCTGAACAGTAAAGAATCACGCGAAATAAACCACGGTGCTATAAATGAATTGATGCGGCTGCATAATCTGATACTAGGTTTACAGCGTATGCTGGTACTAAACAACCTTGATGTACCAGAAGTAGCTATGATAGACCTGACTAAGTTTATGCTGCCAGCATGGGAACAGGAACGTGAAGAAAATGATAATACTAGCCAGCGTCAAGAAGTGGTGGACAGTACCACAGAACCGTAAAGTAACCTACATAGTGGGTGGTAGTATCTTAGTTCTTATCATTCTATGGGTAGGTATCGTTAAGATTTCTAACTGGCTGCATGATGTGAACTATCAGCACCAGCAAGACAAAGATAAGACCATAGCAAATCAAGCGGAAACTAATGCTAACCTACATGAAGTTAATGCTAATGTAGCAGCTAATACCAGAAAGGAACTAGAACAACATGAAGCAAACATTAACCAGCAGCAGGCAGACCAGAAAAAGAAACTGGATACTGACCGGAAACAAAGCGAAAACACCCGTGCAAACCTTAATACAGCCCTTAACACGCGTTTGCCTGACCGTAATGATAATAGCGGCCTTGATGATGACCAGCTACGGTCAGACAGTAACGCAGCAAGGTCAGCCTTTAACGGTCAGTGAAGCTAAGAAGCTGCTACGTGAAAGCCTTGACCGTGAAAAGGTGCTGGTTAAGCAGCGTGACGCAGCACTACAGCACATTGATAGCCTTGAAAAGGAAATTCAGACGCGTACCACAGCTTCTGCTGTGGATGCCGCTGCTATAAAGAACCTGCAAGACCAGAAAGCAGCTTTCACGGTAGAAGTAAATGAACTGCGTGCAGCCCTTGAAAATCAGAAAGTAGCTACGGCTAGCCTAAGAACCGCTTTAGAACGGGCAGAACAAGAAGTAACTAGGCAAAAAGAAAAGGTAAAGGCTGCAAACAGGCGTACATGGTGGGGTATTATAGGTGGTATCGCAGCAGGTGCTATAGCGGTGGTAGCCCTGCAAAGAAAGTAAAAAACACGCTTGTGTGCAGGCCTGACCTGTGGTATATTTTGCCCGGTAAATGGTGCGGTCTTTTCCTTTGTACCAGAAAGCCATCTAAGTTTTATAGGCATGGAATTTAGATGGCTTTTACCAAACCCTTCAAAATGTCTAATCTTAACAAAGGGTGAACAAAATGCCTGTCAACAAATATTTTAAGGTACTTCTTGACTGGTACGTATGGTTACTTGAAAAGGCCTACGGTAGGAAACCATGCAAGAAGGTAAAATTTTCTATCACTACCGTGAAAATTCGCGGCATCACAGTTAAAGGGGATAATATGGCACAAACAAAAGGAACTTTTCAGGATAGCTGCCTAGTGGTAGCAGAACCGCGTGACGAAAATAACCAGCCGTCACAGTATGAAGTAGGCACGGAACGGTGGGCATGGTCTGCTGTAGCACCGGGTGACGAAGAAAACCCGAACGGCATTGATGCTACTAATGACTATGAAGTAGGCACTAAGCCTACTGAACATGAAAACAACCCGCTGGCGTTTGTTTTGAAGCACAAAGAAGGTGTTACGCGTGAATCAGTAGCGAACATCACGCTGTCAGCAGATGGTGACCCTGATGCTGATGAAGTGCAGGACGTGGTAGGTACTCACACTTTCATAGTGGATTCACCTAACACGGTGGCCTTTGAAATGGCTGGTAGTATCGTACCACCAGCAGCGTAGTAGTAGACTAAAGAAGGTAGGTGGATGAATGAAAAATTTGATTTTCAGCATGGTGATGCTAGCAGTTATGTGGCTGCCAGCCTTTGCCACCACCACAGCCATACCGAAGTGTGATAAGGCTGCTGTGGTTACCAGTTCCACGGGCACGGTGGACAGAAAGAAAGCACCGCTATAGGTGCATAGGCTGCAAGGCTGCATACAGGAAACCCTGCCCGTGGCTAAGCTGCCAGAAGGTAAGAAAGTCTTTGAAAACACAGCCCCGGTGACCAGCCCTGAAAAGGGCTATACGTGACTGGCTGATACAATCTAGCTACAGCAAGGGCTGCCTGTGAAGAACGGGCAGCCCTTTAGTATTGCTTACAAAGCTGGCTTGCTGACATGATGAAAATAAAACTTGACAAGGTTGCGGCATGCTGGTATTCTTTAGGGGTAGGGCAGATACCCTACCACTACTATGAAGTATTCAATCATCATTACCTTTAGCATCTTCTTAGGTTTCTTGCTTAGCTTTATCGCAGCCTTTGTGATTTGCTAACGTGCTAGGCAGGTAACCATGCCTGCCACCTTCTTAATTATTATGCCTAAAAAGAAGTGGTGTAAGACTCGTAAAGAAGCAAAACAGTTATTAGCTGCCCGTAAGAAAGCTGATGCTGTATTTGCTGACCAGCTTTCTGTGTATAAGGTACGTACCCGCTATCTAGTAGGTACATATTATGACTGGCTGCTAGCCGTTAGCTAGGCAGGTAACCATGCCTGCCACCATCATGCCTTATGGATATAAACGAAACAAGACTTGAAGAAATTCAAATCAAGCTAGAAGGCTTGAACTACAAAAAAACGGCTGACTATGCTGATTACCAGCGTAGTGAGGTAAGGCCTAAAGATATTAGTGAACGATTTGCCCGATACGTAAACGATGAAGGCAGACAGGTCATTATCTTTACCCGGTGGAAAGGCTACAAGCTAGACCACTATGAAGTATTTGCAGAAGTATCTACTTCTATTAACTGGTCTGAATATCTTGAAGCTATTAAGTAATTGCTAAGTAGGTAACCATGCCTACTACCCAAAGGAAAATATGACACCTGAAAGAATATTGCATGACGTAACCACAGCCCGTGAAGCACTAGCCAGCCTAGTGGTACACGCTACTAAACTTACCCACCAGATAGCCAGACAGCGTGAAGGGCTAAAGACCATCGAAGATGGTATAGTAGCTGAAATCTGGAATAACCCGGCCTACAAGAATGACAAGGCACGCAATGAACAGAAGCACCTTGCCCGTATCAATGATACCCGGTATACAGAAGTGGCTGACAATATCTTGACCCTTGAAGCTGCTAAAGCACAGTGTCATGCTGACATTCTGACCTGCCAGAATGAAATGCAGATAGCTACCATACAGTATCAAGCTGCCATGATAGGTACAGTAGCTGGTGCACAGGTCAGCATGCAGGCCACAGAAAAGACTAACGCTGATACCACCAAAAGCGTAGACGTGAAACCTGCCACAGAAGTAGCCGCTGCCAGCCCTGTGGATAGCACGGCTGGTAAAGAACCGTCAGATATTCCATACCTGCCACCGTCTGATGAAAAGAAACCTGAAAAGGTAGGAAACATCAGAATCTGAAAATAAATTTTACGGGCAGGGTTAATTTTTGCACACCCTGCCCGTATCATGGACATATACAGTTATGCAGCGTGCATGCTGTAAATCTAAATTCAAAGGAAAGCGAACATGCCAAAAATCAAATATCAGGAACAGAAGTTTAGACATGCCAGCCTAGTGCTGATACAGAAGTGTGAAGCCATTCTGCAAAAGTATCATGCTGCTGGCTATGACATGACGTTAAGGCAGTTATATTACCAGCTAGTAGCTGCTGACGAAATACCAAACAAGAAAGAAAGCTATGATAACTTAGGCGTGCTGGTAACTAATGCACGGTTAGGCGGCTATCTTGACTGGTCAATGCTGGTAGACCGTACCCGTGGTCTACGTGGTATAGGTCATTATGAAAACCCGGAAGAAAGAATTAAATATGCAGCTTACGGGTATGCCATTGATAAATGGAAATATCAGAAGTACAGGCCAGAAGTCTGGATAGAAAAAGAAGCACTGGCTGGTGTGTTCAGCCGTATCTGTAATGAACTAGATGTACCTTACTTTTCATGTAAGGGGTATAGCAGTGCATCATCTATGTGGGGTGCAGGTATGCGATTCAGGAACTATCAGCATGAAGGTAAACGCCCTGTGATATTCCATTTTGGTGACCATGACCCTAGTGGTATTGATATGACCCGTGACATAACTGAACGGTTAGAATTATTCATGGGTGGCGTAGAAGTAGACAGGCTAGCCCTGACTATGGAACAGGTAGAAGAATACCAGCCGCCACCTAACCCTACAAAGATACTTGACAGCCGTGCAGCGGGTTATATAGATATTTACGGGCACGAATCATGGGAACTTGACGCGTTAGACCCTGACACGCTGGCTGACCTTGTACGTGCAGCGGTGCTAAACATTCGTGATGAAGATAAATGGGCAGGAGCTGTAGCCGAAGAACAGCGTGGTGAACGCATGTTGCACACTATTGCTGACAATTTCAACACCATTGAAACTTTCATAGAAGATGAAGGCCTAAAGCCTAACAGTGATGACTATGCTGATGATGAATCAGACATAGAAGATGATGATGACGAATAAAGCTAAATATCACGGCCTGCCTGCTGCACCTAGCGTGCAGCAGGCCTTAGCAGCAGCCTTGCAGCTTGAAAGTGAAGCTGCACTGGCTGCCCGGTCAGGAAACCAGACCCTGTATGCTGAACTGCATCAGGCTGCCAGCATCCAGTGGCAGATGTACCGGGCAGAACTATCAAAAATAATTCTGCAAAATCGTAAATAACACTTGACAGGCCTACCAGACCTGTGTAAGCTACCAGACATGCCTACCCGGTAGGTAAATTTCACCAGAATAGGAAAAGGAAAAGATAACCATGCAAGAAGAAAACACGAACACTGAAACTAGCACGGCTGATGCCGCTGCTGCCACCGCTGTAGACCAGAACGCTGACCTGCAAAGTGCTGTAGATTTGGGCAGTGACCTGCTTGTAATGGCACGTGACCAGAAAAACACGGGCATTGCCATTTTGATGGCTACGGAAGATGAACGTACTGCCCTGCGTAGCTTTATTGCACGCGGCAAGCAGCAGGTAGCTGCCAGCAAGCAGATTTCCGCACTGGCACTGGCAAAGGCCAAAGAACGCAATGCAGGCCGTAAGCTGCCACCGTCAAAGCAGCCGAAGGCTAAGCCTGCTGCTGGTAAATAAAAATCTTGTAAAGTTTACTTGACAAGATGAATAAAACCGGGTTACTCTGTATGAGTAGCCCGGTTTTGCTTTATGGCTACCTAAAATTATGAAAACGATTATCAAAACAAACAGCCTGATAGTTCCTACCGTTACCGTTACACGCACACAGTCTGCTGATGCTACCCATGTGTACGTGAAACGTCACACCAGCCCGGTCACTATGGCTATTACAATAGGTCTTGCCATCTTTACCGTAACCACTATTCTGATAGCGATAGTACAGAACAGCTAATATGCTTAAAGTATCCACAGTAAACGGCAATCTGCTGGTGCAGGGTGATTTTGCTTTCAAAGATACCTTGAGGCACCTGCCAGCTTCTAAATGGCACAAGGCTAGTAAGTCATGGACGTACCCCGCTACAGTAGGTGCTGCCCGTAACTTGATAGACATAGGTGCTGAAATCAAGGGTGACGCTGGCTTTACCAGTCTAGCCCGGTTTGTGCAGCTACAGGATGATGCACAGGCTGTCAAGCAGCACAGGTGTAATGAAACCTGTGTACCGTGGCATCATCAGGGTGAAGCCTTGAAGTTTGGTGCTAACCTGCCTGCCTTTGTGATGAACATGGGCACGGGTACGGGCAAGACTAAAACCACTATAGACCTGATAGCTGCCCGTGGTCATAGGTTTGTTTTGGTCATCACTAAAAAGAAAGCAGTAGGTGTCTGGAAGAAAGACGTAGCTAAGTTCTTAGGTGCTGATACTATGAACGTAGTGCAGCTTGATACTGGCAGTGTACCTAAGAACTTGAAGCTGGCACAAGAAGCTACGGCTGATACCAGTAGGCCTATCATACTGGTGGTTAATTACCAGTCAGTGTGGCGTGACCCATTTAAGGCATGGCTGCTGAAACAATCCATTGACCTGCTGGTACTGGATGAATCACACAGCATCAAAGCACCGGGCGGTAAGGCCAGCTTCTTTCTGAAAAGGTTGCGTAAAAACGTACCCTGTGTGGTAGCCCTTACTGCTACTTTCTTTGGTGATAAACCTATAGATGTGTACGGGCAGATGCGTACCATTGACCCTGCTGTACTTGGCACGCGGTTCAGTGATTTCAAAGATGAATACTGCTATATGGGTGGGTACACAGGCCGTGAAATTATCGGCTACAAGAATCAGGAACAGCTTGCTGTTAAGCTAGCACCCTACCTGTTTCAGGTAGATAAGTCTGTACTAAATCTGATACCTGTACGTGAAAAACGATACTACTGTAAGCTGGATACTGCTACACAGAAGCTGTATAACAGGTTTTCTGATGAAGGCTTTGCCCGTATACATGACGAAGCGGTTATATCGGTAGATAATCCGCTAACTAAACTGCTTAGGCAGCAGCAGATAGTATGCGGTTTTGTGCAGCCTGATGATTCAGAAGAAATCATTATACTACCTACCCCAAAGATAGACACCCTTGAAGAAATCCTGACTGACCTACCTGACATGGAAAACGTGTCAGCCCATACCCCGGTAGTAGTTTATTGTAAATTCAAGCAAGACCTGCTGAATATTAAAGCTGTAGCCGAAAAACTAGGCTACGTCTATGGTGAAATTAGTGGTGATATTGACCAGCAAGAAGATTTCAAAGCTGGTCAGGTAACCTTATTAGGCTGCCAGATTAGTGCTGGTGGTACAGGGGTAGACGGTCTGCAAGATGTTTGCCATATCGGTATCTACTATAGTACCGGGCATAGCCTAGTAGAGTACACGCAATCACTAGGCAGGCTTGATAGGCCGGGGCAGCAATCCAGCGTGCTGAATATTCACATAGTAGCTGAAAATACGGTAGATGAAGATATAGTGCAAGCCCTTCTAAACAAAGAAGATGTGATAGAATTTCTGAACCGAAAAATTAAAGCTATCGCAGAAGGGGTACAATGATTTACTTTATCAGGGCAGGTAAGCACATTAAAATAGGCTACTGTTACCGTCTTAGATATGTAGTTCAGCGGATGCAGCAGCTACAAATAGGTAATCATGTTAAGTTAACATTAGTAGCGATTATTGAAGGTGACCAGCAAACCGAAAAAGACCTGCATAAACGGTTCAAAGCTGACCATGTACGTGGTGAATGGTTCAAAGTAACGTATGAACTAATAGAATGCATCTACTCTTATAGGCATATTCAAATACCAGTATACGAAACTACATTTGAATTTCGTATCAAGCAGGCAAGAAGGCTACTAGTAAAAAACATGTCAAGCAAACTTGACAAGAAAAAGAAAATCAAGTAATCTGTTTTTCGCCTTGTTTTTCTTAACTAAACGTAATAAAAAGAATGGTTTACAACAATCAAGATGAATGGCTAGCCGCTAACCCGGTCTTTCAGTGGCGTGCCACCCAAACAAGTGAAGATGAAGTACCTGTACCTATGCAGGTAGTAGCTGACGCTACTGGTACTAGCCGTACCACTGTAATGTTTTGGGAACAGGGCAAGTTTATGCCTAAGTACCAATACCTAGTAAAGCTGGCAGCACTATTGCAGTATGAAAATAGTGATACCCTTTACAATGAATGGCAGAACTGGCTGGAAGCTAGGCCTGCTGGTGCACCCACCCCTGTGGGTGTTTGACCGTTACACTTGAACGTGATAACACTGGAACACTTGAACTAAATATATGGCAAAGAAAAAAGAAGATGAAGTGGCTGCCACAGAAGGGGTAGCTGAAACCGAAAACACAGAAAAGGCCTTAACGGTCAAAGGTGAAAGTGACATACTAGCACTTTCTAGTGAAGGCGGTGGTATGCAGCAGGTAGTGGCTGAAAATTTTGGTGCTACCGGGCTAACGCTGGCTGACCTTGATAAGATTAAGCTGCCTTCACAGGGTGCTACTAAGTGGGAAGTGCCCACAGTGCTTGAAGGTGAAGATGATACCCGTAAGGAACTTACAGGCGTTATCATAGGGTGGGCAGATAAAAAGTCATGGTGGGTTAAGTCTTTTGCTGAATCAGGCGGTAAAGAACAGCCTGACTGCAAATCTAATGACATGGTGCATGGGGTAGGTAACCCTATGGCCTTCTACAATGACAAAGAAGCAACCTTAATGGATACTGGCAAAATAGGTGCACCTGTACGTGCTGCTGCTGGCTTTCTGTGTAGCACCTGCCCACATAACCAGTTTGGCAGTGCTGCTAATGGTGGTGGCAAGTCATGTCAAGATAAACGGTTTCTGGTTATGTTGCTAACAGACAGCGTAATACCCGTGCTGATACGTGCACCTGCTACCAGCATCATGCCGTTAAAGCAGTACTTCAAACGGCTGGCAGGTGGCAGGCGGTCTTACTTGTCAGTACTGACTAGCCTAAGTCTTATCAAGGTAGACGCTAAGATAGCCTACAGCCAGATAGTACCTAAAGCGGTACGCTACCTGACACCGGAAGAAGAAGCACAGGTACGTGAATTGCGTGCACCTTTCCAGCAAGCCTTAGATGCTGATGATGCGGTAGAACAGGGCTATACTGAAAAGAATGTAGCAGAAGAAACGCTGGCTGATATGCCTAGTCAGACTGATGAAGCTGCACCTGCCACCCCTGCTACTGCTGAACCGTCAGGTAACCCTGACACTGCACCTAGCGGTAGTTCACAAGCACCTTTCTAAATTGACACCTGACCGGGCAAATATGGGCAGCTTAAGGCCTGCCCATTTTTAACCACTGACTGTAATGTATCTAAGGGTACATAGAACCAGCTATGCCGAACCATGCCCTGTCTTTCCTGAATGCAATATTTTCCAAAAAGCCAGCAGGTCATCATATTCTGGTATGGGAACTAAACAGACAGGCAGACACGAAACGCAATAATTTTTTTGATACAGTAGAGAAGGCAGCCGCGTATGCTGCAAAGGAAAAACAAGCAGGCACTGATGTATACTTTTGTGTAAGCACCCTACCTAAATTAGCCCGTGGCAGGGGTAAACTTTCTGACGTACTAGGCATAGGTTCACTTCATCTTGATGTGGACATACAAAACAGCCTAGCCCATAAGAAGCAAAACCTGCCAGCTACCATAGATGAAGCCATAGCTTTTGTAAATAGTGTAGACCTGAAACCGTCTATCCTAATTAACAGCGGCTATGGTCTGCATGCCTACTGGCTGCTTCAAGACTTTGTAACCTTTGATGAAACTACCAGACCTGCTATGGCAGGTTTACTGGAAAGCTGGCAGCGTCTATTCAAATATAAAGCAGGCTTGATAGGTTATGACGTAGACGCCACACAAGATACTACACGCGTCTTACGCGTACCGGGTACGCTGAACTGGAAGATACCAGCTAACCCGGTTACAGCTAGCGTCATTCATCTTGATACAGACCTACGTTATACACCTGCACAGCTTGAAGGCTACCTAGAACAACTTAGGGCAAACGTACCAGCCACCCCTGCACCAGTCACCCCACCTGTAAACGGTGCTAAGCCTAAACCAGTAACCAGTAACGTACCTTTTAATGACCTGCAAGTAACTATCAGTGAAAGTGCTACCATTGATACTGATACTTTTGAAGCACTTAGTGATAACATTCCTAAGTTTAAGGCTACATGGAATAGAACACGAAAAGACCTGCAAGACCAGTCAGGTAGCAGCTATGATATGGCACTGGCTAACATGGCACTAGGTGCAGGCATTGATGACCAGACTACTGTAAATCTACTGATAGCCCATAGACGGAAACACAAAGATGAAAAACCACGGTTAGATTACTACCAGCGTACACTGGCAGAAGCACGTAATAAGATGTTTGTGCAGCGTGAACGTGCACAAGTAGCTAACCATCATCGTGACCCTGATGATAAACCGGGCATACAAGCAGACCTGAAAACCCTACTAGGCTTTGATATTGTCAAGATAGAAAAGCAGCTTACTGAACCACCTACCTTTATTGTGCATTTTGATAACGGCAAGATAAAGAATATGGGTGACGCGAAAGGCTTAATAGACCAGCACGTATTTAGAAATCATATAGCTAATACCATAGGCCGGGTAGTCAGGCAAATGAAAGTACCTATGTGGGAAAGCGTAGCACAGAAAATGCTTGACCTTGCCATAGACGTAGAAATATCTGATGAAGCCACAGAAGTAGGCGAATTACGTGAAATACTGACCAGCTACCTGACTGAACATCTACTATCTAATGCCACTGAAAAGCAGCACCGGGCTGTAGCTGCACGTCATCAGCCAGCCGTTATAAATGGTATGGTCTGCGTGCATGCCCTTGAACTGTGGAAGTACGCTAAAAGAAATTATGGGTACAAGGCTGAAAAGAAACATCTGATAGGCTTGCTGAAACGATTAAATGCACCCCGTGAAGTCTTTAATGTGCGTGATGACCGTGACAAGCAGCACAGCGTATCTGTTTACTGCCTACCATCTGAATGGTTACCGCCTAACGCTGTCAGGGCTGAACTGGATGCTGACGCTGATGATGTGGAATATGCAGGTAAGTAGTCTTTTTAGTAAGTATGAATGACATAGAAGAAAAAGATGAATGGGGCACTGAACATCAAATCTATGGTGCACCGGGTACAGGCAAGACTACCTACATGTCACGTCAAATTAAGCTAGCCGCTAAGAAGTATGGTAGTGAAAATATTCTGGTAGCCAGCTTCACTAAAGCTGCTGCTGTGGAACTTGCAGGCCGTGACCTACCTTTAGCACCTGAACAGGTAGCTACCTTGCATGCCCATGCTTACCGCGTGATAGGTAAACCTAAGCTGCTGGAAACTAACAAAGAACTGATACACCAGTGGAATATCAAACACCCACAGTATGCGATAGGAAAGCAAGACCTTGACATAGATAACCCTATGGATGATGGCACGCTAGCTGGTGGCGGTGAAGGTGATGAACTGCTAGGTAAGTACCAGCTTATGCGTGCTAAGCGGTCTACTACATGGCTGTCACCTATTGTAAAAGACTTTGCCCGGTGCTGGCAGCAATACAAAACTGATACCGCTAGTATAGATTTCACTGATATGATAGCTATGGCACTTGACCGGGTAGTATACGCACCGGGTAGCCCTGCTGTTATGTTTATTGATGAAGCACAGGACATGACCCCGCTTGAATGGGCACTGGTACGTAAGTGGGGTATGCATACTGATAGGCTGATAGTAGGTGGTGATGATGACCAGTGCATATATGCATTCAAGGGTGCATCAGCCAGCACATTCTTTGAACATGACATACCTGAAAAGAATAAGCACATACTTAGTCAGTCTTACCGTGTACCACAGAAAGTGCACAGGGTAGCTGGCAGGTGGGTGGAAATGCTAACCAGAAGGCAGTCTAAAATTTATAAGCCACGGGTAGATGAAGATGGCAGCCCGGTTATGGGTGATGTACGCTGGTTAGGTGATGGTTCATTTAATAACCCGCTAGCCCTGCTGAAAGATGCAGAAGGGTATCTAAAGCAGGGTAAGTCTGTAATGTTCTTGACTAGCTGTGCTTACATGCTAAACGATTTGAAACAGGAACTAAGAAAAGAAGGCTTGCCTTTTCATAATCCGTTTAGAAAGAAACGCGGTGACTGGAATCCACTTGGACAGGGCAAGGGTGTAGCCGCCTTACTTGCTTTTCTAGCACCACACCTGCATGGCTGGAAACTTGAAGATAACCTAGAAGCATGGCAGAAGGTAGCCAGCGTTAAGCTGTGGTCAAAAGAAGAACTTGATGCATGGCTGCACGTCATGTCAGTGTCAGGTTTTCTTAAACGCGGTCAGGGTAAGGCACTAGATACTATGGATGATGCACCTACTGGAAGTGAATTTGCCCGTATGCTGCTAGAACCTAGTCAGCTTATTCAGATGGCTAACGGTCATCTAGGCTGGTTCATGGATAATGTAGCTAAAGCGAATCAAAAAAAGTTTGATTATCTGTGCACTATAGTAGAGAAACACCGGGCAGGCGTGCTAAAAATGACGCCACCTATAGTGATAGGTACTATTCATAGCGTCAAAGGTGGTGAAGCTGATGTGGTCTATCTGATGCCAGACCTGTCAAGAAGGGGTTACGATAACTGGTCAGTACCAGAAGGCCGTGATGAAACTATCAGGCAGTTCTATGTGGGTATGACCCGGTGTAAAGAAACGCTGGTAGTAACAGCACCGGGCAGTGATTATTACATACGTGGTCTAAATAAGTTCGTTCAGGAATAGTGCAAGGCATGCTTTTTAATAAAGATGAAAAATAATTGTTAAGTTTACTTGACAAGATGTCTGCAAGCCTGTATTATTTCCTTATGGTCAGTAGCCCTGACCGTAAGGAACTTTCATTTATGACCTTCACGCCTAAGAACACGCTGAATATGATGGTAGAAATTGACCCTTCATGCTTCCGGTTTCCACAGCCTTCTGATAAGTTTGTGGTAAAGCTGACTGACCATTTCAGGCAGTACGTAGTAGTGAATAAAGGCCACTACCACCCTACCAGCTATGTGGTTACTTTCATGGTAGCTGCTGCCAGCGGTAAGAAATTGGCTAGCTGCACCTGCACTGACTTTCACTATATCCGTAATCATGGCAGGCAGTGCAAGCATATCCATGTAGCTTACAATCTTCACATATCACGCATGAAGGCAGCACAGGCTGCCAGCAAATAAGACTATGCGACGTTATAAAACTAACCAGCAACGTAGACTAGCAGCGTTCTTTGAAACGCACGGTATTACTTATAACGGTAAATTTCCTGTTATGCCGATGAAACGTACTAAACATGGTGAATTTGCAGTCATTAAAGTACATACTGATGCTTTAACCCCTGCACAGTTAGAAGCATTCAAGGTTGAATTTCCTTATTGGCAGATATTTAATTCACAAGAATACGGCTTTGCCATTATTGATTGCTAAATATATGTATTTACTTCATCAAATCGCACCAGATGGCAGACCAGTCTTTATACTGGTCTGCGAATTTAGCCAGAAAGATGTAGCACGTAAGGCTGGTTTTACATGGAATAATCCACAGCACGGTGCATGGGCTACTATGGGCACTGATGCTGTTAGAAATATCATAGTAAACCGGGCTGACTTGACCATAGCACCTGATACCCTTGATTATATCTGGCAGAATACTGCCATGACTGATGCCACCTATGCACGGCTGAAAGCTGCCTACGTAGAACCTACCCGTAAACAGAAGGCTGCTATAGAAGCTGCTGTATTGTCTGATGCACAAGTGCAGGCCGTACATCAGGCCTTACAGCTTCTTGCTAGCGTCTGTGATGGTGCTATGGCTGATGACCGGGCAGGCTTTAATCGTAATGATATTGAATATGGGCATAGTCTAGCTAATGCAGCTAGCCTTTCCCGTGGTCAGGCCGGGTACGGTAAGCTGCTTCTTGAAAAATACCGTGGTCAATTAGGTGATGACCTGTACAGCGTTATCTTTCCTGAAAAGTACGCGGCTGATAAGGCCGCTGCTGCTAAGAAAGCAGAAGCAAAAGCTATCAAGGCTTCACCTAAGCTGCACAAGCAAGGCATGCCCTGTGACTGGCAGGCATGCCCTGACAGCATCTGCATACGTAACAGGCAAATGGCAGATGAAGCAGACTTGTCTGCTGGTTCACCAGCAGCAGAACTGGTAGATAGGGCATTTGAACAGGTCACACAGCCCGTTCAACTACCTAGCAGTTCATTAGGTGACCAGATAACCCGTATGATGGGTGGCGGTGAACCTATGACCAGTGAACTGGTCAGCGTGCACATCTTACATGAAGATGGTAGTAAAGAAGATATTACTGACCAGCCTGAACGTCACTACCCTGAACCACCGGCCGAAAAGGTAGCAGCCGCTGATGAAATCTACAGGCTATCAGAATCACTTGCTACCTGTCACCCTGCTGACTTTGATACCACTGTAGACCTGCTGCGTGCATTGCGTCAGATAGATGCACCTAAGCAGGCTGGCAGTGATTTTACCAAAGAAGCATGGACAGCAGCAGGCTATCAAACAAAATAATATGAAATATATTGACCCTTCAAAGATTATTCGTAAGCATGAAAATGCTGCACCTGTTCTACCACAGGAAATGGTGCACACGTTGTATGAAACTTTGAAACCGCATGCTGCTTATCTGGTAGCTGTAGCCTACGCAGAAGGTAACCCGGTACATGAAGCTATACTGCTGACCGGGTTACCCGGTGGTAACTACTGGTATATCTGTTCTAGTAGTTATGAAGGGTACAGCCGAATGAAAGAACTGTACTTGATTCAGATTATCAAACCGCTGCACGTATTTTCTAAGAAATACTTTAGATGACTAGAAAAAATCATAGATACGTGCAGGTGGAAGTACCACACCCTGAACCTGAAATACGGGCTGCTGGTATACCAGCCATTGTCACTATCTGCAAGTGGTGTGGTACTACAAAAGAAATCATAGGGCATGTAGGCCTGTACCATGAAATTAAAAGCTACGTCAGGCCTGATGGTATCAGATTCACGGGCTGTGCACCTGAATGCATAAGATGAAGAAAAGAAGCTACAGATGTTATCTAGTGTGCAGCAGCGTGGCACTGGTCAAAGGTAACGGCATCAAGGTCAGTCACTACACAGGTACTACTAATAAGACGGTAGCCGCCCGGTTAGCTGAACATGTACGCTGTGGTACTACCTGCCAGCCACATGGTGACCGTGATGACCGCTGCCCGTATGACGCAGCACGCATCACTGCTGCCTTTGTACGGGCTGGTGGCATGCTGACCGTTACCCGTATATGGGCAGGTGGTCACAAGATAGAACAGCGTATTAAGGCCTACGGTAAGCTGTGGCAGCTTTGCCCTGCCTGCTGTGGTGAAGTAGCTATGAAAAGAAAACCTAAAGGAATGACTAAAGGTAAAAAACTATGTTAATTGAAATATGTGTACAATGTAACCACAGAATGCAGGTAGACCAGATAGGCGTGCTGGTTATTGAATATCAAGATAAAAGAATGTAGCCAGCCTTATAAGGTGTGGCGGTGCGATACGGTTAAGTGCGGTAAATGTCAGACCGTGCTAGCTACCCGATTTGCTAACCGGGCTACTGAAAGATTTGATGAAGATTTTGCAGCAGACCTGCAAGAAGCAGAAGCTACTACCAGCACAATCAGATTCTACTAACATGCATCAGATAAACCTAGACGGTAGTGATAGCGGCCTACGTGAAGGCTTAAATTTTATCTACCTAGAACAAGAAGCTGGCAGAATGGGCTACGGATATGTTTTTTCTGGCATGAACTGGCTGTGCGGTGGTGTCTGGTATGCCGATACACCACCCTTTGCACAGGCATGGTATGTAGTAGTACCTAATAACAATGACCCACCTAAGTTTCATTACGGGCTAGATAGTATGTGCCATATAGACGTGGCTGAATATATCAAGTGGATAAAAAGCCTAAACCTGTGGTAAAATTCTTGTAAATTAAACTTGACAGGTTAAACAATTATGGGCTATCATTCCAGTTATGGTGTTAAACACCACCCTAACTATATGCAAATAACAATGTTTCCGCAAAACGGCTACTTTACAGGGGCAAGGCGGTTTTTCGCTGATGCGGTCTTTCCAGAAGGAAAAGAACAGCGTGACCGGGCAGAACGTGCTGCTAACATGGATGCCCTGACAGGTCTTGCTAACAGGCGTGCCTTTGACCTTGCACAGCCCACAGCAGAAGCAGACCCTGATATAGCCTTCATATTGTTTGATGCTAATAACTTTGGCATGGTAAACAAGGTACTAGGCTTTCACGTAGGTGACAAAATTATACAGAATATGGCACAGGTTCTGCATCTGGCAGCATCGAAGTACCAGATGGCAGCCCGTGTATTCAGGTTAGGTGGTGATGAATTTGTAATCATGTGCCCGGTGGAAGTAGCCCGTGAACTGCGTGACCTTGTAGAAAGCCTGTATCAGCCCTTTATGCTGCCTGACCTGACTACAGTAGGTCTTAGCGGTACTATCGGTAATACGTTGGCTGATGCTGATAGCAAGCTGCAAGCACGTAAGGTCATGCATAAGGCCGCTGGTGTAGCCCACTAATGGCTTATTGCTGTGCAAAGCTGCGTAAAGCCATCAAAGATGGCAAAGTACGTTTTGATGGTCAGCAGTGGCACACGGTCAGTAGCAGCGTATATATGCTTACTGGCCTTTTATTTTGCCCGTGGTGCAGTAAAGCATTACCGCCTGCACCTGTAATACCAGCAAAGAAGTACCCTTTATATGAATAATGTGGCAGGTTATATGCTAACAGGTCTAGCAGCAGGCTTAATAATAGCAGCGTGTGCTATGGTATGGCTGCTTTTTGAATCAGATACACAGGATGATGAATAATATGCGTGACCCTAAATTACTTCAAGGGTGGGATATTACAGACCCTACCAAACTACAGCAATTCATTGATATGTACGGCTTGCCTGCTTTTGGTGACTATAACACTGCACCTAACATCTTCAAGCCTATCACAGCAGCAGAACTGGCTAGCAATACCCATCTGCATGGCTGGTGTACGGTAGCTAGGTGTAGCAGGCAGTTACACCGGGCGAATGATGGCACTAAGTTTGACAGAATGATACCCGTGGTATTTGAACTGAACAACTTAGGCGGGGTTACGGCATGGAATTTGACTACTGGAAAAAAGAAATCAGGTACTATGAAATAGGCCTGTGTGACCATGAAGGCATGTACCAGAAAGGTGTAAATGTAGGTAAGTGCCTGAATACCTATACCTGCCCGAAATGCGGTATGAAACATACTCTTGACAGTTCAAACTAATGCCGTACTATTCAGAACCAGAAGAAAGGCAGTTTTGTGAACACTATATACCGGGTGAAACCCTAATACATACCATCTGCGATAGGTGTACTAAGTGCTGTGACTGCCCAAAAGTAAAGACTGGTAAGCAATTAAGGCAAGAATTTGATGAACTGACTAAGGAAATGGGCAACCTATTAAACAGTATAGGTGAAGGTATTGATAAAGTAGTAAGTAAAGTAGAAAAGCAAGCAGCCAAAAAACGTACTAAGGCTGACTGGCAAAGACTGGAAGAAAACAAATGAACACAGAATATCTACACGCTGGCAATGCTGACCAGCTACGTGCCCTTCAATTCGATGCATCGGCCAGATGTAATCTATGCCACTACCCGTCAGGATATAGGTCAGTGGACGGTGAATCTGTTACTGTGCTTGAACCGGTACAGATTATGCCCGGCCACTTTCTTCTGTTCTGTCAGAAATGTGTACAAGTCTGCACAGATTTAGGTGATACTGAATACAAAGTAGCTGCCAGTATCATCAGACCGCTGCCACCAGAATCACAAGCAGCTAATGCTAGCTTGATAGCTACCCTGCAAAAAGGGTATATGCAGATAGGTGAACCGGGCAAGGCAAGCCTAACATTGGAATTAGAAGATGGCACTACCAGACACTACAAGGGTGGTAACCTGTTCATCAAAAGGAAAGAAAAAGATGGCAAGTGAAGTCTGTAACTTCTGTGGTGCACGTCACAGTGACACGCATATTACGGCTATCGGTTCAGCTAATCCCACCACTGTGGAAAATTTGCAGGCCGATAACGCTACGTACAGTATTAGTTTTCAGCCTGACAGTATGCAGTTTACGCTGGTCAAGGTAGCATCACTGGCACATGCTTTCAAAAATAACCCCATACAGGCGTGCCAGACGTGTGAAAAAATAGTATGGGCAGTGGTAAAGGAACTACAAAAATAACTTATGAAACCTACAGCCAGCATAATATGTGATAGTATCAGCCCTGATGGTGTACGGCTAACCACTTTTGAAGTAGTTATGCACCGTTTTGTACTTGCTGAATTTAACACCCACAGAGTTTTTAGCCGTAACAGTGCCAGCAGTCGTGCTATACCTATAGAAAAGATGATGGCACGTGCCTACACTGAACCAGCCATGCCTGTACAATGGGGTACTAATCAGCCCGGTATGCAGGCTGGTGTTGAACTACCAGAAACAGAACAGTCACTGTGTAAGCAGCTATGGTCAGGTGCAGCTAGTAGTTCAGTAGACATGGTAAGCAGACTGCACGCTGCTAAGCTGCACAAGCAGGTAGCTAACAGACTGCTAGAACCGTTCATGTGGCACACAGCCGTGGTAACTGCTGTAGACTTTGATAATTTTTTCTGGCAGCGGTGTCACCCTGATGCACAGCCTGAAATGAAAGCTGCTGCCGATGCTATGCAGCTTGCCTACTATACTAGCAAGCCTACCTTGCTAGGCTACCATGACTGGCACTTACCGTTTATCAGGCAAGCCGAACTGCATGCACTGCCTAAAGAAGAACTGAAAAAGGTATCCACAGCTAGGTGTGCACGCGTCAGCTATAAACAGCATGATGGTACGCGTGACTGGCTGAAAGATTTAGACCTGTTCAGCAAGCTAGAAGGCGGTATGCATGCGTCACCGTTTGAACATGTAGCTACACCCTGTACCCATGCCAGACAAATCAAGGCTATCATGTCTGATGGCTATGTAGACGGCTTAGAAGTGGTTTGTAAGCATACCGGTAACTTCCGTTACGGCTGGCATCAGTACCGAAAAGAATTTGAATGGGAAAACCGCACAAACTTTGAACCTAATCATCCTGAACTGGTAGGTGTTAAATGAACAAAGAAACAGATATATCAGAATGGCCTTGCCATTCTGAACCGCAAGATGCATGGTGTGACCGTGATGGTGCTGGTGGTTTCATGGGGCATACTTGTGATACTAACAGGTCAGGTATAGGCTTAACACGCAGAATATCTACCGCTAGTAATGGTAGAAAAGCATACACCGTGCCCGGTATGTTATATGGCAGTACCCGGTGCAGTTTCTGCAAGGCAACGTATAGGGAAAGTAAAAGTAAACACCGGGTAAACTGGCTGGTAATGCAAGGGCAGCATAGTAATAGAGAATATTTCTTTTGCTGTTCAGGTCATCATGTCAGTTTTGTAGAACAGGCTACCGCTGAACAGCTTTGTGAAGGCTGTGGTGCTGGCATGACAGGGGTAACTAATTATGCCAGTACCCCTGACCGCTATGCTTGCTGTCCTAGATGTGCTGAATCTATCGAAAATGAAGATGTACCGCTGATAGAATTGATAGATACCATCAGACCGAATTACTACAAACAAGCTGGTATAGAAGTGGTTACTATCATCAAGGCATGGAAACTAGGTTTTAATCTAGGTAACGTGTTGAAATACATACTAAGGGCAGGTTTGAAAACCAGCGGTAGGCTGGAAGATTTACAAAAAGCAAATACCTATCTACAGTTTGAACTACAAGAAGAAAAGGAAAAGACACCATGATAATTTTTGACTGCGAAATAAAGAAGATGATACTAGGCCGTAATGAACGGGTAGTAGAAGGCCTACAGTATTGTGAAGGGTGGGGTGACTATGCTGGCATGGGCGTGTCAGTGGTCTGTGCTTTTGATACAGATAATGATGAAATGCACACCCTGCTGCCAGAAGATGACCCTACAGATGCGGAATATCTGCAAAAGTTATTCAGTTCTACTGACTACATAGTAGGATTCAATAACCACGGGTTTGATAATAAGCTGCTGGCAGCTATCAATATAACCATACCCAAAGAAAAAAGCTATGATATATATGAACAGGTCATAGATGCAGCAGGCCTTTCTAACGCACCTTTTGCGGCACGTAAGGGCTACAGGCTAGATGACCTTGCCCGTGCTAATCATCTGTCACGTAAGAATGATGATGAAGGCGGTGCACTTGCACCTATGCTGTACCAGCGGGGTGAAATCGAACGGCTGCACCGTTACTGCCAAAATGATGTACAGATGACCGTACAGGTGTTAGATTACATTATGGGTGCACAGTTAATGTGCCCGGTACGTGGCTGTCAATTACCAGTTAAACGGCCTTCTGAACTGCTAGGTAGTACACAGTCAGGCCTATTTTAATATGTCTACACATGCCTATCATCTGCCCTATGGCAGAAATGAAAAAGACAAGCCTGATGCAGGCCGGGTAAAGGAACTGGCTGCTAAGGGATTAGACCGGGCTGCTATAGCAGCAGCCTTGAACATTAAATATAAACGGCTATGCTACCTGATTACCCGTACCTATGCGTTCAGTCAGGCATGGTTAGAAGGCACGCAAGCATACAAAACAAATGCCAGCATCAAAGAAAAACAAAAGAAAGCATAACCATAGTAGTGGTTATAAGAAAGCAATTAGACGTTTGCAAGGCCGCGTCAATGCTGATGAAATACTAGATAGGGCTATTAGTCAGCTAGCAAGTGAAAAACTACCAGACCGTGAACGCGGCCTGTATTCTAAGTATCAGGTAAGACGTGTAGACGGTAGCAGCGAACCGGGCAAGAAGCATGCAAAGTGTAACTACTTTGTACTTGACATTGACCATGACCCGCATGCTGCACCAGCCATCTTTAGCTATGCTACCAGTGCCCGTGCTGACGGCTATGAACTACTGGCAGGTAATCTGTTTGCTATGATACAGCCATATCTGGAAAAACTGGAACAGCACGCTAAAGAAAACCTGCTGGAAGATATTAAGAAGATGCCAGCACTTGAAAGCATGTCTGATGCAGACCTGCAAGCAGCCGTAGCTAATCATGTCTGGTCACAGTTAGAAGGTGACGATGGTGAACTAATACTAGCTGAACTGCTTGACCGTTTCCAGAAGCTAACCAGCAAGCCGAAACGTGCACCCCGTGCAAAGCGTGACGTAAAGAAAAGTATAGTACCTGATGAAACAGCTAAAGCTAAGTCTACCGAAAAAACAGCTTGATGGCACGGTAACCGGGCTAGACCTACTACTAGGTACGTTCAGCCCGGTCATCATTCATCAGATAAATTTCAGCATGCCTGCCCGGTTAGTCTTGTGTACTGATAAGCAGGTACAGCAGCATCTAATTAACACCAGTCATCAGTTTTCACAGCACGTGCCTGTGGGTGTCGTTTTGCACGTAGCCAGTAATGTGTTCTGGTCTGAATTTAATCTTGATAAGCCAGCTATTAAGGATGACCACCGTAGGTATTTTTTGTACCCACAGGAATGGCAGCCTGTGACCGTTCAAAGCAAAACAGGTAAGCTGTATGCTATGATAGAAGCACGGGCTGGTAATGAAAAACACAAGGCTACTATAGAAATCACATTAGGGGTAACAATATGATAGACTTGACAAAGGTACATCAAAGAAAAGGGGTGCTGGTAGGTGCATACGTAGATAAGGAAATCAAAAATAAACTACGTAGGATGGCAGCAGCTAAGCGTATAACAGTAAGTGACCTGCTTAGGCAGATTTTAGAACAGGCCATAAAAGAAGGGGTACAAGCAAAATGATATTTAACATAATACTGGTATTGGTAGTAGGCTTTTACGTAGCGTGGCTGGCAGTGAACGTCTGGAAAACTTTACATAATGCGAGCATGCCAGCTTTAGAACCGGGCACGATAGACCGGGCAAACTTCACGCACACCAGTACAGACTGGCAGGGCGTTAACGTAGGCTGGCAGCCGCATGATATATGGCTAGGTGTCTATTGGAAATTTGAAGAAATCTTTGACGGTACGGATGGTGACCATGACAGACTTACCCTGTATATCTGCCCACTACCCTGCTACCTGATTACCCTTGCACGCGTTAGAACCTACCAGCTAGTACCAAAGGTTACCCTGACCTTTGATAAACTGTGCCTTGACTGTGGCAAGGCCGAATCAGAACACCCTATACCTGCTGAAATCATCAAAGTAGGTGGGCTGGTCAAAGCAGAACTGTTTGAATGCACAGGAAAATACTAATGATACAGATAATCAAACATGACACTGTAGTACCTACTGATGTAGGTATATTCTACTATCTGAAAGATAGCATGGTAATTCTGGTAGAAACCGGGTACAGTGGTGGTGACCTGATAGCGTGGCGGTACGGGCAGCCCGGTACTATCTGGCCTGTGACCGCTGATGATGGCCTGTATGTTCAGGCTGATGCTGAAATATTCATACTGGATAGTTTGAACCAGCTTGTATTCTGCCCTGCCTGTCATAAGCAGCATGTAGATAAGCCTGAACCATGCCGAATGTGTGACGGTACTGGTAAACGGTCATACAGTATGCCCGGTATCTTTATTAACGGTGCAGAATGCAGTAGCTGTAACGGTACAGGGCAGTGGACTAACCCACCCCATAAAAGCCATACCTGTCATTACTGTGGTAAGGTATTTAGGCTTGCTGACTTTCCTACTAATGGGGTGGCAGTCATTCAGACGGTAGGTAAAGATGATACTTGGAAAAACGTAAGCTAATGACAGCAGAACAGCAACGTATATTTCGTGCAAATCGAATAGCTAAGGGTTTATGCATCGAATGCAAGGCAAAAGCAGTCAAGGGTAAGCGTAGATGCAAGAAGCATTTGAAACGTGACGTGAAACGGCATGCTGGTAAGTCTACTGCCCGGTACTTAGAACGTAAGAAAGCTGGCCTGTGCGTGCAATGTGGTAAAGTACCTACTAAGAAGTTTCTGATGTGTCAGCAATGCCGTAATGATTTATCAGCCACCAGCTACCGTAAGAAAAGCATTGCACAGTTTGAGATACCGAAAAGCAGAAGTGATGCACACTTACCATTAGAAGATGTTAGCTACCAGACGGCTTTGCAGGCATGAGGTAATCAAAAATGGAAAACGAAACAAGCGAATTACAGAATCCTATGTGGGCAATAGTTACCCATGATAAAGTATTACTGTCATCTGTCACCTATGATACAGCCCGTACTTACATTAAAGGGCTAGATGGTAAGTATGGTAATGAACCTACCATAGTTACCAATGACGCAGCGTTCAGGCTGGCAGCCAGCCAGAAACAGAAAGAAGATGCCGCTGCTATCTGAACGTAAGATACGCCTGCACCAGCTTGCCCGTATCCGTGGCATTCTGTTATGTCACGGCTGTGGTAGTAATATGTTTGTAGCACATGCTACCCCTGACACGGAAGAACGGGCAGTATGCTATAACAAGGCCTGTGAATACTACCGCGTCACGTTCACAGTAGAATGGCCTACCGTGCTGCTGGTCAAGTATGCCGATACCAAAGAAATAGAACATGGTTAAGAAAGAAAGAACTGTAGCAGGTCTAATAGATAAGCTGGCACAGCTTGCAGGTGACCTGCAAATAGACAGCTATACTATTACGTTCAGGTCACCAGACCATCAAGCACTACAGTTACCACCAGAAGTTAAGAAGGGCAAGCCGAAGTCAGAAATAGTAGTAACTATAATAGCTGAAAGGGAAATAGAAGATGATAGAATTACTGAAATGGTCAGAAGTTAAGCCTACTGTGCCCGGTTTATACTGGCATAGGTCAAAAAACAGTGATGGTCAGCAGCTAGGGCAGCTACTACAAGTACAACCTAGTCAGCTTAATGACCGAACATTAGTAGCTTATAGACACCAGCACACTGATGACCGTATGTGGTGCTATCTTGATGCACTGCCCGGTGAATGGGCACAGGCTGAATACGTACCTAATTTTAGTACGTCAGACCTTGAAACCCTGCATCAGGGGTTAGTAGTGCTTATGTTACACCAGCTAAAGACTGTGGAAGAAACCACGGGCATATTAGCGGCAATGGATGCAGACAGCCTTACCGAACTTGAAGGCGTAACTGGTGGCCAGTTTACTAAAATTAAGACTGATGCACAGTTAGCTACTATGGATTATGAACGTATTAGCAATACTATTAGGTCTGTCTTAGGTCAGCAAGCTGGCAGTTTGATGGCAGAAACGCAGCTATTAACCAGTCAAGCAGGTAATATCTTTGATTAAAGTAATAAATTTCATTGTTAGATGGCTACTGGTAGCTATAGTTTTAATCTTTGGGCTGATAGTGCTTATGATAGCTTTAGTGGGAAGGCTATTTAAGTCGAAGAAACAGCCCAAAGAAGGGCATGGTGGTGCACCAGCATACTACCATGCCCTGCAATTTGAACGGGTACGCTATAATACCGCTACCTGTGAATGGATGAAAGAAAAAAAGGAAAAGATAACACTATGAATGACGAAACAAAAGAACCGGGTGGCAGCTTTGCTGACACTGTAGAAGGGCTAGACCTGTCTGATATTGTAGGTCAGCCTACTGAACTGACGGCTAGTGATGCAGATGTAGTCATACATGCTACTGATGAAGCTGACGCAGTAAGCCAGCTACAGGAATTAGCTGCTGACGAAACACCGCTAACTGATGACGTTCAAACCGAACACCCACAGGGTGATGTGTTTGATGAATTGAACGGTGCAGACCTTGAAGCAGTATTTGATGGTATGTTTCCTGAAAAGTCATCAGAAGAACCTGTGCACCAGTCTGTGTGGGATGAAGCTGCTGATGACTATAGTAATAGTATGACTACTATTAAGTCACACCCTGACTATCAGGTATTTCAGGCTGGCTTCTATAACTGTTTGAATGCACTTAAGGCGTTTGTAGCTGACCTTGATAATGATGACGGTGTGGCCTTACTGTTTCAGGAACATTTTATAACCCCTGCACAGTACCGGGCAGACATGCTGCAAGAAGTGGGTGATGTGCAGCACTTTGTAGAAGCTGCTGATGCAGGTGCTACTATCATAGCTGATAATGAAAAGTCATTTCAGGAACTAACGCAGCAGGGCTACATGCCTGCACCGGGTACGCCTTCTGAATGTCCTACCTGTGGTAGCCCTAAGCCACGGCTGCACCCTGCCATGCAGTTTGAAGGTGAAGTACAGATGTGTACTGACCCGTGGCATGGGGTATATGGAAAGCCTGAACATTGGGATATTATGAAGTCTATGGTAGGTGGCAGCCCACTGGATACCGTAGGCCGTGATACACAGGTGGTAGGTAAATCAATAGAAGGGCTTGACGTAGAAAAGGTTTTACGTGAACAGCAGACCGAAATAGAACGATTGACGCAGCTAACACAGCGTCAGGATGAAGCTATACTGCTGTGGGCTGACTGTACAGACTTTTTCAATGACCACTTATCTGGTGAACCAGAAGGTGACCTGAACGTATCGCTATTGGAACGTATGAAGGCCTACGTAGACAGGTTAGAAGATTATGATGGTGAACTGCCACCTAGTCTTGCTGGCTTCTTGAAAGGGCAGCCAGAAGCTGATACGGCCTTGCAGCCAGTAGGTCAGCTAGCCTTACTTATCCAGCGGCTGCAACGTGATGCACTGGTAGACCGTCACACCACAAAACAGCCCGGTGCATCGGGCTAATATTAGCACTTGACACATGCCTAGATGATGGCTTATGGTTATGAACGCTGCCTTAACCAGCACTAACCTAAGCCATTAAAGCACTTAAGCCACCCTGATATACATAATGTGTGTATTTGATATACCTTTTTGTCTGAAAATGTATATCAATGTTAAAGCCTTTGTTTGCTTATAGTTACGGTTAAGGCAGGCACGCCGGGTACACAGAAATACACACGCGAGGCAATATTTTTGAAAGAAAAAATGATGGGAAAATCTGTAATTCTGTATATCAAAGGTGTATTTTATGGCTGTAAATGTATGCGTTTACAGTCTTTAACATTGATATACATATTGATGATAAAAAGGTATAGATGTGCACAAAATGTATGTATCAATGCATTACTATGTGTCCTGCGAGTAGTATTTTTTGGTTTTCAGAATTTCTTCTCACGTGCGTGTGGTAATCCATATGCCCTGTGGATGGCTTGATTATGGCATCAGAAAAGGCAATGATTGCTGACCTGAAACGGAAAGTGAACCAGATACCCGGTGCACGCATCAAAAAGCTGTGGTCATCACACGTGAACCGTGATATAGATATACTCATAGTCATACATGGCCTTGCCTGCTTCTATGAAATCAAGCAGCCCGGTGAAGAACCTAATGACTGGCAGGTTAACCGCCTTGAATGGTGGGCACGGTCAGGTGCTGATACCGGGTGGTACGATAATGTAGACAAATGTGTAGCCCGTGTGCAGCAAATGGCTAACCGGGCAGCCTTCTACGGTAAGGTACTAACAGAAATATTTGCAAAATGAAACAGGTAGAAGGTAATCAGCAGATAGTACCAGTGGGTGACCTGCAAGAAACACTTGATATAGAACAGCCTAGCTATGTGTGGCGTAGGTGGTCTGGTGAAAGTAACGTAGCTTATACGTATTTTAGGCAGTATCTAGCACAGGAACAAAGGCCGCGTAAGATAGATAGGCTTGCTAAACAGCTACGTATGCATGGTAATGGGCTACGTAGGTATTCTGCACAGTTTAAGTGGTTAGAACGGGCTGCTGCTTTTGATGACTACAATAGCAGTAAAGAACTGGATAAGCAGCGTAGACATGCTGAATTACGTAACCTGCAATGGGAAGAAAGGCGTGACGTACAACGTGAACAAGAATGGGAAATAGCACAGGAACTGCTTGATAAGGTTAGGCAGATGTTACGCGTGCCCTTGTTTACTGAACACGTAGAAGAACTGCTAGAAGGGCTAGACCCTGATGGCAGAATCATTGTAAGGCAGATGGTGACCGTTCAGCCGTTAGACTGGTCAGCTACTGATATGGCTAGATTCTTTGAAGTAGCTAGCAAGATGGCACGGTTAGCTACTGGTATGGCTACAGACCAGAAACGTATACGAATTGATGTAGCGGCCTTGACTGATGAAGAACTGGAACAGCTTGCAGGTCAATAAAAAATCATGGAAACTATTAAATATACCATTGCAGGTCAGAAAGCAGAAGGCTTGCTGGCTTTAGATAACATTATTAACGTGTACCCCGGTAGTCAAGAAGGTACATGCTATATCAAAGTAGCTGGTAGTACTGCTATAAAGGCTGATAATAGTGTAGCGGTCATAGAAAAACGTATACAAGATGCTGTTAAACCTGCACCGTCACCCACACCTAGCCCTAATCCTACACCTGTACCGCCTATCACCGTCAATCACGATTGTTTTAACTTCAAAACCTTGCTATACACGCGGCTGGCAATATGGAAAGACGGTAAAGACGCTGCCAGTAAAGCTAAAACGGAAGAACTAACTACTTTGATAAGTATGATGAAGTGACTAACCCTGCTGTTAATGAATTATATGACCACTATGCCGCTATGATGGCATCTTGTTTTAATGTTATGGATAAGTTAGATGAATTAAAACTGAAACGGCTGGTAGATGCGTTACAAGGTAGCCCGGTAAGTCTGGAAACGGTAGCGGTGCAGCAAGGTCTTATTAACTACGGTGATGATATATCTGATTTAGAAGTACAGGTAGATGCACACCTAGACCGCTGTGATAATTGTGATGCATGGGAAAGGCAAGGTAGCTTACACCTGCTGCAAGGGCAGTCAATATGTACCCGGTGTAAGAATCATCTTGACCTATAAAGAAACAGGTGACCGCTACAGTACAAAACATCAGTAAGCTACGCTTTCAAGACCTGCCAGCAGCGGAACAGGCTAAGATAGAACTTGAAAGGCGTAGAAGGCAAAGGCAGCACATACCGGAAAGCCAGAAATGTGCTGATGATTTTGTGTATTTCGTGCTGAACTATGTGCAAATCTATGATGCTACTGAAAAACGCTGGATACCATTTAACCTATGGACAGAACAGCAAGATGTAGCCGAAATTTTAACGGTAGACAGGCTGGTGGTAATCTTAAAAGCACGTCAGTTAGGTATGACATGGCTGGTACTGGCCTATGCCTTATGGCTTATGTTGTTTCATCCAGCAGCTACCGTGCTTCTTTTCTCATTACGTGACACAGAAGCAGTGTACCTGTTAAGCACAGACCGCTTGAAAGGTATGTACAAGCGGCTGCCAGCATGGTTAATGATGCGTCACAGGTTGAATGACGTTAAACCGGGCATGCCAGAATTTGAATGGCTACCTAAAAGCGTAGATATTGATGGTGGTCACCTGTGGCAAATGGGTAACGGTTCAGTAGCCCGTGCATTTCCTACGTCTGCTGGTGACTCATACACTGCCACCCTTGCTATAGTAGATGAAGCTGACCTAGTACCTGACCTTTCAGCCCTGCTGCTACGCGTGAAACCTACCATTGACGGTGGTGGTCAGCTTGTCTTGCTTAGCAAGGTAAACAAAGCACTGCCTATGTCTGAATTTAAGACCATCTACCGGGCTGCTAAGAACAAGCTGAATGGGTGGACAGCTATATTTTTAGCATGGTGGGTTAGGCCGTCACGTAGCCCTGAATGGTATGACAGGCAAAAACGTGACGCTGAATCACGTATAGGCGGTACAGATGACCTGTATGAAAACTACCCTGCTACCGATACAGAAGCATTAGCACCTAAGCAGCTTGATAAACGGCTGCCCTATAAGTTTCTTGAACGGGTGTATAGTGAATCATACCCGCTGCCTGTGGAAACCTTGACAAAGCCACCGCTAATACCCGGCTTACGTGTCTACATGCCACCCCGTAAGAATAAGAAGTACGGTATAGGCGGTGACCCTGCTGAAGGTAACCCTAATAGTGATGATAGTAGCTTACAGGTAGTGGATATGCAGACAGGTGCACAGTGTGCGGTACTGTCTGGTAAGTTTGATGTAGATGTTTTTAGTACCTACATTGAAGTTATTAGCAAATATTATAACAATGCACCTGCATTAGTAGAACGAAATAACCACGGGCATGCCGTGCTTGCTAATCTGCGTAACAGTTCTAATAAGCCACGGGTAAAATTGATACTAGGTGATGATGGTAGACCGGGGTGGCAGTCTAATAAACGTACAAAGGTGATGCTGTATGATGACCTTGCCCAAACAATTAGCAGTGATGACTGCATGGTATTTGATGCTAAGACCTTTGAACAGCTTAGCAGTATAGAAGGTGCTACCCTTCTTGCACCACCGGGCATGAATGATGATGAAGCTGATGCCTATGCACTAGCACAGAAAGCACGCGTGCTGAAACCTGCACCCATGTCTGCACCAGCGGTAGGTGCACCGCGTAATATGACGTTAGGCGTGCAGCCTAGACCTATGTTAGAAAGGCCTATAAGATGATTAAACTATTTAAGTACCTACGCTGCATTATTTTTCATTGGACAGTACAGAACGGTACTAAGGGTATGTACTGTAGGCACTGCAAAAAGGAACTGTAGAATGATTAAATCTGACGAAATAACCTTTTTGATGCTGATGCAGATACAGTGCAGGTCTGTAGGTAACCCTGATGGTGATATGACACGTGTCATCATTAAAGAAAATGCCCATTTGATACACCCTAAGCGTGCTTATGCCATGCTTAACAAGTGGGTAGGTAAGGGGTGGTACGATTATGGCACAGTCATAGACGGTGGATGGCTGACAGAAGCAGGCATGAAGGCTAGCTACCAGAAGGAATGGGAAAACCAGCAGAAATGAACATTTTATGTAGGTTTTGCGGTCAGGTCTTAGCTGTTTTGCAGCCCGGTCACCTGAACGTGAACGGCCTTGACATTCCTACTGAACATCTTGACGGTGTTATACTTAGATGCTTGTGTGGACGTACCAGAACGTACTACATGGGCAAGCCTGCCCGGTCACAAAATGGCCTGAATGGTAGAAAAATGCTAAACAGGCTTGACTAGCCCTTGCAGCCGTGTTACAAAATAGTCTGTTTTTCGCGTTCTTACGAATCCCATTGAAAACTAAGGCATACAAGGCAGATTAAATAGAATTTGCCACGTGGTACAGTGATGCAGGCCACATTAGCGAGTGAACACGCTAGTGTGGCCTATTTTCTTATGGCTAGCAGCAACGTAATTCAAATAAAACCAAACAAGCAGATTAAACCGGGTGCAGAATATGTATCTGGTAGCCCTTACATGGCTGCTAATCCGCGTGTATTACCACAGTTTGATGACTATTCTGCTGATAGGAACGTATTAAGCCATCAGACCATAGATAACATGCTGACAGACCCTGATGTATTTGCAGGGCTGTTACTGTTATCACTGATGGCTTTGAATGAAAAACTAATGATAACACCTGCCATTAGTGAACCGCCTGCACAGCAGCAGGCTAGGCAGCGTGCAGAACAAGACCCTACATTATCTTCTGACCCACAGACCACAGACCCTACAGCGTTACCTTCCGATTCTGCTACTGACAAGCAGGGTGATAATCCTACCATACAGCCCACCACTTCACCTGATGGTGCTGAAACTGATGATGAAGTAAATGTAAGTACACCAGCACAATTACCAGTAGACCCACAAGTACAGCTAGCTGCTGATATAGCTGACTTTTGCCAGCGTCAGATAGACCGCGTACCTAAGTTCACTACTGCCATGTTTCAGATGGTCTTTGAAGGCCTCGCACATGGCAATAAAGTAGCAGAACAGGTACTAGAAATAGCTGCCCGTGGTGCAGATGCGGGTAGGTGGTGCTTGAAAACTATCAAGCCTAAGCCGCGTGAATCTGTAGCCTTTGTGGTAGACGCCTATAATAATGAAATAGGCATGCTAGGTGCTAAACCCGGTCAAATGTCTATAGTACAGACCACTATAGTGGCTGATGACCGTGACATAATACCGCGTGAAAAATTTTGCGTGTTTACGTACAGGCCGCGTGACAATGACCCGCGTGGTCAAACCGCCCTACTAGCTGCACGTCAAGGGTGGGAAATGAAACAGCGTAGCTGGCCTGAATACTTGCTATTTTTGATGGTGTCAGCCATACCCGGTATACTGGCTACCCTGCCTAACGGTGATGAAGAAATAGTAATCTATGAAGATGACGGCATAACCATCAAAAAGAATGATGATGGTGAAAATGTTACCTTACCTGCCAGCCAGTACCTTCTGAACATGCTTAGCAAGATGCGTAATCATCAGGTAGGTGTAGCACCTGATGGTACTAACTTTACCTTGCTTGAAGCTAACAGTGAAGGTGAAGTATTTACCCGTGCCCTTGATAAGTTTGGCAGTGAAATTACTATGGCTATCTTGCTACAGCAGCTAGCCACCCGTGATAGTACGCATCAAACAAAAGGTGCTACAGGTTCACAGGCACGCGTGATAGACCTGATAGTATTCTGGCTGCGTGATACGGCTGCTGAAATGGTCAAGTATGACTGTTTCAAGCCGCTGGTACGGTACAATTTTGGTGATGACGCAGCAGATGAACTGCTGCCTAAAGTTTCGTATGGTGATACAGAAGCACGTGACTGGTCACAAGATGCTAGCAGTGCTGCTACGCTGGCTAGCCACTTGACTGAAAGCCAGTGGCAGCATATCACTTCACAGCTAGGTATACCCGTACCCACAGAAGCTGAATTAGCCCTGAAAAAAATGGCTAAGATGGCTATGGCAAAGATAAATCAAGATGGTGGTGACGCGTCAGGCGACAATGATGCAGGGGAACAGTCAAAGACAGACCCTGATGACTCTACTGGCAAAGGTAAGGGTGGGAAGAAAGACCCACCCACCACCGCTAAATAGCTATGGCAGATAGAATACCTACAGCATTAAGGATGGCACAAAGTATTCAGTGGGCAGTAACCCCTGAATATTTAGCTATTATTGAAAGCGTAGCAGCAGGCCTGACTGACCCGGTAGCCGTAGCTAATCAGTTAGGTAGGCCGCTGGAAGCTACCAGAACCGTTACCTACCGCGATAACGTAGCCATCATACCTGTGCACAGCGTAATATTCAGACGTGCCAGCATGTTTGATGAACTGTCAGGCGGTGCTGCCAGCATCCAGACTATAGCACTTGATTTTAGGCAGGCCGAAGTAAACCCCGCTATAGATACCATCTTCTTTGACTTTGATAGCCCCGGTGGTGAAGTTAATGGTACTTCCGAACTGGCTAACATGATTAAGGCTTGCCAGAAGAAAACAGTGGCCTACGTAGGTGACACCTGTGGAAGTGCTGCGTACTGGCTAGCCGCTGCTTGTGATGAAATTGTAATGTATAAGACCGCACGGGTAGGCAGTATAGGTATACAGGCTATAGCTGATACCAGTAAGTACCCTAACCGTAAGCGGTTCATATCTAGGCAGTCACCTGATAAGAATGCACCTGCTGATACAGAACGCGGTGCTACTATCATTCAAGAAGAAATAGATAAGACCTGCCAGATATTTCTGGAAGATGTAGCTGCTATGCGTGGCGTATCGGCTGAACTGGTAGAAAAAGATTATGGTATGGGTAGAATGGTCATGGCTGCTGATGCGATAGTAGCAGGTATGGCTGACCGTATCAGCAGCTTTGAAGATTTGATGAAAGAATTACAGCAGACTGGTAAGCCAGAAGCACTTAGTGCTTATGCTGTTAATGATGAAACGGTAGCAGCTTTCACACAGCAGGCTATTGCTGTTTCAAGTACACAAACAGAAGGAAAGGAAACCGAAGATATGACTAAAGAAATTCTAACGAAAATGTTAGCTGGCTTATCAGAAACTGAACGTGCAGAAGTATTAGCCAGCTTAGGTGTAGCAGATACCACGGCTGTAGCAGCACCTGCTGCTGCACCAGCGGTAGCTGTTCAAGCAGCGGTAGGTGGAATACCACAGCCTGCTGCTGCACCCGTACAGGCAGCCTTGCCTATTCCTGTGCCTACGCAGTTAGGGCAGCCTGCTGCTATTCCACAGCCCGGTACGGATATAGCAGCACTACAGGCACAGCTTGCAGCAGAACGTACAGGCCGTATAACTGCTGAATGTACTGCTTTTCTTTCCAGCATGAAAACTGCTGGCAAGATTTCACCAGCAGAAGAAAATGACGTGAAAACCTTATTTACGTCACTTGCTGGTATGCCTACTGCTGATGCCCTGAATCAGTATAAGGCCAGTATTCAGGCTAGACCTGCTAACCCCATGCTACAGGAACAGGTAGCTAACACCACTTTAACGGTGTTAGGTCAGGGTGGTGCACCAGACACGCGTACCGAAGCTGAAAAAGAAGCAGCACTGGTACAAAGTCTGCTAAACCAGACTGATGAAGGCCGTGCAGCGGCTAAGGCTATGGCTGCTGGTGAAGGTAATATTACTGCTGCGTTCAAGCAGTTTGCCGTGAACCAGTAATAGGTAGCAGTATCACACGCTGCTAAGGCAGCTAGATTTCAATAAAAAGGAAAGAAAAATTATGTTACAAACGGTTACTTATACTGGTAAGAAGCTGCTACCGCTGTACCCTAGAAGTCAGCCCGGTGAAGCAGTTATCAAATTAAGTGAAGGTACGTACAAGGCAGGGCAGATTCTTGAAGAAACTGCTGTACCCGGCCTATTTAAGGCACTGCGTACCGCTGCTGCTGCTAAGCTGATACAGTCTTTTGACGTAGTGGTAGATGCAAGTGGCAGGCACTTTATGGGCAGTCAGGCATCAGATGAATCTGGTGTGGGTGATAGCTATACGTCAGCATACCCTGATGGTGTGTTTGATACTAAAGAACTGTACGGTATCCTACCCGCTGCTACGCTTAGCACGGCATTGACAGGCAATAACAATGATATTGACTTCTTTGCCGTACCGTCAGGTGCAGAAGGCAATGAAATTACCATTGCTTTGATTGACCCGCCGGGCAATAACGCGGTGTTAGGCGTAGTGGTCACTGGCAAGGCCATTGTAGTGAACCTTGCTACAGACGGTTCTAGTGCTATTACCAGCACAGCAGCGGAAGTACGGGCTGCTATTGCTGCTAATGCGGCTGCTGCTGCCCTTGTTTCTACAGCAAACAAATCGGGTAACGATGGTTCAGGCGTAGTAACTGCCCTTGCAGCTACCGCACTGGCTAGCGGTAGTGATACCCCTGCTGCCCTGACTGATGATGCCACGGGTGATGCCATTGTAGCAGCACTAGGCAGGCTTGAATCAGGCATAAATTCAAACGGTGTTCTAAGGGTTATTTAAGAAGCTGCCACAAACAGCGTAAATCAACAAAAAGGAAGATAATAATATGGCACAGACGCTAGTATATCCTTCTAACAGGGTGTTACGTACAGTGGCAGCTATCAAGGCAGCAAACCTTGAAGCACGTAGAATGGTTTTTACTATTCTACCCATTGATACGCTTGATAATCACACGTTAGAATGGGAACAAGAAGATAATTACACCGGGCTACAGCAAGTACGTGGCCTTAACGGTAGGCCACCCCGCGTTCTGCACGTAGGTGCAAAGCGGTACGTAGCTGAACCGGGCGTGTACGGTGAACACATGGTAATTGACGAAACGGAAATTACCAAACGTAGGAACTATGGACAGCTTACAGATAACGCTGTGGACGTGTCAGACCTTGTGGCACGTAGGCAAGATAGACTACTGGCAAGACGGTATGACCGTATTGAACAGATAGGCTGGCTGCTTCTTACCACTGGTACGTTTTCCGTAGCTGCTGTAAACGGTGCAATTCTGCACACTGATACGTATGTGCTAAACACAGTCACTGTGGGTATCACATGGGCTACCAGTGCTACAGCCGTACCGCTTAAGAATTTCCGTGACGTGCAGCTACTGTCACGCGGTAAGGGTGTTAGTTTTGGTGCTAACAGCCGTGCTATTATGAACCGGGTGACGTTTAACCGCATGGTGTCTAACACAAACACCAATGATATAGCGGGTAGACGTACATCAGGGCTGAATACGGTACTAAGCCTTGATGAAATTAACCGCGTTCTGCTAGGTGAAGGGCTGCCACAGGTAGAAATCTATGATGAAGGCTACCTAGATGATACTGGCACGTTTGTGCCTTATATCGCAGATGGCAAGGTGCTGATAGTGGGTGTGCGTACTGATGGTGGTCAGATAGGTAACTATCTGATGACCCGTAACGCGAATAACCCTAATTCTGCACCGGGTGCGTACCAGAAAATCATTGATAAGGGTGAAGATGCAGTACCGCGTGAAATAGAAGTGCATGACGGTCACAACGGTGGTGCTGTTCTTTACTTCCCATCTGCTATGGTAGTGATGAACGTGTAGGCTTAGGCCTGCACATTGTCACGGGGTGGGTGCTATTGCTGGTGGTAGTACCCACTTTAACTTCAAATCAAAGATAAAGGAAATAAAACGATGAAAAGACAATATGCACGCGTCATGCACCACATTAGCGGCCTTACCGCTGCTAATGACAATAGTGACATGATACGCGGTGGTGAAGATGAATTGATGCTGATAGAACGTAAGGATATACCAGAAGGTATAGACCTTGAACGGCTGGCTAAGTTAGGTGCTATCCGTGAAGCTACCCCTGATGAAGTCAAGCGGTGGGAAGTCAGCAAAGGCCTACGGTCAGCAGATGAAGATGATGACACCTTTGCACGGTTTACCACTGGTAACCCCGGTGGTGCAGCTACCGTAGGTGCTGGTGCAGCTACCGTAGGTGCTGGTGCAGATGATGCTGGCAAGAATGATGACGCGTCAGCCCTTGCTAACGCTGGTGCTGCTTTAGGTGGTACAGGTGGTGCTGGTTCAGCAGGTCATCAGGAAACGACAAATAACCCTAAAGGCATGACAAAGGGTGAACTGTCTGAATTTAGCGTGCCTGAATTGAAAGCCTTTGCCAAAGAACAGGGCATAGAAGGCTACAATGATATGAAAAAAGATGACTTGCTGGATGCCTTAACCAGCCAGCAGCCGAAGTAGTAACTAACACCGGGCAGGTGCATACTTTATGCCTACACCATCTGAAATCACTACAGCAGCGGGGTTATTAGAACCTGCTACCACGGGTAATCTAGCCGCTGCTGCACAGGCAGACCTGTTTACCTTTCTGCGTAAGTACCTGTATGATAAGAAAAAAGCAGGTGCTTATTCAGGTATGGCTGAAAAACTAGCAGCCGCTACAGGTAGACAGGCTGCACAGCTTCAAGCTGTGCTGACTAATATAGGTGGTGTAGGCAGTAAAGTAGCTAATCTGGCAGGTGAATTGATATACAGTACACAGGAAAATATAGACAATGAACTAGAATTTGCCCTATTTGTTATGTATGAACCAGTGAATTTTGTCACTATGGGTACTATGCCTAGTGCGGTAGCTACCGTTATTAGGGCAGAATTTAGCGGTTTACATGGTAACTGCTGTGGTGATGAATACCAGCGTACACGGTGTAAGGATATAAGGTAATGGCTGGCTGGATAGTAGATAAAACCCCTTTGATGGCTATAAAGTATGACCTGCTACGTCAAGCACGGGTAGGTAATGCTATTTTAGGTATTCTAGGGTTAAATCAGTCTACTAACGCCTTTATCAGCCTACTAGCAGGCGATTTAGTGAATGGATGGCTGCCAGAACTGAAAACTAATGGTAATACGGGTGCTACGGTGCGTAAATTCCAGATTTTAATGCTAGACCCGGTTACTATTGAAATTTGTAAGCGTGCAGCGGCCTTTCAAATGCAGAATTTAATCTATAAAAAGCAGTCTGAACTGCCTTATGACGGCGTATCTACCCCTGCTGAATGGGTATTTAACGTAGAATATGTAGGCACTAGCGGCATAATACAGCTATGATTAGCTTTGAATATTACGTAAAATCAGACGTAGAACGCCTAACCGATATATCAAACCGGGTAGGCCGGGGTGTACGCTCTGCTATGCAGCTAGTTTTAGATGAACTGGTAGCTAATATCAAAGGTAAATTTAGTGATTCACAGCTAGCTGACACCGTTATAGGTTATATAAACAGGTACACGGTAGAAGGTTCTGACATTCTGGTAGAAGGTAAGGTAACTAGCACGTGGCCTGAAATGGTCTACCATGAACTAGGCAGGCCTGCTGGTGGTAAAATGCCACCTGTAGATGCCATAGTAGCATGGGCACAAAGAAAAGGCATCACGCCTGACCCTGCTAAAACCATGATTAGCTTTGCTTACGCTGCTAATTTTAACCGTGTAAACAAGCGTGACCTGCACGCCTTGCCTGTGGACGTGCTTGTATCATGGGCAGAAGAAAAAGGTATAACACCTACAGAAGATTTTGCCTACAGGTCTATGGCCTTTGCTATGGCAAAGAAGATACAGCGTGAAGGTATACCGGGTAAGCATTATTTTCAGCAAGGGCTGGCAGAAACGCAGTCATTTATACATAATTCGTTTGAAAACGTAGTAATACATCACACTGACATCTAATAATGGCTAGACCTACAGAAACATCTATAGTAACTGCTGCTGCTGCTGTCATCAATACAGCATTAAGTTTTACTATACCGTCTGCTAAGGTAGTGCCACGGTGGATATTAGGTCTGTCAATAGGTGAAGCATTAAGCCATCTAGCACCCGTAGACCTGCAAGATAATTTACTGCCTACTAATGCATGGGTGTTAACTATAAATAGTTGGATACCTTCAAAAGTCAGGGCAGCGGGTAGTCTGCAAACTACCCCAAAGAATTTTGTACCCGGTTTTGATGACTGGCAGCCAGCAGCAGGTGGTGGTGACCGGGCACGGCAAATAGATTACAAGGTAGCCTTGATAGGTAGCCTGAAAATCTGGCAGCTAGTAGGTTATAATCAGGGCAATGATACTGCTAACAGTGAAAATCAAAGCATGGCTGATAGGCAGCTAGTCATAGATGAATTTACTAGGCAGCCACGGTTAGGCTTAAACTGGCCTGACCTTGAACATGATGAATTAAAGTTTCCTAGTATCAGTGTAGTGCCTTTTGGTACTACGCTTTTGCACGTAGCACAGGGTAACGTACCGTTTAATTTCACTTACGTAGTGAAGCCTACGTAAAATTTAAGGAAAAGGAAAGAATAAATATGACAGATACAAAGCAACCTACAGGCAGCCCTGCTGCTGGTGAAGGCGTAACTACTTCTAGCAGTAACCCTGCTGGCATGAAAGGCAGTACTTCTGGCAATGTACCAGTAGATTCACCTGCTGATGCACAAGCAGGTGCACCACAGGCAGGTAATCTAGGTGCACCTGATGTAGCCGCTGCTGACCAGACAAAAGAAAGTGCTGGCTATGCACTTGAAGTCACCAAACAGACCCATACGCATGCTGGTAAAGAATACCGGAAAGGTCAAACCATCATGCTTGATATGGCTGAATATAGGTGGGCACTTGAAAACAAGATAGGCAAACCGGGCAATGCTGAACACGTAGGCCTGCCTGTAGACGCTAAGGGTAATGTGGTCACGCCTGAAAGCGAAAAGACCATAGAAGAACTGGAAGCAGAAGCAAGCAAAAGGTAGACTGCTTACAGCAGCATGACGCTGGTAACAGCATAGAAAACCACTAAATAGAAGGAAAATAATAATATGGGATATTTAAGCGGTCAAGGCAAGGTATATGCTGGTAAGCGAAATGCTGACGGTGAACCTTTGGCCTTTCAGTATCTAGGCAACGTGCCATCATTTGAATTGGCACTAAACATTGACGTGCTGGAACACAAAGAAAGCACTACTGGTAACCGTCTGGTAGATTTACGTCTGGTAACAGGCAAAAACGTAAACCTGACCATGAACGTGCAGGAATTTACCCCTGAAAATCTTGCTATACTACTGCAAGGTGAAGTGGAATCACTAGGTGCTGGTTCTGTTACGGGTGAAGAACTAAACGGTGGTTCAGCACTGGTAGCAGGTGAAACCTATGCACTGCAAAACAAGAACGTGACCAGTTTAGTGCTAACAGATAGTGCTGGTTCACCTTTGACCCTAGCCACCCCTGCAAACTACCTACCTAACCTGCCCTACGGTCTGGTACAGTTTGTTACAGGTGCATTCACTGCACCTATCAAGGCTGCTTACACTAAGACTACCGGGCAGAAATCGGTAGGCCTGTTCACAGAAGCAGAACAAATACGCTGGCTGCGTTTCCTAGCAGTCAATACTGCACAGAAAACCGTTAGTGACACCTACAAGCGGTTTGTACTTGACCTGTTCAATGTGCAGTTTGACCCCACAGCAGGGCTAGCCCTGATAAATGACGCGGTGGCTGACAATGAAATAAATGGCAGCGTGTTGTTAGACCCCACCAGACTTACAGGCAGTCAAATGGGTATTCTGACATGGATAGATGACTAGTTTCTAAGGGCACGCGACACACAGAATGTCAGCAGGTCTGAATGTAAAACAGGCATGCTGACATTTTACTAAGTGAACTTAACACCAGAAAACACACCAGTACACCATGAATACAGACGCATTACAGAGTAAAAGCAATTTAGATGTAGTTTTTCCAGAAGCACGTACTATCACCATAGCTAGGCAAGGTGCTACCACCCCTGAAACAATAGATATATACCCCTTACCGCTACAAAAATGGAAAAAGGGGTTTTGGTATATAGCACAGGTAGCACCGCTACTAGGTTTTGACCTGTTTGGCGGTGCTATGTCTGCTGATGAAGTTAAAGTAGCATCAGGTGCTGAACTTTTTGATAAAGCAGAAGCTATAGCCGAAGGCAAGGCAGATGCCG